>JGI12533J12847_1001132_pt1 | contig 11691 bp, 8 predicted proteins | sample A23M1SouthBayCA_FD_12847 | JGI IMG/M metagenome (IMG submission 12847) | reverse complement strand
GACAGGACTCACTGGTGTAGGGCATCAGTCTATAGAAAGTAGAACGAACTCAAAACGCGTGTTATATTTAATTAAACGGGGGTGGGGGGGTGGGGTGGGTGTGCCTCTGACGCTTCGCTGGATACCAGTTTGAGAGGTATCCGGTTCGATCATTATTGAGGAAGAATATAATTCTGAACCCAATAGATATACCTGATCAATATTGTCAACGTCTAAGTATTGGCCTTACTATCTATCTTCTAACAGCGAGAGAATCCCGGCGTTCACGCCGGGCGTGAATCGCGTAAGCCCGGTGCCACAGTCCACGCGGGTCTGTCGGGCCGGATATTCTACTTTCACTCCGGTTGGCACGCCATTATGTAGCCACTCCGCCACATGCTATGTATGGCGAATCTGGTCACGCGCACCTACGTTGCGTCCATTCGCAACCACCAGCAGGTGCGCGACGACCTCAATTCGCTTGGGTTCGCCGCCTCGAAACTCTGGAACGTCGCCCGGTGGACCTGCGACTGTATCTGGAGTGAAACCGGCACGATTCCAGACCACGGCACGCTCAAAGCGTACCTCAAGAGTCACGAACGCTACGCGGATTTGAACGCTCAATCCAGTCAGGCAATTCTCGAAGAATTGGCTGAAGCGTTCGACTCGTGGTACGCCCACCGTCAAAATGGCAACGGGGACGCGAACCCACCCGGCTACCGCAAGCAGGGCGACGAGCATCCCCGCTCGACGGTCACATTCAAAGAGGACGGTTTCAAACACGACCCCGACCACAACAGGATTCGACTCTCGAAAGGAGCGAATCTCAAAAAGTCGTGGTCGGACTTCGTTCTCTGCGAGTACGCCACCGGCCCGGATGTGGACGTACAGCACGTCCAGCAGGTCCGAGCGGTCTGGACCGGTAAGGAGTGGGAGCTGCACATCGTCTGTCGCGTCGACACTGGCGATCCGGACCCTCCCGGCGACCGGGTGGCAGGTATCGACCTCGGCATCTGCAACTTTGCCGCCGTCGCGGTCGGAGACGAGGCCCTGCTGTACCCCGGCGGCGCACTCAAAGAGGACGACTACTACTTCCAGAAGGAGCGAGCGACGTGCGACGACAGCGACTCCCACAAAGCGCAACGACTAGACCGGAAGCGCCGGGGGCGGCGTGACCACTTCTTGCACGCCGTCTCGAAGGATGTGGTAGCTGAGTGTGCGGCCCGCAACGTCGGGACGATTGCCGTGGGCGACCTCTCTGGTATCCGCGAGGACGCCGATTGGGGCGACCACGGCAATCTGGACCTGCACGGATGGGCGTTCGACCGCTTCCTCGAGATGCTGGAATACAAAGCCGCCGAGCGCGGCATCAGCGTCGAGCGCGTGGACGAGCGCGGCACGTCCAAATCGTGTGCATCCTGTGGGACGACCGACGACAGCCAGCGCGTCGAACGTGGGCTGTACGTCTGCGACGAGTGCGGGGTGGTCGCCAACGCCGACGTGAACGGAGCCGAGAACATCCGACAGAAGGTACTCCCGAATCTCGTCTGTGACGGGGGAGATAGGGATAACGGCTGGATGGCACAGCCAGCGGTGCGCCTGTTCGACAAATCCACGGGGCAAGTCGCCCCACAAGAGTGGGCGTCCCGCGAACCATAATATCCCAACGCTTGGGAAACCGCGCCGTTCACGGCGCGGAGGATGTCATGTATAGTGTAACTCGTAGATTGCTTCTGCTAATAGGTGTCAATACTCTACACAGTTTTAATCCGTGAATTGCCGCAAGGTTAATCCATCCTCCTATACCGTTTATAAAATGAGGGTTTGGAGCTTCATTGCAGAAATTAAAGCAGAGAAAGCAGCATAGCAAATGATATAATTAACACAATTGAAACATATAATAATAAACCGACAAACTCGATCAATCTCATATCCAAATGAGTACCATATTATGAAGCGACACAGCGCTCCATACGACCAAAACTGAAAGGTATGCTACATTGCTCCACAGATCGATATTATGTCTCGATTGTGCGACTCCGGGAAGCAGGTATTCACCAAGAAAGAATAATAACACTAGTGACACCGACGAGAGAAAGAATAGGCCGGGGATGATTCCGAGAGTCTCAACAATAAGTACGACAATCGGATTGGCTTCTCGCAGTCCGATGCTTAGCCCATAGTACGTGAGACTCGCATCTATAGCTCGTACGAAGACCAATCCGATGAGCAGCGGATATTTATTTTCTGCGAGTACTTCGGTACTGCTGCTGGTAGCACAATTAGTGGATGCCACGGCTCCTCGCACCATATCAGAACTGCTCTACAGGTTGGGATCCGATACGCTGGTCTCTGACCAGCATATCGATCTGATAATCTGTCTCGAGACGCTGGAGTGTCGTATCAGCTTCTTCCTCCAACTCTCGTATTCTCTGGAGGAGATCGCCGTATCGGTCGTCCTTTTCTAGCTCTGTTTTGTCGAGGTTCGCTTCTAACGTGGCTTTCCTCGCGGTGAGTGAGAGAAGCTCTGTGAGTGAATCTTCGTATGTTAGAATCAGCTCTGCAGCTTCCACAGCTCGAAGAAGCTTTGTCCGGTCGATTGGTTTGAGAAGATAGTCATCCACATCGATGGACGCTAGGTCTTCCGTTGGCTGAACAGCTGTTACCATGATCACCTGCTGGGCATCGCCGCCTTCACGAATTGATTGTAGCACCTCCGTGCCAGAGAGGCCCGGCATTCGACGATCTAAAAGGACAATATCAATCGGTTCCTCAGCGAAGATTTCCAGTGCATCTTCCCCGGAATAGGCCACATGAACCTCGAACTGCTCCTGTAGCCAAATGCCAAACAAGTCAGCGAGATTCTCTTCGTCTTCGACGATCAGAACGGTACTGGAATGGGTCATCTATTCTCACTCACGCATCTCGTTCGACGATGACACGCACCGTTGATGCGTACATGACCGTCACAAGTGCGTCCTGAAAGAGAAACTCCACAGAGGGCATATGACTGGTCTCCTCGACTGTACGAGTTTTGAACAAGCCATCTAATTTGTCTGCATCAACAAATTCGAACACCGGAGGTGATCTACTGAGTTCCGGCCAGTCTTCGACAGCTTCCATAAGTGTCTCAATGACCGCATCCGAAACACGGACAGGTCTATCAAATTCACGCACTATTTGGGAATCTGTACTCCATCCCGTAGGTTCAGACTCTCGGTGCGGAGAGCTTTGGGCCATAAAGAATACATCTATTCTACAATCAAACGTCTTCTACCCTCTAATATCGGGTTGCCAAATTTAATGCCTATATGGAAAGGCCCACTATTTGGAGCCAGTTTTCCGAATGTCGATAAGCAGGACAGCCCGAGTACTGTAGAACGTGATACTGAGGCAGGTCACAGCTCGGTTGAATCCTGATAGAGAGTCGTCAGCAGATTAGACTCAGCAGCTCGAAGATGCTGGTTGAACGTTGACTGTGCGATATCGAGAGTCTTGGCAATCGACGTCGAATCTGCATCCCGCGGCCAATTAAAATATCCTGCGTAGAGCGCCGTCTGCAAGACTTCTTCTTGCCGGGCGGTAAGAGCTCCATCAAGACGTGCTGAGAGAGAGGTATTAGTTTCTCCCCGCTCACTATCCAGTTTGGATAACAGGGTGAGATCGCTGTAGTCTTCCCGGAGTGAACTCAGATATTCCCCGACGTCGACGGTGAATGGCACGGTTACTGAAACCACGATCTCGTTGGACTCCGAAGCGTTTGTGATTTGATTTATCGCAACTCCTTGATCGGTCAGTTTCTCGCAAAAGCTGCTGTTCCGCACCGGGACTTTACAGTAGATACCATTTCGAGAGTCGCTCAAAATGACCGTCTCTGGATCGAAACCAGCAGCTTCGAACGCCTCGGGGGTCACGTTTTCACCGGTCACTCGCGCGAACAGGAGGTGATCTGGACTCTCAGTCACTACATTCAACACTTCGAGATCCGTCTCCATATCCGAAACAAGAGTTGCAAGGCCAGTATCGTCCTCGAACTGAATTTCGAGAATTGTGCCCCCACCAGATAGAAGCGCCGCCTTTTGCCGGAGTGCTGATATCCCGTGACCTATTATTTGACCGAGCTCTGTGAGGGCTGTCACCTCTTCTTCAGCGAAGGCGTTTGGTAGTTTGGAGTGGACTTCTAATACGCCAAGGATCGAAGCCTCGCTCTGTAGTGGTACAGCCACAATCGAGTTGGTGCCATTTTTCAGTGCGTCTTGTTCCCACTCCGTTTCGGAGCGAGCGGTCATTAAGTCGCTCTCCACGACCGAACGTTCAATCCTGTATGCCCGTTCAGTAGGTGGCAATGTAGAGTTACTCCGCTGGGTATTGTCATCTGCTGGAGTGTCGTTCGCCCCCACTTTTTGATATTGGAGCGAATCCGTTTTGGCTCTGACCTCGATCGTATTCGTATTAATATCTTTTTTACCGATCCACGCCCCGCTAATCAGATCCAGATGAGCTAAAGCATTACAGACCTCTTGCTCCAGTTCTTCTCGTGTATTTGCACTGATAACCGTGGCACTTATCGACCGTATCAGTGTATTGATTCGATCCAGTCGTGTCAGCCGTTCGTTTTGCTCGTTTAACCGCTGGTCGCGTTGCCGAAGGGCCGCCTCTTGTGCTGTTCGTTCGAATGCGCTTGCTGCGTTCGCTGCTAACGTCTTTGCCAATTTGTTCTTTCTTGAGGAGATCTCTGGCGTCGTGGTCATCCCCACCAACAGAACCCCCTCTGATTCTAGTGAGTAGAGTCGCCACGACGAGAACTCCTCTGCCAACCACTGGCTCGACCGAGTATCTACTACGTCTTCGTCGTCAGGAGCCAACTGTTCCGTTCGAGTCACATAGGTCGTCCAGACTGGTGTGTCTCCTTCAGAGATAGTGGGAAGGTCAATTTCAGTAACATCTTCCGTGGATGCGTGTGCTAGTGGGACCAAGCGTCCCGTGTTCTCTTCTCGTGTATATATCGCGGCAAACTCGAATCCGAGTTCCCCGACTGCGGCAGTTGTCACGGTCTCGCCGATGCTACGTTCCGAGTCCGCTGTCATTAGATCGCGGGAAACCGCATGCAGATCCTCAAGCTGTTGTTCATACGCGTACCTCTCTGTAATATTGTGGTAGTGTTCAATCCGCCCGCCTGCATAAAGACCAGTTTGAATCGGTCCGCTCCAGTACTCCAACCACTGCTGCTCTTTCGAAGCCGTCTCAGGGATACGGACGATGGCTTCGACTTCGGAATTCATGTTCTCTAGAGAATGAGTTACGAGGTCAGACAGTGTTTGCTCACCTGAGGGATATTCCTGGTACGATTCAGAAGCAATTCGACTGTAGTCAGACCCTTGGATATCGTCTCTATCAACTCCAAGTAATTCTTCGGTAGTTTCGTTTGCCCACACCACTTGTCCATCACGGTCAATTACAATGACCCCTTCCTGTGATGTGTCTAATACGTCTTCAGTGAGGGACTGGTACTGCTGTTGTTCCCTGCGCTCTGCTGCTGTTCGTTGCAGGCGCTCGATAGCCACTCGAAAATCCCTATCTGGCAGGTTCTGGAAGTACCGTTCGACTTTATCCTCGAGTTCTGTGATTTGGTCTGTGAGTGCCTGGTATTTTGGGCTCGTTTCGAGGGTATCTGCCTCCATGACGGCTTCCAAGGTCGATTGGCGTTCTATCAGCGAGAACAGCTCTTGCAGATCCTCGTTGTACTCGGCACGAGTGAGCATCTGGGAGATAACGTCTTCGAGGTCGTCAGCTTCAACGGGCTTTTCGAGATACGCATCGAATCCCATTTTGACGATATCGAAGTCCGGTGTCACCGCAGAGACGATAACCACCTGGCAGTTCGACTCATATTGTCTGAGTCGCGTGAGAACCTCTCCGCCGGATAACCCGGGCATCATCCGATCCAGAAGAACGATATCGACAGTCGCATCGAACGCTTCCAAGGCTTCTTCGCCAGAGTACGCGGTTTCGACAACATAGCGGTCTGCGAGCCACTCTGCATACAGCTCAGCCAAACTCTGGTCATCCTCGACGACCAGGATTTTTGTATTTCCGTCTTGGGTCATAGTTTACGACACGATGCCCGGTTTTTCTGAGTCCTCTCGAGCCGGTTGGGTGGGGACTTCCAGTCTGATCTCACTCCCATCGCCCGAGGTTTCAACTGAAATCGATCCCCCGGCACGAGTCACCAGTGATCGCACCATCCACAATCCGAGTCCCTGCCCGTGACTCAGCGGCGTTTCTTCGCCAGTTTCGAGGAGATTTTTCTCCATTTCCGGGAGTCCAGGCCCAGTATCGGACACACAAACCTCTACCCACCGTTCATCGGATTGCGAGACACTGATCTGTACGGATGGATGCTCAGTATCGTTCGCTGTGATGGCGTTCTCAACGAGCTCAGAAATCGCCTTGTCAAGTTCACTCGGTATTTGTGATTCTAGATCGTGGTCGGCTGTGATAGTGATATTCGCATTAGCATATTCGTCTTCTTTTTTGGCTTGAATATCCTGAGCTATTTGCTGAGCACTCTGGTAGGAAGCGAGAGCGCTCTCGCTCGTGAGTATATTCTGGAGCTCTTGGGTCTTGTTTGCCATTCCTTCCCACTTGTCGAGAATGTCTCGGATCGTCGCAGCGCGCTGTTCACGAGTGTCTGTCTCTGTGTCCGACGCAAGCAGATCGACATACCCTCTCAGTTTCGTCAGATCATTTCGGATATTGTGCCGCATAATCCGGTGTAAGACCTGGACGTGTTGCTGACGCTGTTCCTGAGCTGTAATATCTCGTGCCTCAAATACTAGGAAGCTAAGCTCCCCGTGCTGGCTTGAGATCGGCTTGATCGAGAAGTCGAAGCTGGCGAGTCCATCAACGCCTTCTGCTTCCACGTCGAACCGAACGAATGAACCCGAAGATGCTTGAGTAACTGCCTGTCTAATTTGAGTTTGCACTTCAGACGAATGCGCGAACAGAGGGCATTCCCAGAGCGGTGTGCCTCTGCTCTCCTCCACACGTATGCCGCCGAACTCCATGAAGGGGTCGTTTAGCTCAAGGATTTCACCACTCTGGGTCATCAGACCCGTCAATTGGAACGTTTGATTGAATACGGATTCGAATTTTTTCGTTTGTTCTCTTATATTACTGATGTCACGTATATATAACAGAAACCCACCAATTGCTTCATCGTCAAAGAGATTCCGTCCACGTGCCTCTACGGTAATCCACTCGTCATCCGCATCCATTGCTTGGAACTCTAGCTGAACGCTTGAATCGGAATCCTCCACGGCGGCGAAAAACGCTTCCATTACACGTTCCCGATCCTCTGGATGGATATAATCAAAGACACTCTCTTGATTTAGCTGAGTTGGATCATATCCAAGAACCCGTTCAGCAGAGCCACTAAGATAGGTGAAACACCCGTCGCGATCTAAGATAGACACGACGTCGACTGATTCCTCAACGAACCGCTCTGTTCTACGCCGCTGTTGACGCTGGTTAGTAAGATCTCTGATGACCATCCCGTATCCCAGGAACACTCCATCTTCAGTTTGAAGGGGAACGTATGAGACTTCTGCAGGGAACGACGATCCATCCTGACGGACTCGCTGTCCTTCGTGAGTACTTTCTCCTGCGAGTGATGCCTGTTTTAATAACCGATCAGCAATCCCACGTTTTTGATCCTGTTCAGGGTGTAACTCTGCTGCTGGCATACCAATTGCAGTTTCTTCGTCATATCCAAAGATGTCGGCTGCTCCATCGTTCCAGCTGTCGATCTGTCCATCGTCATCGAGAAGTACAAAGGCGTATTCTTCGAGACTTTCCGAGAGGATCTCGAATCGCTTCCGCTCCTGTTGAATCTGCCGAATCCGTCGTTTTTGATCCGTTATGTCCGTGGCAATCGCGACAAGTCTCTCTCCAGTTTCGTCATCGGGTATCAGAACAGCATCTGTGTGTATCCATCGCGTTTGTTCGTTGGCATCAATAACTCTGAAATCCGCAGACAAGTCGTTGATATCGCCGACTCGTTCTAGTGAATCACGAACACGGTCCCGATCTTCCGGCGCGACGATCTGTACGAACTCTTCATAGTTGTCCGGATCATGGCCAAGTAAATCGACAAGCGTGTCGTCGAATGATATCTGATCCGTCTCAAGACTCCACTCTGCAATACCAGTGTCCGTTCCAGAAAGAACCAATTCGAGTTTCCGGTTTTGTTCTGCCAGGCTCCGAGTCCGTTGCCTCCGACCTGTTACGTCCTGCTGTATGCCAATAAACTTCGAAAGCGTCCCATCTGCATCAGTGACTGGCGTGACAGACAATCGATTCCAGTATTCACTTCCGTCTTTTCGGTAGTTTTTCAGTTCTACTGTTACCGGTTCACCGGCCGCAATCGCCTCTCGAAGCTTCGATATTTCGTCTGGGTCTGTCTCGGGTCCCTGGAGGAAACGTGGATTACGACCTAAGGCGTCGTCCTCCTGGTAGCCAGTAATGTCGGTGAATCCTTTATTTACGTACTCGATCGGGTTGTCTTCTCGCTGTGGGTCGGTGATCATGACCCCAACATTCGAGGAGTCAATCGCTTGCTCCTTGAGTTCGAGTTCACGCTCCCGTTGCTGTCTTGCAGTTTCATCGCGCACAGTACAAACGAGGGGGCCATCATCGATGATAGTCAGAGAGATCTCGGCCGGGAAGGTCGTTCCGTCCGGTTGGGATCCGGTTACTTTGCCCCGCCAGTGCCCCTCCGACTCAAGAACAGGGAAGGCTTCCGACTCAAGACGCTCTACCTCATCTTCGTCATAGAGCATCCGCCAGGAGTTCCCGATGAGTTGGTCAGTATCATCGAATCCATACATATCCACGTGTGTCTCGTCGATGTAGGTGTATTCTCCATCCTCGAGAATAGCGAAGCCGTCTTTTGCATCCTCGACAGCCTGCTGGAACGTCTCTAATTCGCGACGGCGCTGCTCACGGGGCGTAATATCACGACTGGAAATAACGAGCGATTCGACTCCTGATTCCCCTATAACGGGACGGATGGTCCCGGTAAAGAACCGAATCTCTCCATCCGGTGTTGGGTATTCGGATTGGAAACTGACGTACTCACCTGACGCTGCTCGATCGATCCAGTCTTTTAGATCGTCCTGCAGAGTCTGAGAGTGTGACCACCACTCCCCCTCCCAAATCGGTTCCCCCAACATCTCATCTTTAGCGTGCGAAACGTACTCCAGGGCTGTTTCATTCACATCGATCACTTCACCAGTGGTTTCCAGTAATCCGACCAGCATCTCAGGATCTTCGAACACCGACTCGAAACGCCGCTCATTCTCCCGAAGTTCCGCTTGACGCCGATATTTTTCAGACACGTCACGGACAACACAGACGATTCGATCGTCTTCCAAGCGTGTCAGCGATAGTTCGGTCGGAAATTCTCCCTTGCCTGCTGGAGATGCAGTTACAGTACCTCTCCACTCTCCATCGGACCAGAGGGCTGAAAGCGCCTCATCCTCTATGCGCTCGACCTCGACGGAATCGGTGTACAACTCATGCCAGGTCTGCCCGAGTAACTCGTTTTTGTCCTCGAACCCGTATATGTCGGCATGCGTTTGATCAACGTACGTGTACTCCTCGTTCTCCAAAATAGCAATCCCATCACTCGCGTTTTCGATAGCTGATTGAAATGACTCCAGACGACGTCGGCGTTCCCGCTGTTCCGTCACATCTCTCGCAACGGTATGCATATAGGCCGTCCCATCGCGCTCGATCCGACGGTTCGAGAACTCCACATCAATTTTACTGTCGTCGCTCCGAAGCAATTTTGCGTCAGTGGTTGCTGGTTCGCCAGCTAAAATTTGGGCGTGGTAGTCCCGATAGGCATGTAAGTCGACCTCTTCGTGAAGATCGGGAATACGCATCGAGAGGAGTTCCTCTCGCTCATAGCCAGTTAACTCGCAAGCAGCCTGATTTACTTGGACGAAATTCGCATCTGAATCACTAATGAAAATGGCATCGTTGGAGCCTTCAAACAACGTGTGTGTCCAATCACGTTCAGCCTGTAGCTCCTCGTGTCGTCGGATTCGTGAGATTGCAGCTTCAAGATTCGAAGCAACGAGTTTTGCCAGTTCTGAGTCTTTCTCGGTAAACGCATCCACTTCAGTGGCTCCGACACTCAAGACGCCGAAACCTGAAATTGGCACAAGAATTTCGCTCCGAATCGGGGTGTCTGAATTATACGTGCCGTCGGCCTCGTGGACATCGTCGAACGCTTCCGGACGATTCTGTCTGTACACACGCCCGGCGAGAGAATCAAGTGGAAGGATAGGTGCATCGCCGATCACCGCTTGTGCCTCAGTTGATTCGGCGATTGGGCGGAGTTCGTTTCCCTCCTCATCGTATTCCCAGATCGCCGAAAGAGGCGCATCAAAATTGAGATCCAACATTCGGACAGCAACGACAGAGACGTCCTCGATAGAACCAGCTTGGTTCAGTTCCGAAGACAATTCGAGAAGTCCCGCGGGGGTATGTTCCGTGTACGTGTCTCCATCGCTCATACATCCGATGTTGTTGTTCCGCTCTATTATGTTTTCGCTTAGAGAACCATTTCATATCGGCCCTAATAGAATTAGATCGATAAATATAGGGTACAGCTATTCACCCTTGAGAATCAATCGTGGTAACAAGATGTCGACGGAAGCAGTTGAGGTACTCGGGCGGAAATACAGCGTAGATATACTGCGGGCGGCGAAGGAACCGCGATCAGTTAGCTGGCTGAGTCAAGAGCTAGATATCCCGATTGCCACCTGTTATAGACGTGTGAAGGAACTTTCTGAGAATATGTATTTAGAAGAGGTCACTGCGGACGAGAGCAGGGATAGAACACAGTACTGTCGAACGGCGGATAGTATTGAACTCAACCTTGCATCTGACGTATTACTTAGCGGCTCTCGATCTTGGGAAACTCGAGAAGTACCAAGGGATACAATACCGTTAGATTCCGTTACGCTTGATGAGTTCTCCCAAACGATTGATACTGTCGAAGACTACTTCGGGAGTTTGATCGACGATGTTGCTGTTCATGCATCCATTTCACGCCGGCAACTTGTGGCGGTGCTGGCACGCGCCCAGCTCTCGGGTCGCCAACTCGACACCGCGGGACTGACCGATAACGGCGACATCGTCCACCAGTCGAACGATGAGACACTCTTTTGGCTTGACGGTGGTTTCTGGACGGATCTGGGCGGGCTCCACTACTTGAGCCCAGACGAGGGACGAGCAGCCAGAGAAGTTCATCGCCGACTCATCGAGGCGGTCGCCGGAGACGTCGCCGACTACAATCGCGAGCGCGATCCGTTTATTCTCATTAACGAACCTTCTGGGCGCTAATATCGTTTCTGCCTGGTCACAAACCTCGAAGTCACTCGTAACTTCGCTCAGCCGCTGGCAGAAGCCTACCGGCGTCGGTGGGGAATAGAAACGTCCTACCGAAAAGTAACCGAGTTTCTCCCGAAAACGTCGTCACCGACGTTCTCTGTTCGATTGTTCTACTTCCTGCTTGCCGTAGCACTCTACAATCTGTGGATGTTGACGAACCTGCTACTTGCATCGGGTCGGGTGGTCGGGAGCACTGCTGTCCTCCCGCCCGCCCTGTTCCGGTAATTTCTCGATCTAATATAGTCACGG
>JGI12533J12847_1001121_pt1 | contig 11803 bp, 12 predicted proteins | sample A23M1SouthBayCA_FD_12847 | JGI IMG/M metagenome (IMG submission 12847) | reverse complement strand
CGGCTGGTACACCGGCGGCTACGACCGGGTCCGCCAGCCAGACGGCTCCGAGAAGGACTACTACTGGGCGGACCTGCCCGCGGCGGCCGTCGTGGTTGCCACGACCGGCGACGAACTCGTCATGGTCGACCAGTACCGCCCGACCATCCGCGAGCAGTGTCTCGAACTCCCGGCCGGCATCGTTGAGGACGACGAGTCCTACACGACCGCCGGGGCGCGCGAACTCCGCGAGGAGACCGGCTTCGAGGCCGCCGGCGTCTCGCTCATCGAGGAGTTCTGGTGTTCGACCGGCGTGCTCCGGCACCGCCGCGGCATCGTCTTCGCCGAGGGGCTCGAACCAGTCGATCAGAAGCTCGACGACAACGAGTTCCTCTCGGTGACGACGGTCCCTATCGACGAAGCGTTGCAGGTCGCCCGGCGCGAACCGGCTAACGACGCCACAATCGAGGGTATCCTGCTAGCGCAGGCTGACGGCTTGCTGTAGCCGGTGAAGGTTTAGGTATCGCCCGCTAGCGGCTGGATATGGATGGCGAAATCGACGCCGACGAGCTGCGGTCGAAACTCGAAGACGGGACGGTCCGGGTAGTCGATATCCGCTCGCCCGGCGCGTTCGAGCGGGGCCACATCCCCGGGAGCGAGAACGTCCCGTTCCCGTCGCTCGTCGACGAAGTCGAACGGTTCGAGGGCGACGACGAAGTCGTGACGGTCTGCCCGCACGGAAAATCCAGTGTCCAGGCCGCCCGGCTCATCGCCTCCTACGAGGGATTCGACGGCGACGCCGTGAGCCTTGCACCCGGACTCGACGGCTGGGACGGGCCGCTGGAGCGCGGTGACGCTGGCGGGGAGACACCGACAAGTGACACTGCCGCTGCTGACGGCGATACCGATGAAGGCCCCGCTGCACCGTTTTAGCTGCTGTTCGGGAGTCGAGATGGTGGCTCAGTAAAAGTCCATCGTCACAAGGGGCTCAGCGGGGGTAACATTTCGTCATCGCCACCAATGATTAGTAGCCTACCGATGGTGAAAAACTCGTTCATTGAACGATTAAGTGGACTGAATTCACATTTTTTCGAGATCACCCTAACCTGTCCAAATATCTGGGTTTGTATCGTACCGATCTGTTACTGCATGTTCCAGATTCCTACCGACTAACAGTGCGTGATTGAGATCTACCGCACAGTAGTCAGCGTTCGTGATGACGATAGTACTCGAGAGGATCACGCTACTGAACATCTACACCTGAGAACTACTAGTGTATATTCAGTGAGTTGAACGGGTATTCCGAGCTAATCAAGTTGCCCTCGTTTTGTGACTTCTCGTTCTCTATCTCATGGGGTATATCGAAAGACTCGTGATGCGCTCAAGAATGGTCTGCCTACAATTTTCGTATCTGATGCGGGTTCACTTGCATCAGTTTGGTTGATTGACATCGACGACTTTGGACCAATAGTCTGCAGTGATAATGGCTTATTTGGAGATATATTTGCTTAATAAGAATGTGAATAAATATATTTAGGGAAATAAGAAGTCTTTTATCTACACTTGGCGTGATAGTTCTAATAATAAACCATAGAATGATCTGATATTTGAATATCCGGCGGCAAAAACTGACGAGATTAGGTTTAGTGACGATCATTTCTACTGATAGATCTCCGGCGTTCCGAGCAAACCTTGTTAAGCGCTTTGATTGTAATCCTGAAGAGGTCGTTCTTATTTACGGAAATCAGGAGGCGGACTATCTCACGTTCTTAGGGCAGTCTCAGGACGGAAATAGCAGCATTGGTGTCCCTCCGGCATATCAGTTTCTTGCAACTCAAGACCACGTCGCTGAGTCCGTTGAACACTGCGATCTCAGCTGATTTGAACCGACGAGCTTTCTGGGCGTCGTTACGGGTAGATCAATAATTGGGTTCAACTACGGGAGTTTCTCAAGCTCAATTTGGAAAGTAGTTTGTGGCTTGGGGTAGAAGCTACAATACCGCTCCAACAAACTTTTTATATCTTGGGAGTGAGCCACTATTGATGTTTGAGAATAGAGAAGCCCTTGCAGAGAGTCCCGAACATAGACTCGCTCTTGAGTGCTTGAGTGCTGGCATCACTGCTGCTCACCCGAAGTCAGTCATTGAGGGGACGGTCACACTGGATGGAGATATACTCAGAATCGATGGGACAGAATACAACATTGAGGACTACGACCGGGTTTTCGTTCTCGGAGGAGGAAACGCGGCTGGTCAAGTAGCGGCCACGCTCGAAGAAAATCTGGGAAATCGAATCGATGATGGTGTTGTGGTCACCGACGATCCAGCCCCGTTATCGACGGTAGATTGTATAGAGGGGAGTCATCCCATTCCTAGTGAAAATGCAGTAGATGGGACGAGACAAATATTGGAATTAGCAGCAACTGCAACCGAAGACGACCTCGTTTTAGCTATCGTCACTGGGGGTGGAAGCGCACTGTTACCAGCACCTGCAGGGTCGCTTGAACTTTCTGACCTGCAGGCAATAACTGAAAAATTACTACGGGCTGGCACTACGATAACGGAGATCAATACGGTACGAAAACATCTCTCTGAAATTAAAGGCGGACATCTTGCAGACGTCTCCTCACCAGCTGACGTTGCCGGCCTGATTTTTAGCGACGTAACTGGGAACGAGCTCAGCGCCGTCGCCAGTGGCCCGATCTCACCGGACAATACAACATATGACGACGCCCTAGCTGTGCTTGACCGGTATGATATCGAGAGTCCTGCGGCTGTTCGCGACCACTTGCTACGCGGGTGTAACGGTGGGATTCAGGAGACCCCCGACGAGAATAGCGACACGTTTGCGAATGTGAGTGCACATATCTTAGCAGATAATTTTACAGCGCTCTCAGCGGCAAGTGATGTCGCTCAAAAAGCTGGGTATAATCCGGTAATTCTTTCTTCACACATTCGCGGCGAGGCTAGCGAGGTGGCGAAAGTCCATGTCGGCATCGCAGAGGAAATCGTCGCTACTGGAAACCCAGTCAATCCACCTGCTGTGCTGATTTCCGGTGGCGAAACGACTGTCACTGTTGAAGGAGATGGCAACGGCGGCCCGAATCAAGAGTTTGCGTTAAGTGCGGCACTTGAACTTGATCTTCCCGCAACCGTTGTCGGGTGTGTTGATACAGATGGAATTGACGGTAATGTAGATGCTGCTGGTGCACTTATTGATCTCGACACGATTGACGACAGAGTTTCTGCTCAACGCGCGTTACACAACAACGATGTTTACTCTACCCTCGATACCACTCAGGCACTCCTTCGGACAGGTCCGACTGGAACCAATGTAAACGATCTTCGGATAATCGTCGTTGGCAATCAACAGGAAAAACGGTGAAGCTGACTGTTTGGGGTAATCTGTAGCAATACTTTTGAACGGTGACGCTGGGATCCAGTGACATGGCCGTCATGTTTCATCAATCATTGACGGTCACAAAATTATATAGTGGCATTGCGGAATCCACTAAGCACGGCCTCAGAAGAACTGTCACTGTGAAACGGTCTCAGTCCTGCACTGTTATAAAGTACTGAATAATAGAACAGGTACAATCTCTGCAGATAGTGAACAAACAAAATTATTTTTAATGACTGACTATGAGTACACATATACTGAAACCAATATAATTGGACATATTAGTACTCGCTGCAGCAATTACCGTTATTTTGTATCACAGAGAAATTCTAATGTGACAAGATATAGCAAACCACATCCCACGATGCGAAACTTTATAAATACACCAAAATAAAAGAGAACTATGAGTGAAGGAATACCAATGAACTCCACAAAGAAACTCTTCAGAATCGTTGAAGAGTTACGAGAGAGGAACGGTGCAAGAGTATCTGAATTGGCAACCTCACTTGACTTACCAAAAAGTACGATTCATCGGCACCTCAAGACGCTTGAAAAACTGGAATACGTAATGAAGGCTGGCGATATTTACCATGTTGGCTCTCAGTTCCTTTACGTTGGGACCGCTGTACACAATCGTGAGAATGCGTACGCCCATATTGAGCCCCGAATCAAAGAACTCGCCTCCGAGACGGAAGAACGTGTGCAGTTTATGATTGAGGAGCATGGGTATATGGTCTATGTCCATCGGGAAACCGGAGCTCACGCGGTTCAAACCAACACACAGCTTGGAAAACAAATGCCGATTCATGCTACTTCGGGGGGCAAAGCGATTCTTGCTGAGATGACGGATGAGGAAGTGTCAGATATTATTGAGCGACGTGGGCTGGCAAAAATCACGGAAAATACCATAACCGATGAGGGGGAATTCTTTGATGAACTTCAGGAAATACGAGAGAATGGTGTCAGCTACAACGATCAGGAGTACATTGACGGGCTGCGATCTGTATCTGTTCCGGTAGTTAAGCCGAGTGGTCGCCCTCTGGGAGCAATTGGGATTTCTGGTCCTCTGAATCGATTCAAGGATGATATTTATCGACAAGAACTACCGGACAAACTTTTAGGAGTTGTAAACGAAGTCGAACTGAATATGAAATACTCCTGAGTCGAATATCGAGAACGATTTGTTCTGGCCTGAATTACCATGTATGACGATTATCCCCTCTAAGAATAACAGTAGTGCGCCTGTTATACTAAATTAACGTCGACATCGTCGCCCTTATCCCACTATGTGGTACTTTATGTGATACCAGATTTAGATGATGCAATGACAACGTAGCACACTCTTAGAAGTGGGCTGTTGGTGAGTTCGATGATGGTTTGGTTGAATTCTTTGATACCTTTTCGACTCTGCTGGCGTAAGACTATGCGAGAAGTTGGAGAAAATGGTAGATATGACGTGTGTCTGCCTTTTCAGCGCCTCTATACCAAGATCAGCGCGCCAGCGGCGCATAGATCTCACTGGCTTTCATGTGGGTATCTCCATTGATAGATTCTCACTCACCGCGAGTAATTGTCTCTCGCTAGTAAATCTCATCACCTTTGCGAGGTCGTGCGGTCTCAATACTAACAGAGGTACGACTGTTATGTTCGGCACCAGACGTGTACGATTATGCTGTCTGGCGTGATGGAGATTTAGACTGCGACCGTTCCATGATGTGGACTTTTATATATGGGTGTCGACTTGAGTCAATCTATGTTACCTTGTCTTAGCTAGGCGCTTTGCCAGGGTCACTCGGATTTACACTGCGTAGCCGCTGTTATTGTGAGGCATCCATGCTACCTACACGGTTTCACCAACTCTCCTCACGGAGCTTTTGAGAGTGCGCTCTTTGAGCCTTACACGTACATGATTGTGCGAGGAAAGGGAAGTCCCGAAAGACAGCCTGTCACCAGCAGTATGCAACTATCAGTTCGATCTGCTGGAAGTCGTCGCGACCGACTGGATCAATATCAAATAGTTGCTTCCTAGATTACGCCCAGCGAATGGCGTTCGACTACGTTGGGTCGTGAAAACAGTTCAGATAAGAAAACTCGACGTACCGTACTACTCTGACCCGCCAGCCGTCCAGGAGTCATCCCAGACTTCTTTGTCTTTGTAGAACTCCGCAAACCCTTGGTGAACCGGATGCTCTGAGATAATTGCGGAGGTCATATTCTCTGCATCTGAGTGGTCCGCGTACGTCTGGTCAGCATCTTGAATTGTGTCTGTGTGTTCGTGACTGACACGAGCTAGTTCGCGGGCTGCTTCAGCCGGAACGTCTGGTGAAATCAGACACTGCAGGTCGAGGTTCCAGCTCACAATCGAATCGGTGACTTGCGTCACTTCTTGATTCCACCCGTAGGGTTCGATCTCCGCGTAGCGCGCACCGGGAACATCTTTGATCGCCTGAGCGAAGTTGTCTCCCACTTCTGCGAGATAGACATCGTTTCTTGCATCTATTTGTTTAGCCCAGCCAGTTAGCTCAACGCCGTTTGATCCGTAGACGGCCGCAGCATCGACGCGGCCCTCTTCGATTGCCCCGGGAATGTCGCTCGTGTTGACGTTAATGATATCAACGTCTTCCCACATTCCGGCAGTACGCATCACCTCTTCAGTAAGGAGTCGCGTTCCGAAGCCGGGTTGGATGGGGTATACCGTCTTTCCAGAGAAGTCGTCAGTGGACTCAATTCCCGAGCCTTCTCGTGCAACCCAGAAAATATCGAGTCCATTGAACCGGAACGACTGGTGTCCGATATTTTCGACGGGCTGCTCGTTAAATCGGTCATTCCCCGCTATCGCTTTACTGATCGTGTTGTTGTCTGTCGCTATCGCAGGGAGGCTCCCTTGGTCGTATTGGTACATGTTCGCAACGTTCCCCTGCGTCTGCTGCACAGTCATGCTCAGCGTGTCACTGTGCTGATTGAGAGCCCGTGCGAGTGCCTGCATGGAATTGAATGCGGTGCTCCCTTGAGAAGAGCCCCCCATCTGGAGTTCGAATGACTCCTCGCTGGAACCGTCGGTTGAACTACTGGAGCCATCACTGGAACCGTCACCGGAACTACCATCAGAACCACCGCTTGAGCCATCACTTGAACCACCATTACCCAGACAACCGGTAATGGCGATGGTACCGATGCCTGCTGTTCCTTTGAGTACATTACGCCTGGTCCGCCTACTGCTGTCGCCGTTGGACATGCGGTAATGCCGTACATACACTTGACTAATAAATTTTTCTGTTGTTAATGGATTTTGATGTGTGTATTACCGTTTTGACACGGCCCCCTTCCCAATGTTTTATATAATGGTATCTCATTATCGGTAGCTATGTCGTATGACATAGCGGTAATTCCAGGTGACGGTATCGGGAACGAAGTCGTGGATGCCACAGAATCACTGATGGTTGATTTCGCGGCCGACCATGGAGTCGATATTCAGACGACGGAGTTCGATTGGGGAAGCGAACGCTATCTCGAAGAGGGTGCACTCATGCCTGAGGATGGGCTCGACACGCTGGAGGACTTCGACTCGATTCTGCTCGGTGCTGTTGGCCATCCTGAGGTACCAGACCACGTTACGCTGCGCAACCTTCGCCTGCCGATTACGAAAGGATTCAATCAGCATATCTGCAAGCGACCGTCCTACCTCTTCGAGGGCGTCGAAAGCCCGCTTCGAGGATACTCCGGAGGAGACATTGATCTAGTCGTCTATCGCCAGAACACAGAAGGCGAGTACGCCGACGTCGGTGGACGCGAACATCAAGGATTCCAGAACGAAGTCGCAGTACAGTCCGCGGTCTACACCCGCGAAGGAACAGAAGCAATCGTTCGAGCCGCTTTCGAGGCTGCGACTGAGCGACGCGGGAAACTCACGAACATCACAAAATCGAACGCCCAGGCGTACGGTATGGTCTTCTGGGACGAAGTCGTGGAAGAAATCAGTGAAGAGTACCCGGACGTAACGGTAGAACGCTTGCTCGTCGACGCGGGCAGCATGGACTTCGTTCGGCGTCCCGACGAGTTCGATGTCGTCGTCGCATCGAACCTCTTCGGTGATATCCTCACCGACATCGGTGGGATCATTTCCGGCAGTCTTGGAATCGCTCCGTCGACGAACATCAACCCCAGCGGCGAGTATCCGTCGATGTTCGAGCCAGTCCACGGGAGCGCGTTCGACATCATGGGGGAAGGCATCGCAAACCCGGTCGGCATGTTGTTATCTATGTCGCTGATGTTCGAACACCTAGAGGAAGACGACATCGCAGAGACTCTCTGGAACGGTGTCGCCAATCAACTGGCAGACCCTGATGCCCCGCGAACTCCAGACATCGGCGGGAGCGCGACGACGCTGGACGTTGCAGGGGACCTGGAAAACCGCCTCCTCTGATATCGATGTACCGAGTACTACTCGCTATTGATGGAGCGGAGGACCGAACAAAACGGGCGGTTTCGGCAGTCACAGACCTGCCAGAAGCCGATACAGAGGTGAACGTGACTATCCTGAACGTCTTCGAGGAGTTCGACGCGGTCGACGACAGCGGTGGCCGCGTAAACTCATCCGACCTGTTCGAGAACTACGACCCGCCCTCGAGCGTCGAGTTGGCTCAGGACCTTCTAGACCAACACAACATCGAGTGGACGTTCAAAAAAGAACACGGTGACCCGGCAGAGATTATCCTGAATACCGCAACGAATGTCGACGCTGACGCAATCGTCATGGCACCGGGGAGCAGGTCACCGGTAGGAAAAGTTCTGTTCGGAAGCGTTACCCAAGGCGTTCTGCTTGATGCCAATCAACCGGTCATTGTAGCATAGGCTGTTCTCTGTCTATCGTAACTTAGCAGTCTTTTGACAACTAGGTCTCCCCCGACGAGGCCCTGCCCCCTCCCGATTTTTCGGTTTCTTACTTGCCCTCTTGATTTCTATCGATGATGCCTGATACATTGGACCCCTTGAGAACCGTATCGTTTGATGGACAGTACCACAACTATTATGTACTTTCAAAGTAACTCTCAAATCGAATCATGGCAACATCAAGTACCTCGCCGTTAGAGTCAATTAATTTAAAAGAAAGGATAGGGAGTACGTTAACCCTCTTTGCGTTAGCTCTCTGGGCATTGGTCATTACTTACGCCTATTTCCTTCCAATGCCGAGAGCTCAGTACGGGGTCTTGTTTATTGCTGGGGCAATTGGTGTGTATATCCTAGATGAGCTAGAAGATGTCGTTGCAGAGGGAGAGTACCTCGATGCAGCACTGCTAGTTATTTCATTTGTGGTAACGGCCGTCGTCACAGCCTACGTAAACCTCAACTTTAGAGCACTGAACATCGATCGAGTCGGATACGCCTTCACACATGAGTATGTGATGGCCGGTGCCTTCGTTGCAGTCGTAATTTATCTCTCGTGGAGATCATTCGGGATCACATTCCTTACTATTCTTATTGGGGCGTTACTGTACGGCTATTTCGGTGATCTGCTCCCCGGTCTACTGGGCCACAGTGGACTGAGTACCACTCGCCTCCTGCTCCTCCTAGTGCTCGATATAACCGGATTTTACGGATTCCTGACCCAACTGGTTGCGGCGTGGATCGCTCTCTTCTTGCTCTATGCGGGGTTACTAGAGGGGTATGGGGCGTTCGACCTGATTTTCCGGGGAGCGGTTCGAACGTCTAAGTACATCGACTCGGGTGTTGCTCAAACGGCTGTCGTTGCGAGTGCCGTCATCGGGTCGATTAACGGCTCACAAACAGCAAACGCCGGCATGACGGGTTCGTTCACTATCCCTATGATGAAAGAGAACGGTATCAAGCCCTCGACGGCGGGTGGTATCGAGGCCGTTGCATCCACCACCGGACAGGTGCTTCCCCCTGTTATGGGTGCTGGTGCATTTATTATGGCGTCACTCCTCGGAATAAGTTATATTACTGTCATCACTGCTGGGCTGATCCCTGCAATTATAATGATGGTCTGTATCGTCATCGCAGTCCATTACATCGCGAGCTCTCAACTGGACGCAATCAATGTCGACGTAGTGCTGGACGAATTGGAGGACCGCTCCCGGCGAGATACGCTCGTCGACACGGCCAAGTTCATTGTCCCGTTCTTAGTCTTGGTGTACACGCTCGGAATTATCCAGCTGACAGTAATGACGTCGGCTCTTTACACCGTTATCACGATGCTGATAACGGGTACCACCTTCCCTGTTGCACAGGCTGCATTCGAATCCCGCTCGGTTACTGATACGGCCAAAGAGACGTTCGCGGAAACAGTGGCTGGCTTCCGCCGTGGGGCCATCATCACGGCACCAATTGCGATCATCCTTGCCGCGATCAACGGTGTTGTCGATATTCTAATGACTACTGGCGTCCCCGGAATACTCACTCTGTCCATGATGGAGGTCTCCGGTGGTATCATGCTCGTCGCAGTGATAATTTCGATGGTGATTTGCATCCTGCTCGGTCTCGGAATGCCGACGACCGCAGCGTACACCGTCGTAGCACTCCTCGTCGCGCCGACGCTGGTGAGTCGCTTCGCCGTGCCTGAACTGGGCGCGCACTTCTTCGTGTTCTACGGAGCGATCCTTTCTGGCCTCACGCCACCGATTGCGACGTGCGCAGCTGTCGCTGCTGGCATTGCAAATGCAGACTTCGTTGACACCTGTTATGAAGCGATCAAAATTGCTGCTCCGCTGTTCGTATTGCCGTTCTCGTTCGTGTACCACCCTGTGATCGTCTCCGGATCTCTCGGTCCGGCAGCACTGTTGACTGGTTCGCTCATCCTGCTTGGCGGGATCAGCATCATCCACGGTATCAACTACCGATTCGAGTCTAGTAGGGGGAAACAGTTCGTTATCGGGTCAGTGTTCTTTATCGTTGGCGTCGCTACGATGGCCTATCCCAGTACATCTGTGCAGTATGCTGGTGCAGGCATCATCATCGCCCTGTTCGTCGCCCAGCAGCTCCTGACCGGCGGCCTTTCGCTCGATGAATCGGTGAAAAGTCAGGCGAAATAAGCGGGTCAGATCCTGTCTTTCGCGTTGATCTACGTCCACCATTGGAGGCGGAGTGTAGTTTCGATTGACGCCGCTCGTTTCCAAACAAGGGAACCATAGAAGTTATTTTCTAGCACCCTCAGTATTCAATAGCAATGGAGTACACTCGCGAATCTGACCGTGTCGTCGTCCGTCTCGACCCTCAAGACGAAGTAATCGAATCGCTTCGATCACTTCGCAACGAGCTCCAGATAGACGGTGGCTTCATGTTCGGAATCGGCGCGGTTGATCGTGCAACACTCGGCCACTACGATGTCGATGAGCAATCGTATTCGGAGGAGACGTTCACTGGGCAGTTCGAGGTCACCAGCTTCAGCGGCAACATCGGCCCCGACAAGATTCACGCACACATCGAACTGGGTACGGAGTCATACGATACCCTTGGTGGCCACTGTTCGGAGGCACGCGTTTCTGGTACGTTCGAGATCGTCGTATTTACCGGTGAAACCTCTCTCACTCACGAACTCGATACACGGACTGGACTGGACGTTTTCGCCTTCGACAATTGAATAATTGTTCGCCCCTTTCTTGTCGTCTGTCGAGTGCAAGAGAAACGATCAATGATTCAAGTTTCCACAGCGAAAAGTAGGTGAGTTTCGTTCCACAACACTACAACGGCGTGGGTATCGCGGTTCGCGAGAGCACGACCCCTTTCGACATGAGTGGTAAGCCCGTCATCCTACGGGGCCAATAATTGGCGACGCGTCGCAAGTCACGCACTGATCTCGTCAAGCAACCCCTGTCGGTTAGTCTCCACCGCTGTCATCATCAACACATCGCTTACATGGCTGATAGTGACCTTTGATTGCCGCAAGTGGTTTTTCAACTGAGTAGTTCATGACATCGATCGCACGACAGTCCTCGCTTTGATGATACGTCCGATTATAATTTGATCCCGATACTAGTACCGTTTCCTGTTGCTTTTGCGACTGTGAGCTAGCACTTTGATCGTCCGACATCACCATTTTATATATTCGCCTTGCAATCAAATGTATCGGTTTCTGGGCCTACAATGGACAGCTTGGATACAGTGGATTCTTGTCCCCTTCGCTTAGAACAGTAAATCATGGTTGGCTACCACCCTTACAAAGTGATAGAGCGATCAGGTGATTTTGATGCGTAGCGCCAAGATCGTCTGCACGCTCGGGCCCGCGTCGGACTCGGTCGAGGACATCGCGTCGCTGGCCAAGGCGGGAATGTCCGTGGCGCGACTCAACGCCAGCCACGGCTCGCCCGAGCACCGCCGCGAGATGATCGATCGCATCCGCGAGGTCGACGCAGCCGTCGACGAACCGGTCGCGGCGATGCTCGACATGCCCGGGCCCGAAGTACGGACG
>JGI12533J12847_1001114_pt1 | contig 11833 bp, 10 predicted proteins | sample A23M1SouthBayCA_FD_12847 | JGI IMG/M metagenome (IMG submission 12847) | reverse complement strand
CCCACCGCGAGCGCCTCCAGCGCTCGGCCGAGCGGCTGGGCTTCGGCGACGCCGTCCCCGACGACCTGCGCGAGCGCGTCGCCGAGACGCTCGCCGCCAACGACCTGGACGACGCGTACTGCAAGGTGTCGGTCACCCGCGGCGCTCAGCCAGGGAAACTCACACCTGACCCCGACGTTGACCCGACCGTCGTCGTCTACGTCGCACCACTCCCACGGGGCGGCGTCGACGGCGAGTCCGTCTGGGACGACCCCGCGACGGTCCAGACGGTGCGGACGCGCCGGCCCGCCGACGCGGCGCTCCCCGCGGACGCGAAGACGCACAACTACCTCCCCGGGATCCTCGCCAGACTCGAACTCCGGCGGGCGGCGACCGACGACTTCGCCGCCGACGAGGCCGTGATGCGCGGGCCCGACGGGAGCGTCGCCGAGGGCGCGACGAGCAACCTCTTTTTCGTCGACGGCGGCGTCCTGAAGACTCCCAGTGCAGACCTGCCCCTGCTTCCGGGCGTCACGCGCTCTGTCGTGATGGGCCTGGCCGAGCGCGAGGAATTCACCGTCGAGACGGGCCGGTACGGCGTCGACGCCGTCCGCGAGGCCGACGAGGTGTTCCTCACCAACTCCACCTGGGAGGTCCGCCCCGTCACGAGCGTCGACGGCATCGACGTCGACGTCGGCCCGATGACGAAACTCCTCGCGCGCCTGTTCGCCGAGCGCGTCGAGCGCGAGCACTACGGGTGATGTCGTGACGACCGATCCCGACACCGACACGGCGTCCGACCTCGAGGTTACGCCGCTCGACGCCGTCGCACTCGGGGCCCGGTTTCTGCTCGAGCTCGCGGCGCTCGTCGCGGTCGGCCTCTGGGGCTTCGCGGCGGCATCGGGACCGGCGCGGTACGCGCTCGCCGTCGGCGCGCCGCTCGCGCTCGCGGTGGCGTGGGGCGTGTTCGTCTCGCCGAAGGCGCCCCATCGGCTCCCGGACCCCTGGCGCCTCGGCGCGGAACTCCTCGCGTTCGGTCTCGCGACGGCGGCGCTGCTGGCCGTCGGACGCTCGGCCCTCGCCGCCGCGTTCGCCGCCGTCGCGCTCGCTGACGAGGCCGTCGTCGTCGCTCGTGACCTGCGATGACTCGCTGCCCGGTGTCCCCGCTCTAGGTATTTTGACCCGTGCCCGACCGAGGCGGGTGGTCCGTTCGCTGTATGGTTCAGGGCCGCAAACGGACGAAACACCTATTCCGGTCGGACTGAACGTCAGCGTATCGGAGGGAACTTCGGATGGCTGACCTGACGGACGGACTGAAGGGGATCGGCACGGGGCTGGTGATACTCGTCGTGGGGGCCGCGATCGCGGGCGGCGGCTGGTATCTCTACCAGGACGCACAGGAGGCGACCGAGAACGCCGTCGAGGTTGAGGCGACGGTCGTCTCCGCCGAGGTCGTCCAGGAGCGCGTCCAGGACGACACCGGCTCGCACATCGCCTACGAAGCCAGTATCGAGTACCGCTACGACTACGAGGGCCAGACCTACACGAGTTCGAACCTCTGTCCCGGCATGGGGTCGGGCTGTTCGGCGGCACAGAACAAGGACACGCGGAGCGATGCCCGCGACGTCATCTCGAAACACACCAGCGGCGAGACGGCGACGGCCTTCGTCCTCCCGAGCGATCCCTCGGAGTCGTACCTCGTCGACACGGACTCCGCCTCGAAATCGTACTACATCCTGATCGGTATCGGCGGCCTGGTCGCGCTGTTCGGACTCGTCGGACTCGGCAGCGGAGTCAAGGAACTCCTCGTCGGGTAGGTGGTCGGCGCCGTTCGGTTCGCGTCGACGGCTTCGACCGTCGTTCACTCCGCCTCGACCGCTTCGACGGGTTCGTCCGACCGCTCCACGCCGTCGACCGCGAGGATCAGGTCCGGGCCGTACGTGCCCGCCGGGGTCTGGAACCCCGCTTCCCAGTCGCCGCTGACGACCCGCGCCGCTATCTCGACCGCGGTGAGTTTCGTCAACCGGTAGGTGCTGGGACAGACCAGCCGCGAGACGGCGCGCTCGTCGTTCGACTCGATTTCGCCCCAGACGTAGCTGCGCCCGCTCTCGCGTTCGTCCTCGTCGGGCCCGTCGACGCGCGAGTCGACCAGCGATTCGAGGAGTCCCGCCACCGGTCCCGCGCTCAGGAGCGGGTTCAGGAACCGGGCGACCCGGAGCAGTCGGACAGTTCGGGGGTGGGTCGCCGCGTACACCTCGACGTTCTCGATCCCGGTGGTGTGGTACGCGGTCGAGACGTCGCCCCAGGGGATGGTCATCCCCGTCTTCACTCCGTCGCCGAAGTCGATTTCCCTGGTGCGCCAGACCGCGGGGACGGATTCGATCCGGCCGTCGCGGCGCACCGCGCCGCCCTCGCCGAGATTCCGGACTGTCGTCTTCGCCGTGCCGGGCGACATCCCGCCCGTGGCGCGAAAGCCCAGCGCCAGCGAGTCGGCCTCGGGCACCCGGTCGGCGAGGTGGGCCGCCAGACAGTCCGTCGGTACCACGTCGAACCCCACACCGGGGAGAACCATCACCTCAGAGTCCCGTGCCCGTTCGTCCGTCTCCGCGGCGGCCTCGAAGACATCGATTTCGCCGGTGATGTCGAGGTAGTGCGTACCGGTGCGGAGACAGCCCTCGACGACGGGACGGAACGTCTCTTCGAACGGTCCCGCGCAGTTGAGTACGACGGGAACTTCTTCGAGTGCCAGATCCAGGAGCTGGCGCTCGTCGAGGCTGAAGACGCGCTCGTCGCACTTCTGGCGGATCGCCTGGTTCTCGACGGCGGTGCGGTCGCGACCGGCGACGACGACGTCGAGGCCGCGGTCGAGGGCCTCCGCGACGATCAGCCGCCCCGTGTAGCCGTACGAGCCGTAGACGAGCAGGTCAGCCATGGACGGCGTTGGGCGGGTCCGGGAATAAAGGCTTGCGCGCCTCGCCCTTCCAGTCCGCCGGGGACCAGTCTGTGGCGTCGAGCGTTCGACCGTTCCACGTCGAATCGGCCTGTGGAACCTTCCACGTCGAATCGGCCTGCGCGACGTGATTTTCCTGGTGGACTGAAAGGGCGAGGCGCGCTCGCGTCCAGTTCAGTCGCCTGAGCGGGCACTATCCGGGCGGGCGGTGCGGAGAGCGCGGATATCCCGCTTGGTTCGAGAGAGCGATGCTCTCTCGTCATCCCGGAAATCTTCGATTTCCGGAGACAGCGACCGCGAGCGGGGCGAGGGCTTTCACCGCTCGCGATCAGGTGCGGTGGCGGTGTTGTCTGCAGTCGCGGTACGGGCGCCGGTCGCGGTCGGGTCTGTCGGCTCGGGTAGCCGAGCATGTCACTCGCCGACGGCGCAGGTGGCTTCGTAGGTCACGTCGTCGACGGACTCGACGGTCGGGTCGTCGCCACAGACCGGACAGGCGGGATTGGGCCGAACGGTCACCTCGTCGAAACTCATGCCGGCGGCGTCGTAGGCGACCATGCGGCCGTCGAGCGTCTCGCCGACGCCGGTGATCTGTTTGACCGTCTCGGTGGCCTGGATGGCGCCGACGGTGCCGGGGAGCACGCCGAGCACTCCCGTGGTGGCGCAGTCTGGCACCTCGCCGGCGGGCGGTGCCTCCGGGAACAGACACCGGTAACAGGGCCCGTCAGTGGAGAACGTCGTGACCTGCCCCTCGAAGCGGTAGATGGCGCCGTGGGAGAAGGGGACGCCGGCGAGCGTGCAGTGGTCGTTGACGAGAAAGCGGGTGGGGAAGTTGTCGGAGGCGTCGACGACGACGTCGTGGTCGGCGACCAGGTCGGCGACCGTGTCGGCGGTGACGCGAGTCTCGTGGGTCCGAACGGTCACGTCGGGGTTGAGTTCGCGGACGAACTCGGCGGCGCTGTCGACCTTCGGGCGGCCGACGTCCGCATCGCGGTGGACGACCTGTCGCTGGAGATTGGATCGCTCGACGACATCGTCGTCGGCGATGGCGATGGTCCCGACGCCCGCGGCGGCGAGATACTGGAGGACCGGCGATCCCAGCCCGCCCGCGCCGACGACGAGCACCGCCGAGTCGAGCAGCGCGACCTGCCCCCCCGGCCCCAGTTCGTCCATGATGATGTGCCGGGAGTAGCGGTCGAGTTGCTCGGGGTCCAGATCCGGCGCTGGCATACCCGCGAGTACGGCCGTGGGCGGCATAAACCGATTGCTGTCGACCCGGCTCGCCGGATCCTGTCGCTCGAACGAACAGATTTACCTGTCAGTCGGCGGAACGGCCGGGCATGCCGCCCCGCACGCCCCTCCTGCAGCCCGGTGAGTACTTCGACCAGTACGACCGACCGTCGCTCGGCGTGGCGGCCGGGATCGTCGCCGTCCAGGCGGTCGCGGTCGCGGTGCTGGTCTGGTGGTTCGTCACGAGCGTCCTCGACCGGATCGACGCGCCCGAAGCGGCGGTTTCGAACGTGCGTGGCGAACGTGTCGGCCAGGCGATATTCCTCGCGGTGATGGTCGTCGTCGGGTGGTTGCTCGCCGCGGCGGTCATACACGTCTTCGTCTGGTTCGCGGACGGTGACGAGACGTTCCTGACGACGCTTGCCGTCGTCGGCGAGGCCGAACTCGTCTCCCTGCTCGTCCTACCCGTGGTCGTCGTCGTGTTCTACTCCGTCATCGGGCAGGTCCCGTCGGACCCGGAGGCGGCCGCGGAGTTCCTGCGCGGGATCGTCGGTCGCGAGCGAGCGCCGCTGGTCGTCGCGTCGCTCGTCGCCACGCTCTGGAAGGCGTACATCACGGCCGCAGGGCTGGTGAAAGGACAGGGGCTCGACAGTGACAAGGCCTTCCTGATCGCCTTCGCGCTCGGCATCCTCGGCTTTCTGGTCGGCCTGGCCTGAGCGAGAGGGGGTGCTACCGACGACTGCCGCTCACTCGACCAGTCTGTCGGGCGCGGGTCACTCGACTAGTCTGTCGGTCGCCTGGTTGATATCGACGATCTGGTCGGTCTGGTCGTCGACTTCCGCGGCGATCTCGGCGGTGGAGTCGGCGATCTCCTCGGCGGCGTCGGTCGACTGGTCGACCATGGCGGCGACCTCCTCGGTGGAGGCGGCCTGCTGGTCGGCGGCGGCGGCGACCTCCTGGATCCCGTCGTTGACCTCCTCGACGGCGCCGTGGATGTCCTCGAGGACGCCGATGGCTTCCCCGACCATCTCGATGCCCTCGTCGATGCGCTCGCTCGACTCCTCGATGGTCTCGACGGCGTTCTCGGTGTCGTCCTGGATGCCCGCGACCATCTCCTCGATGGTGCCGGCCTGGTCCTGTGACTCCTCGGCGAGCGACTTCACCTCGTCGGCGACGACGGCGAAGCCCTCGCCCGCTTCCCCCGCGCGAGCGGCCTCGATCGAGGCGTTGAGCGCGAGCATGTTCGTCTGGTCGGCGATGTCGTTGATGACCTCGACGATCTCGTCTATCTCCTCGACGCTGTCCTGGATGGTGTCGACGTCCGACGCGACGCTCTCGGAGGCCTCGCCGATGCTCTCCATCGCCTCGGAGATCTCCGCGGCCGAGTCCTGCCCCTCCTGTGCGAGTTCCTGGGCCTCCCGGCTCGCGGCCGAGACCTCCTCGGAGGAGGAGGCGATCTCCTCGACGGCCGCCGAGAGGTTCGACACCTCGCCGGCGACTTCGGACATCCCGTCGTACTGCTCGGCGGCCTGCTCCCGGATGTCGTCTATCTCCTCTGCGATGTCGACCGACGACTCGTGGAGCTCCGCGATCGAGGTCTGGATCTCGCTGGCGGCGTCGGAGTCGTAGCCCGCATCGCGGTCGATCCCCTCCGCGATGTCCTCGTCGATGTTCCTGTCGATATCCTCGTCGATGTCGCCGTCGATATCCTCGTCGATGTCGCCGTCGATGTCCTCGTCGATGTCGCCGTCGACGCCCGTCGTCTCGATGTCCGTCTCTACCTCGCTCCCTACTTCGCTCCCCGTGCTCTGTGCCATCGTGTGACTGTGATTTAACTCACAACATAAAAAATCGCATACCAAATTATGTTGGATGATACTCGAATGTGTGGGGTAAAGAGCCAACAGAGGCGGTCTATTCGACTATTCTGTTGGCTCGGCCACGCTGTTCTCAAGTTCGATTCGCGACTACAGCTCGTAGAGGTCGCCGAACTTCTCGGTGGCGTAGTCGACGAAGTAGTCGGCGGTGAAGGGTTCGCCGGTGGCCTCGCGGACGAGGTCGTCGGTCTCGTAGCGACAGCCGTGGCGGTGGACGCGCTCGGTGAGCCAGTCGTGGAGCGGGTCGAACTCGCCCGCGCGGACGAGTTCGTCGACGGTTTCGCCCTCGCTCGCCAGGTCTTCGCGCATCGCGGCGTCGATCTGGGCGGCCAGCACGCTGCCCAGCGAGTACGTCGGGAAGTAACCCAGCGAGCCGTGGGTCCAGTGGATGTCCTGGAGACAGCCCTCGCTGTCGGTCTCGGGGCGCACGCCGAGGTACTCCTCCATCTTGTCGTTCCACACGCCGGGCACTTCCTCGACGTCCAGATCGCCGGAGATGAGGTCGCGTTCGATCTCGAACCGGAGGATGATGTGCATGTGGTACGTCAGCTCGTCGGCCTCGACGCGGATCAGGTTGTCCGGGTAGATCTGGTTTGCGGCCTCGTAGAGGTCGCGGGCGGAGAGGTCGGTGTCGAGGTGGTCGTTCACCGTCGGGGTGAAGAAGTCGGCGAAGGCGCGGGTGCGACCGACGTGGTTCTCCCAGAACCGGGACTGGGATTCGTGGACCGAGAGGTCCCGCGACTGGCCCAGCGGCGTGCCGTAGTGCTCGTCGGGGAGCCCGAGCGTGTAGGTCGCGTGGCCGAACTCGTGGACGGTCGAGCCCAGCGCTCCGAGCGGGTCGGCGGGGTCGAACCGCGTGGTCACCCGGGCGTCGAACTGCGTGCCGGTCGAGAACGGATGCGGGGCGGTGTCGAGGCGGCCCCGGTCCCAGTCGTAGCCCAGCACGTCGAGCGCTTCGCGAACCATCGCCTCCTGGTCGTCGGGGTCGTACTCGCCGTCGAAGGGGTCGGCCAGATCGACGTCGCTGTCCTCGATGTCGGCGATGAGCGGGACGAGTTCGTCGCGGAGCCGCTCCAAGATCCGCTCGGCGGTGTCCAGACCCAGGTAGGGCTCGTACTCCTCGAAGAGCACCTCGTAGGGGTCCCGGTCGGGGTCGATCGCTTCGGCGTACTCGCGTTTCAGTTCGACCATCGTCTCCAGCGTCGGCGCGAAGCTCTCGAAGTCGTCTTCGGCTTTGGCCTCCTCCCAGACCGGGAGCGCGTTCGAGGCGGTCTCGGAGATTTCCGAGACCAACTCCTCGGGGACGTTCACGGCCCGTTCGTGTTCGCGACCGACCTCGCGGACGACCGCCTGCTGGCCGCTATCGAGGTCCGCGCCGTCGAGGGCGTCGAGCCACTCGCCGACGTCGTCGTCGGTCAGCAGGTCGTGGGTGACCGACGACAGCGCCGCGGACTGTTTCGACCGCGCGGGCGTGCCGCCCTCGGGCATCGTCACCTGCTGGTCCCAGCCCAGCACGCCGCCGGCGTCCCGGAGATAGACCAGCTGATTCACGTGTGATTCGAAGGCGTCGTAGGTGTCGGGGGCGTCGCCGCCCTCGGCGTCCTCGGAGGTCTCTGTCGCCACGTCCGGGAACACGGCCCCGACCGTTACAAATCCGCGGGTCGCGGAACTCCCCGCGACGCCGGCTCCGTCCGACGCCGGCTCGGGCTCTCCCCGCTCAGGTGACCTGATTCTCCAGGTCGTCGTAGCTGCCCGACTCGCCAACCCGCTCCAGGTTCCGCGCGAGGATGTCGGCGACGCGCTCCCAGTAGTGAGGCGTGTGGCCGGCGTTGTGCGGCGTGATGAAGGCGTTGCCCAGGTTCCAGAGGTCGTGGACCTCGGGCAACGGTTCGGGGTCGGTCACGTCGAGCGCGGCCGCGTGGAGCTTGTTTCCGCGCAACGCCGCCACGAGCGCGTCGGTGTCGACGATGGGGCCCCGACCGACGTTGACGAGGACGGCGTCGTCGGGCAGATGTCCGAGCTGTTCCGCGCCGATCAGCCCCTCGGTCGTCTCGGAGAGCGGGCAGGCGACGACGAGGTAGTCGACGCCGCGCAGCGCCCGGTTGATCTCGTCGAAGCCGTACACTTCGTCTGTCGGCCCGCCCTTCTCGGGCGTGTACCGAACCCCGACCGTCTCCAGGTCGAACCCCGACAGGCGCTCGACGAGCGTCTCGCCGATGGCGCCGAGGCCGACGACGCAGACCCGCGAGCCCTGCAGTTCGCCGGTCGCCTGGAAGTGGCGCCACTCCCGGCGCTCCTGCCGGCGGAGTCCCTCATCGAGGCGGCGGGTGATCATGAGCATCCAGCCCAGCACGTGCTCGGCGATGTTGGGCCCGTGGACGCCCGAGGCGTTCGTGACGGTCACGCCGCGCTCGCGGAAGGCGCCCAGGTCGAGGTGGCCGACGCCCGCCGACGAGCAGGCGAACAACTCGAGAGCTGGCGCGGCGTCGAGGTCCGCCTCGGAGAGCGACCCGCCGACGATCACCTCGGCGTCCCGGAACAGGTCGCGCTCGGCGGTCACTTCGCCGGCGTCGAGCGCGGCGGCCGCGTCGAGAATCTCGTGGTCTGTGAGTCGCTCGCGGAGCGCGTCGGCGCACTCGCTCGCGGGGATCCCGTGGGCGCTCGTGTCTCTGACGACGATGGTGGCCATACGGGCCACTCGGCTGCGCGGCGGTTAAAGCGACCCGTTGCGGAAGAATCCTCGTCTGGGGCGGGTCACAGAGCCGTCGCGACCGCCAACAGCCTGAAAGCCCCGCGATGAACCGCTGGGACCGCCACCGCAAACAGCGTGACAGTCACTGATTCAGCCACCGCACACAGCCTGAAAGCCCCCGGTCGCTCGTACCGCCGCGTCTCGCTGCGCGCCTCGTCGCTCGTTGCACTCGCTCCTGCGGTGCTTGCGTCGTCGGGGCGGCGACGAGCGACCGGCCCCTTTCATTCCCACCCGTGTCGGCTGGTTCGACAGTCTAAGCGGGTGGGAATGAAAGGGGCGACGCGTTCGACCCGTCCCGGACGATGTAAGCCGCGAGGCGTCAAAGACGCCTCGGCCCGTGCGAACGGCGCCGAAGGCGCCGTGCGCAGACACCGCAGGCCGACGTCCTCGTGAGCGAAGCGAACGAGGACTGAGGCTGAGGCGCGCAGCGAGGCCCGGACGGTCGAACGCGTCGGGGCTTTCAGGCTGTGTGCGGTTGCGGTCACGATCACTCCTGCAGGGGTTTTCAGGCTGTTTGCGGTCGCTATCTCCGTCGATCTGGCAGCGGCTCCCGCTCTATCTGCGATGACAGTTCCCGGAACAGTGGCGGCCGCTCTCAGGTCGTCTTCGAGTCGGCGTCGATATCGGGTTCGGGGGCTTCGACGCCCTCGGCGGCCTCGACGACCTCAGTCTCTTTCTCGGTGTCGACGTGCCAGCGGTCGACGTCCTGTTCGAAGTCGGCCAGTCGGTTCGACACCTTGATCTTCAGGTCGTCGTCGTTGACGTTGATCTCGAAGATGTACTCGGGACGCTCGTCGTCGCCGACGCGCTGGAGGTTCGCGCTGACGAGTTCGTTGTCGAAGTAGTAGGGCGCGATGCGGGTCATCACGTTGCGATAGACGGCGTCCTCCACAGTGCGAAGGGCTTTCCGGCCGGCGGAGTCGGCGGCGCGGGCGACGTAATCGAGGGACTCGCCCCACTTGTCGACGGCCTCGTCCGGTTCGTCGAGGTTCTCGTAGGACTCGGTGAGCTTCTCGCCGGCGGTCTGGAGGTCCTCGTCGGGGTCCTTGCCGGCTTTCTCGCCGTCGCCCTCGTCGACGCTGGCCTGGTCGGCCGTCTTCTCGTTGACGTCCTCGTCGAGGCGCTCGTGGCTCTTCGGGCGCCAGTCGTCGAACTCCTCAAGGGCGTTGCGATTCACCGCTTCGTCCTCGTCGTCGAGGTCTTTCAGCGCGCGGACGACGCGCTCGCCGTGTTCGACCACGTCGACCCAACCGCCGCGAGTCTTGAATCCGGAGACACTCTCTTCCATGTGTGTGTGCTGGCCCCGCTCGGCGGAACCTGCGTTCATCGTCACTGTGTCTGCGCGACGCTAAAGCCTGTCGGCAGGTCCGGTACCGTGGGCCGTGCCGACCGGTGACACTCCTGAGCGGTGCCGAACGCCGGCCCCAAACGCCGGCCCCGAACACCGGTTCCGAACGCGAGCGCGGGCCTCGGAGGCGCCGCCCGGAGCGGCAGGTGGCTATTTGTCACCCGCGGCCGCACGGGCCGACATGGCAATCGAAGACCGCGGCGAGGCCCACGTCATCACCCACGCCCTCGCCACGGACGTGCTGACCCAGCTCCGCGACGTCGAGACCGAACAGGTCGCCTTCCGGAAGGGACTGGTCCGACTGGGCCGGATCTGCGGCTACGAGATCATCGACGGCGCGATGGAGACCGAGTACGTCGCCGTCCAGACGCCGCTGACCGAGACGATGGGCCAGCGCGTCAAGGGACTCGACGACGTCGTCATCGTCAACGTCCTCCGCGCGGCGACACCGTTCGTCGAGGGGCTGCTCAAGGCCTTCCCCCGCGCCCGCCAGGGCGTCATCTCCGCCAGCCGCGACGAGGAAGCCGGCATGACCGACGACGGCTCCTTCCCTATCTCCATCGACTACGTGAAACTCCCCGATATCCGCCCCGAGGACACCGTCATCGTCGCCGACCCGATGCTCGCGACCGGGTCGACGATGTGTGCCGTCCTCGAGCGCGTGATGGAGGGCGCGCCCAATCCCGAACACCTGTTCGTCCTCTCGGCGGTCAGCGCGCCGGACGGTCTGTTGCGGGTGAGCGAGGCGGTCCCCGAAGCGACCCTGCTCACCGTCGCCATCGACGACGAACTCGACGACGACGGCTACATCGTCCCCGGGCTCGGCGACGCCGGCGACCGCGCGTTCCGGACGACGTGACTGTGCGCGTTCCGGACGACGTGAGCGTTCCCGCGGACGACGTGAGCGTCTACAGCGCGACTTCCTCGAGCGCGTCGGAGGCGTCGGCGATCTCCTCGTTGAAGGCGTCGACGAAGCCGGCGAAGCCGTCGGCGTGGGCGCGCAGGTCGTGCGCGGAGGGGGGCTGGTACTGCGAGAGCAGGTAGATGCCGCCCTCGCCGCCGACGCGCAGATAGCTCGTCCGGCTCGCTTCCCACTTGAGCTCCCAGCGCGAGCCGTCGACGCGGGCGGCGAAGGAGCCGTAGTCGCCGCCCTCGTAGCGGCGCAGTCGCTGGGCCATCGCATCGCAGGCCTCGCGCATCCGCGAGAGGACGCGCTCGCGCTCGGCGACGACGTCGTCGACCGAGGCGATGTCGGGAAAGTCCGCGGGCGCGTCGTCGAGCACGCCCGCCAGCGAGCGGACGTGGTCGTTGAACGCGGCGACGAAGGCGTCGTAGTCGGCCAGCGCCTCGGCGAGGGCCTCGGGTTCGGGGGGCTGGTGCGTCGAGACGACGTACGTCTCGGTGCCGCGGCGCTCGAAGCGCAGGTACTGGACGTCGCCGGCCTCGTACTTGAGCGTCCACGCGCCCGCCGCCGTCTCGAAGGTCTCCTGTCCGTAGTCGCCGCCCTGCAGGCGCGCGAGTTCGCGCGCGACGCGACCGGCGTGTTCGGTCACCGCCGTCACCACCTCGTCGCGATGTTCGGCCGCGGCGTCGGCGCCCACCACCTCGGCGTCCAGGTCCGCTGTCATCGCCGGAGGGAAGGGCTCGACAGGCATAACCCCGGCGAGTCGGGACTCGCCGCAGCCGCGTCGACTCGAGCG
>JGI12533J12847_1001089_pt1 | contig 12047 bp, 9 predicted proteins | sample A23M1SouthBayCA_FD_12847 | JGI IMG/M metagenome (IMG submission 12847) | reverse complement strand
CACACCTCCCCAGCCTCTTCGCTCAGACCGCCTTCGCTCATCCCTCGCACGGCTCCGTCGCGCCACGGAGGGCGCGACAGCGCGCGCCACCGCACCGCCCGGCCGACTCGACCGACTGACGACGGCTCTCGACCGCAACCGCTCGACCTACTGCTGGACGAGTCGGAGCAGGCGGTCGAGCCAGCCCGCGTTCCCGGTGATCGGGCGGTCCGAGGCGAACAGCTTCACCGCGAGCCACACCGTACCGAGGGCGAACAGGATCTCGTAGGCGATGCCGGCGTAGACGATGCCGGTGTCGTCGAACAGCAGTCGCTTGGGCGCGATGATGGGGTGAGTGAACGGGATGGCGAGCAAGAGCGCCTTCGCGCCCAGCCCGAGGGTGTCGATGTCGGTGAACATCGTCGCGAACATCGGGACGATAGCGAGCCCCGACAGCGGGAGCAGCAGCATCTGCGCGCCCTGCTGGCTGTCGGCGAACAGGCCGAGACACAGCGCCACGGCGAGGGCACCGACCAGCGAGAAAAACAGCGAGACGGCGATGAGGAGGTAGTCGCCCCCGCCGAGCGAGAGCGTCGACGCACCCCCGAACCCGCCGACCGAGAGCTGTGTAAAGGCCAGTCCGCCCGTGTAGAAGGCGGTGGCGACGAGGCCGATGAGCGACCCGCCCAGGAGCTTGGCGGCGACGATGTGATGCCGGTCGACTGGCATCGACAGCAGGGTTTCGAGCGTCTTGTTCTCCTTCTCGCTGGCCATCGAGTTCATCACCATCTGCCCGGAGAAGACGATGGCGACCATGATCACGACGGGGACGAAGATGAACTGCGAAGTGAAGGTCGCCGAGACCGACCCCGGTGAGGCCGCAACCTCGCGGCCCTTGACGTAGGTGGTGTGGTCGCGCTCGATGGGGTCGAGTTCGACCTCCGTCGCGCCGGTCGCGGCCACGGTGACGTTGTGGGCGGCCCTGTCGACCAGGTCGTCGACCTGCGCAGAGCTGGCGATACCGACGATGCTGACGCTCTCGACGTTCGTGTAGAGGTGGACCTGGCCGCGCCGGTCCGCTTCGATCCGCTCGGTGAAGTTCTCGGGGACGCGTATCACCGCCGATCCCCCTTCGTCGGTGGTGTTCGCGAGCGCGGCGTCGACGCTCCCGCCGGTGGCGTTGTAGACGAGGTTCGACTCGTTGGCGAGCGTCTTGACCACCCGTTCCCCGTAGCGGTCGCCGTCCTCGTTGACGACGCCGACGACCGGCTGGTCGTTCAGCTGGGCCTCCACGCCGCCCAGCCCCTGCCCGAGCGCGATGAAGAGGACGGGAACGAGGAGGATGGGCAGGATGTATCTGGGCCGGAGCAACTCGCGGGCCTCCTTCCACAGCAGGCGCGTGAACGCCCTCATTGGACGACCTCCAGGAAGACGTCTTCGAGGTTCTCGGCGTCGTACTCGGCGATCAGTTCGGCGGGCGTGCCGACGACGGCCATGTCGCCGTCGTGGAGCAGGCCGACCCGGTCACAGAGGTACTCGACCTCGAGCATGTCGTGACTGGAGAGGAGGATGGAGCGCTCCTCGCCGGGAAAGCCCTTGATAACCTCGCGGACGGTCTTGCTGTTCTGGACGTCGAGCCCGGAGGTCGGCTCGTCGAGGATGGCCAGCCGCGGGTCCGTCATCAGCGCGCTCCCGAGCAACAGTTTCCGGGTCATCCCCTTGCTGTAGCCCTTGGCCTTGTCGTCGATGCGCTCGTCCAGGTCCGCGACCTCGACGCCGCGGTCGACCATCGCGTCGGCCGCGTCGCCGCCGGCGTAGAAGTCGGCGACGAACGCGAGGAACTGCCGGCCGGTCATCGACTCGTAGGCGCCGGCGTCTTCCGGGAGATAGCGGATCGAGTCTCGGACGCCGTCCGGGTCACCGTCCACGTCGTGGCCGGCGACGGTGACTGTGCCGTCGTCCTTGTTGAGGAGCGTCGCGAGCGTGCGGAGGGTGGTGGTCTTGCCCGCGCCGTTCGGGCCGACGAGCCCGAATATCTCGCCGCGACGGACCGAAAACGAGAGCCCGTCGAGGGCCTGCACGTCGCCGTAGCGCTTGTGCAACTGCTCGACCTGCACTGCCTGTGTCGACATATGTGGGGACCTCTGGCGGCCACTGCGTCCATCCGGTAGTTGTGTGTTCTGATATTCCGTCGACGGGACCCGTGTGACTCCGTCGCGGCTGATCCCGTCGCCACCCGATTTAACCGCGTCGGGGCCCACCGGGGAGTATGAGCCTCTACGACCACGTCGCGGACCTGCCGCTGACCATCGACGCGATGGACCTCGAACGCCACGAGATGGACACCTCCGCCGGTTTCACGCGGGTCTCCACCGTCGTCGAGTTGCACGGCGACGGCGGTGACGGCGAGGGCGTCGACGCGCCCGGCGGCGCCGACAGCGACGGGGACGGCGCTCCCGTGGTCGGCCGCGGCGAGGACGTCACCTACGAGGCCGAGGATCAAGAGACACTCCTCGACGCCCACGCCGCGGGCGATCTCGACTGGGATCTGGCGGGCGAGTACACCCTCGATTCGTTCTCGACCGCTCTCGACGACCGCAATCTCTTTCCGGAGCCGCCCGAACAGGAGACGTTCCGCCACTACCGCCGGTGGGCCCTCGAGAGCGCGGCCCTCGATCTGGCCCTTCGGCAGGCCGACACCCACTTCGCGGCGGCGCTCGACCGCTCGTACGACCCCGTCGAGTTCGTCGTCTCGACGCGACTGGACACCGGCGACGACCCCAGCGCCGACCGGGTCGAGGCGTGGCTGGACGTCGACCCGAGCCTGGAGTTCAAACTCGACCCGACGCCCGAGTGGTCCGACGACCTCCTCGCGGATCTGGCGGCCACCGACAGCGTCCGCATCCTCGATTTCAAGGCCTTCTACGAGGGGACCGACGTGGATATGGCGCCCGACCCCGACCTCTATCGACGGGTGGCCGAGGCGTTCCCCGAGGCCGTCCTCGAAGACGCGAAACTCACCGACGAGACCCGCGACGCGCTCGCGGGCACGGAGGCACGCCTCTCGTGGGACTACCCGGTCACGGGCGTCGAGAGCGTCCGCGAACTCCCGATCGAACCCGAGTGGCTCAACATCAAACCCTCCCGGTTCGGTACGGTCGAGTCGCTGCTCGACACGGTCGAGTACTGTCTCGCCGAGGAGATCACGATGTACGGCGGCGGCCAGTACGAACTCGACGTGGGCCGCCAGCACCTCCACGCCGTCGCGTCGACGTTCTACCCCGACGCCCCGAACGACACCGCCCCCCGCGCGTACAACATCCCCGAACCCCACGCAGACGTGCCCCCGAGCCCGCTCGACCCGCCGGAATCGCCCGCGGGACTGGGCTGGCAGCACCGTTGAACCGGCCCGGTGGCCTGCGGCGACAGCACCCTGCATCTCTCCACTGACACGTTCGTCGAGCGATCAGATCCGGATCGGCGACGGCAAAATCGCGCGGTGGCCCCCTCGATCCCGATATCGTCCCGCGCGACGACGAGTGTGTAGCCCCGTACACAACAACTCGCGGAACTATTTCCACTCTATTCCGGTACGAAAGATATTATTAACGGGGGAGTCGATGCGGTAGCAGTATGGCGGACGACAGGGATGTGACGCGGCGCGCGTACCTCGCAGCGAGCGTGTCGGGCGCCGTCTTCCTGGCAGGGTGTCCGGGTGGTGGGTCGTCGACGGAGTCGGCGACACCGGGCACGGACGACGGACAGACCCCGACCGACGCGGACGGCGAACCGACCGATCCCCTTCAGGGGAGCGACCCGACGGCGACCGACGGATCCATGACTACCGAGACTCCAGCGACCGACGAGGCGATAGACGGATCGACTGCGACCGACGAACCGCCAGACACGGCGACCGACGTCGAACCAGAACCGGCCGACACCGGACAGGGCGTGCTCGTGAACCAGGTGGGGTATCGGCCGGCGGACCCGAAACTGGCGGTCGTGCGGACCGCCGCCGAGAGCTACGAGGTGGTCGACGCCGACAGCGGCGAGGCCGTCGCGAGCGGTGACCTCTCCGAACCGACCGAGGACCCCAACTCCGGGGACACGGTGCACCACGCCGACTTCACGGACGTGACCGAGTCCGGCACGTACCGACTCAGCGTCGGCGACGGCGCGGCCGACTCCTACGAGTTCGCGGTCGGGACGGACGTGTGGGGCCAGACGCTCGCACAGCTGGGTCGGCGCTACACGCTCCGGCGGGCGAACGTCGCCATCGACGACCCCGTGACCGGCCTCTCGTGGGACGTGGGCTACCCGCAGGACGCCGAGGCGGAGATGTACTTCGGCGACGAGTTCCACGACGAGGGCGAGGCTCTCGATATGGCCGGTGGCTGGTACGACGCGGGCGACTACGGCAAGTACGTCACTCCCGGCGCGATCACCGTCGCGCAGTTGCTGCTCGCCTACGAGCAGTATCCCGACACGTTCGGCGAGGGGCAGTTCGCGATTCCCGACGGCCTCCGGCAGGACGACACCGCCGGGATGCCGGACCTGCTCGCGGAGGCGAAGTACAAACTCGAGTGGCTGGCGAAGATGCAACGCCCCGACGGCGCGGCGTATCACAAGGTTTCGGGCACATCCTGGCCGGGGATGACCACCGCGCCCGACGGGGACGACCAGACCCGCTACGTCTTCGGCCTGTCGACGTACGGGACGGGGATGCTCGCCGGCACCTTCGCGATGGCCGCCCGCATCTACCGGGAGTTTGACCTCGAGTTCGCCGACCGGATGCTCGACAGCGCCGAGGACGCGTTCGACTTCCTGAGCGCCCATCCCGACCCGATCTTCCGGCAGGACGAGGGCCAGAACAGCGGCTCCGGGGGGTATCGCAAGGACGGCGACGGGGCCGAGCGGTTCTGGGCGGGGGCGGAACTCCTGAAGACCACCGGCGACGAGCAGTATCAGGCCTACCTCGACCAGGAGGTGTCGGGGCTGTTCGAGACGCAGTCGTCCTCGATCTCCTGGGCCAACAGCCTCCTGCTCGGCCACTGGGCGTACTACACGGCCGAGGCCGCCGACGACGAGCGCCGCTCGCAGGTCGCCGAGAGCATCGTCGGCGCGGCCGACGACCTCGTCGAGCAGATTCAGTCGGAAGGGTACCGGATATCGCTGCGTGCCGACGAGTACGTCTGGGCGTCCGCGAAAATCGCCGTCGCGAAGGGGTGTCTCCTCCTCCTCGCCAACGAGGTTGACCCCGCCGAGGAGTACGTCACGGGCGCGCTCGACCAGGTTCACTACGTCCTCGGGCGGACGCCGACGGCCTACTCCTACGTGACCGGGTCGGGCGAGCAGGCCCCGCAGAACCCTCACAGTCGTACCGTCGAGAGCACCGGGATCAACGTCCCCGGCAACGTCGTCGGCGGCCCCAACGCCAGCGGCGACGACCCGACGCTCTCCGAGTACATCGCGAGCGAGAGTCCCGCGCCCGCGAAGGCCTACGTCGACCGGACGGGCTCGTACGCCTCCAACGAACCCGCTATCGACTACGCTGCCCCCGTCGTCTTCGCACTGGCGCACTTCACGCCCGGCGACGCCGTCGGCCTCGACTGAGAACTGCGGTGGCGCGCGCCGTCGCGCGCTTTCATGCGCGCGACGGAGTCGTGCGAGGGATGAGCGAAGGCGGTCTGAGCGAAGAGGCTGGGGAGGTGTGAGGCCGTCTGCGGTCGCGGTGCGGTGGCGGTGCGGTGGCGGTCCTGGTGGACTGAAAGGGCGAGGCGTGCGAGGCGCTTGCGCCTCGATGCCGAACGGCGCTGCCGTGAGGCGCGCTCGCGTTCATCTAGTCGTCTGAGCGCGGCTCTATTCTCGCGGTGCGAGGCGCTTGCGCCTCGAAGCGAACGGCTCTGCCGTGAGCGCGCGGTGCGGAGAGCGAGAATATCCCGCTCAGCGACCGCGAGCGGGGTGAGGGCTTTCAGCTCACAGGGCTGTCTGCGGTCGCGGTAGCTGTGACTCGGGGCGAGCGGGGTGAGGGCTTTCAGCTCACCTGATCGACTGCGGTTGCGGTAGCGTTTCCAGTCGAAACAATTCGAAGCGAGCGGGGCGAGGGCTCTCAACTCACAGGGCTGTCTGCGGTTGCGGTGCCGTCTGCGGTCTTCGTTTCAGCTAGCGAGCGGGCCGAGGGCGGTCGTATACCGCCAGTACAGACTCATTCGTCGGCGAGGTAGTCGTCCTGGACGGCGACAACCTCGGCCGAGTCGGCACAGTCGGCGTATCGCCGCAACGGCTCGTCGTTGAGTTCCAGAAACGTGTGGCCCCACGAGAACTTCGAGAGAATCTCCTCGGCCTGCGCACGCTCACCCAGGATGACGAGCGCGCCGGCGAACGCTTCGACGGTGTTCAGCTGGAAGGCAGTGCCGTAGTTGACGGGGTTGCCGGCGACGAGAAAGGGCAGGGAGCGATGGACTCCTTCGAGATCGAACGCTTCGCGCTCGGCGGTCTCCCACGAACAGTCGAGGGCGACGAGGCGGTCGCGTCTGCGACCGGAGCCTTCCAGGTCGGCGGGCGAGAGCGCCTGGTCGGCGAAGGGGTTGAGGACGATGCCGGGCGGCGTCGCTCGCGCCGAGCGGTGCAGTTCGGCGAGGTCGAACCGCGCGAGCTTTCGCGCGGAGCACTTCTCGGGGTCGTCGTCGCCCTCGTATCGCACGTGCAGGTCCACACCCACCGTACCCGGCCGGCGGACAAAAGCCGCTCGGGACCCGGTGCGACCGTGCGAGGGCGGCGACGACCGCGGACCGACGAGGGTTTTTCAGACCGTGAAACCGCCCGAGGGACCCGAAAACGGCCGAATTTCCCCGAACACCTATATGTGACGAGTAGAATGTGTGGGACAATGATTACAGAGGGTGGGCGGGCGCCGGCGGTCACCCTCCCCGCGTACGTCGACGGCGAGCGCAGGCGGGTGGACCTGGGCGAGTATGTGGGTGAGGGAATCGTCGTCTTGGCCTTCTATCCGGCGGATTTCAATCCGGCGTGTACGATGCAGTCGTCGGACCTGGACAACCTCGACCTCTTTACGATGCAGAAGGACGTGTCGGTGTTCGCGGTGTCGCCGGACAGCACCTACAGCCACGCGGCCTTCGCCGACCGGTACAGTCTGCACATCCCGCTTTTGAGCGACCCGGACGGCGAGGCCGCCGAAGCGTACGGCGTCGCCACCGAGAACGACGTCGGCGAACGCCTGGTCGAGCGGGCGGTGTTCGTCATCGACCACCGCGGGGTCGTCCAGTACGCCTGGTCGGGCGAGGACATCGCGAGCGAGATCGACGTCGCGCCGGTCAAGCGGGCCGTCGGCGACATCGGCGGCGACGACACCGCCCTCAAGCGGTATCGGGTCGGCTACGAGCAATACGTCGAGGGTCGCGAGGCGTTCACGACGGCGATGAGCGAGTACGAGGACCGCGAGTGGATGGTCGCGTTCAACGAGTTCGAAGACGCCGAGCCCGCCTTCACCGCCGCGGCGGACCACTTCGACACGGCGGTCAGGTTCGCCGAGACCGACGACTTCGAGACGGTGGTCGACCGCGGCGAGGAGAAGGCGGACACGCTCCAGCACGCGGCGGACTGGCTGGCCGACTCGGCCGACGCGCTCGCCAGCGGCCGCGGCAAGCAGGGCAAGGAGTTCCGCGCGGACGCCGACCGCCTGCTCGAGGCCGCCTCCGACCTGCCCGAACCGCCCGATCCGGCGGCGTTCACGCTCACCGACGACGGGATCGAACTCGCCGACTCGATCGAAGTCGACCCCGACGAGGCGGAGGCCTACGCCTGGCGGGCGAACGACCCCGACGCCGTCGACGCGGACCTGGGGCTCGACGACGCCGACCTCGACGCGGCTGTCGAGAGCGGGGACGCAGACACTGACGCGACGACGGCCGAGCCCGCGGACGGCGACACCGTCGAGGGCGGCGACCTGGAGATGGACATGGCGGCGGTCGAGGCGGCCGATGCCGAGGCCGGGGCGGACAGCGAGGCGACCCCGGCCGCGGACGCCGCCGGGGAGTCGGGCGGGCCGACCGAGAGCGAATCGTCGATCGAGGGCGACACCGTCGAGGGCGACCTGGAGATGGACATGGACGCCATCGAGGCCGCCGAGGACGAGGCCGCCGGGACAGACGGGGGCGAGGGAGCGTCGGCCACCGGGACGACCGGAGCGGCCGATAGCGAGAGCGCGCCGTTGATGCGCGGCGGCGCCGGCGAGCGCGACGACGGTCCGACGGACCCGGATGCGGCGGCCTCCGAGGGAGGACCAGACGGCGCGCCACAGCCAGGAGAGAGCGGCGGGGCGAGCGGCGACCACGACCCGTCGGACGCGGAACCGGACGGGGCGGAGAAGGCAGACCCAGACGCGGGCGGCGCGGACGCCGACGGGGACGACGAAGTCGAGCAACTCGACCTGGCGGACCCGACGGAAAGCGAGGACGAGACGGACGACGAGGACGAGCGGGCGGACTGGGACATTCCCGGTCAGTAGCGTCGGCGGCGGACCGAACGACGGGGCGGATCGACCACCGCGTTCTTGCCACGGCGCCGCGTAGCAGCGGTCATGTCCGAGGACCGCGTCGACCGCGCACAGGAGTACTACCGCGCGCTCGACGACCACGACTACGAGGCGCTCGCCGCCCTCCTCGCGCCCGACTTCGTCCACGACCGCCCCGACACGACCCTGGAGGGGCGCGACAGGTTCGTCCGGTTCATGCGCGAGGAGCGCCCGCAGAAGGACACGAGTCACCCGATCGACGATATCTTCGAATCGATGGCCGCGAGCGGGCGGGACGGCGACGACGCCGGTGGTGGCGTGGCCGTCCGCGGGCGCCTGCTCGCCGCCGACGACGAACCTATTGCCGCGTTCGTCGACGTGTTCACCTTCGAGGGCGCGGACGTAGCGCGGATCGACACGTTCACGCGCTGACGAGACAAGAGCGGTAGTTGGGAGCGCAATTTCTGCAGGATGGGCCGTGTACCCGTCGCCAGATAGAGCGTGACCTGAGCAGACGACCCGCGAGCAGGTGGTGGACTCACCGTCGCTACTCGAGGCCGACGACTTCGACTTTGATTCCTTCGGGGTCTTCGCAGTAGAGGGCGTAATAGCCGCCGGCGTACGGATGCTGGTCTTCGTACAGAACCGCTGAATCCCCCCGTCTCCGGACACCGTCGGTCAGTTCGTCGACCTGTTCGCGCGAGTCCGCGTGGAAAGCGAGGTGGTTCAGTCCCGACGCCTGTCGGTCGAAGGGACGGTCGGAGTTCGATGCTCGCTTGAGGACGATGTACGTCGGGCCGTTGATCCAAGAGCGCCCATCGCCCCACTCGTTTTTCGGCTCGTAGCCGAGTTCGTCCAGTAACCATCCCCAGAAGTCGGTCGACGCTTCGAAGTCGGCCGTACAGAACTCCACGTGATGGAGGTGCCCGCTGTATTCCGGGTTTCCGTGGTTGTGGCTCATTAGTGTGACTCGCGAAGTCGTCGAGAGCCCTGAGAGCTACTCCCGCTCGCCGGCGCCGAGCGCGCTCTCGCCGACGGGGTCGTGCCCCTCGATGACCTCCTGGCCGCCCATGTACGGCCGCAGCGCCTCGGGCACGGTGACGGTGCCGTCGTCGTTCTGGTAGTACTCGAGGATGGCCACCATCACGCGCGGGACGGCCACGCCGCTCCCGTTGAGCGTGTGGAGGTACTCCGCGCTCTCGTGGCGCTCGGGCCGATACCGGAGTCCGGCGCGGCGGGCCTGGAAGTCCTCGAAGTTGGACACCGACGAAACCTCCAGCCAGCGCCCGCCCACGTCCGGACCCTCTTCCATGTCGTCGCCGGGCGCCCACACCTCGATGTCGTACTTCTTGGCCTGCGTGAAGCCCATGTCGCCGGTACACATGTCGAGCACGCGGTAGGGGAGGCCGAGTCGCTGGAGGACTGCCTCGGCCTCGCCGAGCAGGCCCTCGAGGCGGCCGTAGCTGTCCTCCGGGCGGACGAAGTTGACGAGTTCGACCTTGTGGAACTGGTGGACGCGGACGTAGCCACGGGTCTCGGTGCCGTGCTCGCCGGCCTCGCGACGGAAGTTCGGCGAGAACGCCTGGTGTTTGACGGGGAGGTCGTCGTCCAGCAAGATTTCGTCGCGGTACATGTTGGTCACCGGGACCTCCGCCGTCGGGAGCAGCCACAGGTCGTCGTCGTCGTAGTCGTCTTCCTGCCGCGCTCCCACGCGGTAGGCGTCCTCGGCGAATTTGGGGAGTTGCCCCGTCCCCCGCATCGACGCGGAGTTGACGGGGATGGGCGGCATGACCTCGACGTACTCCTGTTCTTCGTGGACGTCGAGGAAGAACTGGATGAGCGCCCGCTCCAGTTTCGCGCCGTCGCCCTTGACGAACTGGTAGCCCCCGCCCGAGACTTTCGCACCGCGCTCGAAGTCGAGGATGTCGAGCTCCTCGCCCAGGTCGTAGTGGGGCACGACGTCGTCGGGGTCGACTCGCAACTCGTCGAACCCCTCGCGGTAGCGCTCGACGTTGTCGCTCTCGTCCTCGCCGGTGGGCACCGACTCGTGGGGGACGTTGGGGAGTTCGAGCAGTCGGTCTTCGAGTTCGGCTTCGAGTTCGTCGGCGCGCTCCTCGATCTCCTGGAGTTCCTCCTTGAGTTCCTGCGAGCGCTCGATGGCTTCCTGGGCCTCCGACTCCTTGCCGGCCTGTTTGAGCTCGCCGATCTCGCTGGAGACCTCGTTGCGCTCGTGTCGGAGGCCGTCGCCTTCGGCCTTCAGATCGCGCCACTCTTCGTCGATCTCGAGGATCTCGTCCAGGTCGACGCCCGTGACGCCCTTGCGCTCGATGGCGTCGCGGACCGTCTCCGGGTTCTCCCGGACGAACTGCCTGCTGAGCATACGCGGCGGTTCTCGACGGAGGGAAGTAGGCGTGTCGGTCCCTTGTGAGACGGTCTCGGCTGGCGGTATCGGAGTCGGAGGGGCGCCATCAAACGCCACCGCGAAAGCGACTCGGACAGTCACTGTAATCAGCCTGTAAGTGAGTGTGACAGCGACCGCAAACCGCGTGGAAGTCCCCTGCAGCAACGAATCGGAACGCTACCGCGAACAGCCTGAAAGCCCCCGCACGCTCGTACCGCCGCGGCTCGCTGCGCGCTTCGCTCACTGCGTTCGCTGCAGTGCTTGTGTCGCCGGGGCGGCGACGAGCGCACGGCCCCTTTCATTCCCGCCCGTGACGGCTGGTTGGACAGTCTGTGCGGGTGGGAATGAAAGGGGCGACGCGTTCGACCCGTCCCGGACGACGTAAGCACCGCAGAGAGTGAAACGAGCGAGGAGCGCAGCGAGACCCGGACGGTCGAACACGTCGGGGCTTTCAGGCTGTTGGCGGTGGCGGTCGGGGTCACTCCTGCGGAGGCTTTCACGCGGTCTTCAGTGGACAGTTTCCTGATCGGAACACTCCACACAGCATCACATCGAAGCGATACCCGTTTGTGCGCGCAGTCGAACGCACATCCAGCAATGGACGAGCCGGAGACGATGGAGCTCTCGGACGGACGAACCCTCTCGTACGCCGAATACGGCGACCCAGACGGTATCCCGGTGTTCTGTTTCCACGGCGTCATCGGTTCGCGACTCATGTGGTCGCTGGCCGACGAGCCCGCCGCGGAGCAGGGCATCCGCGTCGTCGCGCCGGACCGACCGGGCTTCGGCGCCTCGGCGTTCCAGCGCGGGCGACGCCTGCTCGACTGGCCGGCGGACGTCTGCGCGCTGGCCGATCGACTGGGGATCGACCGCTTCGGTGTCGCGGGCTTTTCGGGCGGTGGCCCGCACGCGCTGGCCTGCGCACACGAGGTTCCCCAGCGCGTTCGGCAGGTGGCGCTGGCGAGCACGGTCACGCCGCCGTGGACCCGGGACCGCGCTGACCCGTTCAACGAGGCCATCCTGTCGGCGACGCGGTTCGTCCCCGGCTTCTCGCGGGCGGCCTTTGCCTCGTCGTCGTGGCTGGCGGCGAACAACTGGCCGGCGTTCGAGCGAGCGCTCGTCGGCGGGTCGCCG
>JGI12533J12847_1001079_pt1 | contig 12206 bp, 9 predicted proteins | sample A23M1SouthBayCA_FD_12847 | JGI IMG/M metagenome (IMG submission 12847) | reverse complement strand
CCGTCATCCCGGTGACGCGGGCGCCGACCTCCTCGTGGGTGCCCTCCTCCGTCGCGGTGGCCGACGCGATGATGTCGGCGGTCGACTGGGTCGGGAGGTCGCTCTCGGGGGTGCGCTCGCGGGTGACGAACTCCGCTTTCATACGGACCTCCGCCTCTTCGGTGTAGTCGTGTTTCTCGAGCAGGCGCTCGGCGGCGTCGCCGCAGACGTCCTCGACGCGATAGGCGGGTTCGCTGACGGCCGCCTCGAGCGTCTCGTCGACGACCTCCATGTTGCGGCTCATGTCGGCGCCCTTGCGCCAACTGGGCAGGTCGACGAACACCTCGAACTCCGCCATGAGGACGTACGGGCGCTTGTCCTCGCGGCTGATCTCGACGAGTTTCTCGACGCCGGTGACGCCGACGCGGTTCAGGCCGACGGTCACGTCCGGGCTCGACGCCTGGACGTCCGGCAGTTGCTTACTCATCGACCCCGGCTTAGGACTTTCCCCGAATAGTGTTTTCGACTGGCGGGGTCGCTGACAGGCGCTCCCGAACTCCCGGTCGGACCGGGAGTTCGCTACCGGTCGAGGTCGCGAAACAGCGTTTCGAAGTCCTCGTCGGCGAGTCGCTCGGCGGCCGCCGACAGCGTCGCTTGCAGGTCCTCGCGCCGGGCGGCGAGTTCCTGGACCTCGTCGTTCTCGGCGAGTTCGTTCGGGTCCTTGGTCGAGCGCAGCGTCGCGAGCGTCCGACTCACCCGGTAGTACTCCCGGAGGTTGCGCTCGTAGCTCGCACAGCGGAGCATCCGGTCGATGGTGCCCAGGAGTTCGTCGCGGCTCACCGGCTTGACGACGTAGTCGTCGAACTCCATGTCGATGATGTCGAAGTCGGCGTCGACGGCGGTGACCATCGCGACCCGGACGTCCAGACCGCGGTCGCGGATCTCCGCCAGCACGTCGTCGCCGACGAGATCCGGCATCCGCCTGTCCAGCAAGACGACGTCGACCTCGTCGTCGAGCGCGTCGAGCGCACCCTCGCCGCTGTTGGCCGTTCGGACGCGATATCTGTCTCTCGCGTGCGCTGCGTACGCCTCGGCCACGTCGGGTTCGTCGTCGACGATGAGTACGACCGGCGATTCCGAGGCCGTCATCTTCTACCATATGAACGGAGAGCCAGCAAAAAGGTTCGGGCCACTGCGAACCGTTCCCGTCCCCGCGGTGTCGATCGATCGGTCCGCAGGCCCCGCCGTCATACGGTCGGTTGGAAGTCAGTTTCGGGATTCGCCGGACCGCCCGGCGAATCACCGGTACATCGGTACAACCGACCGTATCAGTCGGTACAACCGACCGTATCAGTCGCCACCGACCAGGTCCTCGTACTGGGCGCCGGTCTGTTTCAGCGTCGCCGTCGAGTAGAGTCGCTCGTGGCCGAAGGGGAGATGGTCGGCGGCGAGTTCGTCGATCTTCTCGTCGACCGCGGCCTGCTCGCGGCCGTGGATCATGGTGAAGAGGTTGTACTCCCAGCCCTGCTCGGGCCGGCGCGGTCGGTGGTAACACAGCGTGACGTAGGGCAGTTCGCCGGCCGCGACACCGCGGGCGTCGAGTTCGTCGTCGGGTACGTCCCAGACGACCATACAGTTGGCGTCGAAGCCCGTCACGAGGTGGTTGACGACGCAGCCGATGCGCTTGATACAGCCACCCTCCCGCAGTCGCTCGATCGATTCGAGAACCGCGTCGACATCGGCGTCGACTGCGGACGCATCGGCGCTAATCGCCGCGGCGATGTCCCGGTACGGCGTCGCCGTGAGCGGGAACCCGTCCTGGATCTCCAGGAGGACCCGCCGGTCCAGCGGCGTCAGGTCCGCGACCGCGCTCTCGCTGATGCGCGTCGCGTCGACGGCGGTGGACTGCAGGCTCTCGCGGGCGAAGCGGTCGCCGTTGACGACGGGGAACTCCAGGTCGATGTAGTAGTCGGTCAGCATCGGGAGGACGAGCACCTCGAGGCCGGTCCGGTCTCCGATCTCGGCGAGGATCTCGTCGCGACGCTCGCGCGAGGCGGCGGTCACGACGAACCACATGTTCCACTCGTGGTCGCGGGCGTAGTTGTGGTTGACCTGCCGGTAGCCGTTTATCACCTCGGCCACCTCGTCGAAGCGCTCCTCGGGCGCCCGCACGGCCGCCAGCGTCGAACTCCCGATCACTGGCGGATTGAGGACGGCGCCGAACCGCCGGAAGATGCCGGCGTCGTAGAGCGCCTGGACGCGCACCAGGGCCTCGTCGGCACTCACACCGAGCGCCTCGCCCACACGCTCGAAGGGGCGCTCGGCGACCGGGAAACCGCTCTGGAAGCCGTCGATCAGCTGCGCGTCCACCTCGTCGACGCGTGCCCGCCACTCGCCGGTCCCCTGACTCATCGTCGGGGGTTAGGAGTACAGGGGTGTATCGCTTTCGACTCCCCGCCCTCGAACGGGGCCGTCCCGGTCACTCCAGCGGGTGAAAACGCCACGAACGCCCAGGAACTGCGCCGCGAACCGGACACGAGCGAACGCGGGCGACCGAAACAGGGGCGTTTTAGAGCGCGGGGGCCGAACCGTCCCGTATGGCACAAGCGACGCAGGACTACGGCGACTGGCCCCTGAAGCGGTTGATGACCGAAGTCGTCGGTTCCGGCCACAAGTCGGCCGACGACATGGACCGCGACCAGGCCCGCGAGGCCATGCAGCGCATCCTCGACGGCGAACCCGACCACACCTCCCTTGGCGCGTTCTGGCTGGCCAACCGCTGGAAGCGAAACACACCCGAGGAACTCGCGGCCTTCGTCGACGTGATGCGCGAGGAGAGCGTCGAAACCGCCGCGCCCGAGGCCGACCCCGTGGACTGCGGCGCCAACTACGACGGCAAGGGTCGCTCGGCGATCCTGGGCGTCGCCGCCGGTCTCGTCGCCGCCGCCGCGGGCACCCCCGTCGTCGTCCACAGCGGCGACCGCGTCCCCACGCAGAAACAGGACGCCTACAAACACGTCCTCGACGAACTCGGCGTCGAGACCGACCTCGACCCGTCCGAGAGCGCGGACATGGTCGACGACGTGGGCTTCGGGTTCTACTACATGCCGAACTTCAACCCCGGCATCGACGCGCTGTTCGACCGCCGCGACCAGATGGGCGTGCGTTGCTTCGTCAACACCGTCGAGACGCTCGCCAACCCCGCCGATGCCGACGTGCATCTCGGTTCGTTCTACCACCTCGCGTTCGCCACGAAGATGACCGACACGCTCCAGGCCGCCGAATCCCAGGACGTGAGCCGGACCCTCTTCTTCCAGGGCATGGAGGGCTACGACGACGTGCGCCCGGGAACGACCGTCGTTGCTGAATGGAACGACGGCGACGAGGACCTCGACGACTTCGAGATCAAGACCGCCAACTACGGCATTGACTTCGAGAGCGAGGACCTGGGCGTCGACGACGTGGCCGGCGAGTCCGCCGCCATCACCGAGGCCGTCCTGGCGGGCGAGCGCGACGACCAGTTCGCCGACGCCGTCGCGCTCAACGCCGCGCTCCGGATCTACGCCCGCGAGGACGCCGACTCGCTCGACGAGGGGCTCGAGATGGCCCGCGACGCCATCGAGAGCGGTGACGCCGAGGCGAAACTCGACGCGCTCCGCTCGTTCTGAATCGGGCGAATCCCGCGTCTCGGTTTCTCGACCGACCACTCCTGGCACTGATCACTACAGGTTGTGCAGGTAGCAACCCAGCATCCGCGCCGCAGGCGCGGTTCGCCGGACGCGAACGAACCAAGTGAGTGAGTCGTCCGGCTTTTTCTCCCACGTTTTTGCGGCGGAGGATCCCCGCAGCGGCCCGAAGGGTCGCGAGGAGTTCTCCGCCGCAAAAAGTGGGTGCCCGCTCACAGGGGCCGACCACCAGGGTTTTTATCGCGCGCGCTAACCCTGAAGACATGAGTGACGACCTGACTGCGACGCTGCACACGTCCGAGGGGGACATCGAGGTCGAACTGTACCCCGACCGCGTCCCGACGACCGTCGAGAACTTCGTCGCCCTCGCCGAGGGCGCGAACGACTACGACGGCACCGAGGTCGGCCCCGGCACCGGCGCCTGGGAAGACCCCGAGTCCGGCGAGAAGCGCATCGATCCCCTGTACTCCGATATCGAGTTCCACCGCGTCATCGCCGACTTCATGCTCCAGACCGGCGACCCGACCGGCACCGGCCGCGGCGGCCCCGGCTACACCTTCGACGACGAGTTCGACTCCGAACTGCGCCACGACTCGGCCGGCACGCTCTCGATGGCCAACCGCGGCCCCGACACCAACGGCTCGCAGTTTTTCATCACGCTCGACGCCCAGCCCCACCTCGACGACAAACACGCCGTCTTCGGCGAAGTGACCGACGGCATGGACGTCGTCGAGGCCATCGGCAACGCCGAGACCGACCCCAGCGACCGCCCGATCGACACCGTCCTCCTCGAGTCGGTCGAGATCCACCGCTGAAGGCGCCGTCGCGGACTCTTTTCGAACTGTGACGACGACCACGGCCCGTCGCGGCGGCCACAGTTAGTCGAGACGGCCACAGCTAGTCGAGACGGTCACAGTTGGTCGGGACGACCACAGTTAGTCGCGACGTCGGCCCGATAGGGGGCGCCGGCGTGTCGTGGCCCCGAACTCGGAGGGGACACCGGGCCGGCGGAGAAAGCGGGCCCGGGAGTCAGTCCGCCTCGGACTTCGCGGCGAGGTCGGCCGACTGGCGCTGGTCGTTGTGCCGGATACAGGCCGACTGGTGGCCGTCCCCGTGGTCGGTGAACTCGGGTTCGGTCTCCTCACACGGCGTGGTGAAGGCGTCGGCGAGCGTCGTCGCCGCGGCCTCGTCCTCGCCGGCCATGACTTGGTCGATCGCGTCGGTGACCGCCGACTCGATGTCGGGGTCGGCGATGGTGTTCGGCAGGTCGAACTCGGCTCTGAGGTCCTGCCGAACGGCGTCGTCGGATACCGCCGTCCCGCCGTCGTTCTCGGCGATGAGCGTCTGGCGGATCCCGTCGACGTCGATGGTCCCCGCGGCCGCGCGGTCCCGGAAGTTCAACACGCCCCGCCACTGCTCCTGTTCGATGTCCACGTCGTCCGGCTGGACGACCTTGTGACAGCGCGTGTGGAACCGACAGCCGCTCGGCGGGTTGACCGGGTCCGGAACGGTCCCCTTGAGCTCGATGCCTTCCTTCTCGCGGCGCGGGTCCGGCATCGGGATCGACGACAGCAGCGCTTCCGTGTAGGGGTGTTGCGGGTTCGAGAAGATCTCCTCGGTCGAGCCGATCTCGACTATCTTCCCGAGGTACATCACCGCGACCCGGTCACAGATCTCACGGATGACAGACATGTCGTGGCTGATGAAAAGCAGCGACAGGCCGAACTCCTCCTGGAGGTCGTTGATGAGGTCGAGCACCTCCGCCTGGATGGAGACGTCGAGCGCCGAGACGGGTTCGTCCGCGACGACGAGGTCGGGGTTCAACACGAGCGCCCGGGCCAGCGCGATGCGCTGTTTCTGCCCGCCGGAGAACTCGTGGGGGAACCGGTCGAAGTCCGTCGCCGAGAGGCCGACCCGTTCGAGGAGGTCCTCGACGATGGCCCGGCGGCGGTGGCGGTCGCTCATTCCGTGGATCTGTAGCAGTTCGGCGATCGACGAGCCGATCTTCATCCGCGGGTCGAAACTCGAGGAGGGGTCCTGGAAGATCATCTGCGCGCCGCGGCGGAACTCCTTGAGTTCCTGCTTGTCGAACTTCGTCACGTCGTTCGGGTGGACGCCGTTCTCGTCGCGGGCCGCGCCCGCGCGGTCGCCGCCGTTGAAGATCACCTCGCCGGCGGTCACCTCTTCGAGGCGGACGATGGCCTCCGCGGCAGTCGATTTGCCACAGCCGGACTCGCCGACCAGCCCCAGCGTCTCGCCGCGGTGGACGTCGAAGCTGATGCCGTCGACGGCCCTGGCCTCGCCGACCGTCCGGTTCAACAGCCCCTTCTTGATCGGGTAGTATTTCTTCAGGTTTCGCACTTCGAGCAGCGAGTCGTCAGTCATCGGCCGGTCCCTCCTCGTCGGTCGTCGTGCCCGCACTGAGGGTGTCGTCGGCGACGACGCTGCTGTCGTAGCCCGGCCGGTAGTACACGCACGAGACAGCGTGGTCGTCGCCGATATCGACTTCATCGGGCTGTTCGCCGACCTGACAGTCCTGGACGGCGTGCTCACACCGCGGCGCGAACCGACAGCCGTCGGGCGGGTTCGTCGGGTCCGGGAGCGACCCGGTGATCCCCGTCGTCGTCTCGCCCCGACCCGGCAGACACTGCATCAGCGCCTGCGTGTAGGGGTGTGCGGGCCGTTCGAAGATGTCGTAGACGCCGCCCCGCTCCATCACCTTCCCGGCGTACATCACCACGATGCGGTCAGCGATCTCGGCGACGACGCCCAGGTCGTGGGTGACGAAGAGGATACCCATGCCGTACTCGTCCTGGAGCCGGCCGAGGAGCTTCAGGATCTGTGCCTGGACGGTCACGTCCAGCGCGGTCGTGGGCTCGTCGGCGATGAGGAGGTCGGGGTTGCCGACCAGCGCCATGGCGATCATCACGCGCTGTTTCTGTCCGCCGGAGAACTCGTGGGGGTAGTCCTCGAACCGCTCGCTCGCGTTGGCGATCCCCACTTCGTCGAGCAGGTCGATGGCCTTCGCGCGGGCCTCGTCGTCGGGCACGTCCTGGTGGACCTGCATCGCCTCGACGATCTGCCAGCCGACGGTGAAACAGTGGTTCAGCGCGTCCTGCGGGTTCTGGAAGATGTGGGCGATGTTGTGGCCGCGGATCTTCCGCAGTTCCGATTCGGGCATCGAGAGCAGGTCTCGCCCGCGGAAGATGACCTCTCCCTCGACGTGACCGGGCGGTTCCTTGACGATCCGGGTGACCGACTCGGTCGCGACGGTTTTGCCCGACCCCGACTCGCCGACGAGACAGACCGTCTCGCCCTCGCGGACGTCGAAGTCGATCCCGTCGACGGCGGTGAGTGTCCCCGCATCGGTGTCGAAGCGGGTCGTCAGGTTCTCGACGGAGAGCAGCGGTTCCTCGGCGCTCATTGTTCGGCCTCCGCTTCGGTTTCGGGGTTGAGCGCGTCGAGGAGGGCGTCACCCGCGAAGTTGAACGCCAGGATCGTCAGGAAGAGCACGAACCCGGGCGCGAGGACGATCCAGGGGGCGAAATCGAGAGCGTTACGCCCCGAGGCGATCAGCTGACCCCAGGAGGGGACCTCCGAATCGCCCAGCCCGAGGTACGCGAGCTGTGCTTCCGCGAGGATAAAGCCCGGAACGAGCAGCGTGAGCTGGGTGACGATGCTGCTGGCGGTATTCGGGACGATGTGTCGCCGGACGATCCGGTAGGGGCTCGCCCCGCTTATCCTGATAGCCTGCACGAACTCCTCCTCGGAGACCGACAGGGCCTTGCTGCGGACGTACCTGGCTGTCCCGCCCCACGCGAACAGCGAGAACACGAGGATGAACATCGCGAGCCCGGCGCCGTAGACGTAGAGGATCAGGATGAAAAAGAGCAGCGTCGGGAACGACAGGACGATGTCGACGAACCGCATCAGGATCTCGTCGACCCAGCCGCCGGCGTAGGCGCTGATCGTCCCGAAGCTGATGCCGATCAGCGCGACGATAGTCGTCGTAATGAAGGCGATCTTCATGCTGATCGTCATCCCGTGTACGACGGTCTTGAACACGCCCTCGCCGCCTCGGGTGGTCCCGAACGGGTACTGCCAGGACCCGTAACACCTGCCGCCGCGGACCTCACCGAGACACTGGCTGACGTACGCGTCGTCGATGGACATGTAGACCGGTGGCTGATACCCCGCGAAGATGTCCTGACTGGGCGTGCTGATAAACAGCGGTCCGAGGAGACCGCCGGCGAAGACGATGCCGAGCCACCCGAGGCTCACGACCGCCGGGCGGTTGCGCCTGAACTCCTTCCAGTAGTACTTGGTCATCCGCGGGTTCTGGTACAGCGGGAGCACGAGATAGAAGAAAAACAGCAGGAGCGTGAACCCGAAGATGAAATCGAGGTTCGTCAGCGTCGTCTCGTTGTTGACGAAGCCGAAAGTCGGCTCGCGCTTGCCGACGAACTCGTAGTTGTAGTAGCCGAGCGTCATCCACGGGACGCTCGTGATGAGCATTCCGATCGTGTTTATCGAGAGGTCGAATCGGTTCGACCCGGAGAGGTCGTCCCAGTTGATCTCGTCGAAACGGTCGGGTTTCTGTGTTGCCATAGTTAGTTATCGTGGTAGCTGATCCGGGGGTCGAGGATGGTGAAGATGATGTCCTCGAGGACGTTCCCGACGACCGCGATGAACGTGAACACGAGCGTCGAGCCCAGCACGAGGTTCGTGTCCTGGTTGAGGAGCGCGTTGTACGTCAGCCGCCCGAGGCCCGGAATCCCGAAGACGACCTCGACCAGCAGCGACGAGCCGAGGAAGATGGCCAGCAACTGCCCGACGACCGTCGTCGACAGGGGGACCATCGTCGGTCGGAGGACGTGAAACGCGAAGGCGCGTCTGGGCGTGACGCCTTTGGCCTTCGCGGTCTTCATGAAGTCGGCGTTGATGAACTCCGCCGACTCGTTGCGGGCGATCCGCATCGTCGCGCCGATAGAGCCCGTTACCAGCACGAACACCGGAAGGAACAGCTGTTTCGCGTTCTCGAAGCTGAACACCGCGACGTCCGTGTTGTAGATGACCGGCACCCACTCGAGAGTCCGGCCGAATACCAACAGCAGGATGATCCCGAAAAAGAAGTTCGGGATGGCGTAGCCGAAGAAGGCAAAGCCCGTCGCGGCGTGGTCCTTCCAGCTGTACATGTTCGCCGCGGAGTAGACGCCCACGAGCGGTCCGAGCGTCACGGTCAGAATCGTCCACGGGATGGAGTACTGGGCAGTGTAGTACAGCGCGTCTCCCAGCGCCTCGGTGACCGGCTGGCTCCGGTACTCCGACCAGCCCCACTCGAGCGTGTACACGTTTTCGATGAAATCGAGGTACCTGACGTGTAACGGCCTGTCGAGGCCCCGGAGCTCTCGGACCCGTTCGGCCGCTTCGGCCGGGTCCTGCCCCTCGAGTGCGGCCCGTGTCGCCGCCTCCCGGATGGCCGGATTCGGCGCGAACGACAGCAACAGGAACGTGATCGTGGTGATGATGATCGACACGGCCACGCCCCACACGACTCTCGCGGAAACGTATCTTCCTAGCCCCATCGTTTGGATATCTGTGATGTCATTGTGAGGGTTGTAAGAGCGGGAATACGCCGTCTAGGCCGGCTTCGTTACTCCTCGAAGTGCCAGGCGGGGAAGTCCCAGCCGTTCGAGAAGTTCTCGATCGGACCGACCAGGTCGGGGTTGTAGCCGCTCAGGCTGTCCGGGAACGCGAGCATGATGTAGGGCTGTTCGCGCGAGAGGTTCACGAAGATCTCCTCGTAGGCCGCGATGGCGTCCTCGGTGCTCCCGGCGGACTGCGCCTGCTCGAACAGGCCGGAGGCGTCGAACTCCGGATAGTAGCCGACCATGTTGAAGAAGGCGGTCGGGCCGTCGAAGAAGGCGGTGTTGGGTGAGGGGTTTCGCGGGTAGGTGTTCAGCCCGAAGACGACCGACATGTCCCACGGTTCGGCCGACGTGGCCGACCGGGGGCCGGGGTTTCGCGCCGACGGCGCCTCCCACGTGACTTCCTCGCCGTTGATCGTCGCGCTGCCGCCCTGTGGCTCGGCCGAGAAGTAGTCGCTGTCGAACCGGGTCCCGTCGATGGCGTTGACCTGGACGTCGATACCCAGGTTGTCGCCCAGTTCCTGTCCGATGTACTCGGCCATGAGCTTCTCCGTCTCCTGACCGGCGCTGTGGTACAGGGTGAGCGTCACCTGGTTGCCGCTGGGGTTGACCATCGTGTCGCCGTCGAAGCTGTAGTCGTACTCCGACATCTCGAAGGCGTCCTGCGCGAGCCCCTGGGCGTAGTCGGCACCGTACTGGTCGTCCATGCCGAACATGTAGTCCGAGATGGCGTCGTCGCCGGGATAGAACCGCGAGAAGCGGGGCTGCCACGTGAAGTGTGGCGCCGCCAGCCCGCTGAAGACGCCGTCGATGACGCCTTGCTTGTCGATCGCGGCCGCCATCGCCTGACGGAACGGAATGTGCCGGAAGAGGTTACCCGGCCCCGTGTTCCACCCGTTGTCCCGCATGTTGAGCTGGATCTGCTCGTTGAACGGCTGCGGGATCTCGTAGACGTCGACGCTGTCGTTCTCCCGGTAGGCCTGGTACTGCGGGAACGGGATGGTCGCGGCGTCGGCTTCCCCGGTCTCCAGCGCGGCCAGTCGCGAGGACTGTTCCTCGACGACGCTGATCGACGCGCCGTCGAAGTACGGTGCGCCCTCGAACAGCGCGGGTCCCTCGTCGATGTTCTGGACGTAGTAGTCCTCGGTGCGGCTGTACTCCGTCCCGGCGCCGCGCTCCCAGTTGTCGAGAGTGAACGCGCCGAGGTTCCCGGTGAACGTCAGCTCGAGGAGGTCCTCGTCCTGGCGGAACCCCTCGTTGTCTTCCTCGTTCACGTACGGCTCCATCAGGTCGATCGGGATCGGATACAGCAGCGGGTCGAAGCTCTCGGGATACAGCGGTCGGGCGTTCGGTAGTTCGACCTGGAACTCGTACTCGCTGTTCTGGGTGACGTTGATGTCGCTGGTCCAGCTCGTGCTGTCGGCCGTGTTCGACCACTCGGGCTGCTGGACCTCCTGGATCTGGTAGGTGAACGTCTCGGCGGTCACCTCGCCGTAGTCGCCGCCGAACTCCAGCCCTTCGCGGACTTCGAACACCCACACTTGGCTGTCGTCGGTCGACATGTCGTACAGCAGCGGGAAGTACTCCTGGTTCGAATCGAAGGTGTACCCCATGTCGAGGGCCCGCCCGATCGCGGTCCCGGCGCCGTCCTCGTTGTTGTACAGCGGGTTCAGCGTACTGAACGACGCCGACGTGACTGTGTCGTAGGAACCGCCGACGGAGGGGAGTTCCTGGACGTCGGTACTCCGTTCCGTCTGGGTCTCACCGAAGTTCTCACCGCTGGTCGGCGTCGCGGTGCCGTCACCGCCGTCACCGCCGTCGCCGCCATCAGATTCGTCCGGCGTATCCGTGTCGTCCCCACCGCCACCACCGCCGCTACAGCCAGCGAGGCCGCCCGCGGTGCCCACCCCGAGCATCGCAAGCCAGTGACGACGGCTGATATATCGATCACTACCACTCCTTTCGAACGGATCGCGTGGCATACCACAGTACCGGGACTGTTATTAAAAAAATCTTCCGGCTATATCTGCAGGTAGCGGGCAACTCATATAGCCACACACAATACCCTAAAGGGGATAATACGCTCTCCGCACTCGTTCCCCCTACGCAGGGGGGGATATGAATAATTAATTATGCAGGAGGACTTCTCGCCTTCATAACGGACAGCGGAAACACACAAATCGAGTGTCACAGCGGCCGCTGCGGCGATACTGGATTTACGGAAACACTACCGGGATTTATCGTTGTTAGGCGCTGAGCGGCCGGATATGGCGATTCGAGCGATACGACGATGGGGCGAACGTGTCACGCGCACGGACGATTTGGGCACACTCGTTCATACGTAAACTCGGTTCAACGTGTGGCAGGTTCGTGATGGTGGGACGGAAAGTTCACCGCCGCGCGCGATACCGAAACCGACTTTCGGCCGCCGGGCAGAGCGGTGAACGCGCGAGGGTGGCCGAGCTTGGACAAAGGCGGCGGGCTTAAGACCCGCTCCCGTAGGGGTCCGTGGGTTCGAATCCCATCCCTCGCATGAGGCCGCATCGCCGCGTCGCACCGGCGATCGGTCGATTCCACAACGACCCAGCGTCGTGTCAATTCGTGTTTCGGCCGCCGACGCGACGGGCTTTTGCCGTTCAGCGCCCGAGGAGTGGCTGATGAGCGAGGAGATTCCGGCGGACGCGAAGACCGCGTTCGAGGGCCACGACGCCTACGCCGAGACGCCCGAGGGGTATCGCATGACGACGACGGTGTTCGACGCCACCGTGACCGCGGCGGCGGGCGAGGACTGGCGGACGGTCTTTGCGGTCACCGTCTCGGTCCCGACGCTCCGGGCGGCCGTCGCCGACGGTGACGTGGGCGACGCTGTCCGCGACGGCTGGTACGACACCTT
>JGI12533J12847_1001032_pt1 | contig 12642 bp, 9 predicted proteins | sample A23M1SouthBayCA_FD_12847 | JGI IMG/M metagenome (IMG submission 12847) | reverse complement strand
ACTGAAACGCCTGGAGAAACGCACAATTTAAAAAGAGACTCAAATCAATTGAAAAATTATTGGCAGGGTAAAATTTCAGAAAGAGAAAAAAATAAAATGGAACCTTACTTGGATACAATTTATAAGAAGTATTACCAATAAGTCTTGGATTTTGGACTAAAACCCAATTTTCTAATTAAAATTTATATTCTTTAGCATCAAATTCAGAGAGTGGTTTTGAATATTACTAGGAGTCTTGTATTAGCTTTATTCTTATTTGGTGCTTATTCAAGATTTCATCTTTATATAGGTGAATTGCAAATACCTTTTGTATTCTGTCTTCTTGGTGGTATAGTTAGCTTATTCGCAAAAAAGTTTAAGCTGAAAAGGAGTAATCTTAGGTATTTTATACAATTTTCTTTTCTAAATATATGCTTGTACGTAGTTTCTTATTTTCTAGTTAGTTATGATGTAGCTACTGTAGCTAAATCATTATTACAGATAGAGTATTCGGTTTTTTTAGCATTGCTTTTTTTTGATGAAATATGTGAATGGAGAAAAAAAGAGTTAGCAAATTTTTTAAAAGTTTTTGTTTGGTGTGTATTTGCATTATGTCTATTAGATATATTTACACCCTTTCATAAGCTGAATATTCAAATTCTTGAAGTATTTGGTTCCCAAGCAATAACTGACTTAAGATATGAACAGTTTCCTCGTCCTTATCCTTTAACTAAGGAGCCTTCACATGTATCAAAGTTTCTTCTAATTGTAATGCCATCTTGGTTTCTTTTAGATGGAAGCAAGGCATATAAAAAATATTTTAGCGCCGCCCTGATTTTATTAGTTGTAATTAGGTCGCCAGTAATATTAGGAGTAATAGGGCTTGGATTATTATATCTATATTTAGATAAGTACTATAACAGGAATTTGTTCTCTTCAATATTAACCAAGCTTTCATTACTCGCTTCATTAGGGTTAATTGTTTTTTTGGTTTTACAAATAATGGGTGATAGAATAACTAGTATATTAGTTGGCAGTGATACAAGTTCTTTAATTAGATTTGCTCGACCATATCTTATATTAAATGAGTCATTAAATAATTATCCTCTATTTGGCGTAGGTATAGGTAATACTGAAAAACTGGCTGCTCTTTATAATGTAAAATACAGTTTTCTTGATGTGCAATTTACAGGTGATGGATATACAATTTTTTCATTATTTGCACCTTTAGCTTTTTGGGGAATTTTGGGTACAGCTATGCAATTTTATTTGATAGCTCGTTACTTAAAAGGGAAAAGAGTCTTAGGTAATTATACCTTCTTAGTTTTTCATTATGTTCTAATATCTATTTCAATGGGTGGGTTTGTCACTGTTGATTATTGGATTTACCTTTTCTTTATATTTATGATATATTCAGAGCCAAAAATAAAATTTAACTAGGGGTGGAAATAACTCAAGTCTATTACAAATTATATAACTACATATAGTTGATATAATCCATAGTTTTTTAAGTTAAATACTAGTTTATACTGTACAAGATATAGAGGAATAACAAAGTGGATAAGTTGCTTATATCTATCAATTCATATAATGCAAATACAGGTGGTGCAATATACCTCAAAACATTATTTGAAGAGCTAAAAGGACGTGGACACGAGGTTAAATTGATCTGTAAGGCAAGAAAAGATTTATCCGAAAAAAGCTTCATTCTAGGTCGGTTTGAAAAAAATTTTTGGGCAGATTTAATCTCACGGTTTTTTTTCTCTCCTAATTTTTTGATGATTTATTTTTTAAAGATTCTATCTATCTCAAAAAAATTTGAAGAAATACATTTTCATAGTTCAAGACTTATACCATTAGCCTTATTAATCAAAATTTTTGCTAATAAAAAAGTTGTAGTTCATTCTGATAATATTGAATACAAACTTTCTAGAATGTTAATTGATAGCTTTTGGGAAGCTCCGATAAGAATATTTGACTCAATTTTGCTCTATTTTTATGAAAAAAAATTATTTTGTTTTGTGGATGAAGTGACTTTCATCACAGAAAATGATGAACAATGCCTGCCTCATTCCAATTCAAGTGTCCTTCCAGTTAAAATTATTTCGAATATACCTATAGAGATTGAAAGAATATTTTCAAAACGAAAAACTACTAGGAAGTCCGTTATTTTTGTCGCTAATTTTTCTTACCAGCCTAATATCGAAGCTTTTGAAAATATTTATAAAGTGGCTTCAGTACTTCCTGATGTTAACTTTCGAATTGTTGGTCGGAATGCAAGGTTTTTAAACTCAGATTTAGGAAATATCGATATTTACAGTGATGTCAGCAATTCGAGATTGGAAAATTTATATTTGCAATCACATATCTGCTTGTCATTGGTTAGTAGTGGTGGTGGAATGAAGACTAAAGTTGCTGAAGCAATGTCATATAATTTGCCAGTAGTTGCTACTAAACATTCTTTAATTGGATACGAAAAAGTTTTGGATTCTAATTTAATATTTGAGGTGGGTGATCAATTGAATGAGATAGAAATTAAAGAAAATATTTATAGTGCCTCCCAACTTTACCGAGATGAACAAAACATGAGATTATTTAAAGAGTATTGGGAGCAGTTTGAAAATTATTATAAGATATGAGCAAGAAAAAGATATTAGTATTAACAACTCGTTTCCCCTTTCCGGTTGTTGCAGGAGATAGTCTTAGGATTTATCATATTTGTGAAGAGTTATCTAAAAAATATGATCTTACTCTTCTTTCGCTTTGTGGTTCAAAAAAGGAAATGGGAGCTTCTATAGATCAAAACATTTTTAAAAAAGTACACCTTATATATTTACCCAAATGGAAGTCTTACTTAAGAACAACAAAGGCTATCTTAACAGGTGAACCTTTACAGCTTGCATATTTTTGGTCAGAAAAATTTGCAGCAAAAGTGGAAGAGTTACTACCAGAGTTTGATTTGGTATTAGCCCATTTAATTAGGGCTGGCCAATATGTCGAGAATAAACAGGGTCCAAAGGTATTAGAAATGACTGATGCTATCTCTCTAAATTATAATAGAGTTTCAAATTTAGGAAGAAAACATATAAAGCATTTGATCTATACTCTTGAATCTTCACGCTTGAAGAAATATGAAGAAGAAACAATAAAAAACTTTGATCTTGTTTCTTTAGTTGCTGCGGAAGATAAAGAGTTTCTACTAAATGATAGTGAAAATAACGAGAGTAATATTAAAGTATATACTAATGGAGTAGATACAGATAGGTTGCCTTATATAGGCACAGGAGATAAACCGGTCTATTCTTTCATTGGAAACCTAAGAACGGTTCAAAACCAGGATGCATGTGAATATTTTGCTAATGAAATATTGCCAGAAATAAAGAAAGAAATACCTGAAGCAATTTTTAGGATTGTAGGCTCTGGTCCTGATGAATTTAGAAGAAAAATTGAAAAGGTTGATGGAGTTGAGACAACTGGTAGAGTTGAAAGCATCGCTAATGCTATGAAGGGTTCTTTATGTGGCATCGGTATCATGAGAATAGGGGCTGGAGTGCAAAACAAGATTTTAGAGTATATGTCATTAGGTATACCGGTTGTTTCCAACAACATTAGTAAGGAAGGAATATCTATTAGAGAAGGTAAAGAGGTACTTCTGGGTAGTTCAATAGGTGAGCATGTCGCAAATTGTATAAGGATTTATGAAGATCCTCTCCTAAGAAAGAAAATGTCTCAATATGGCAGAAAGTTTGTTGAGGATAATCATTCTTGGTCAGAGGTTCTAAGTAGTTATGTTAATGAAATTGATGGTATAATTTCATAGGTTAGACCTGAATTTATAATCTTTACTGTAGTAAATAAATTATGAAATACTTAATTACGGGCGGTGCGGGTTTCATTGGTAGTCATTTAGCTGATCGATTGTTAGACGATGGTCACCAAGTAACCGTTATTGACAACCTTTCCACTGGCAAGCTATCCAATATTAATCATCTTAGAGACAACCCGAATTTTAACATCAAAGTGGCCAGCGTGATGGATTATCACACGCTGGAGCAGCTGGTTGAACAGTGTGATCAGATTTTTCACTTGGCTGCGGCCGTTGGGGTCAAACTCATCATGGAAAATCCAGTGGAGACTATTGTTACTAATGTGCAGGGTACTGAGAATGTTCTTAAGCTGGCCAGTTATCACGACAAAAAAGTCTTGGTTGCTTCAACATCTGAAGTTTATGGTAAATTAATGGAGGGGAATGACAACATTGAAAAATTACGAGAAGATGGGGACTGGATGTTGGGTTCTACTGAAAAACGCCGTTGGGCATACGCCTGCTCCAAGGCGATGGATGAATTTTTGTCGATGGCCTACTACGACGAGAAGAAACTGCCAGTGGTAGTTGTTCGATTTTTTAATACGGTAGGTCCGCGTCAGACCGGTACGTATGGCATGGTGATACCCAACTTTGTACAGAAGGCTCTGCTTAATGAAACTATACAGGTCCATGGTGATGGTGAGCAAACCCGCTGTTTTACCTATGTCAAAGATGCTGTTGGTGCTATTGTGGATCTCATGAATACCAAAGATGCTGAGGGCGAAGTTTACAATGTCGGTGGAGAGGAAGAGATTTCTATGAATGAGTTGGCTGCCAAAGTAAAAGAGTTAACGGGTAGTGATTCCACAATTAATCATATTCCATACGAAAAGGTGTATGGCAAGGGCTTTGAAGATATGAAACGGCGTACGCCCGACTTAACAAAGATTAAGGAAGCCATTGGCTATGAGCCGACTTATACAACTGAAGACATACTGAGTAAAGTAATAAAGTATTTCAAAAAAGAGAGTTTAGTGGCTTAGTGTAATGGTATTTTTTTAAAGTTCTAAGGTATTCAATCCTTTAAATTATAATCATAAAGCTAATATTACCTTTATGACTAAAGGTTTTGTTTGGTTTTTTGAAAAAAATGAACACACAAAGGAATGAAGAGAGAGCTATTGGCCAATCTTTTCTAAAAGTTACGTGTGAATTGTCTAAAAAATTGTTATTTTCCGCACGAATAGCAGTTAAAACTACATACAGACGCTTTTAAATTTATATTATCTTCAAGAGTTACTCCATATTTTAAAAACTGGGATGGAAAATCACACACTATATGAAATATTGATACCGTTTTTATCTTCTTTTCTCATTTCGCTATTTGCTACGTACGTCGTACGTAAGGTAGCCATCAGATTAGAATGGATTTCTATACCGCGCGAAGACCGTTGGAACAGTCGTGTTGTGGCTTTAATGGGAGGGATAGCGGTCTTCGTATCTTTTGTTATTACCTTTTTTATTTTTCAAACGTCGGAGTATTTGGCTGTTGGTATCGGTGCCACCCTCATGTTTGTTATAGGCTTTGGTGATGATCGTTTTGAGTTAAAGCCTATTGTAAAATTCTTGGGTCAATTTTTAGCAGCATCAGTTATTATTTTAGCGGGTTACAGTATTAACTCTGCATGGCCTTTTTGGATTGCTATTCCTCTAACCTATCTATGGATAATTGGGATTACCAACGCTTTTAATCTGTTGGACAATATGGATGGACTTGCCGCCGGAATTGCCATTATTGTTTCCCTTGTATTTGGAGGATTGAGTTTAAAGTTGGGGCTCTCTGAAATGGGATTAATTGCTTTTATTCTTGCTGGTTCATCCCTTGGGTTCCTGATTTTTAATTACAATCCGGCAAAAATATTTATGGGCGATTGCGGTAGCTTGTTTATTGGTTATCTGCTTGCTGCCTTTCCATTGATGCTAGAACCGGTATTATTGGAGACAAATCCTGCAAGTATTTTGCCGATTTTGATAGCAGTTACCATTGTTCCTATTTTTGATACGACACTGGTTACATTTGTTCGGGTTTTCAAGGGGCGTTCTCCTTCTCAGGGTGGTAGCGATCACTCTTCGCACCGATTGGTTTTTTCAGGGCTATCAGAAAAGGCCGCTGTAAATACCCTTTATGGAATATCAGCGTTATTTGGCATTAGTGTGCTACTGTTTTATCCAAATTACATAAACCTGTTTTATAGTTTATTGACCATTGGTATTGTAGGATTGCTCTTTTTGGGTTTATACCTTTCGCGTCTGGATGTATATGAAGATGAGGGCTTAAGTACGTTAGAATCTATGGTGGATAGCATTCCGCCCTACTTTAAACGTAAAGTACAGCTTGCTACCATTATTGTCGATATTGCTTTAATTATAGCCTCTTTTGCATTAGCACACTTCATACGGTTTGAGGGATGGTCGGTGGAAGTAGAACAGGCTATTACGGATGTATTGCCGGGTGTTATTGTGTTAAAGATATTTGTACTGGCAGGAGCGGGTTTATATAAAAACGTTTGGCGATATGCAGGAGTTGCCGATTTGATTAAATTGTTTATGGCGACGTTAACAGGCACACTCTTGGCAGGTTCTTTTGCTTGGATTTATACTGGTGGATATATATCGGTAAGTGTATTTGCCGTTGATTGGTTGTTATTCCTGTTTCTTTTGTCTGCATCCCGTTTTGCATTTAAAGGATTGAGAAGATTATTTGCCATTCCTACTAATAGTGGTAAAAATGTGTTGCTTTACGGGGCCGGGGACGGAGGATGGTTGGCATTGAGTGAAATTCGTCAGAATGCCGAAATAAACTTAGATCCTGTTGGATTTATTGATGATTCTCCCTACAAGCAAAAAGGAAAAATACAGGGGCTCAAAGTACTGGGCAGCTACCATAATCTTACAACCATTTGTAATGATTATGATGTGGATGAAGTGCTTATTTGTATTCAAGATCTTGCCAAGGACAAAAAAGAGATGGTTAAATATATGTGTGACAAAAATGATATTCGGTGCAGAGAGTTCTTGGCTGTGTTCAATGAGTTGGATTCTGAAGAAGTTTCTGAAAAAGAAATGAAAGATTTAGAGTATCAGGATTAAGTAAGACAAGAAGGTTTTAAAACCCATTTGCATCTAAAATTTCTACGGTATTAAATCTATTAATTTTAAGATTTAAAATAAGTTTCACAGTTTTGCTTGACATTTTATTAGTTGCTAGTGCTCGCCCCAATTTCATGAAAGTTGCTCCTGTTCTTCAAGAGATTAAGAATAATCATCAGGATATCGAAGCGCAATTGCTGCATACCGGTCAACATTACGACTATGAGATGTCCAAAATCTTTTTTGATGAGCTGGGTATTCCTGCGCCAGATCACCATCTGGGCGTAGGTAGCGGCACCCACGCCGAGCAAACCGCCAAAGTGATGACCGAATTTGAGAAAGTATTACAAAAAGAACAGCCGGATTGGGTAGTGGTCGTCGGAGATGTCAATCCAACCATGGCCTGTACCATTGTAGCCAACAAGATGGGGATAAAAGTAGCCCACGTAGAGGCCGGTCTGCGAAGTTACGATCGCAACATGCCCGAAGAGATCAATCGTGTGCTTACCGATAGCATTGCCGATTTGTTGTTAACTCCTTCTATTGACGGGAATATGAACTTAGTGAAAGAGGGCATTGCCGAGGAGAAGATTCGTTTCGTGGGAAATATTATGATCGATACGCTCTTCAATATGCGTAAACGATCGGATGATTCTACCATTTTAGGGGATTTGGGTATCAGTGAAAAGGAATACGTCCTGGTGACGCTACACCGTCCCTCCAATGTGGATCAGGAGGAAACCCTGAAAAACTTTGCTCATATTTTAAAACAGACTGCAGAAGATTTGCCGATGGTGTGGCCGGTACATCCCCGGTCAAAAAATAATGCCGAAAAGTTTGGGTTGTGGGATGAGTTGCAATCTATAGAAAACCTCCACTTACTGGAGCCGGTCGGGTATCTCGATAATGTTAATCTCATGAATAATGCCCGGTTGGTGTTGACCGATTCCGGCGGAATTCAGGAGGAAACAACGGCATTGGGCGTACCCTGCCTCACGGCCCGAGAAAATACCGAACGACCTATCACCATTACAGAAGGGACCAATACGCTAGTTGGTACGGACCCGGAGGTGATTTTGGACCATATTAAAAAGCATTTACAAGAGGGGGTAGGAGGTAATAAAGAATTACCCAAGCCGCTCTACTGGGATGGGAATACCGCGCAGCGGATTGTTAAAGCGATTTTAGAAGCTTCTAACTAAAATATGATTAGTTGCAATAATGCACGAAAAAAACTGCTGGACCCGTTTTAAAACACGTAAAGTTGGCACTATAAAATTCCCCTCTAACAAGAGGGGTGGACGGCCACGAAGTGGCTGTTCGGGGTGTGTTTGGTTTTGAACTTCTAGTACCGTAGCTCTGCTGCGGTACGGTACTTTGGAAGCTCTGCTTCCGGTTTCTGTTGGTCAGTTCATTGTTTGTCTGCAATAACGGTTGAAGTGCACCTTTTTTCTTGATAAAAAAGGTGCAAAAAGATCAAGTTTGAGAATTTTGATTTCAGCTACGGTCGTTGGATGTGGGCAATTCAATGGTCCTTGTGCTATTTTGCTAGTTTCATTGGAATCACCGGTGATAATTGCCCAACACATCCCGCCGCCCTGCGTACAGAATTCTTAGGACCGGTTTAAAACCGTGAAATAAGGAGATGGGTTTATAATATTGGTGGTGTTGTGAATGTGACAAAACCAAACCAGAGAAATTTCTGTTTGACGAGGTGCTGTTTTTGAAAATGAACAGCGTTGATACTTTATATCAGTACCGAGGAGTTAAATTTCTCTTGAGTTTTTACGAGCCTTTTGTGTCAAGACAAAAGGCGGAGAGAAAAGGTTTAAACTCGTGAAGTTAATAACCCTGGTGCTAGATTTAGATTGATGATAGAAATATATAGGGGGTCTGGGGGAATCGCGGGAAAAGTGAGATTAGCATAATTACTACAGTGGAAAAGCAATTGCTGGGATTCTTGGTACAGAAAGAACAAAATCTACGATTCCCACAGCACTTTTTTCGTCTGTTTTTTTGGTGACATAAAAATAGTCATTAGAATATTTGGGCTGCCCCGTATAAAGGGGAACGGTTCCAGTAAGGCGTGGCAAATAAATGGAAAAAAAACGATCTTCGCTCAGAATTCTTATGTCCTGCTTAAAACTGTGAAGTTACTAATCCTGCTTGCCAAGATTTGCGAAATAAATATCCATAGACCCGTACTTTAGTGCGGGTCTATGGTTGTTTTTATTCCAATTTTTATTAGCAAAGGTTAGGGTGCTTTTATCTTATTGAAAAGTAACCAAAAGAGACGATGGATTAAGATATGGTATTTCCTTTAGATACTAGGCGAATTATCATTGGGAGACTGCCGCAGTTGTTCCGCTAATGCGGAACGCCCTCGCAGTGACACTTTTTTTATTAACGCCAGTCATTTTTTATTAACGCCAGTCATTACGAGTGTAGCAATCTCACTCCAACAACGCCTGTCATTGCGAGCATAGCGAAGCCTGCCTGCGCGGAGCCTTCTATGAAAGATAACTTACTATGCCATAAAAGCTTCGGCATAGGCAGGCAATCTCCCCGAAACAACTGGCTGTTGTACAGGAGCTGCAAATATAGATTACTGCGGCAGGGCAAGCCCCGTGGAATGCCACATTGTGGCCCTCCGCTGTATCGGAGGATTCCATTAGGCAAGCGCCTCCCTCGCAGCAACACTACTTTTTCTAAACAGCAGTTACCTAAACACTTTCTACTTTTAACCTTTTTACTTAAAACGCGAATCCCCTATATTCAACATTCAAAAATTAGCAATAAAAAAGAGATAAAATGTTTCAAGAGTTACTGGACAAAATTGATAAAAAAGAATACACCGTCGGGATAGTAGGGTTGGGTTATGTGGGGCTTCCTTTGATGTGGACGTTCCACAGCAACGATATGCCCGTCTTGGGTTTTGATATTGAAAAGGAGAAAATTAAATGTATTCACGAGGGGGAGCCGTATATCAAGCACCTTGGGAAAGAGATGATGCAGACGCTGGCCGCTAGCGAAAGGTGCGACGCAACCTCAGATTTTAATCGCCTTTCAGAGGCAGATGCGTTACTCCTTTGCGTACCTACTCCATTGGATCATCACAGAGAACCGGACATGCAATATGTGGAAAAGACCTGCCTGACGGTAGGGGAACACCTTCGGGAAGGACAACTGGTAATCTTGGAATCTACTACTTATCCGGGCACGACCGAAGAGCTCATTATTCCTATTTTGGAATCGAAGTCAGGATTAACGGCCGGAGAAGATTTTTATGTGGCTTACAGCCCCGAGCGGGAAGATCCGGGGAATGTGAATTTTGATACCGGCAGTATTCCCAAAGTCGTTGGCGGACATACGAAAGAAGGGATCGATCTGGCCTGTGCGTTGTATGATACGTCTATCGTTCAGACGGTACCGGTCTCGGATACCAAAACGGCCGAGGCGGTTAAAATTACGGAAAATGTATTTCGGGCGGTGAATATTGCACTGGTCAATGAATTAAAAATGGTATTTGCCGAGATGGATATTGATGTGAATGAGGTACTGGATGCAGCCGATACCAAGCCTTTTGGCTTCATGAAATTTGTGCCGGGTCCCGGTTTGGGAGGTCATTGTATTCCTATCGATCCTTTTTATTTGACGTGGAAGGCACGGGAGTACGAGCAAAATACACGATTTATCGAGCTGGCGGGTGAAATTAATACCTCCATGCCTCAGTATGTGATAAATCAGACGTTAAAAGCGCTTAATGCACATAAGAAGCCAATGAACGGCAGCAGGATTCTGGTTATCGGTTTGGCCTATAAGCCGGATGTGGATGATGATCGTGAATCCCCTTCGTACAAGATAATGGATTTGTTGGATGAATATGGTGCTGAAGTGTCCTATTACGATCCGAATGTACCTGTCATAAAGCCAAGCCGGGAGTATCCGCATTGGGCCGGTACGGAGAGTGAACCCTGGGACGAAGAAACCATTTCAAGTTTTGATGCGGTTGTGATCTCTACCGATCATTCTGATATAAATTACAAGCAACTGGCGGATTGGAACAACTGTATCATCGACAGCAGAAATGCCATGAAAGAAATTACTCCTAAAAGTGATATCCATTTCTGGAAGGCTTAAGTAGTTATTTCTAAGTATTTCAATAGTATTCTTAATATTGTATTTACAGTTGAAATATTTTCTATTTTTCACCTGAAAAATCAAGTAGAGACGTTTTAGTGCTATTACTTTAAGAACTTGATATAGACCAGTCGTTTCTATTAGAGAACGGTATGGCGATAGGTCTTGTCTTTATATTGACTTGCGTTATCTCGTACGTTGCAATTCCGATTATTACCCGGGCGGCCGAAGCGAAGCATCTGTTTGACCGGCCTGATGAGGATCGGAAGCTACATCTGGAAGCCATTCCTACCCTTGGGGGCATTAAGCTTTTCTGTAAGTCCGTGGGCTGATGGCTTGGGAGGCTTTTCTTACCTGGTGGGAGCACTGTTAATACTGTTCTTTACGGGATTAAAGGATGATTTGATCGTTCTTTCTGCTACGAAAAAGCTTGTAGCGCAATTTACGGCCGCCGGATTGATTATTTTTGGCAGTGGAATATTGATTGACAATTTTCACGGCGTATTTGGTTTGGCCGAAATTCCCTACTGGGTGGCAGTGCCTGTGACCTTCTTTACGGTTGTTGTCGTAATTAATGCGGTGAATCTTATCGACGGTATTGACGGTCTGGCCGGCGGTATTGGGGCTATCGCTTCAGTTATATTTGGCGCGGCCTTTTTATATGTGGGCCAGGTACCGATGGCCATGTTTTCGTTTTGTTTAACCGGCGCCCTTTTAGGATTTCTATATTACAATTTTAGTCCGGCTTCTATCTTTATGGGTAATACCGGATCGATGCTCTTGGGATTTCTTCTGTCGGTACAGGCTATTGAGTTTATTGCCTTAAGTGAGGTACCTGCCTTTGCCGATCTGTTTGGAACGGCTTCAGCTATACTGCCGGTAGCTATTTTGGGATTTCCATTGTTTGATACCATTCGTGTGGTCTTAAAGAGAGTGCGAAGAAGAAAGTCTATCTTTGATCCGGGTCAGGATCACGTGCATCACGAACTGTTGAGAATGGGTTTTTCTCACCGTAATGCCTCGCTGATGCTTTACGGTAAGAGCGTAATGCTGGTCGTAGTTACGGGGATTTTAGCCTGGTTTAAGGTTAATCCGAATATCTTATTAGCGGCGGTCTTGTTGTCCAGCGTGTTGATATTTCCTACAAATGGCATGAAAAGAGGTATGATAACCAAATTGTTTGGTTTCGACTGGTTGGCCTACCGGAGCCGAAAATGGGGCATTGAGTTTGACCGCGAAAAGGTAGTCGAGTTAACTAAAGGGGAGGATACGGAACCCGAATTAGATACGAAGGAAAAGGAACCGGAGGTCGAAGAAGTAGCGTTGTAATGTAGTGCTAAGTAGAAATTTTTAAGTGTCACGTTTATTAGGGGAGTCTTCGAAAGGAGGGGCCTTTTTTGTTTTTGGTCAGTTGACTGAGTGACAAAGTTACAAAGTGGCAAAGCTACAAAGTCTAAAATTTAGCCTTCCTAATGAGTCAATCCATAGACCGGTACTTCAGTGCCGGGCGATGGTTTTAGCAGTGAATAGTGATTAGGGGACTAGGTGACTAAGTAAGAGAGTAG
>JGI12533J12847_1001031_pt1 | contig 12655 bp, 14 predicted proteins | sample A23M1SouthBayCA_FD_12847 | JGI IMG/M metagenome (IMG submission 12847) | reverse complement strand
CGAACACCTGCTGGACCAGCAGGCTGGCGAAGCCGATGATCGCGAGACCGCCGATAATGTTCGCCAGTGCCGCCCGCAGCCCCGATGTCTCCTGTTCGTCACCGGCACAGATAACGAGTGGCTGGTTGGCCGGCGCGAACACGTCCATCTCGCGTCCCTTCTCGGAGTACGCCGTATCGACGACCTCGACCGCACCGGCGTTCTCGAGTTTCTTCAGATGATACTGCGCGTTTTGTAGCGAGGTATCCACCCGGTCGGCCAGCTCGGACGGCGGCGCTGGCTCCTTGTTCAGCTCTGACAGTAAGTTACGCGCTGTCTCTGCCGAGAGTGCCGACAGCACGTCGTCCGCATCATCACTGTCGACACCAATGACTCGGGGTTCGGCGTCCGGGGTCGCCGGGTCCCGAGAAGGCAGCAACGACATGCTTGCCCGTATGTTCTATGGGATTATGAGTCTTTGCCAAAGTTCAGTGCTCGTTGTAGCTATCGGTCAAACCCGTATTTTACCCTTCAAAATCGCCAGGTAGACGCCCGAAGGCACGGCTCCCGAAAGGACTTTCTTGTCGGCTGGACAATTGTCAATATGGCTGACCCGCTCACTTACGCGCTCCTCGCTGCCGTGCTCCTGTTTTTCTTTTTCATGTATCTGATGCTCCGGCGGACGTTCCAGGGGTTCAAAGAGGGCTTCCAGCAGAGCAAGAAGAAGTAGCCGGGAGGGCAACGGTTAGGGGCCGCCGGCGGTGCCTATCTGTATGGACCCACGTATTCGCGAACACGCGGAGGTCATCGTCGACCACTCTATCGACCTGAGCGAAGGCGATAACCTCGTTATCGACGCCCACCCGCAGGCCGAGAACCTCGTCGTCGCGCTGCACGAGTTCGCCGCCGACCGTGGCGCGAACCCGCTCGTCGTGCAGGACCGCCTCGGCGAGCGGTTCCGCCGCGCCTTTCTCCGCAACCGGGACGAGTTCGAGACGCCGAGCCATATCGAGGCGCTGTACGAGGAGATGGACGCGTACATCGCGATCAAGGGTAGCGACAACGTCACCGAGACCAGCGACGTCGACCCCGAGACGACGGCCGCCTACCAGCAGTCCCAGCAGCCGCTTCTGAACGAACGGCTCTCGAAGACCTGGTGTCTCACGCAGTACCCCGCGCCCGCCAACGCCCAGCTCGCCCAGACCTCCACGGAGGGGTACGAGAACTTCGTCTGGGACGCCGTCCTCAAGGACTGGGACGCCGTCCGCGAGCACCAGGCGCAGATGGTCGAGGTGCTCGATCCCGCCGACGAAGTCCGCATCGTCTCCGGGGAGACGACCGACGTGACGATGTCTATCGCCGGTAACGAGACGCTTAACGACTACGGCGAGAAGAACCTCCCCGGCGGCGAGGTGTTCACCGCACCGGTCCCCGACAGCGTCGAAGGTGAGGTGCTGTTCGACAAGCCGCTGTACCACCAAGGCCGGGAGGTGACCGACGTGTTCCTCCGGTTCGAGGACGGCGAGGTCGTCGAGCACAGCGCCGGCAAGAACGAGGACCTCCTGAGCGAAGTCCTGTCAACTGACGAGGGCGCAAGCCGACTCGGCGAACTCGGCATCGGGATGAACCGCGATATCGACCAGTTCTCCTACAACATGCTGTTCGATGAAAAGATGGGCGACACCGTTCATATGGCGGTAGGAAGAGCCTACGAGGAGACTGTCGGCGAGGACAACGAACAGAACGAGTCGGCAGTCCACGTGGACATGATCGTCGACATGAGCGAGGACTCGTTCATCGAGGTCGACGGTGACGTCGTCCAGCGAAACGGGACATTCGTCTTCGAAGACGGGTTCGAGGGCTGAGTACCGACCACGAACGGAGTGAGCGGCCTCTCTCCTTCGACGCTTTTCAAGGAGCGGTCGCCAGAGGCGACCCGACGCCGAAAAGGTCGGTGCAGGTCGTCCGGCGGGACGGGGCGTCCGTCTTCGAGATGGGGTCGAAGCGTAGCGGCGGACGCCTCGCTGTGGGGCCGACTCGGTTTCTGTCCTCTCATACCGGACAGGAAGCTTATGATGCCGGCCGGGGTACGTTCAGGTATGAGTGAACAGCGGTCCCTCCTCGTCCGGGCGGTGTGGTTCCTGCTTGCCGGCTGGTGGGTGACCGGCATCTGGCTCTCGGTCGCGTGGTTCCTGAACGTCACGATCATCGGCATCCCCCTGGGCATCAAGATGATAAACAGGGTACCGCTCGTGCTGACGCTCAAGCGCCGCGACCGACTGGTCACGGAGAGCAACGGGGGTTCACAGCACTCGCTGCTCGTCCGCGCGGTCTGGTTCGTCTTCGTCGGCTGGTGGGCCAGCGGCGTCTGGACCGGCGTCGCGTACGCGCTATCGGTGACAATTGTCGGCCTGCCGCTGGCCATCTGGATGTACAACAAACTGCCGTTCGTCGTCTCGCTGTACCAGTACTGACGGTCAGTCCAGGTACGGCTTCTCGATGTCGGTTTCGACGGGAATGAGGGCGTTTATCCGGCTTGTAATCCCGTCAAACAAAGTGATAAGCGGGGAGAGGACCCGCTCGACGATCCGGACCGGTGATGCGACAGTCAGTGCCCATTTCTGTGCGTTGCCGAGGCCGAACGCCTTCGGCACGATCTCGCCGAAAATCAGGATGAGGAAGCTGGTGACGACCGTGGTTGCAACGACCGCCGGCCCCGGGGAGAGATAGCTCGCGACGAGGACGGTGATGATGCTCGAAATCGCGATGTTGACGATGTTGTTGCCGACTAGCAGCGTCACCAACAGGCGGTGTGGGTTGTCGTACAGTTCCTCCAGCACCTTGGCCTGTCGGTCGCCCGTCGCCGCCTGTTGTGCTATCCAGTCCTTCTGTAGCGAGAACACCGCGATTTCCGAGCTCGAAAAGAACGCGCTCAACCCGAGGAGCAAGACCACGGCGAGCCCGCCACCGACTGCCACGATAGGGTCACTCACAGCCTGTCTTCAGCGAGACGGGACAAGAAGGCGTCGACGCGGCCTGACGGCCCGCAAGCCGACGGATGCGGCGAAGGATACTCGACGTTCCAGCCCATTGTGACCGTATGTCACTCGGCCAGGTGGAACTGGCGTTGCGTGTCATCGCTGGCCTGTTCGTCATTGTCGCGCCGACGCTGCTGTTTCTGGGGCTGTGGCGCGGCCTCGAAGCGATGCGTGACGACGAACTCATCCAGCAGGCCCACCAGCGCGCCGAGATGGGGGACCAGTCGCCGGCCGGAGCCGACTGGCCGGTCGACGCGCTCACCGACGACGAGGCGTCACCGCTGTCGGAGACCAATATGTCGGTCGTGACCTGTGGCACCTGCGGTACGCCGAACATGCAAGACGCCTCCTACTGTCAGGAGTGTCTCACAGAGCTGGAGTAGTCAGTCTAATCTGTCGCTGTCGCCGACCTGAACCGCTATCGTCGGCTCGGACCGCTCGGCGCTGCAGTCGATACCCCGCTCAACGGCGAAGGTCACCTGTTCCGTCCGGTTCGTATCCAGCCGAAACTCTCCCGTAATCGCGTATGACCTGGTGGTCGACCCGGCAATCGTGTCGTCGTCCCAGTCCCTGTCGACGCTCACCCACATGTCCTCCCGAGGGTTGTCCGCGGGTCCAACCAGACAGCCAGAGAGGGACGGGAGGTCGAGTGCTCGCAGGAACGGCGACGGGTTCGAGGCGGTGACTGCTCCGATCTGCTTGCTGACGGGCGGGAACCCGCCCGATCCCTGCTCCGTTTCCGGTACCGACACGGTGACCGATTCGTTCGTCTGCACGTCGTAGGTCACCCCGCCGCTGAGCGCGTCGGCCCCCACGAGCAGGACGCTCACGACGAGGAGGCCCCCGAGCGCGTACCCGGCGGTGCGACGCGACGGCGTCGGAACCCCTGCCCGAAGCGCGTAGCCGAGGCCGACGAACAGCCCCGCGGACGCGGCGAGCAACAGGAATATCCCCGTTTCGCCCGGCGAATACCGAACGACGACGTAGCCGACGAACACGACGTAGGTCACGCCACTGAGAGCGAAGGCTACGACATCCAGTACGTCCCGTTCGAGGGTCACGCCGGCCACGAAGAACGCGATAAAGCCCAGCAACAGCAGCGCCGCTTTCACTGTTATCGAGAGATCGAACACGACGTCCCGGACAAAATACAGGAGCGCCGCTGCGGCGAACAGAACACCGAGTGCGTACAGGAGTTTGCCACTGTCAATAGCCAGGCGCATGGAGGGTCACTGGCATTTCTCTTAGCTGATAAATAAAGCCACGGCCGGACAGCACAGGCCCGTGAACCGCGGAAATCAGGGAGCCAACCGTATTTAGGCTCTAATCGTCAACCGTCGCCCGTCCGGCGTCAGCACCGTTGGACAGCGGCGTCCGCTCGACGACCTTTTTCAGCGTCGGGTCGCCTCTGGCGACCACTCCTTGAAAAACGTCGTCCTCGTGAGCGGAGCGAACGAGGGCTCGGGAGGGCGTGCTCTCCCGGTGATGAAAAAGGCTGGTGGCTCACTCCGTTCGCCACCAGTACAATTAATCGTCCGCAGCCGCCTGACTGCCCCGGTCAGCGGGCCCGGACAGCGGCGTCCGCTCGACGACCGTCCCGTCGTAGGTCGGGTACTGCTCGACGATCTCGCCCTTCTCGACATCGCCTTCTTCGACCATCTCTTCGAGCAGCCACCAGGCGAGTTCGACGTGGTCGGATTTGACTGTGTAGTACTCCTCGGGGACACCGAGGGTTTCGAGTCGTGCTTCGGAGGTCCAGGCCTTCCCGTAGACGAGCGTCCCGTCGTCGGTCACGTCGTCGAACGGGCGGCGGATGTTGCGGGCCATCCGCTTGAGCCGCGAGCGGTGCTGGGCGGCGTCTTTGAACACGCTCGTACAGAAGTACACCTTCTCGTGGTCGCCCATCTTCTCCAGGATGTCGTGGGACCCCTCGACGGCGCTCATGTGGTCGTCTTTCAGTTCGAAGCCCTCCTCCTGCATCCGGCGGTAGTTCCCGTCGGACATCTCGAACTCGTTGATGTTACAGAAGTCGGCCGCGCCCTCGTCGAGGAACTCGAGGAACTCCTCCTCGGCGCGGATGCCGGGAATCTCGAAGGCCGGGGTCAGCCCCTCCTCGCGGGCGATGTAGAGGATGTCCTCCCACTCGGTCCCGTGGAGGTCGCCCCACTGTTCCAGAGGCGGGTGGAAGCGAATCTCGTCGAGGCCGGCCTCCGAGAGGCGGCGCATGTTCTCGCGGCCGCCGGGGATACCGGTGTAGAGGTGCGTGTGGTGGTCCTCGCCGAACTCGTCTTTCAGCAGTTCCAGGTAGTGACAGGTCCGGTCGAGCACTTCCTGTGGTTCGCCGCCCGTGATCGACGTACCGAGCGCGCTCATGCGCTTGGCCTCCTCGATGACGTCCGCGTCGTCCTCGATAGGACGCTCGTTGGCGTACATCTGGGTGACGTTCTTGCGGTTCTCCCCGAGGGGACAGTAGAAGCAGTCTCGCTGGTCACAGTAGCCGTAGACGAACAGCACCATCTTGCCGCCTTTGGCGCACTGTTCGCAGCCCTCGGAAATCATTGTCTCTAGCCACCGCTCCCAGCGGGAAAAAGCGTGCGCATCGGGCCTGGCGTGGGACGGGACGGCATGGACGGGGTCCGCACGGTGCGCACGTTCCCCAGCGTCCTTATCCGGCTTCCCGACGCAGAGGCTGGTATGACAGATTCCGGGACCGGAATTACCGGGTCCCGCCGCCGTCGTGGCCTCGCTGTGGTCTTCTTCGTCGTCTTCCTGGACCTGCTGGGCTTCGGCATCATCATCCCCATCCTCCCATACTACACGCGCACGTTCCCGGGCGGGACGGAGTTCGTTATCGGACTGCTTGCGGCTTCGTACTCCGCGATGCAGTTCGTCTTCGCGCCGCTGCTCGGTTCGCTGTCGGACCGCGTCGGCCGCCGCCCGGTGCTGGTGGTGTCACTGTGTGGCTCCGTCGTTGCCTGGACCGTGTTCGGCCTGGCCGACGCGCTGTGGCTGCTGTTCCTGTCCCGGATGCTGGCCGGCGCGATGGGTGGCAACCTCTCGACGGCGCAGGCCTACGTCGCCGACGTGACGCCGCCGGAACGCCGGGCCGCCGCGCTCGGGTTCATCGGGGCCGCGTTCGGCCTCGGGTTCATCTTCGGCCCCGGCATCGGCGCGGTGTTGAGCTTCGACGCCACGGTGGCCGCGGTCGACGGTCTCTTGCCGGCGGCTGTGCCCATCTCCCGGTTCTCGCTCCCGAGTTTCGCCGCCGCGGCCGCGAGTCTGGCCGGTGTGCTCGTCGCTCTGCTGTTCCTCCCCGAGTCCAGGACCGCCGCCGAATCCGCGGGCGCGACCGCGACAGAGCGTACCTCGTCGATTACCCAGCTCCGCGCGGCGGTGGCGACCCCAGGTCTCCGGCCGCTGCTGCTGGCCTTTTTCCTCGTCTCCTTCGCCTTCTCCGGCGTGCAGGTGATGTTCGTTCCCTACGTCGCTGATATCTACGGCTACACGGCCGCCCAGAGCGCGCTCCTGTTGACATATATCGGCGTCGTCGCGGTCATCACGCAGGGGGTCCTCGTCGGCCGCCTCTCGGCCCGCTACAGCCCGGTCCGGCTCTCGCTGTTCGGGACCGCGCTGCTCGTCGTCGGTGTCGGCGCGATCCCGGCTTCGCGGGCCATCGGGTCGGTTCTCCCCGACTTGACCGCACTTGCCCCGTTCCTCACTGCCGACCTGCTCGGCCTCTTGCTCGTGTTGACGCTGTTACCGCTTGGCAACGGCATCCTCTCGGTGACGCTGACGGCGCTCGTGTCCCAGCGGGCCAGCGCCGCGGTTCAGGGGAGCGCCTTCGGCATCACGCAGGGCGCCGGCAGTCTCGCCCGGACCGTCGGCCCGCCGGTCATGGGTGGGCTGTACTTCGCCGTCGGCTACTGGTCGCCGTTTGTCGTCGGGAGCGTGCTGTTGCTCCCGGTCCTGTGGCTAGTCTCCCGACTGGGCGTGACACAGGAAGCTTACGAGCCCCGGCCGGCGGACCCGGGCCACGCCAGATAGGGACCGCTTTGAATGGGCTGGGGTTCGTTTCGTGTGTATGGATGACGAGGAGTCCGACCCCGTGGGCGGGCCACTGCCGGCAGCGGAGTCGTTCGACGACAGGGTGTTGGGGGTCAGCGAGTCGCTCATCCGGTACGTCGAAGTCGTCGCAGCACTGGTGCTGGTCCTCCTCTTTGCCATCGGCGTCTTCGACCTGACCCTCCAGATATTCCAGAGCGCGCTCCGCGGCGACATCACCGACCCGCTGGTCGTCGTCGGCTTCATCGACACGGCCCTGCTCCTCTTTATTATCGTCGAGGTATACCAGACCGTCGTTGCGTACACGCAGGAAAGCGAGACGCGCCGCATCGTCCGTCTGGTGATCTACACGGGTGTCATCGCGATGGTCCGGAAGGCTATCATCTTCCGCACCGGTGAGTACAGCTCCGAACAGGCCGCGCTCACCGCCGCAGCGGCGTACACGCTCATCATTCTGGGGCTCGCCGCGCTGTTGCTCGTCGAGCGGCGGACCCGCGGGACGCTGCCTGAATCAGGGTGAGGCGGTCCCGAAAGAAGTTAAACACAGACGGCGTAGCGCCGGTAGATGCTGCTGGTGCTGTGTATCGACCTCGACGACGACCTCGGCCGCAAGACCGGCATCGAGACGCCAGTCATCGGGCGCGATGCCGTCGTAGATGCAGCGGTGGCGCTGGCCTCGAACGACCCGGAGGACTCCGACGTGAACGTCCTCTTCGAGGGCGTCCACATCTACGACGACATCACCGACGAACCGGTCGAAGTCGCGGCCGTCACCGGTGTCGACGGGAGCGACGTGGCCGCCAACCGGGCGGTCGGCGAGGAGGTCGATACCGTCCTCGCGTCGCTGGCGGCCAGCGAGGACGTGCGGGCGCTCCTCGTCACCGACGGCGCACAGGACGAATCCGTCGTTCCCGTCATCCGCTCGCGGGTCCGAATCGACGGCGTCCGCCGCGTCGTCGTCCGCCAGGCCCAGAACCTCGAATCGATGTACTACACCATCAAGCAGGTGCTCGACGACCCGGAGACCCGGGGCACGATTCTGGTCCCGCTGGGTATCCTCCTGCTGATTTACCCGCTGACAATCGCTGTCGAAGCGCTGGGGTATCCCGGCTCCGCGCTGGGCGTCATCTCCGGCTTGCTTGGGCTCTATATCCTCGCGCGCGGCCTCGGCGCTGAGAAGATCCTGGACGAGGCAGTCGAGCGGACGATGTCGGGGCTCTACGCCGGACGTGTGACGATCATCACTTACGTCGTCGCGGCCGCACTGCTCGCTATCGGTGGCGTCAACGGCGTCCAAGAGCTCGAACGCCAGACGGATCCTGACGCCCTCGAAGTAATCGCGTCGCTGGTCGCGGGTGCGATTCAGTGGTTCGCCGGGTGCGATTCAGTGGTTCGCCGCCGCCGGCATCACCTCCAGTCTCGGCCGCGTGACCGACGAATACCTCGACGGGAGCTTCCGCTGGCGGTATCTCAACGCTCCCTTCTACGTCCTGTCGATTGCCGCCGTGTTACACGCCGTCAGCGCCTTCTTCCTCGGGGTTCGGGACCTGGAGTACCTCGCGGTGATGCTCACCGGCGGGACGCTGCTGGGTCTAGTTAGTACGCTGGCCTTCGCCGTCGCGGAGGCCCGCTTTGACCACCCCGAACAGCACAATCAAGGCCCCGGCGGTCCCTCATCCGAGTGATGTACGTCTCCCGTGCCGTCGAGAGCCTGCGTGCGGACCCAATCGAAGGCGAGCCCGTCGAGTTGCTTCTCGAAACGGCCGAGGCTGCTGACCCCGAGCACGTCGCCGCCGCCGCGGCGGCCGCCGGCGCGACCGTCGAGCGCCACCTCCAGTTCGACGACCTGCTGGTCTCGACGACACAGGACGAAATCGACGCTCTCTGTGAGCTGGACGGACTGACGGCGGTTCAGACCGGTAATGTAAACGCCATTGCGACGGCCGATGACGTCGAAGAAGACCTCGACCACGGTGACTGACCGGCGACTGTGTTTCGCATTTCTTTTGTCACCACCGGAAATATACGACAGCGAGGGCACGTAGCTCAGTCCGGATAGAGCGTCGGACTTCTATCTCCGCTGGCTGTGCCATCGGGGGAAGACATCCGACGGTCGTGGGTTCGAATCCCACCGTGCCCGTGAAGCCGCCGAGTGAACACGAGTCGTGCTGAACAAGCACGCAGGGGATTCGAATCAGACGAGTCGCAGCCCGGGAAGCGAACGAAGTGAGCGACCGGGACCGTCTCGGCGTGGTTCCTAAATCCCACCGTGTCCGTGAAGTCGTTGAACGATAGTGGTGTGTTGAAACGTTGGTCGTAGGCACGAAGCACGCCGGACGAACAGGCGCGGTCTAAACTCGGGGACAGCCCTCTGGTGTCCACTTTTTCGAGGGCATGTTAGTCTCAGAGTCACCCGTCGCTAACAATAGTCTGGTGAGTACATAGCGCCGTAGTATAACAGTGAAAAGACCCGTACTGACACTACCTAGTTAGTTTGCGTGATTGTCAGAGGCACGGTAACCCAACTTGGGGGGCAGTAGTGTCATGGTCCCTTCACACACATGGTCTGACGGTCAGAGATCATAATACGGCGGCATATTCACAGTCAGCCTTTGTTTTGAGAAACTGGGTGAAGGCAAGCTGTTGTGGCCACCGAACGGCTCGTACTCCCGACGGATGTCCCAGCGGTCGGACCCGCACGGCGCTGTCCTACGCCTCGACGATGTCGTCTTCCATGGCAGCGACCTCAGTGAGGATCGCTTCGACATCGCCGTCGGGAACGCCGTTCTCCCGGAGCGCGGCTTCGAGGTGGGTCGCGACGTTGGCGAACGCTTCCTCGGTGATTCCCATGCCCTCGTGGGCGGTTTGCATGTCATCGCCGTCGTAGTCGACCGGTCCGCCGGCGACGGCGCTGATGAACTGAGCCTGGTGGCTCCGGAGTTGGTCCATATCGGTCTCTTCGAAGTACGGCTCGAGTACCGGGTCGTCGAGCACCCGGTCGTAGAAGTCCGAGACCACCGCGTCGACCGCGTCGCGACCGCCGATCCGCTCAAAGATGGACTGTGATGCCATTGTCGGATGCCAAGTGAGCGGTCGGCATGACAGTTGTGGAAAAACATATTCGGCCCAGAACACCTTGAGGGAGCCCGGACTTGACCTCGTGGCTGTGACGGCACCCTCCGGCGCGGACGAAGGGATTCGGGGAGCGTTACAGCCGCTCGCGCTGTCGCTGGCGACGGATCAGCAGCACCGACAGCATGCCGAGCGTCCCGAGCACGGTCCACTCTCCGTGGCGGTCGGTGACGGGCCGTGCGGTAGCGGTGCCGTGCCTGCCCCTGTCGGCGGCGTTGGTCGCTGTGGCCGCGGGGCCATCCACTGATAGTGCGGCGTTTGTCCGCCGGCCGGTCGTGTCTGCCGCGCCGCTTCGCCGCAGGTCGCGATCAGTGAGCACGTCGGTCTGGACCGACGGCGCGGTGCCAGTGACAGCCTGGCGAACAAACGCATCGAGATCCGCCCCGGCGACAGCCGACACCGTCTCGGCGAACAGCGCGAGCGTGACGCGGTCGTCCTGTCGCATCAGCCTGTCGAGGACGGTTTCGAACGTTCGGCTGCCGTCGGTCGACCGCTGGATACGGGCATCGATGGCCGCGACGACACGTGTTCCCTTATGATACTGTGCGCCCGGCCCGTCCCAGCTATCGGGCTGTGTCAGGTCCGCGGTTTCGTGGCGCTCGGTCGTAATCCTGTCACGGAACCGGTCTTCGTCGATACCGCCCGCGCCGTACGTGAGGGCCGCGGTGTGGTAGTCCGCGCTGCCCTCACTGAGCCAGTCCATCGCCGGTGCCGTCTCGAACGTCTGTCGGGTGTGGCGGTACTCGTGGACCCAGACGTTGACCGGGGAGCGGACGGGTTCGCCGGCGTTGACGATGACGTCCGACTCACCGTTCGACGGGGTGTACCCGCCCGATGCGAGTTCGTTCGGCGCGACAAACACGCGGATGTGGTCGTGGTCCCTTCCGGCGGTCGAGGCACGCTTCGCATGGCTGATTGAGTCAAGCGCGGCGGTACGGTTGGGTCGCAAGTCCGCATCCGCCGGGACAACGAGCGTGATTCGGTCGCCATCGACCGTTCTGGTTTCTGTCTCGTGGGGGCCGATGTAGGCGGCCGTACTCCCGGCGACACCGTTCTGGCCGGGCGCGAGTGCCAGCGACTCGTTCCAGATGGGCCGTGGCCCCACGTGCCAGCGCCAGCGGGCACGCAGTGACACTTCCTGTCTGGCAAGCAGCGTCCAGTTGTCCGTGGCGGCGGTCCGCTGGCCGAACGTCGTCGAGAGCCCGACCGGCACAGTGTAGGTCAGCCGTGCCGTCCCGGTATCATCGCTGATACGCCAGCGGTCGCCGTCGGGCCGGAGCCCGTCGGCCCGACGCACTGTCGTCGCCGCCGGCGTCCGTACCGACAGTCCGGTGACGTGCTGTGGTCGCTCAATCGTCGCAGTTACGCGTACTCGGCCGGTCCGGTTCGGTTCTCTCTCGACCGTGTACCGGACATCAATCGATCTGTCGACGTCACTGGTACCGATCTGTGTCGGTGGACCCGACTCGACACCGAGGGCAGCCGGGGACGTACAAATCAAAAGGAAGCAAACTAGCCCTGCCAACATCTGCGTTCTCATAGCTCTGGGTACTGCCGAATGCTACGCGACAACCAGCGAGTGGCGGTAAAGTGCGTGCCGGTGAAAATCTCAAACATAATAACGGGCTGCGCGGGGCTAGGGTGGGGTCGCAAGCGTTTTGCCAGCGGCCACGTTATCCCCTGATATGGCCGACTGTCCGCTCGCAGACGACTGTCCCAAATTCACCGAACGAATCCAGGGGATGGGCTGTACCCACTACGGTGACCGTGGCGGCGCCGAGTGGTGCAATCACTACAACCAGCCCATCTCGGAACTCAAGAGCCAGCCGGTCAAGATGGGCGAGGAAGTCACTGTCGACGTCGAGGACATCCACGAGAGCGGTGCCGGTGTCGGTCGGACCGAGGACGGCTTCATCATCATGGTCGACGGCGTGCTCCCGCCGGCCCGCTCGCTGGTCAAGGTGACGAACGTCCACTCGAACCACGCCCGGGCCGAGGAAATCGAGCGACTGGAGATGGACGAAGACCTTTCGGAAGCCGAAACCGAAGAGAGCGACACCGATACCGACGAGACGGACGACGACGCTGACGATGACGGCCGGCGTCTCGGGAGCCGGGACAACTTCTGGGGCAGCTAGGACAGTCCGCGGCCGACAGTCATTGGGACAGTTTGCGAGCGGGACTTCTTTGGGACAGTCGGTACTTCTTCCGGACATGGACCTCGAACTCGACGGTAACGCAGCGCTGTGTACCGCCGCGACGAGCGGACTCGGACTCGCGAGTGCCGAAGCGCTCGCCGCGAACGGAGCCGACGTGGCCGTCTGCGGCCGGACGCCGGAACACGTTGCTGCGGCGCGGGACGATCTCGAATCAATCGGCTACGGCGACGTACTGGCCGTCGAGGCCGATATCACCGACCCCGACCAGATCGAGGCGCTCGTCGA
>JGI12533J12847_1000884_pt1 | contig 14353 bp, 20 predicted proteins | sample A23M1SouthBayCA_FD_12847 | JGI IMG/M metagenome (IMG submission 12847) | reverse complement strand
GGGTGCCCGCCACCAGTCCGCGCTGATCCGGGACGGCGGAAAGAGCCTCTTCGAGGACGTCGAGGCGATCGGCCGACTCGACGCCGCCCGGGGGCTCGTCTCGAACAACCAGCACGCGACGATCGAGACGATCCTCGAGGAGTACGACCTGAAGGCGCTCTTCGACGTCGCCTACGGCAGGCAACCCACGGTGACCGACATCGGGCGGAAGAAGCCGGATCCGTATTACCTGAACGCTGCGCTCCGGGAACTGGGCGCCGAGTCCGCGATGTACGTCGGGGACACCGAGAAGGACGTCGAGGTCGCCCACCGGGTGGGCGCCGACGCGGCACTGGTCCGACGCTCGCACAACGCGGATCTGCGGGTCGGCCCGACGCCGGAGTACGAGGTCGGCGATCTCCGCGACCTGGTCGAGCGGCTCTGAGACGGCGAGCATCCGGGTGTTCCTTCCGAGAGTAGCGCTGGGAGCGTAGCGTGCCGAGAACTCGCGGGGCCATTTTCGTATCGCGAGTACCGATATATCACTTAAAGAACGGCCGAACTGGCCGACAGCGAACGGCGGGAAGACATGTGCTCGTTGGCGTCGACCCCTAGACGAGCGCCATCGCCCTCGCGGATCTCGAAAGCGAGGTGCTGGCCGCCCGCCAGGGGACCCGATCGAAAACGCCGCCCCGGGCGGCTGGACGGCGAAGATCTTTGGCCACCGAGTGGGCGAGCATGAAGCTGGCAGGACCTGCCCCGGCCTACGCAGCGTTCGTCGGGCAAGTCTCGACTGCCAGGACCCACCGCAGGCAGTTCCGCAGCGTCGTCGGTCGGCGACTCAGGCCTCGGCGGTGTCGACGGTCTCGTCGATCTGGACGAAGCCGTAGTTACACTCCGAACAGCGCCACTTTCGCTTTCGGCCCAGGTGGACCTCCGTGCGCGCGGTCACCCAGAAGGTCTGCTCCTCGCCACACTCGGGGCAGAACAGCTCGCGTTCGTCGCTCATACTCGAGGGAAGGGGCGTGAGGGGTTTGAACGTACGGATCCAGAACCTAGGGAGTCGACTAGATCGGCGGTTGGTGGAGCGTGGCGACAACCGGGCGCGGTCGATCGGGGCGTTTCGGCGAGTCAGTCCGTGTCCCCTTTTGTACTATATCGTATGTCGCGATACCCAATCGCCGCTTCGCTGGCAGGGGCCCGCTCGAGGTCGCGATCTGGGCGATCCCTCGGGGCATCGGTCCAGGAGTCCCATTCGGCGGGAGCGCTAAGTGACTGCCCGCTCACCGTCTCGGCATGAAGATCTACACCGGCCGCGGCGACGAGGGGATGACGGACCTCCGGGACATGTCCCGGGTGTCCAAGACGAGCCCGCGGATCGAGGCCTACGGGACCGTCGACGAACTCAACGCCCTGGTCGGCACGGTTCGGCCCTGCGAGCACGAGGACGTGGAAGACGCGCTGGCGGCGATCCAGAACCACCTCCACGTCTTGCAGGCGGACTTCGCCAACCCCGATCCCGAGGAGGGAGATCCGGTCGTGGCCGAGGCGCACGCCGACGAACTCGAGGCGTACATCGACGAGTTCCAGGCGGAGCTGGAGCCCCTGGAGTCGTTCATCCTGCCCGGCGGAAACGAGGAGGGTGCGACGCTCCACCAGGCCCGGGCGGTGTGTCGGCGCGCCGAGCGGCGGGCCGTCGCCTTCGCGGCCGGCGAGGGCGCCAACGACGCGGCGCTGGTGTACCTCAACCGCCTCTCGGACTGCCTCTTCGTGCTGGCGCGCCTCGTGAATCAGCGCGGCGGCGTCCAGGAGGAGAACCCGACGTACTGACCGACAACGCCGGACCGAACGTTGACGGCCCTCCGGCACCGAGGACTGGGCATGAGCCAGCTCACCCTCCTGGGCACGCGCCTCGCCGAGGAGGGCCGGGAGTTCGTCTACCACGGGGAGGCCACAGGCTGTGAGGGGTGTCCCTACCGGGATCAGTGTCTGAACCTGCAGGAAGGGGTGAAGTACGAGGTGACCGACGTCCGGGAGAACACCCAGACGCTGGAGTGTGCGGTCCACGACGAGGGCGTGCGGGCGGTGGAGGTAGAGCCGGCGCCGGTGCGGGCCAACGTCCCCGACTCCGGCGCCTACGCCGGCAGCGTTACCTCGCTCGCCGGGCCGTGCCCCCACACCGGCTGCCCCAGCCACGAGCTGTGTGTGCCCGACGGCACCGACTTCGAGTCGTCCTACCGGATCGAGGAGGTGCTGGGCGATCCGCCCCACGAGCACTGCCACCTGGACCGGGAGCTGGCGATGGTCGAGTTCGTTCCACCCGAGGAGTAGTCCGGACCGGGGAGTTGCGGTCCAGAACGTCGGGAATCGAGGCCTCAGCTCTCGATCGAGCCGACGTGCTCGGCCGCGTAGCCGAAGATCCCCTCGTAGCCGTTTTCGGACATGAGCACCGGGTAGAAGGGCTCGTCCGCGACGACGTCCTCGTCGTCGACGGCCGCGAACGCCTCGCCAGAAGAGACCCGCTCGAAGTTCGCGGCCAGCAGGTCGTACTCCGTCGCCGCGTCCTTGGGCACCGACCGGGAGAGTCGGTAGACCGGGAGGTGGTCTCGCCGCTCGACGCCCCCGGGGAGCACGCCCGTCGCGCGGAGGAAGGCGTCGACCAACAAGGCGGCGTTCTCGGCGGCGCGCTCGCTGCCCTGGTGGCCGGCCTCGACCTCGATCACGTCCGCGACCGCCAGCAGCCGGCCATCCGAGAAGGCCCCGGAGGTGACCAGGGCCTCGACCGGCAACGCCGGGACCAGCTCGCGGGCCAGGTCGTCGACGCCCCCGGTGATCGCGAAGGGCTTCGGGTAGGACTGGGTGGAGTGCAAGGAGAGCGCGAGCGTCCCCGCGAGCTCCTCGGTGAGTGCTGCCGCGAGCCGACCTTCGTGGGTGTCGGCGTCGGGGTCCCCGGGGAAGGCCCGGTTGAGGTCCTCCTCGAGGTAGCGCTCACCGGCCTCCAGCGCGGCCTCGTTCGCGACGATCAGCTTGAGTGGCCGCTCGACGTCCGGCGGGTTCTCCATGAGCGCCTCGACCGCCCTGCGGCCGGAGGGCTCGTCGCCGTGGATCCCGCCGATCACCGCGACCTCGGGCGCTCCCTCCCCGAGGGTCTCGACTCGCATCGGAGAAGTGTACGCCGCCGGGGGCTGTTAGGCCATTCGATCCGTCTCGACGCGTCGACGGACCTTTGGCGGCCGGGGCTGGAGACGACGCCGATGAGCGATCCGGAGACGATCGGCACGTACGAGCGGGTCGCCGAGCCCTATCGGGAGCGTCACGGCGACCGCTCGGACGTCGCGGACCTGGTCGAGCAGTTCCTCGCGGCGCTGGAGCGGTCGGCGGACGGCGCGGATGAACCGGCGCGGGACCCGCCCCGCGTGCTCGACGTCGGGTGCGGCCCCGGCTGGGAGAGCGCGACGTTCGCGACGGCCGGGTTCGACGTGCTCGGAATCGATCTCACGGCGGCGTTCCTCGAGGACGCCACCGACACCGCGCCCGCGGCCGACCTGGCACGGATGGACATGCGACGGCTCGGACTCGCCGACGGGGCGTTCGACGGGCTCTGGGCGTGCGCCTCGTTCCTGCACGTCCCGCGGGAGGCAGCGCCGGGGACGCTCGCGGGGTTCGAACGCGTCCTCGACACCGATGGGGTACTCGCGCTCACCGTGAAGCGGGGCGAAGGGACCCGGGCCGGCGATACCTACGAGGGCGACGAGCGGGAGTTCGTCCTCTGGCAACCCGCGGAGCTCCGGCAACTCGCCGAGGACGTTGGGTTCGACGTGGAATCCGTCCAGGCCGAGGATGGCTGGCTCTTCGTGCTCGCACGGGCTGGACGGCCTCAGTCCTCGAGCGAGGCCGCGTAGGCGTAGTCGGCGTCGTCCGCGCCTGGGGCCGATCCATCGATGCGGATCTCCCAGGCCTCGACCGCCTGTGGGTCCTCGAGCGCCCGGGTCACCGTCGTGCGAACGCCCAGGAGGTCGACGCCGTAGAAGTCCCGGGGCAGGTCGGCGAGGTAGTCCAGCGCCGTCTCGAAGAGGCTGCGCATGCCGGCGTCGTTCTCGAAGTCGTGGTGCTTGTAGGCGCCCGCGGCGACCTGGACCATCCCGTGGCAGAAGCGGCTCTCGTCGGTACCGTTGGCGTAGTTGTACCACTCGTCCTCGAAGACTGAATGAGTGAGTGTAAACAATCCCTAATCTACAAGTGTCCCGGTTCCGTGAATCGACGTAGAGCACCACATGGCGAAATCAATGCGTGAGCGGTACGAAACCGCCAGAGAACGAATCCGGAGCGACGACGAATTGAGCAAGGAAGAGGAAGCCCGGATATTGGAATTTCTCGACGCGAACGATCCCCGGAGCAACACCTACCAAATGCCGGACGGCAAGACGAAAAGTGACGGTACGCTGGCACGCTACGCCCGGGGGCTATGCCGCGTCGCTCGCGATCTAGACCCCGACCTTACCGATGCAACGGCATACGACATTAACCGGCTGATGGACTCCTATCTCAACGGGAGCGCGGAGAGTGTGAAAGACGGCGGACTCGCGGATAGTTCCGTCCGGAATTTCCAAGGGCCGACCCGACGGTTCTACCTGTATCACGACGACCTGGGGGTTGACCGCAATGACATTCACTTTGCGGAGCAAGAGGAATCGTCTGTGGACGTCCGGGATATGTTCTCTCCCGAGGACGTCCAGGCGCTCCGGGATGAAGCAAAACGCCGAGGATCGCGCGACGCCTGCCTAGTCGACCTGTTGCTCTACACAGGCCAGCGACGAAGCGCCCTGTTGAATCTCCGGCTCAAGGACGTCAAACCGGACGAAGGTATCTTCTATCTCAACGAGGACGACGGCGACCTCAAGGGCGCGAATGGAAAACGCCCGCTCTTGGGGGCGCAAAAGTCCGCTCGCGACTGGAAGCGCCAGCACCCCACTGGCGAGCCCGAGGACTACCTCATCACCCACAAACACGACCAAAGCGGGCGCGATGACGTTGAACCCGGAGACAAGCTCAACCCGAGCACGGTGTACCGGCAACTAGAGCGGATCGGCGATTCGGCAGGTGTGGACAAACCTGTGAACGCTCACAACTTCCGGCATTACTTCGTCACCGTCTGTAAGCGGGACTACGGCATGGACAATGACACGATCAAACACCTGATCGGGCACGCTCCGGATAGCAAGGTAATGGAACGGACCTACGCCCATTTGACGGACGAAGATTACATCAAGGACGCCGAAGAGCAGTTCGGCATTCGCGAACCTGAAGAGGAGAACCCCCTCACTCCACCGGTGTGTGACGGCTGTGGCGAGCCACTCGACGGTGAATGGAAATCCTGCCCCTACTGTGGAATGACCTATTCGCCGGACGCACAGGCGACGGAAGACGCGCTCAACGACAAGGTGAAAGAGTCCTACAAGCAAACCGACCCGGAGGACACGAGCACTCAAGACAAGATCGACGCGCTCGACGACCTCCTCGACGACCCCGAAGTGAAGGCGGCGCTGCTCGACGAATTGGAGGGGGAGTGACCCGTCGAGAATCAGTCTTCGGAAACCAGGTATTCGCTGACCAAGTCGTCAAAATCCATTGGTGTAGTCTCTTGATACACTTCTTCGGGGACTACTTCGATCAGTTCCTCATGCAGTTGTGCCCGTTCATCGGCTGACATTGGAAGATCCCGCTTCCACTTTTCGAGTGGATCCAATTCGGCTGAGTCATGCACTTCAAGATCAAAATCCCACTCGACAAGGGACCGGTCGACGCCGCAGTGTTTCGCTTCCCCCATTTCAACACCTCGCATTATCGCATTGGACAGAATCGAATCGGGATCGTTGCCAATTGCCCGCAAGCCGCGGTACGCGAACGCAACCATGTGAGTCGTGAGGATATAGGCCATAGCAGTATCATCAAAATCAGGCTCACCGAGTTCGGGCAGATCACCGTACTTCAGGTGTTCGTCTTTGCCCGTCGTTTCATCAAGCCGTTTGTCGAAGATCCGTTCCAGATCCCGCGGGCGAATATTCTGATTGAGAGTGGTGAAATCTCCAAGACCAACGCGAACGCGGTTTCGCATACGACCACGTTCTGTCCGTAGGCTATCACTCGGGTCGGGGTTTGTGATCAGAATCTCTCTCTGCCGTCTTGTGAGGAGGCTGTGGTCCTTGTCTGTTTTCGCAACCATGAACAGTATCTGTTCACGCCGGACCATTAAATCATTCGCCAGTCCTTCCATTAACCATGAATCGCTCTACACTGACCGTATCCGAAGAGAACCGGGTTCGGGTTAACAAGCTGAAATACGACTTGGGACACTCGACGGTTGATGAAACCGTTGAATATCTTCTCAGTGAGGTGGAAACAGATGCTTGACGCCGTCGACGAGCACCGCGAAGCCCTCGAAGACCTCGCCGATAGCGACCTCCCGGCGGCCGACATCGCCGAGGCGCTCCTCGACACCGACGGCGCGGAGGCTACGCAATGAGTCGAAGGGACACGGGCGCTGGGGACGCCCGCGGGAAGATCACTACCGACGACCGACGACGTGGAGGTGTCGGTAATGTCGGGTAACGGCCCCCGGCGCCAAAACCGTTCGGGCGACGAGCGGGCCGCACCGTCAGTCAGCCGTCCCGTGACGGCCAGGGACGTCGAGGACGCCCTCGATGTTCCGATGGATCGCTTGGAATATTTCGTCGAATTCCACCCGGATCCCTCCGTCGAGGCCGTCCTAACGCTTGCAGGGCGTCCGACAGCCAACCAAGACGTCCGGGACGTCGTGGCGGCGTGGCTTGGCGAGCAAGCCGAAGGGGGAGAAGAATGACGACCGCGGAACAGCGTACCGTCCGATATCAGGTCCTTCAGCCCGAGGAATACGACCCGTATCCCGAGCACGTTCACCTGGGGGACGGTGTGTATCTCGCGGAGGACACCAGCGGATTGGACATGCTCGAGGAAACGGACGTGATCGAGGTCCTCGACTGGGACTATTCCGGGGACCGCCACGGTCCGAATCCCGACGCACCGCCCGAGCCGCTCCTCGACACCGACGAGGACGGAGAGCAATCGGTTCGGATCGTTCACGCCGTCGAACAGGACGGCGGTGCGGAGTTCGACACCGTCGAGGTGGGCGCCTGGGAATGCCAGCGGTGCGACGTAATCACCCGGACGCCGACCGGCGACGGCCTTCGGGAACCGCCTGAATGCCGGAATTGCGAGCGCCAAGGGCCGTTCATCCACGCCGGCCCGCTCACCGCGGAGGACGCCGAAGCCGCGGCTCGCGCCCCCGACATTTGGGAACCGCCGGAGACCGTCGACGACACCGGCTATGCCGACCTGTGGGACGACGTCCGGCAGTATATTCGGGGCCACTGGGACGCGAGCGAGCCCGAGGTGTACGAAGGCCTCACCGCCTACGCGCTCACCACATGGGTCCGGGAGAACCTGACGTTCGTCCCTCACCTCATGCTCATGGGCAAGACGACAGGCGGCAAGACGCGCCTGCTGAACACCCTGGCGCGGGTTTCCTACCGCGGAGTAGTGACGGCCTCGGCGACGCCGGCCTCGATGTTCCGACTGATCGACGCCTACGACGTGTCTTACTACATTTCGGAGTATCACGGCCTCGATCACGACGCCCAACGGGAGCTGGATAACGTCGTTCGGGCCGGCCAGAAGCGCGGGGAGGTCGTTACGCGGGCCGAACCGTCGAGTGAGGGGTTCGAACCCACGGTATTCGACCCGTTCGCTCACGTCGCAATTGCGACCCAGTATACCCCGGCCGACGACATAGTGAATCGGTGCATTCAGGTCCGATCCTCGCCCGCGAACCGCGACATGCCGGCGACGCTCGACGAGGAGGACGCCCAAGGCCTCCGGAACCGGCTTCTCTACGCCCGGTTTCGGTTGCTCGGGAGTGACGAGTGGGACGAGGCCGAACAGCGAGCTTACGACTATCTCCGCGACCACGAAATCACGGGCCGGACGCGCGAGAAACTCCTCTCCCTGCTTACCGTCGCCCACCTGTGGGGCCGCCTCGAGGAGTTCGGGCCGTTCGTCGAGGCCGTCGTCGAGCAGGACCAAGAGGCCGCAGCGGATAGCGAGGACGCCCTCGTCGTCGAGGCAATCCGGGACCTGGCGTTTGACGAGATCGCCGAGACGTCCGTCCTCGGCGACGCCGACCCCTTCAGTGCCGTCGAGATTCCCTATTCCGTCGACGAGGAGGACCCCAGCGAGGGGATCGCCGAGCGGTTCGAAGCCATGACCGGGACCGAGAAATCGGCGTCCTGGGTCGGCCACGTGGTAAGCCGCCTCGGCTTCGAAAAGAAGCGCACCCGCGACGGAACGGTGATCGCCGACCCGGACCTCCGGGAGAAACTCCAAGAGCTTTGCGAGGACCACAACCTCGCCTGGGAACGGCGAGAGTCCCGCCATGACGTCGAGGAGCTACCGGCCGACGACAAAGGACGGGGCGCCGGTGGCTGCCCACTGTGCGGCCACGACCGGACGCTCACGCACCGGCACCCGCCAGGGAACGGCCAGCGGATTTGCGAGGAGTGTGCCGAGGAGGTGGCCGAGGCGTGAACCCCGTGAACCCCTGTGAACCTTTCTCCGCCAAAGGTTCACGCCCTCAAACCACGGGACGGCACCGCCATGAACATGGGTGTGTGAACCTTGTGAACCTTATTGGAGGATGGGTATGGGGAGATAGAAGATACACACCCTCCCCCCGGTATCCGTTTCCCAATGGGGTTCACAAGATTCACGCGGCCTCGTCGCCCCCGTCACGTCCGGCGGTTTCTCGCGTGAACCCCGGGTTCACACGCCGAGGGTCGACCGGGAGTGGCGCCTGTCGAGGCGCGGCACACCACTTCCACCATACAGTGGTACCACCCCGTGGTATTTCCGTAAGCGGCACCTATCCAGGCGTTATGAGGGTGCAACAGACCGCTCCCCACGCCGAAAACGGCCCGTTCAGCCCCACGAACCGCCGGATCACTGTGCGAGACCCGGGGAGGGCGTGGGCATGAGCGCCGACGCCCCGACGCCCGCGCGCGACGGTTCGGCCGGCCCGACGACGGCCGATTACGACGGTATGCTCGACGACCTCGACGCGGCGATCGCCGAGGCCCGGCGGAAGATCGAGGACGGCCGTGTTCGCGACGAGGGTAAAGAGAAGGTTCGGATCAAGTGGGTCCGGGCGCTGGCGTATGCCGTGAACGTCCGGCGCCAGGTCGCCAACGATCGGGACGTCGAGGAGCTGGCCGCCGAGATTGAGCAGGTGAAAGAACTCCGGGGGTCCGACGCATGAGCGGGCCTCAAATTCCTGTTCGGTATCGTGATAGATCGGCCCGAAATATCCCCTCCGATCGCTTTGGTATCTATCTTGATACGCAAGCAAGCGGCGGGGTAGGGTCCCCGGATCCGCCCCAATGTAGGCATAGATTCCACGATAAGCAGTCTAATCGGAGCACCTGATACCATGCGAGATTCACCCCGCTCCCTGGCCCACGAACTCGACCAACTCAAGCCCGACGAGGCCGACACTGCGGAGCCGCCGGACGTCGACGTAGAATGGCGCGACGCCGCGCCGGAGGAACGCCCCGACGGCATGGCCTGGCGTCGATCGGAGGACGGCGACAGCGCCGTGCTAGAATACGACCTGTGGAGCGCGCAGCGGGAGTGTCTCGACGCGATCGCCGGGGGAGAGAACGATCTCATCGCCGCGCTCGCGGGCTATGGCAGTGGCAAAACCGTGTTCGGCGCGCGGTGGCTCATCAAGCAGGCGCTCGAGCACCCCGGAAGCCGGTTCCTGTGCGTCGGTCAATCGTTCGCCGAGGCCCGCGACACGACGTTCACCAAGTTTTTCGAGCAGCTCCCCGGCGAGCGGACGGCCCTCCGGACGTCGGGCTACAACGGCCCGGAGTCGTCGCCGATCGTGCGGGATTACAACCGCCAAGAGCGCCGGCTCACCCTCACGAACGACGCCGTGATCGTGCTCGGGAGCGCGGACAAGTATTCCCGCTTCGCGGGGCTCGAGGTCGGCGGCGTGTGGGCCGACGAGCCGAGCCACTACGGCGACGAGTTACACGACATTACAGACATGCTCACAACCCGGCTCCGCGGCGTCGACGGCCCGAAGGCCCAACTGTGGACCCTCACCGGGGAGGGCTACAACGCGGCGTGGGAAATCCTCGAGCAGCGCCAGGACGCCGACGGCGACCCGATCGGGCTCGACATTGAAGTCGTGACGGCGTCGGTCCTCGACAATCCCTATCTGGCCGGTGCGGACAAGGAACGGTTCAAGCGGAAATACGCCGGGACGGCCAAGGCCGACCAGGCGCTTCACGGCGGGTTTGCGGCCGCCAGCGGGCTCGTCTATTCGGCCTTCTCCCGGGAGGACCACGTGATCGACGCCGACGAGGCGCTCGACCGCGTCGACGACGGCTGGCGCGTGTACGGGTACGACGCCGGCTGGCGAGACCCCCGTGTGCTCGTCGAGTTCGGCCGGACGGATTACGGCCAGCTCGTCGCCCTCGACGAGTTCTATCGGACCGAAACCAAGGTCGACCGCGCGATCGCGTGGCTCGAGGACAAGCCGAGCGGGCGGATCTACGCCGAGCACGCCCCGGCGGACATTCAACGACTCAAGGACGCCGGCCACCGCGTCGAGAAGGCGCAAAAGGACCTCGAGGACGGGATCAATCAGGTCCGCGAGCGGCTGGCAACCGACGAGGACGGCCGGCCGGGCCTGCTCATTTCCGAGGACTGTGAGAACCTCATTCGGGAGTTGCTCGCCTACAAAGAGGAGCACGTCGGCAAGACCGGCGCCGAGGATCACGCTTGCGACGTCACCCGCTACGTCTGTGCCGGTGAGGTGACGCTATCGCCGCGTGCTGGCGCTGTGGTGATCGACTGGGGCGAGGACTCACTCACGACGTCCGGGAAGTACGACGTTCACCGGCGGTAGTATCCCACCGGTCGGATACGTCGATCATATCAGATATTGGACTTAGTAGAGGGTAGTAAATCGGAGGCGGATGGATCGCCCCCGACCACGCGGAAATCGAGCGGAGTGAGCCATACTACGGCAATCCCGCCCACCGACGACGACGCGGGCCGTGAGGCCCACGAACGCTTTAGTACCTAGAGGTTGATAAACATATATGGCACGCAATGCCACGCGGAAGCTGGAACAGGTGATGGACCGGCTCGACGACGACGACCTCGAGCAGCTCCTCGAGCACGCCGAGCAGCTGGCCGGGAAAACGACCGCCAAGAGTAGCGACGACTCCGGGATTTGGACCGTGGCCGACGAGAAGCGGGCGCTCAACCGGGACTCGGCCGCGCCGAGTTACGCCGAGGCTCCCCGCGACGACTGACGTCCATGCCCGACGACGGCCAGCGAGCCCTCGACGAGTTCGACGGCGACGGCCTGGCGGACCTCCGCGAGCGTGTCGCCGACCTGGAGGACCTCGTGATCGACGTGGTCGGGACGGTCGAGGACCTGGCCGCGGTGAACGAGGAACTCGTCGAGAACGACGACGTCCGCGACCCCACCGCGGAAGCCGGTGAACAGTACGACGACGGCCCCACCGGCCGCGGCTTTCAGTGATCCCGACTCACACCAGGATTGACGTCAATGTCATACCGCCAAAGGTAAGACACACACGAGCGGAGCGTCGAGATTGTATTTCCCGAATTTCCAGCACCTGTTAGATCGCGAGGGGGCAATCTATCACCGGCCATGATTTCGATAGGTTAACATATTGTTTGGAGAGGGTTATTGACACCCAACAGAAACATGTCATTGTCATCCCCAACTGTGCTGCCACACTAAGCGGCCGCACTTTCGATTATACGGCGAGATAGTTCGCGCTTGAACCTCTTTCTACCGTCCTGAAAATCGGACTGAAGTGCGCCCTTGGAATCTTAGGACCAGCCCGGCGTTTCTCAAAGAGACGGCTTATATTGTCTAAACAAGGCTGTTTTTAATCAATCTGAGTGAATAGGCTGTGCAAAATAGATCTGGGTTTTAGTTCATCATATATCTTGCCAATGAGAAACCATTTCACGGGCATATTGCTGAGACCTACTTTGGTCGGGTACAACTTCCGCTCCCGATTCACGTGCAGCCGCGACTTGGCCGACCGCGTTCGAGTGGCGGAATATGGTGTATGCTACCTGATCGTTTCGAGTTGCCCAAAATGCCTCGTCCCCAATGTCGATTTCATTCGTATTACTGTATCCAGATTCAGAGGCGTCCATGGCTTCCTTGGCTTCACTCACATTTTCGCCAACGTCCACGGAGGTGAGGACGATGATTGACTCATCCTCATTCGCAAATACGGCATCGAAGTTTTCGTTAATGGCGTCGTTACGAACCCATCCGTCGGGGAACGAATCTACCGACAGTAACATTTCCTCTTCCTGCTCCTCCTCGTATGCTGGCCCGCTGGAGTCGTCGCCGAGGATTCCAGAGCAGCCGGAAAGGCCGATGCTTCCAATGGCTGCCATAGAGGTGATGTAGTATCTCCTACTCAGTTTCATTCCGAACTGAAAAGGATCCTGGACTGACTTATATCATTCATAACTATTCATAAATTAGTAGTATCTAATTATCCAATCACTGTAACTTTCGTGGAGGATTGTTTCAATGCCCAATCTCGCCATTTCCACCGGCTCTACCATGAAGCGATCAAGACCCCACTGGGGCGTTTCGAGGTGATAATCGGTCGTGAACTGAGGTGCTCGAGCTCGGCGCGGTGGCGGCGCTCGTGCCGAAGAACCTCAATACGTGGGACGGGCTGATTCTCGACTACCTCCGGGATGAGGGGCTTGCGACGCCGACCCTGCTTGTATCGGAGTTCGACGAGCGGGAGGACACCGACGAGGTCTCACGCCAGTGGATCAACGCGCGGCTCCGCCGGCTCGCCGAACACGGCCACGTGCGGAACCTCCACGATACCGGCGTGTACGAATTCGTCGACGACCCCCGGTAATGCGGCGGCGTCGAAGGCGGCCACCGCACTGAAGCGTGTGGCCCTGAAATCTCCGCCAGTGACTAGCGACACAACTACCAGCTATTGCGTCGAGTGCGGGGCGCAAATCGACGCTGGCGCCGAGTTCTGCTCAAGCTGTGGGGCGTCCGCGTCGGGAGCGAACTCATCAACGCAACCGACGCAAGCAGGTACCCAAGAAAGAGAACCGGGGAATCCCCCAGGTGGCCGGTGGTCGTCGGCCGCAATTGGCGGAATCGTGGCGTTCGTTATCGGTTGGTTCCCAATCGCCGGACCCATGGCTGGAGGCATCCTTGCGGGGTACCTCCGGGGGAGTGATCGCAATGAGAGCGCACTAACCGGCGCCCTGGCGACTGTCCTGGCCTCGACGTTATATTTGGGTTTCATGGCGCTAGTCCTCCTCGCGAACGCCGCGGAAGGAAGCGGTGGGGGAGTCTTGGGAACCATCATCCTCGCTGTATTATCGCTTGGATACTTCTACGGATTCGGAGCACTCGGCGGCGTGGTGGGTGCGGGGATCACGAACCGCAACGCTCCGGAATAGGGCCTTGGGGTCAACCCTAGTAGTACCATGCCCAAACACGGCCGCGCGCGGACCCCCCACGATTCTGGTCTGTTGGAACTCGTCGACGACTTGCGGAAAATCAGGACTAGTCTGACCGATCTAGATATTCGAAATCAGCTTTCGAAGCTCGCGGTTCCTCCCCGTCGAGTGTGACATTCCAACCGTGCAAGGCGGAAGGATCGGCAATTGCGTTGGTGAGGGTGGATCGGACGTCGAGAAGATCAACGCCATAGAAATCGTTTGGAATGTCGTAGAAATACTGTAGCGCCGTTTCAAACAAGCTCACCATGCCGTCGTCGTTCTCAAAGTCGTAGTGCTTGTACGCACCAGCGGCGACCTGAACCATTCCATGAGCAAACGCGCTTTCAGTTGTCCCTTGCCCGTAGTTGTACCACTCTAGTTCGAAGCAATCATGCGATTCATGGAACGCTTCGGAGTTGTATAACCGGACACCGTGAACGACAGCCTTCCGGAGTGTAGCGTGCTCCCACGTCCCCGTTTCAGGATTCCACCCGGTCGGATTTCCTGAAATCGGTGGACCTACGGTAGAGTCCCGGGTATGGTCGTTCATCGGCTAGTTGCTGGCCGCTTGAACGTGCTTCTCTGCCGATACGCATTGTTTACACACGGCCAAACATTCTCGAAGCAGTCGTGGGCCTCGTGGTAGGCGCCGTCGTTGAAGAGGGCGACGCCGTGGAGGGTGGCCCGCCGCAAGGTGGCGTGCTCCCAGCGTCGGGCATCCGGATCCCAGCCG
>JGI12533J12847_1000873_pt1 | contig 14474 bp, 15 predicted proteins | sample A23M1SouthBayCA_FD_12847 | JGI IMG/M metagenome (IMG submission 12847) | reverse complement strand
CACCAGCCGAAGGCGTGCTGGACCACGTCGTCGGCCGTGACCTAGCCTAGGAACATCACCGCAATCCTGTGTCGGCGGGGCCAGTAGGACGACCACGCCGGCCGGAGTGGGGCCAGAATCACCAGTAGGACAGCGACCAGCGACAGTACCGCGCCGGCAAGGGTAGCGGGGCTACACTATAGTAACAATTGAAATGATTTACACACTGAACGTACTGCTGTCGTGCGATCAGGTGTGCATTAATTTTCAATGGCTACTATAGCCCGAAGCTCGCCAGACCGCCCAGGACGCCGCACAGCACTGTCCAGGGCTCCAGTCGTCGGTGGTCGCTCCACACAATAAACACTGGAACCAGCACCGCCAGCAGAGTCCTCGCTGAGTTTCTTGGAATTCTCGACGGTCTTGACACTGGAGACACTCCGCTGAGGCGGGCGTCGCCTCTGGTGATGGCCGTACAAGGAGTTCGTCAATGTGATTCGACGGGCCGCGTGGACGACCCTCGTGGTGCGTCGGGCCGTCCCCGCGAACCGGCCACCGGACGACCGGTTCCACCGGTAAAACCGACCGAGGACCACGCTGTGGAAGTGACTACACTGTCACCTCGGCGGCTGACCGCCGCCAACAGCGACAGCCCCAACTTCGATCAGAGCTGTCCAACCGCTATCGACGACACACCACGACAGAACAGGTGACTCAGGTCAAGCTAACTGACGATGTTTTGTGAGGTACTGAGACTCGTGCAATGGTCAATTGCGAATGTAGAAACATTTCCGGAAGGACGGTAATCGCGGTGTGAAAGAGTCTATGATATCCTTAGTGGCTTAGTTAGTTCGAGTCTGGTGCGGTTGTGGTGGTTAGCAACACGCGGAATGCCCTCTGAACGTTTAGCAATCGGTGGTACGGTCGTATTGTCAATCTAGGTCACGAACTGTCAGTCCAGATTTACTCCGTATATCTGCTGTTCGCGGTGTCAGACCGAATCAACGAGAACCCATTAGCTACTACCGTAATCAATCCACAAACTCCCCGAGTTTCGCAGATCGATTTAGATAATCATTCGGATCGATCCCTGCCTCTTTCATTGGTTCTGGGAGATCTTCGATGTTAATCACATCCTCAAAGTGTTCTCGCGCAAGGTCTCTGAGGTGGTCACGGTTGACTTGATCATCGATATAATTATTCTCATCAACTCTCGGGGTATCGGTACCGCCTTCGTCGGCGACATGCTCTATCTCGCTACGGTTTTCGTGGACTGCAATTTTGTATCGTGTTTTCCAAAACCGTCGAAAGTGCTTCAGTGTGGGGTAGATAATATCATCACCTTCCTCTATCCGAACATCAGCGATTTTACACAGAATGGTCATCCAATTGTTTAATGTGCCTGGATCTCGGGAGCCAGATTCCGACTCGGTACTCGGGACTATTTTTGGCAACTGATCAGTCTTTTTGATGTACTCAACGTATGCCTCTAAAAATCCGTCGCAGGCCATTATCGGGACTTTTTCCGGGGCCAATTCATTTCTCAAATTTTTCCGCTCCTGGAAATGCATACGAGGGTCTGCTCCAAAATGCAACTGCTCGACCACATTTGGTTCAACAACTTCGGACGCACGTGGACCGACAGCAACAAGATAGACTATCAACGCCTTCATCCACATTCGCCATTCTGCTAATTTGTAATTCTCTATCGGGCACTCATTTAGGTTATTCAATGCGTGCCACAGTTCTGAGATCTGGTCTGCGCTGATTGCTACTGTTTCACCCTCTAATGCCGTCAAATCAAACTCCTCTTCTGCGCTTATAACTGGATTCATATTAATAGTGAACTTATTATAAGATATTTTAAAGTACTTACGGAAAATATTTAAATAATTTTCTACCGTACCATCAGATAAATTTTCAACCCAGTATTCAACGATCTGAATCGTGTTCTGGATGTTTTCTTTTTCTTCCTTTAGTGTATCGTAATGACCGAGTTCAAGCAATTCAACATCGAGATCCCTCTCGTGAATGGCTTCATATGCCTTGTTAATCATAGAATCAAAGATCTCAAGCGTTCCCTCATCCCACTGTTGTCGACTTTCCAAACTTCGTCGCACATATGAGATTGAGTTGATGACTTCTTCGTCAGTTGTCGGTAGGTCGCCGTCTGCTGAGAGCACTCCAAATCCTTGACTGCGTAAAAACTCATGCAATGTCTGGTCATAGAGTTCCTGGCATCGATTGTGTAGACCCTGCGCGGAATATCGCGTATTTGCTGAGATATAGTCCCATGAGGGAAGTTGATGTTCAGGTAACCCGTCTGCGCGTGCCTGTTCGCGTAATATACTAGGTAACTGCTCTTCTAATGTCGTTTTGGTGATTTGATTCCCGGGCATTGGTCTCTACTTGTTCTGTTTCGCGTGTTCGAGTGCGGTCAGGATCTGCTCTGCATCGCAAGCAAACGGCAGGTCAGATTCAGCGATAGCCTCTAAGTCCTCGCGTAATTCTTCGGCAGTCTCAATGGCCGCTTGTTTTTGCTTGGCCAGTTGAGTATCGCTACCCTGTTCATTCACCGCCATCCGACTCACCTCGGATGGGTTTGCGTGTAAATGTCAGCATCGTGTTGAAATGCATATCTGCACGTAGGGCAGGTATCGGCATGTATGTGTTTTATTCAAGCATCTTTGAACCGCTATACAGCGACGGTATCGCGAAATCAGATTAGGAATATAACATAAATCTCGCATACCACGATAACGGCAAATACATAATAATAGTTATGTGATTCTCATCCGAGATGCGACCGAAGAACCCTCTAATCGGATTCCCCACACAAAACCACGAACGATACGTACTGTACTATCCGGTACAGGTTAGCGCAGAGCCAGCTCTACTACTTATGTCTCTGGTGCTCCGCAGCCAATATACGAGGCATCATTGTGATGCGCCGACTCATCTCTATCATCATCTGCGAATTTTACTTCTTCATCAATACGCGTATCTCCGGTTTCCCCAGAGACGTCAATGCATCTCACAAAATCCGCATGATCGTCATCAACTCCTGGTGACCGCTCTGCTTCATCCGGGTCTACACCAGGACGGCGCAGGTTAATGTGTTCGTCGCTGATTCCGATGTTGTAGTCTGCCATCTCTCACGTAACCCTCACTGGTTATGCTCCATAATACTGCCGGCGGGATAGACATACGCATAACCGATACCCCACTCACTATTGTCAGGACTAACCACCCAGAGTTCGACATAATCACTCTGTTTTATCGGCTCAAATATCTCATCGGGAAGGGCAGCCGAAATTGTAATATTCCCACTGTTATCTCCTGTCTTTCCAGAATCTGTCTGCACTCGTTTCTTTACGACCTCAAATTCATCTGGGACTTCAGGCTCTTTGGCACCGACCATCACTGCAGTGTCTGTCTCTTTCTCATAACACCACGTTGTCTGATTCTTTATATCCTCTTCATACGAGACTACCGGCATCAATTCTTTATTATGATGCTCATTTGGACGGAGCTGAACTCTACCATCGGAATACGTCCTGACTTCAACATCAACGAGACCCGGATGGGAATTTCCCATTACTCAAAACGGGAAGTATTCGTTTAAAATAAACCCTCGCCACAGATCAAAATCAACTTTGGATTTTCCTTGTAGACTCCAAAGTTAAGTCGCTCGAGACGCACAACCGTATATAAAGAGTGGTCGCCAGGATGAGTGAATCTGCAAATTCCAAAGTTCGTGCCAAAGTCTGGGTAACACCCGACCAAGTTGAGTCACTCCGATCTGCTTCCTACTCGGCCGGTGCAGACTACCTACAGCAACGGAACGAAGCCATCATCGCGTTCATGTACGATACCGGGCTCCGGGTCGGGGAACTCGTACAAATCGATGTGGACTTTCTCCGGAATGACAACTCGGAGCTCTATCTCCCGACGGAGATACAGAAAGACTACCCGAACGAAAACTCGCCACCACCAGTCACACTCACTCTCTCAAGCGACACGACGAGACTGCTCTCAGCATATCTTAATAGCCGCTGGAAGGACTCACCAGCACTCTTCCCGTCCCGGTCTGCGGATCGAATATCTGAACAAGGTGTCCGAAATATGCTGCACAAGGTAGCTGACGAGGCTGGTGTTCGCCCGTACAAGATCAATGGGAGCCGAGGTGATGCGAGCGACGTAACTCCACACACTCTCCGCCACAGTGTGGCCTATCGTATGATGAACGACGAGGAAGAGAACGCCCTCTACGATGTTCGGAATCGACTTCGCCACCGAAGTATCCAAACGACAGAACGAATCTACGACCACCTACTGAAAGTCTGATTCACTACAAAACGAGGCTCTACTTGCCCGTCTCAACGAACCCGGACTCCGTCCGTTCCACATACCCGTAGCTTCGAGTCGATGTAATTGCTCTTCAATATCATCGCGATTGAAACCGTGCTCTTCGACCGACATCGGCTCATCCTCACTCAAAACAAACTTGATTTTTAACCGGGACTGTATTTACAGTATCGGCGGTGGTTTCTCACAAGCATTTGTATCATACCGTTCCGAACCCTGATATCAACGACGACAGGAGAAACTCAGGGAAACCGAGGCCAGTTACTGCACATTCTACTCATTATCCACTTTGTAAGAACCTGTTAGAAATAGTGACGAGCTCTTCCCAGTAGTCGGACCTGGACATATTGTCGCGAAGGTCATCACGCCCCCTCTTTACTTCCTTGAACCAACTGTTGAACCTGTTTTGGCTGAAATGAATCGAGGGAATGACTCCAATACCGTTTTCAGTCTCGTAGAGTTTCAGCGACTCTGAAACGATGCCACCCGCATTGTAGGGGTGTTCAACATCAAAGCCAGATGGATAACCGTTTTTAAATTCGTAGTTGCTAAACACTGCACCAGCCGCTCTGTTACCGAACGGAACGATTATATCTGGCGCTAAGTGTTCAAATTCGGGGGCTAGATACCCCATACACCGGCTGGTCGCCTCTTTTGATTTGCTCTCTTTCTCGCCAAATGCGTACGATTCACCACATTTCTTAATGTTGGTGAAATAGAGTCCGTATTGATTATCCCCGTTTCGGAAAGCATCGTAGCACTCTCTCATATACGGTGAATGTGGGGTTCCTTTGTCTGTGAGGTCCCCGTTGCACATCCCGGTTTCCATCAAGTCCATAGCTCTACGCTCTTCGAAGTCTTCGGGATATGTTTCGCTAATATACTCTTTAATCTCTTCTACCTGTCTCTCTGATAGGTCAGGCGTTGGCCGGTTCGCTATGTGTTCCAACGCTGAATTACCGCCGGGCCCACCTTCGTGCCCCACGAACGCGACAGTCGGACTTCCCTCTGTTATTTCCCCGACTCCGTAGTGAGGGGCCTTCGCGCCACCGTTGCCCCAGTGAGGGCAATCCAGACATTCGTTCGTCCGCTCACGCCAGTTGGACCAGATGTCCTGCAGGTGTTCATCAAGTGAATTAGGCTCACTCATAACAGCATACCTACAACGTGATTATAAATAATTTAGGTGTCACACAGATAATGAGGAAAAAAGCTCCAACCCCTACTTGTTTAGATTGTCTGTCACGGAACTATTGAGCTATAAATTCAGTACGACTCTACCGACAATAGTAATTAGCGCAGGTGTTCAACAGCGACGCATTCATACAAGCCGTTTATGGCGTAGCAAACGATTATATTTGTCACTGAGAGCGGTGTAGATGGAGTGCCACATCGCGTAGCTACACTAGACCCTACCTGAATCCCACACTGGCACTCCACTTCCCGATATCTTGTCCTCACCGTCACTGCACCAGATAAAAAATCAGAGTGCGTCGTAGAAAACTTGGTACACGTTATTTGTCCAAACCTTGTCAAGAATCGTGTGCAAGATGCATTGCGCGTGTCTTGAACGTTTATAGGTCTGAAACCGGCCTTCGCTGCGTACGGGAATCAGTTACCCGTGCCCAAGAATCAATCTTCAAACTGTGTTATTTATTTAAACTTGCCCGGCACTTCAGAATTATTAGTCTGGACTAAGATATCAGGGGTATGTCTAGTCCAAGAAAAATCGAGAGCGACATTGTAAGAGAAATAAACGAAAAGAGACGAATGACTAACGGTTACAATAAACTTGAAAAGCTCGTCAAGAAGCTTCAAATCCTCAAACCGTATCTCGTCTCTGTAGCGCAAGATGGAGAGTTGACTGACTATTGGGTCACGATGGAAAACACCGGAATCTTCACTGCCCGCCAATCGTGGGTCTTGGGTTTTCTTGGTCTCCACGAGGATGAGCTCGGCAATCCATTGCTTCCCTCAATCGTTGTCAGCACAAACAGTGACATGCCAGGGAACAAATATTTCAATATGGTACAGGCAACCCAGAATTATACGAACGAGATCCCCGAGACTCGTATAGAACGAAGGGAACTCTGGCAGAATCATGTAGAGGAAGTCCGAGAATTTTGGCAAGAGTATTAGTATTCTTCAAGTATCAGAGAATTAATTGAATGACTGTCATATTACACAGTCTTTGCATTTATTTAGTTTGAATCAGACAGTTTCCTTTAAATATTAGATTGTTCTATCAAAATATGAAGGAACCTAATATGTATTGCTGAATTGACTCTCTATATCTTGCATTACCTTCTATAATCATACTCATATCAATATTTTATACCCCGGTTGTACCGCGGCAAACTGGCTGTGGCTGTTTCTATGACACGCTAAACCCGTGCTACTACCTGCAGCAAATAATTTCGACGGGCGGAATAACCCGGAACCGCCAGTAACGGGTTATAGCTCTGCTTGCAGTGCGCTCAACGCGTTGATAGCCTGCTGGACGTGGTTTTCAAGACTGGCGTTGTCACCACCGTCTGTTGCCGTTGCTTGCACCTCGGCTGGTCTAGTTCCGACGTCAGCGTCGTCACTGCTCGACTCGTCGTCCACGGCTACATCCGCGAGTTGCTGCTGCCCATCTTGATCGTCGGTCCCGTCGCTGGCGACGGCGTCGTCTAGTGGCTCCGCAGCGTCGGGCCGGGGTTCGTCGCTTGTGTCTGAGTCCCCGCGGTGACTTTCAAGCGCTGCGAGCGGGAAGTCGTAGGCTCGTGCACGTTTCTCTTTGTGCCGCGTGGTTCGATCAGTCACGCCCATCACGGCGGCGACCGTTTGCCGGTCACAGCCACGGTCAAGCGCCATCCGGACCCGTTCTTCTTCGGCTCGCTGCAAGAGTTTCTGCGTGTCATCAGGGATCCTGCCTCGTGTCGACGTCGAGATTTGACTGGTTAGACCCCATTTCCCGGAATCAGCATCCTGGTCGACGATTTGCCGCTCACGCTCGTCGACGATATTGTCAAGCGCCATCAACTGCCAGAGCCGCTCCCGGACCGTCAGGATCGTCACATCGACGCTCAACGCCGCTTGGATCTCGCCGGTCGTTGCTGGCCCGATCCGGTCCAGTATCTCCAGGATTTCGATGTCGTGTTTCAACACTTCGTCACGGTCAGCGGCAGTAATCGTCACCGGCAGGTCATCACCGGTCGCCTGCTGATGATGCCAGTGATGACATCCGCGGCACAGCGTCACCAGATTCGCCATGTCGTGTTCGTCCATCCCGTCAGGGTCACGCGTCGCGTGATGGATCTGGAGTTCTGCAGTCCCACCACCCGTCGGCCCGACGCGATTACACATCCGGCACCGATGATTATCACGGTCCAGAACCGCTTCACGTTTCGCCGGGGCAACAGTCTCGTGTTCGTCGTCCGGCCCGTGACACGACTCCCCCGTCACCGTCGACCCCCCGACGGCAGGGCCAACTGCCTCGTTGCCGCGTTGCTGGTAGTCAGTCGCTCACTACGTTCTCGTGCGTGTATCAACGTCAGTTGCATTGATATCGTGTCTACTGCATCGTGTGGTTCGGTGCCGACGCGGTGATGTGTCCCTGTGGTGTATCGCTTCAATCATGCGTGGACAGGTACCGCCACCATCACGCTCGCCGTCTCCGTCGCGTCTCCCGTCACCCCGACGTGCCCGCTCCACCCCCGATCGTCGGTGTCAATGACTTCACCTGGAAGTCCGATTTACTGCAGTACCGCTGTGCTAACCGGCCGAGCGCCTGCGTGCGCAGGATGTCAGCGACGTTGTGCACGACGACATCAGCCACGCGCCCGGCCTCAAACGCCGTGACCGCCTCGGCACTGTCATCGAACGGGTCAACCGCACCATACCCCGTCCCGTCCTCAACCAACAGGTCATACACCGTGACGAGATCTGACGGTGAACTCTCCTCTATCGATGTGTTGAACAAGTCCCGGTACACCGGGAGTAAATCCGCGTACGGCACGTCATCGAACGGCCACGCAGCGTCGTGACTCGCAAACCTGGTTCGAAGGAACGGTAAGTCGAACCCACCACGCCACGTTTCACCATTGTACGCCACGAGCAGCACTTCATCATCACACAACCGCATTCTGACGAACTCTTTCACCGCGTCCAACACCGCCGCCTCGGACTCATGCACCGACAGCATCACTTCCGTATCGACACGGTCCTCGACAACCGCTTCAATACTACCAGCACCGTCACCATCGCACTCGGGTACCTGTGCGAACACGCGGCAGCCAAGCGGCACGGCAAACCCGAGAACCGTCACTTCGTCGTCAACCGCGAACCCCGTCGTTTCGATATCGAACGCGACCAAGTTCAACACATTACTCATCACGCCTCACCTCGCTGGACAGCCGGGACACGGGCAGGCACACGATCCTGTGCCGCCGGTCGCAACCGGAATTCACCAAACCCGAACCTGGAATGCGTCCCGACACGGCGCACGCCGTTCTTCGCCGTCCGCACCGCGTCGGTCCCTACGAACTCTACGACTTGCCCGTGGTCCACAGTCTCCACCGTGTACACGTCCCCGTCGTTCACGAGCCGCGTCTCCCGTCGCCGTACCTGTGAGTCCGTCTCCCACCACCACGGCACGTCTTGCCCGTCCGCACCCGGGTACTCACTCGACAGGACGAACGGTGACACGAGCTCCAACTGCAGCGACGTGTCCTCAACCCGACTATAGTCCAATTCATCCAATTCAACGAGCTGCATGTCAACTACGGATAATTCACCGAATCCGTAGTTCCGCGCCGCCCCGACACGCAGTCCCTCTAACACGTCCTCACCGATCGGTAACACATCATCGCCGCGGCCCGTGTGCAGGTAGCACTGCATGAACCACTGGACAGACCGCTTCGAATTCCGGACCTCGGCCGGCCGTCCAAACCAACACGACGGGGCGAACGCGAGTCGTCCACCGTGCCGAGTCACATCAAACGTGTTGTGTGCATCTCGCGGCCGGGAATCCAGCAACCATCGTTGCGCTGCGTCTCGGTACAGGAACAAGTCCGCGTACGTCTCGACGCTTGGAAGTGACTTGCCGAGCACCCCGGCGTACCCGGACTCGGAATGCGCCGCCGGGTACTCCCCGTACTCTCCCGGCACGAACACGCCGTGACTTACATGCAACGCCTTCCGAGTCCGAGCATCCACGCGACGCGCAATCGCATTGTACACCGCGTTCCCCGTCACGTGATACGGATACCCGCCGTAGTCTGACTCCAGTCGGAACAGGACTTGCTGGATACGAGTCACACTCCCACACCCCCTGCATTTCCAGTCCAACAGCCGACATGTTTCATGCAACACCACCGTCCCCGTACACCGCGACGTAATCCTCGATGTACGCGAGCGCAGTCGACCACGACCGGATACGACGTAGCTGCGCATCCAACCGCCGCCACCGCCGATCACCCGCATCAAACGGATGCCGTGAGAGCCGCGACCACGTATCCGCAAACGACCTGGCCGGACACGACCCGAGCGACGCCGACGGCCGGTCACCCGGCTCACCCGTCACGTGCAACGCACACACCGGCGACCACAACACCGTTCGATGCGGCTCAACTTCCTCGGACTCCCGTGCCGCTTCAGCCGTCCACTCCTGGTCCGGCATCGCGGCTGACGGCGTCGCCACGAGGTGCAAGTCCTCGAAGGCATGCCCGGCCCGGTAATTATCCAGCAACGCCGCCACGAGCAACACGTGGAACTGCAGCGACGAGTACGGGTAATACACTGACTCGTTGAACGCCGCCGCAGCCTGACTCGTCACCCACCGCGAATGCAGCACCTCGGCATCCGTCGACAACACCAACCGATCGAACGTCGCGGGCAGTGAGTCCACGGTCGCCTGCACGACGTCTGCGGCGTCGACAGTGAGGATGCGGACCTGGATGTCGTCGCCGCCGTGGACGGGGGTCGGCGGTTCATAGCCGGCACCGATGACGTAGGTAAGCACGAGCCAGACGAGCGCGGACGTGGCAAACAGGACTGTCGTTCCCCAGAGGAGGAGTTCGAACGCGCTGTGCCAGTCGACGAGCCCGAGTGTCAGCGACGGCGTGAGAACGGCCACGGTCGTGAGAAGCAGGACCGCCCCGACCCCGGAGAGCGTGATGCGTTCGGCTTTCATTGTGGTTCGATCCAGTGCCCCACGCCACTTCATGCAGGAACACCATCAGCCCGTCTTACCGCCGTTTTTGGCCGAATTAATCCGATTTACACAGCATTGGGATCGGTTTCAATTGCAGGCGGCCGCCGGAACAGGTAATTCCGTGGCGACGAGTGGCATGGGTATGACAGAGGAGTCAGCACACGAGCAGATGGAGCGCCACGCGGCGCTGACTGACGAACTCGCGGACCTCAGTGCGGAGCGGGACACCGTCACGGCGTCAGTACAGGACCGTCTTGCCGACGCGGTTTCGGAAGCGATAGCAGAAGCGGGTGCGAACGTCGGGAGTCTCGGGCAGTCCAAAGACGGTAAGCGGTTCCGGTTCGAGGCGCGACTCGACCGGGCGGCGCTGGTGGCGGCGGTGACGGAAGCGCTGCCGGACGGGTTCGTCGTCTCCCACGTCAACGAGGACGGGACGCTAAGCGTGGACTGGACCGGCGACAGCACCACGCCGTCGAAGCGGGAACACGGGGCCATCCTGAAGGCAATCATCGCAGAGGAAACGGAGACGGACAGCGACGGCTTCATTGAGTCTGTACCCAGCCGAGACCGCGTTCTGGCGCGGGCAGTGGAGCTGGGCGTCGACGAGGGTGACGCGGCAGACCGCCTCAGTCGGCTGGCGACGCTAGATGTGGTGGACATCACCGACGAGGGGGTCTACCCCGACGAGAACTTCTCACGGTACTAGCGAGCCAGAGCGGATGCCGGCCGACGGCAAGCGGCAGGGACACGGGTGGCCGGCGTCGGCATGACCGACGTTTATTACTTGATCCGGCCTGTGGTGTCAGACGAAATGGCAGTATTATCGACAGAAGACGAGGGGAAGTTCCTCATGGACGCACAGGGAGAGCAGATCGGTATCGTGACTGAGGTCGATCCGAAGGGACAGGTCGCGTACGTCGAACCAGACCCGGACCTCACCGAAGCCTGGGTGCAAGGACTCGGGTTCGGTGACGCCGACGAAGACGACCTCGAGGTCGCCGCCGACGCTATCGGAACGATAACTGACAGCGAACTGCGTGTGATAGCAGATCTGTAGGCACACCCACTGTGACACAGCACTCGCGGCGTTCAGCGTGGCCACTACTGGCCGAGAAAACCCAAACCGTACCGGACGGGCAGACAGCGGTGGAGACAGCCACTCAGGCATCGGGATCGGGGTGCTCACCCACCGCGAGCGTCCACCACTTGACGAACTGCGTCCGTTCGTAGAGATCGAGAAGCCGCGCCGACGCATCCGACTCGGAGATGCTCGCGAGCATCAACGGCGACCCGAGCGTCTGTTTCTCGACGATATCGAACGGTCCGGATACGAGGGCGGTGACGGCGTCCGCCGAGAGATGGCCGTATATGTCGGTGTCTTCCTCCAGCAGCCCCAGTCGGAACGCGGCCCCTTTGGTGAGCTTCCGGTACAGCCCCGGCGTCCCTTCGAGCAGGGCGACGCGGCCGCCGGGGCGGAGCACGCGGGCGGCTTCCCGGAGAATGTCACGGCGGTCCGCGGGCGGGACGTGATGGAGAAACCGACGGCCGATGAGGGCGTCGAAGGAATCGTCTGCGAACGGGAGCGCTCGGGCGTCACCGGCCAGCGCCGGCTTGCGGACGGTTTCGGCATTCGACGGCCAGCCTTCCAGCCCGATATCGGCGCGAGGATGCATGTGCTGGCCGAACGCGAGTTCGAGCGTCCGGCCGGCCGGGAGCTGCTCGGCGATGAGTTCGTCGTGTCGCTCGTAGATGCGGTTCAACAGCGGGTGGTTCCGGACGTTCCGCGGCCGCTCGACGATTGCGCCGTCCTGAACGTCCCAGGTCGCTTCGGACATGTTACGGCCTCACAGCACGCAGTCGACGGCGGTCGCACGAGACTATAGAGGCGGTAAGCAGGACTATACAGCGAGTAAGAAATCAACAGCGGCTGATTAATATCCAGATAGCGGATTGCTAAGGTCTACTCACGGAACATCTGTTTAAAATCGGCAGACAAGCGACCGGGAGAGAAGAGCTTATTCGATATCGATCCGGTGGGAGTCGTCGGCAGCGTCACCCGCACGCGGTAGCGTTATTTCGAGAACGCCGTTGTGGTAGCTGGCGGTGATGTCGTCGTCCACGACCGGCTCTGGAACAGCGACCCGTTCAGCGACCCGTCGGCTGTGTCGGCGAGCGCCGTCGCTGGTCTCCGCAGCGACCGTGGTCTCGCCCTGGATGCTGAGGACGCCGTCCTCGAAGCGAACGACGAGGTCGTCCCGTTCGAAGCCAGGGAGGTCGACCATCACGGCGTACCCGTCGTCGGTCTCGTCGACGTGGAGGTTCGTGTCGATGCCGTGCCGGCGGTGGCCGCTCCGGCGTGCGTCCGTGGCCGGTCGGTTGGCGCGGAGTCCCGGACTGTCGTCCATCCGGCGTCTCGAATCGTCACCCATCCGGCGGCCCAAACTGTCGTCTGTCCAGCGGCTCTGGCTGTCGTCCATCATTGTCCGTCGCGTCTGTGCGAAGAGTCGGAGCATCGTCTCGAACGGATCGGTGCTGTGTGTCATAATTACCTTATATAGGCTAGTATTGATATTAACAGTTGCGTAACACGTGCTATCACGGGGAGACAGAAACGCCGTGCCTGGGGCAGCCGTTCGACCGGGTCAACAGTGCGTGATGGGATACCGTAGCGGAACTGTTTTGACAAGCGTACAGCTAGAACAGCCACAGCAAACCGCCGAGTGCCCGGTCCGTCGGTGGCCGGGCGACTGGAAACGAGACACACCATGGCAACCGATTCCGGCACCCGGATAGACCCTTCGGCTGACGAGGTATCGAACTACGACTACCAGAACGACACCGTCGCTCGGTCGGGCCTCGTCGACGACCTGCAGGCGCGCATCGACGGCGAGGTCCGGTTCGACGAGTACTCGCGGCAGTTGTACGCGACCGACGCCAGCCTCTACGAGGTGCTGCCAATCGGCGTCGTCTATCCGCGGTCAACCGATGACGTAGCCGCGGTCATGTCCTACTGTGCCCAGCGAGAGATTCCGGTTCTTCCCCGGGGCGGCGGGACGAGCCTCGCCGGCCAGACTGTCAACGAGGCCGTCGTACTGGATTTCTCGCGGTACATGAACGAACTCGTCGAGACTCGGCCGGACGACCGGCGGGCACGGGCGCAGCCGGGCATCAAGCTCGGCGACCTGAACGGGGAACTGGCCGACCACGGGCTGAAGTTCGCTCCAGACCCCGCGTGGGGCGACAAGAGCGTGCTCGGGGGCGCTATCGGCAACAACTCCACCGGGGCCCACTCCCTGCAGTACGGCAAGACCGACGCTTACATCGAGGAGTGCGAGGTCGTCCTCTCGGACGGCACTGTCACGACTTTCGGCGAACTTACCCGTGAGGAACTCCGCGACCGGGCGGACCCCGACGGTAACCTCGAAGCCCAGATTTACGCCGAAATCGAGCGGATACTCGCCGAGGAAGGCGAGGAAATCGAGAGCCACTACCCGGACCTGAAGCGCAACGTCTCGGGGTACAACCTCGACTGGGTCCTCGAAGACGCGCAGGACGGAACCGTCAACGTCGCCTCGCTGCTGGCCGGCAGCGAGGGAACACTCGCCATCGTCACCGAAGCCGAGATCTCGCTGGAGCCGATTCCCGAGACCAAGTCGATGGCCCTGCTCGCCTACGAGGGGCTCATCGAGGCGATGGAGGATGTCGCGGACATTCTCGAACACGACCCGGCGGCCGTCGAGGTGCTCGACGACGTGCTTATCGACCTGGCCCGGGACACCGCCGAGTTCGAGGACGTGGTCGGCATGTTGCCCGAGGGGACCCGCACGGTCCTCATCGTGGAGTTCTACGCCGACGACGCGGAGACCGGCCGGCGGAAGGTCGCAGACCTGCTGGCGGACCGAACGAACGGCGTCGACCCCGCCGCTGACCC
>JGI12533J12847_1000838_pt1 | contig 14839 bp, 16 predicted proteins | sample A23M1SouthBayCA_FD_12847 | JGI IMG/M metagenome (IMG submission 12847) | reverse complement strand
CCACGAACCGTCAAGAACGTCTGCCGGCTGCGGCCGCGGGCGCTCGCCGCCGGCGCTGACCGTGAGGCCTACGAGCGGCTGCCGCTGGACGAGTGACGCCGGACGACTGACTACTCCAGCAGGCCGATGTCCTTCGCGAGTCGGTCGGCGAGTTCCTCCAGTACGTTGGGGTCGACTTCGGCGACTGGCTCACCGTCGTGGAGCTGCTCGTTGTGGCGCGCGACGGCGTCCTCGACGTCCTCGAAGGCGACCGATGTCCGCGTCCCGCACTCCTCGCATACGACCGGAATCTCGGGCTGATCGGATGTCATTGGCGGCAGTTTACTTCGCTCCCCGATAAACGGACCGGAGCGTCCGCCGGGCGTACGCTGGCAGTCACTCGAGAACGCTTTTCGGCCGCTTGAGGTAGAACGCCTGCTCGGTGACGCGTTCGTACACGGCATACAGCGTCTCGACGGCGGCCGGGTCGGGGTCGAACTGCAGGTGCGGAGCTATGTGGTACGCTTTGCAACTTGTCAGGAAAAAGTACAGCGTCCGGTGGTGGGCCGGCGTCGCGTCGACGACCGGCCATCGACTGCCCGCCCAGGTCGTCCGAAAAGTCGTTGAGCAGACCGGCGATATCGTCGTTCAGTTGCTCGTCAGGCCGGGTGAGCGGCGCACCGAGCGTCTGCTGGAGGAACTCGCTGGTCGCCCGGAGGAACGGGTTCGAGTCCATCCCCGTCGGGTCCACCGCGCTGAACGCGTCATAGAGGTCGAGCAGTGCCGTCAGTTCGTCGTCGGTCAGCGCGATGGGTTTGACGGGGTCGCCCTGCGGGAGCGAGTAGTCCGGGAAGGAGTACGACTGCGGGTCCGGCACCTGCCCGAACACGTTATCGAGACTCATGGTGGTCGTTCGGCCGGGAGACGCCTAATTGTTGGGTGGCGCGAGATACCAGCGTGGCCCCACCAGAACACATATCAAATCGTGTGCATATATCTGAGCCGATGCCCTCCACCAATCGCACAATCGCTGTACAGCGACGCATCGAACCGGGAGCATTGCGTGTGCCACGGTCAGTACCAAACGAGCACCCAGACTCGGTGAGGGACCGCGACTGATGCCGACGTTCACCGTCCGACTGGCCGATGGCTGGAAGAGAGCGGGCGATCACATGTCGCTAATCTTGGTCCCGATACTGCTGGCGGTCATGCAGACCGATAGTATCCGGCAAGTACTCACCTACGACGGAGTCCACTTCGGCATCAAGTTCGGCGTCCCCGCGTCCGTCGTGACTATCTGGCAGTTCGTTGATCCGCCCAGTACCGGCGTGTCGGTGAACGCCGGCCTCCCGCTATCGCTTCCGTTCGCCGTGGTGATCGTCCCGTTGGCGATCCTCTTGCGGGCCGGCCTGAGTGCGGGCTACTTCGGCGCTATCGCCGCGGATCTCGTCGGCCGCGACGACGACTTCGCCGCGAACGCCCGGACCCATTTCGTCCCGTTTCTCGCGGTAACGGTGTTGCCGTATCTGTTCATCGCACCCTTCGCGCTGGGCGCAGTCGGTGCCGGCGGGGTCGGTGGCGGTGGCGCGGTTCTCGGGGTATTCGTCGTCCTCGTGCCGCTGCTGCTGGCCGCCGGGTATCTGTTCTGGGCCACGCCGTATCTGATCGTGTTGCGCGAAACCGGCCTGCTGGCGGCGGCTCGGGGCTCGTACAAACTGGCTGTCGACGGTGGAGCGTACCTCGCCTACACAGTCGGCTACGCGGGGCTCGTTTTGCTCGTCTCAGCGGTGGCGACCGCTGTCGTCGTCAACGTTCCTGCGGTCGGCCTTCCCATCGGAATCGTGGGCGGCGGACTTCTGGGGCTCGTACTCAATATCACGACGATGCGGTTCGTCGCGGATGTCGACCCGCAGTCCCCCGCTGCTGGCGAGTGGCCAGACCAGTACCGTAGCGGCGGCGCCGCGGCCAGCAGGTAAGGGAACGCCGGCTCACTCGCCCTGCTCGTCCAATTGCTCGATCAGACTGATACCGTAGATAGTCCGCAGAACCGTGCTGGCGTCGCCGGCCTCGTACACCAGGTCGTCCCTCGAACTGACGTGGTCGAGCACGTCGGGCGAGGAATGCGCGGGGGCGGCGGCGATACCGGCGTCGTTCTCGTCGGTCCAGCGCATCACCCGCAGGTCGCTCTTGCTGTCGCCCATCACGAGCGCGAACGGGTCGTCGATGCCCAGCACGTCGAAAGCCTCCTCGACGCCGGCGGACTTGTCCAGTTCGAGGCTCACGAGTTCGGCCGCGTCGCCCTCGTAGTAGCCCAGGTCGACGCGTTCGAGGATGTCGCGGAACGCCTCGGGCGCGTCGTCGATGTCGGCGTCGGTCGAGAGGCCACCCGCCTCTAATACGTCCAGAATCTCCGGGTCCCGGCTGAAGTAGGCCCGGGCGTAGCCGGCGGGGTCGTCGACCGTGGCGTCGACTTGCGTGGCGATGGCGTCGCCGACCAGCCCACAGAGGTACCGCAGCGACTCGTCGATGATTTCGACGGCGTTGTCGCTGCCGACCTCGGCGTTAGGTTTCAGCGTGACGTTGAACTCGTTACCCTGGAGATGGCAGCGCTTGCCGACGGCGTCCGGAGCTTCCGAGAGGACCCGGCGACGGACGGTCTCGAACACGTCCACGACCGCATCGTCGAGGCGTTCGTAGAGCAGTCGCTTGGTGTCCTCGCCGTGTTTGGGCGTGAACACGCCGTTACCGGACTCGTAGACGATGCTCATCTGGCCGGAGGAGACGAGATCGTTGCCAAGCCCCTGTATCATGAACCCCTTGACGTTCTCCAGCGTCTGGCCGGTACAGACAACGATAGGGACGCCCGCTTCGTGGAACTGTGTCAGGAGATACAGCGTGTCGCGGGGGATTTCGTTGTCGGTGTCGCCGGCCGACCGGAGCGTCTCGTCGACGTCCAGCACGAGCACGTTCACCGACCGGCCGTACTTCGAGTAGAGGTCGAGCGCGGTAAAGGCCTCGTCGCGGGTCAGTCGAGCCGCGATTTCCGCATAGGTCTCGCCAGTCCCGGGAAACTCGTCAGTGATGTCGGCTTTGAGGTCGTCGAGGCGGTCACTGGCGGTTTCCCACTGTTCCAGCGCGACGGCAGAGCTAAGCGGGGGAAACAGGTCGACGAACTCCTGATATCCGCGCAGCGTCGTCGTGTCTACGCTCTTATACAGACGGTAGAGTTGGTCGTATTGTTCCATGTCGAGGTCCACAGGATAGTGGCGACTGACGGCGAGCGCACTTTAGCTATCGGGTTTGCGGTACTCGCAGCAAAAAACGGCTGGTTTGCCAACACCGCTGCCGAGGGTGCGCCGCTGCTACGCCTCGTCGCCGCCGTCGGTCAGCACCTCGGTTTCGGTCGCCTCCTCGTTGAGGAAGGATGGCAGCTCCTCCTCGTCCTCGTCAGTTGCCTCGTCGTCCGCCGTCGCTTCTGTCCAGGAGCGTTCTCTGTGGTGGCACATGGATCGTCACCATGCGGGGGTCAGGACTGTTTTGTGTTAACTATTTCCATGATTAGACTGATACGCTCGAGCGAGGGCAGACAGTATCAAGTCGCTTCGCCCGTTAGCCGGTAGTACCACATGCGGAGGCACGTATGACCGACATCCAGCGACTCGACGACCGGACCGTCGAACGCATCGCGGCCGGCGAGGTGGTCGAGCGGCCGGCCTCCGTCGTCAAGGAACTGGTCGAGAACGCCATCGACGCCGACGCGAACCGGGTCGATGTCGTCGTCGAGGCCGGTGGAACCGACGGAATTCGCGTCACGGACGACGGGGTCGGGATGGATCGCGAGGCCGTCGAGACGGCCGTCGAGAAACACACAACGTCGAAGATCCGCGACATCGCGGATCTGGAGGGCGGCGTGGGAACGCTCGGGTTCCGCGGCGAGGCCCTGCACGCAATCGGGGCGGTCTCACGGCTGACGATCCGGACTAGACCTCGCGGCGGCGACGTGGGGACAGAACTCGTTTTCGAAGGCGGCGACGTCACGTCAGTCGGCCCCGCTGGCTGTCCAGAGGGGACTACGATAGCGGTCGATGACCTCTTCTACAACGTCCCGGCCCGCCGAAAGTACCTCAAACAGGAGTCGACGGAGTTCGCCCACGTCAACACCGTCGTCGCCAGTTACGCGCTGGCTAACCCGGACGTTGCAGTCTCGCTGACCCACGGCGACCGCGAGACGTTCTCGACAACCGGACAGGGCGACCTGCGCGAGACAGTGATGTCCGTCTACGGTCGGGAAGTCGCCGAGTCGATGATCTCGGTCGGTGCGGGTTCGGAAGCGAAAGCGGAAGGAGACGAGGCTGGGAGCTTCCCCGACGGGCCGCTCGACGGCGTCCACGGCCTCGTGTCCCACCCAGAGACGAACCGCGCCGGCCGCGAGTATCTCTCGACGTACGTCAACGGCCGCTACGTCCGGGCTGGCACCGTTCGCGACGCCGTCATCGACGCCTACGGCACCCAGATCGCGCCGGACCGCTACCCCTTCGCCGTCCTCTTTCTGGACGTGCCCGCGGGCGACGTGGACGTGAACGTTCACCCCCGGAAAATGGAGGTCCGCTTCGCCGACGACGAAGGCGTTCGCGAGCAGGTCCGGACCGCCGTCGAGGATGCGCTGTTACGAGAAGGACTACTGCGCTCGACAGCGCCACGCGGCCGGTCAGCACCCGAGCAGACGGAGATAACGCCGGAGGCGGACGGAGCGACCGACAGCGGACGCGAGCGGTCGAGCCCGGACGGCCGGGGCGCCGTAGACGAAGCAGCAACGCCGGGACAGACGGACACCACCGCAACAGAGACCAGTGCTGATGTGACAGCACAGGAGCCAAGTACTGAGTCCACGGCCCGACCGGACAGCACCCAGACGGAGACAGCGGGTCACCAGTCGTCCGATACAGGCCCATCCGTTCATTCGTCCGACACGAAACGACCCTCTGTGACCGGCACGACGGACGACGCGTCGGGCGAATCCGAGACGGGCCAGGGAGAGGGTATCGTTTCGAGTGGAGATAGCGATGGTGAACGCAGCGAGACATCCGGAACGGACCGGACAGAGAGCGGGGAACAGAAGTTCACCGGCGGCCAGGAGCAGGTACGCCTCGGCGACGAACCGGACGCGACCCACGAGTCGCTGCCATCGATGCGGATTCTCGGACAGTTAGCCGACACCTACGTCGTCGCAGAGACGGACGACGGCCTCGTACTGGTCGACCAGCACGCGGCGGACGAGCGGGTCAACTACGAGCGGCTCAAAGCCAAGTTCGAAGGCGAAACGACGACGCAGGCACTCGCCGACCCGGTCGAACTGGAACTGACCGCGCGCGAAGCCGAGGTGTTCGACCGGCGCAGCGACGCGCTGGCGAGTCTGGGGTTCCACACGGCGCGCACGGGTGAGCGAAGCGTCGAGGTCCGAACCCTCCCGGGCGTCATCGCCGATGCGGCCGGCCCGGACATTGTCAGAGACGTACTCGGCGCGTTCGTCGCCGGCGACGACGAGGCGGCGGCGACGGTCGAGGCGGCGGCGGACGAACTGCTCGGCGACCTGGCGTGTTACCCCTCCGTGACCGGGAACACGTCGCTGACGGAGGGCTCCGTCCGGGAACTACTCGCTGCGCTGGACGACTGTGCGAACCCCTACGCGTGTCCCCACGGGCGGCCGACGGTCATCCACATCGACCGGCAGGAACTCGAAGACCGGTTCGAGCGGGATTACCCCGGACACGGCGGTCGGCGGCGATAAGGGGAGGGGCAGTCGTTCTCCGACACAGCAATCGATACAGCCGATTAAACTAAACCTACGTCTCCCGATGCACGCGGTATGTCACTCGTAACGTTCGGCGAGACCGCTCTCAGATTTGCACCCCCCGACGGACAGCGGTTCGAGACGGCCCGTGAGGCGTCGATTCGCGTCGACGGGACCGCGAGCAGTGTTGCGGCGACGGCCGGCCGACTCGGGGCCGACGCACGGTGGCTGTCGAAGGTTCCGGACACGCCGCTCGGCCGGCGCGTCGTCGCGGAGCTCCGCGAGTTCGGTCTGGAGACAGAGGTTGTCTGGTCAGATCCGGATACCGGCCGGCAGGGGCTCACGTTCCACGAGGACGCCGACCCACCCCGTGCCGAGCGGCTGCTACAGGACCGCGATAACACCGCGATGGCGACGCTGACGCCCGGCGAACTTCCGATGGGCGAGATACAGAACGCGGACGTAGTGTTCACCTCGGGCGCAACCCTCTCCCTCTCAGACACGGCCGCCGACACGACGGGGGCGTTGCTCAGAGCGGCCGCAGGCATGCGGGCGTTCGACCTTGATTTCCACCCTGGGCTGTGGGACGCCGAGGACGCCCGCGACGCACTTGCAGACCTGCTGCCGGCCGTCGATACTCTCTTTGCCGCCGAAGACCAGGTTTCCACGGTGTTTGACACGACAGGGGAGCCACGGGATATCGTCCACACGCTCGCAACGGAGTACGACCTCACCCGCATGATTCTCACACGGAGCGAGTACGGCGCAGTGGCCTACCACGACGGTGTCGTTCACGAGCAGGACGCCATCGAGACGACCGCCGTCGACGAATCTGGGCAACACGGGGCCTTCATCGGCGCGACGCTCCAGCGACTGGCCGCTGGTGCCGACACGGACGAGGCACTGGTCCACGGTGTCGCGGCAGCGGCGCTCTCTCGGACGATGTCAGGGCCATTGACACCGCTCGAACCATCCGAGGTTGAGCGTCTTGTCAGCGAGCAGCAATCTAAACGGCCGTAGGAGGTGCCTACCGCCAGTACTGATTTACGTCCACTCTTTTATTGATCAGGTATGTTCGACCATCGTAGCGCGTTGACAATCGGACTGCTGACACTTCTGGTGGGGGCTGGGGTGGTGGCGGGAACGGCTGCTGCACAGTCACAGGTGACACTCACCGTCACCGTGGTCGACCAGGACGGCGACCCGCTCAGCGGTATCGACATATCGGCGACGTGGAACGACGGCGCAGGCGGGCCGTCCAATGAGACGACGCGGGCAAACGGGCAGGCACTCATCGACGTCCCGGAAGGAGCCAACGTCACCCTTCAGATACACGATGACGAGTACGTCCGAAACGTTCCGTACGTCGTTGAGGACGCCGAGACAGAGTCCATCGATGTGGCGGTCTCGGAGTCAGCGACGGCCACAGTCAACGCTGTGAACGGGGACGGCCAGCCGGCCGAGAACGCCCGAATCCGGCTGTATCGAGACGGGAACTACGTGGTCGACATGAACGCAGGCAGCGACGGGACCATCACGACACGGCCCGTCGAAGAAGGCGAGTACAGCGTCATCGTCACCAAGCCGGGGTTCTACCGCAACCTGACCACCGTTCCCGTCTCCGGCGAGACAACGACGACGGTCCGGATTCGTGAAGGGTCGGTTCTGCTGCAGGCTACGGTCGTCGACGATCACTTCGACGACCCGAGACCGATCCGCGGTGCGAACCTTCAGGTCGAATCGGACAACGGGTTCGACGGGACCGTGCCGACGCTCTCTGACGGGACAGCATCGGTCAGCGTGCCGGTCAACGACCGCTACGACGTCACAGTTACCAAAGAGGGCTACGAGACGGTCGAGAGACGCGTCAGCGTCGCCGAAGACGAAAAATCGATAGACGTGGAAATCCAGCGTACCCCGGAGATTACGCTCTCCCCCGATAACAGACAGGTCGTCGTTGACGCGAACGTCCGCCTCACGGTCACCGACGAATACGACGAACCGGTGGCGAACGCGACCGTGACCCGGAACGGGACCGAGGTCGGACAGACCGACGCGGACGGCGAGATAACCGCGACGGTCCCGACGGCCGGAAACGTCACGTTTACTGCGACATCCGGCGACCTCACCACGACGACGAACGTCACCGCGTTCAGACCGGATGGGGAGACGACGAACGGGGCGGCCACTACGCCGGAGCAGACGGCGACAGAAACGACTGACGGCAGCGGTCCGGGCTTCACGGTCGCCCTGACGATGGCCGCACTGCTCGCAGTGGCTGTCCTCGCACGCCGACGACGCTAACGGGACGTTTTTCCCCACGAGGGCCGCATACCCGTACAATGACTGTTCTCGAGTCCGTTCACGAGGCCCACGGAGCGACGTTCAGGGAGGTCGGTGGTCGGCGCGTCGTCGACAACTACGGGCGACCGGAGCGGACCCACCGCGCGGTTCGGAACGTCGTCGGGGCGATGGAGTATGGCTACGGCGTGATCGTCGTCACCGGCGAGGACCGCGTCGACTACGTCGACAACGCCGTCTCGAACCACGTCCCGGACGAGGACGGCGCGGGCTGTTACGCGCTCTTGCTCGACCCCGACGGCCGCGTCGACACAGACATGTACGTGTACAACGCCGGCGAGCGCCTGCTCGTGTTCACACCGCCCCAGAAGGCAGAGGAACTTGCCGCGGAGTGGGCGGATAAGACCTTCATTCAGGACGTCGAGTTCGAGGTGGCGACCGACGACTTCGCCGTCTTCGGCGTCCACGGGCCGAAAGCGACCGAGAAGATCGCCAGCGTCCTCCACCAGACCGGAACCCCGCCAGCGCCGCTGACCTTCGAGCGGGGCGAACTCGGCGACGCCGGGGTCTCCGTCATCCGGACGGACAACCTCGCTGGCGAGGAGAGCTACGACGTGGTCTGTAGCGCCGACGACGCCGAGGCCGTCTTCGACACGCTGGTCAACCGCGGGCTCAACGCCGTCCCCTTCGGCTACCAGACCTGGGAGACGCTGACGCTTGAGGCCGGGACGCCGCTGTTCGACAGCGAAATCGAGGGCGCGCTTCCGAACGACCTCGGCCTGCGCAATGCTCTGGACTTCGAGAAAGGCTGTTACGTCGGCCAGGAAGTCGTCTCCCGCATCGAGAACCGGGGCCATCCGACCCAGCGATTGGTCGGCCTCGCCGTCGAGGAGTGCCCCGAACCCGGTGCCGCGGTGTTCGCCGGCGACGAGCACGTCGGCGACGTGACCCGCGCCGCGCAGAGCCCGATGCGGGAGGCTCCCATCGCACTGGCGAACCTCAGCTGGGAGCGCCCCGAGGCATCGCTGACCGTCCGCGTCGACGGCGACCCGGTCGGCGCACAGCAGGTCGACCTGCCCTTCATCGACGGGTCGGCACAGTCGGCACGGCTGCCGACCTACGAGTAACCGGTGTCACTCCGTCTCGATAGCCGCCCGCCCGCTGGTCGCGCTCCGAATCCGATCCCGCAGGGCGCTCCCGTCGGCGGTGGGCACGCGGACCTCGAAGACCACTTCGGCCTCGTAACCGGCCTCAAATTCGACACCTGCTGACTCAAGCAGGCTCCGAACGCTGCCGGAGTCGTCGTAGACGACGGTTACGGTGAACTGTTCGTGGGGCACCTCCTCGACAACCCCGGCGTCATCCACACCTTCCTTCACTGCTCTGGAGTAGGCGCTGGCTAGACCGCCGACGCCGAGGTTAGTCCCGCCGTAGTAGCGCGTGACGACGGCGACCACGTTCTCGATGTCGCGTTGCTGGAGAACGTTCAGCGCGGGGTCGCTGGCGCTGCCGCTCGGTTCACCGTCGTCGCTGGAATACTCCCGAAAAGGGTCCGCTCGGACGCGGTAGGCGGGGACGTTGTGTGTCGCGTCGGCGTACTCATCGCCGACGGCGTCGACGAACCCCTCGGCGTCTTCGACGGTCGCCGCCGGCGCGACGTGACCGATGAACTCCGAGCCCCGCACCTCGAAGCGCGCCTCGCCGCGGCCCGGAACGGTCAGGTAGCTGTCCGTCACGGCCCGGCGTAGGCCCGGCGGCGGAATAGCGTTTGCCGTTGGGCGGCGGGTCAGTCCGTCCCGTCGCCGGGCTGGCGCGCACCCCAAACTCGCTTGTCAAGCAGTTTGACCGCCATTCCGTCCTGGACCCGGAGCTGACAGGAAAGCCGGGGGTAGCCAAAGCGGTCGGCGAGGTCGTCGTGCCAGTGGTCGGGGTCGGGCGCGTCGGCGAGGCGGACGCCGCAAGTGGCACAGATGCCGCGGCCGCCGCAGTTGACCCGCTCCGCGTAGCGGCCGTGTGGCGAGAGGCCGGCGTCGAGGAGTACGTCCCGGAGGACGGTACCGGGCTCGGCGGTGAGTTCGTGAGTCTCGCCCGCGGGCGTCTCGACGGTGAGCGTCGCCGGCATCAGGCCAGTTCGATGGTCCGGACGAACGCCAGGCGACGGATTTCGTTGATGAGGTCGCCGGGCAGTTCCTCGTCGGTGATGACGTACAGCTTCGGCTCGTCGGTGAACTCGGGGTCCTCGCTCAGGACCTGCCGGATGGAGATGTCGCGGTCGGCGATAGCCGACGTGACCGTCGAGACGATGCCGGACTCGTCGGCGGCCCGAACGGTGACGGTCACCGCGTGCAAGTCGAGCACCGGCGCGAGGTCGAGCAAGCTCGGCACGGAGGAGATGTTGCGGAAGATGCGCCGCAGGTCGTCGTCGTCGAGAATCGCGTCCGTCGTGGCGTTGACCACGCGCCGGTCGACGCCGGCCTCGCGGGCGATGCCCGTGTTCGGGATCTCGATGCCGCCCGAGACGACGCGGCCGTCCTCGTTGACGGAGAACCCCCGTTCCAGCAGCAGACGGATGACGTCCTGCTGGCCAGGAGAGTCCTCGAACTTCTGCATGATCTCGTCGAACATACGGAAGGATGGGTATGGGGCCACTAATCGATGCCGACAGCGGCCGAAACGGAGGGTCGAAATCGGCTACAGTTCGCCCTTCGTGCTCGCCACGTCGGACCGTCGCTCGTCGATACGGGTCGCGTCGTCAAGCGCCCGGGCCAGCCCTTTGAACAGCGCCTCGATCTCGTGGTGGGCGTTCTCGCCCTCGACACCACAGTGCAGCGTCAGCCCGGCGTTCATCGAAAGCGAGCGACAGAAGTGTTGGGCCATGTGGCTGGTCATCCCGCCGACCGAACCCTGCGAGAACTCACCGTCGAACTCGAAGTACGGCCGGCCGGAGATGTCGACGACGACGCTCGCGACGGCCTCGTCCAGCGGGACCTTGCGGTCGGCGAACCGACGGATGCCGCGTTTGTCGTCCAGCGCCTCGGTGAACGCCTCACCGAGCGTGATGGCGACGTCTTCGACGGTGTGGTGGTCGTCGATGTCCAGGTCGCCGTCGCACTGCACGGTCAGGTCGAACAGCCCGTGGGTGGAGAACGAGTCGAGCATGTGGTCGAAGAAGCCGATGCCGGTATCGATGGTGCTGTCGCCGTCGCCGTCGACGTCGAGCGTGACCTCGATGTCCGTCTCGGCCGTGGTCCGCGTGACGGCCGCCGTCCGGTCGGTCATACCTATCACGTATCAGGCCGTATATTTGTGGATTGCGTCCGGTCAGTCGGCCTGCTCGTCAAGCAGCGCCAGCAATCGGTCGGTCACCGCCGGCGCGTGCTCGATGAAACAGCAGTGGCGACCCTCGACGGCCTCCCCGGTCCCGCGGGGGAGGTCGGCTGCCAGCGACTGCGCGGCGTCCGGCGACACGACGGGGTCGTCCAGACCGTAGTACACCTCGGCGGGCTGGGTAATCTCGTACAGCGGCGGCGAGTCGAAAGTCGTCATCGCCGCGGCCTGGGCCGCACGCGCTTCGCCAGTGGCGTCCTCGTCAGCTCGCCAGCCTGCGATCTGTTCCATGAGGTCCGGGTCATGCTCGCGGAACGCCGGCGAAAACGCTCCTTCAAGCGGTGATGGGGCGTCCAGCGCGAGCGAATCGAGTTCCTCCCGCTCCACCGCATCGCCGGATCCGGCCGTACAGTACAGCGTCAGCGAGCGGGCACGGCTGTACTGGTGAGCGTATTCGAGCGCGACCATGCCGCCGAGCCCGGCCCCGACGAGGTGGGCGCTCCCGACGCCGTGGTCGGCCAGCACGGCTTCGAGGTCAGCAGCCAGCGTTCCCACGGCGTACGGTCCCCCCGGCGCGTCCGACCGGCCGGTTCCGCGGAGATCCCACACCACCGTCTCGTATGGGCCGGCGACGGCGTCGTAGTGCCAGCCCCAGAGCCACGCGCCGTACCCCACGTCGTTGATGAACACGACGGTGGGGCCGTCGCCGTCGGCTTCGTAGTAGAGAGACACGTCGCGGTTGCGTGCGGTCGGCATCGTCTGTCGATTCCCGCGCCGGCGGTGTGTTTCTTTCGGTGAGTAGGCCTTTAGCGCTGGCTGTCGAAGGGCCGCCAATCCCGTGTCCGGAGCAGCATCACTTATCGGCGTCGTCGTGTTGGTCGTGAGTCTGGGGGTCGCCGCGCAGCTGGTTGCCGACTGGCTCCAGATCCCGAGCGTCGCGTTCCTGCTGGTCGCCGGTGTCTTTGTCGGCCCGCAAGCGTTCGGTCTCGTCGACCCCGCGATATTCGGACAGACCGGGCTGCAGGCCATCGTCGGCCTCAGCGTCGGTATCATCGTCTTCGAGGGAGCGTTCCACCTCACCGTCGAGCGAATCCGTGAAGCGTCCAGAGAGGCGCTGGGACTGGTGACGATCGGTGCGTTCGTCTCGCTTGTCGGAACCGCAGTCGCCGTCAAAGTCGTGTTCGGGACGACGTGGCCGGTCGCCGTTCTCGTCGGGAGCCTGCTGATCGCCACCGGGCCGACGGTCATCACGCCGATCATGCAGGTGGTCCCGGTGCGGGAGCGGGTCGCCGCCGCCCTGGAGACAGAGGGCATCATCAACGACGTGACCGCCGCTATCCTCGCGGTGGCGACGTTCGAGTTCGTCATCGCGAGCCAGTCCTCGCCGGTGGTCGTCGTCGAGGCGTTCGTCGCCCGGTTGGTCGTGGGCCACATCGTCGGTGTCGCCGTCGGCGGCGGCATCGCACTCCTGCTCCAGCGCCAGAATCTCTCGGCGGACAACGCCACGCAAAACGCCCGGGTCGTGGTCCTGACCGCGGCGCTGCTGGCGTACGCGCTGGGAAGCATGTGGCTCTCGGAGGCCGGCATCGCGGCCGCCGCCGTCGCCGGTATCGTGCTGGGGAACGCCGACCTCCCCCACGAAGAGGAGATCGCCGACTTCAAGGGCGGTATCACGCTGTTCGTCCTCTCGTTCGTGTTTATCGTGCTGGCCGCCCAGCTATCGCTCGGTGACCTGCGTGCGCTCGGGATCGGCGGGCTCGTCGTAGTCATTGTCGTCGTCGCGCTCGTCCGCCCGCTGGGCGTGTTCTTCTCGACGCTGGGTGGGCGACTGACCGTTCGAGAGCGGATGTTCGTCGGCGCGATGGGACCGCGTGGCATCGTCCCGGCCAGCGTCGCTACGCTGTTCGCCATCGAACTGCGGCCCGATAACCCCGAAGCCGCGACGGTCCTCGTCGGGACCGTCTTCCTCGTCATCTTCGCGACCGTCATGTTTCAAGGCGGGCTGGCCCGTCATTTCGCGCAAGCGCTTGACATCCTGCCAATGCAAACACTCATCGTCGGTGCGGGTCGCGTCGGCCGGGAGCTGGCGACGCGCTATGAATCACGCGGCGAGGAGGTCGTCCTCATCGACAAGGACGTGGACACGGTCGAGCGGGTCCGGGCTGACGGCCACCGCGTCGTCCACGGTGACGCGACGAACGCGAACGTCCTCGAAGAAGCAGGCGCGGACCGGGCGTCCGTTGTCGTCGCCGCGACCGCAGACGACGACGTGAACCTGCTCGTCGCACAGTTGGCGACGACCCGGTTCGATGTCGACACTGTGGTCGCCAGAGCGAACCAGCCGAACAACGTCGAGGCCTTCGAGGACCTCGACGTCGAAACGATCTCCGCCGGCTTCGCCGTCGCCGATGCCATCGACGACGCGGTCGAGCGACCGGCCCTCGCCCACTGGCTGTCTGACTCCGGGCGAACGGGGGACGTACTGGAGGTCGAACTCAGCAACGACTCGCTGGTCGACCGGACGGTAGAGGAGACTGCGGAGAAGCTCCCGGACGGCTGTCTGGTCGCAATGGTAAGCCGCAACGGAACCGACAGAGTCCCCGACAGCGATTTCCGCCTTGCAAGCGGCGATCACCTGACGCTCGTCTGTGAGACCAACGAGGCGATGCGGGACGCCAGAAGGTTGTGTCAGGGCGGATAGGCGAGCGGGACGCGCCGCTCAGCGCAGTTCGTCGAGGGAGACGGCCGCCGACCGGTCCGCGGTGACCCACTCGGTCACGGATTGCTGGAGGTCCGAGGGGAAGATCGTCAACTCGGACGGGTCGTCGGGATCGTCGTACAGGCAGTCCAGTTCGAACTCCGGCGTTTCATCCAGGTCGGTGTCCGACGGGGGCGTCGTGGTCGTACTCATGAGTCAGGGAGCGTGGGTAGCACTGCAGTTTTCACACAGTTCATCGGTAGCACGGCCGCTAGCAGCGGGAATACCGGTCCCGCAGCGCCGACACGTCCGTTGTGACCGAACGTATTCGGTGTGGGACTGAATGTGTGCGATGTCACGTTTTCCGCTCATATCTGCTATAGATGGGCAGTTAGTAAAAACACTTTTGGAAACTTATCCAGAGATTCCTAACACAAGTAACTGTAATTGTATCTCTTGAGTGTATTCGGATCGTTCGGGCAGAATATCGGTTAGCAATCGGACAACTGTCCGGAGTAACGGAACGTAGAGCGGAACCAACGGCGAGAAGGAACGAGGACGGCTCACCTGTGCTACTGTGCGCCATTTGCGCATCGACCGCAGCAGAGTTGTCGCGAGAAACAGGGACGGCAGTCCGCCTCAGACGTTCGCCACAGTTCGCAGTATCTCCGGCGCGTCGTCCAGCGCGTCGTCCAGCGCGTCCGCGTCGGGGCCGCCGCCCTGTGCGAAGTCCGGCGGGCCGC
>JGI12533J12847_1000833_pt1 | contig 14883 bp, 15 predicted proteins | sample A23M1SouthBayCA_FD_12847 | JGI IMG/M metagenome (IMG submission 12847) | reverse complement strand
GGGCTGCCGCCATAGAGACTCGCGAACTCCGCCGGGAGCGGGCACGCGCCTACCGGGACGCGCTGGAGGAACGGCGACGGCTGTCCGACGCACTGGCCAACCGCCGGCGGAGCGCTCGGGCAACGCTCGTCGACCGGTGCGCCGATGCGTTCGCTCGGGCCGTCGAAACCGTCCCGGGAACCGCTCCCGACGACCCGTTCGACGCCGATCCTGTGACGGCCGCCCTAGCCGTGCTCCGGGTCGCCCGGACGCCCGCACCGGTCGTCGTCGAAACGGATCGGTTCAGAACGCTAGCGGCTGCGTCTGACTGTCTCGACGCCCCCATCGTCCGCTGCTGAGTTTTAAATCGGAGAGCCGGACCACTGTCGCTATGGTTACTTTCGACTGTCGCGCCGAGCGACTGGACGGCGTGACACTCGTCACGGCGACCGTCGACGACATCGACGAGCCGACTCGTATCACCGTCCGGAACCGTCTCGACGGCCCTCTCTGGCCGCCGAGGCGGCAGGGCGTTCCCGAGGCCGGCTGGACTGAGGACGGCTTCGAGGAAATTGTCGACCCGCGAACGCACGCGCTCGGTTACGCGACGCCGGCCCCACCGTCTGCGCAGCCGGCGGAGCTGGTGAGTGCCGAGCCCGCCCCTGATACCACTCCAGCGGACGAGCGACTTGACTCCGCAAACGCCGTTCTCCGAGAACTCGGTGACCCGTCGCCGCCTGCTGACGCTGTGCCTGCAGGCGAGTCAGCGCAGGCGGGTGACAGCGAGGGCCGCCAGTCGGGCGCACCCGCGGTCGAACTCACGAACGGACAGGTAGGCAAGAACCAGCAGATAGACCCGCAGCGAGCGACCGCTCAGCCGCCAGCCGAGCCGGAGACTGCGCCCGGCCAGCGGTCGGACCAGCAGCTCCCCGATGCTGTCTCCCAGTGGCTCGAAACCGTCGCTCGACGCGTCGACCGTGCTGAGCGGCTGGCCGGGGCGGAGTCGCTGGAAGCAGCGACTGACGCGGTTCGGGCGGCGGGCGGTCTGTCTGGCGTCCGGACAGTCGCGGCGCGCGGCGATACCGACGAGCAGATGCTCCGGGCGCTGTCCCGCCGGGCCGAACGGCTCGCCGACCGACGGGCGGCCGCCACGGTGCCGACCGAGGCGCTGTCTCGTCTCGCATGATTCTGGCAGTCACCGGCGGCAAGGGCGGCGTCGGCAAGTCGACTATCGCGTACAATCTCGCGGCGGAACTCGACGCGCTCGAACGGGCTGACAGCAGGGACTCGCGCTCGAACGCGGGCAGCGTCGTCGTCGACGGCGACCTCGGGATGGCGGACCTCCCGTCCAGTCGCGGTCCCGACCTGCACGACGTTCTCGCCGACCGCGCCGACCCGCACGAAGCTGTTCGCGAGGACGGCCCCGTAACCCTCGCTCCCTGCGGGCGGACGCTGGCCGGCGCTCGGAGCGCCGACTTGCAGGGACTCACGGACGTATTCGCCGCGCTGGAGCGGACCTACCGCTGGGTCATCGTGGACTCGCCGGCCGGTCTGCGCGCCGACGTGGGTCTCCCCCTCGCAGCCGCTGACGCCGCGATGCTCGTCACGACGCCGGAGGACGCGGCCCTCGCTGACGCGCTCCGGGTCCGGGCCCTGGCCCGTGAACTCGACGCCGGACTCTGCCGGGTCGTCCTCAATCGTGCCGGTTCGAACCCCGCGACCGAGGCCGTCGCGGACCGGTTCGGTGCGCCGGCCGTCGCTATCCCGGAGAACGAGCCGCTGGCGACGGCACAGGCCAATGGACAGCCGCTTCGAGAAACAGCGCCGGACACGCCAGCGCGACGGTCGCTCGAATCGCTCGCCGACGCCGTCTATTCCTGTAGCTCGGTGTAGGTCCCGCGGAGCGTGACCGGCGTCACATCTGCTGTCTCTGCTGCCGCAGCCTGGGTGAGCGCTACGCCCTGTTCCTGCGCCGCGGTGTAGAGACACGCCGCGGCGACGCCGGCCGGATTACGCCCGCTGACCAGCCCGCGGTCCTGTGCCTCGTCGACGAGCCGCTCCGCACGCTGACGGACCGCTGTCGGCAGGTCCAGCGTTGTCGCGAACCGAGGGACGTACTCCCGAGGGTCAATCGGTCCGGTCGGCAGCCCGAGCTCCCTGTTCAGGGCGTCGTAGGCCGCGCGAAGCTCCGACTGGGTCGCCTTGGCGACGGTACAGAGCTCGTCGACGGTTCGGGCGACCCCTTCAGTCCGGCAGGTGGCATAGATAGCTGCGGCCGCGAATCCTTCCAGCGTTCGCCCCTGCAGCAGGTCCTCGTTCTGTGCGGATTCGAACAGCACGCAGGCCCGGTCCCGGATCGCATCCGAGAGCGACATCGAACTGATGATACGCCGGATCTCGGTGAAGGCGTACACCTTGTTTCGCTCGCGTTTCGAGCTGATCTGTGCGCGGTTATGCTCGCGGCGGAGGCGGGCGAACTGACGGCGCTTGCGTCCTTTCAGCCGCGTCGACCGACCGATCTTCGTCGAGAGACCGCGGTCGTGACGCGACCGTGTCAATGGCGCGCCTGTGCGTGCCCGGTCAGTGTCGTCATCATCGAACGACCGCCACTCCGGTCCCGGATCGATGGCGTCCTCGCCGACGACCAGCCCACAGTGACTACACACCGACTCGACGCCCTGCTGTTTGACCGACCCGTTACACTCCGGACATTGCGTCACCGTCGTGCTCATGTTTCCACCTACGGCTGGATGGAGGGTTAAAAAGCCGATGCAGAGGCGGGTTTTCGGCAGGGTTTCGGTGAAACTGCCTGCCGGTAACCGGTAGGTAGTTGTCGGGATCGACACCCGGGTCTATCGGGACACCGACAGTATTAAATTCCGATACAAAGAAGGATATTTTAATGGCGCTGTCGGATATCGCCGCCGGTGTCGAGGTCACGACCCACCAGCGTGACCGCGGCGTCGCTGCCGTCGACGAGACGGACGCCCCGCTCCCGGAGCGACTCGCTCCGGTTGACGACGACCTCCCGTGCTCGGCGGCGACAGCGGCGACCGTCATCGAGGCCTACGCAGCCGGCAGGAGCGTCGGCGATGCGGGCCGTGCCGCCGGCGTCGCACCCGTGACCGCCGCCAAGACGCTCCACCTGCTCGGCGAGCAGGTGTCGCCGGTCGGCCCGAAGGGCCGCGAACTGGTCGCAGACTGGCTTGCCGGCGACCTCTCCCGCAGCGACGCCATCGAACTCGCCGGCGTCACCGAGCGGGCGTTCGCCCTGGCCGTGTACGTCGAGACTCACGAGCCGCTGCCCGCCGCCCGCGACGCGGTGGAGGGGGCGCTTACAACGGAGGAGCGGGACCCGCTGGGGGAGACGATGAGCGACATCGGCGAGCTGCTGTGAGCGTGGGTGAACTACTCTCTCGGCGAAGTCGGGAGTGAGCGACATCGGCGAGCTGCTGTGAGCGTCTGTGGCACTCCTGTTCTCGCTACCCGCGTACTGTCTGGGGCATGCTTAACACCCATGGCTGCAAACCCGGAGATATGTCGGCTTCGGAACTGGCAGACCAGGTGGCCGAGGCGCTTGCGACGGACAGCGAGTCGTTCAACGAACGGGCCCGCGAGGAAGCCGAAGCGCTCAAATCCGCGGTTCGGAGCGGGACCTTCGACAACACGGAGGCGATTGTCGGAATGGAACTGGAGCTGTATGCCGTCGATGAGCAGACCGACGCGCTCCAGCGGGTCCCCCGCCAGTTGCTCGAACTCATCGGGTTCGAGAAGGAACTCGGGCTGCACAACGCGGAGATGCAGACGAGCCCGCAGCCGCTGAACACTCACGGGCTGGCGGCCCAGCGCAATGAACTGAAGGCGTCGCTACGGCCGGCCCAGCAGCGGGTCCGCAACGAGGGCATCCGCCTCGTCTCCGATGGCATGTGGACCGTCCCCCCTGCGGGCGAGACGGCCCGGGAGTACCTCTGTGACTGTGTCGAGCACAGCGGCGTCCGCATCGGGACGAACATGTCCGACTCCGTTCGCTACCACACGATGGCCAACACGGACTACCCCTCGGCGTTCGAAATCGACGCGCCACACGCCTCGCTGCAGGCTGAGACGGTGATGCCGGAGTCGCTCATCACCTCGATCCAGCCCCACTACCAGATTCCCCACGCGCCGGACCTGCCGGAGTATTTCACCTACGCGCTCCGTATCGCCGCGCCGCTCCTGGCGCTTGGCGTCAACTCGCCGTTTTTCCCGCCGGATCTGTACGACGACGCGCCCGACGCGGAAATCGTCGCCGGGGCGAACATGGAGAACCGCATCGGCGTCTTCGAATCGGTGCTCAACCCGACCGACGGCGATCCCACGCCACCGAAAGTCTGCTTCCCGCCGGACTTCGACTCCGTCGAAGCGGCTATCGACGACATCGTCGAGGACGACACTATCGTTCCGGTCGACCTGCCGTCGGGGACCCGTTTCGACGACGACTTCGTTCATTTCCGGCACAAGCACGGTTCGTACTGGCGGTGGGTCAGGCCGGTGTTCGAGGGGGCGACGCGGTCGGCGGCCAACGCCCGCATCGAGTTCCGCCCGCTGGCCGCCCAGCCGACCGTCGACGACGCAATCGGGTTCGCGGCCGTTTTCGCCGGCCTGATGGAGAGCCTGCCACAACTTGAACACCCCATCCGGTCGCTGGACTGGGAGACGGCGAAGCGGAACTTCTACACCGCCGCTCGGAACGGGCTCCGGGCGAAAATCGAGTGGATAACCGCCGACGGGGCGACGACGACCAGCACTGAGGAGATATACGGCGAACTGTTCGAACACGCACGAGAAGGCCTCGAACAGCGCGGTCTCTCGGCGGAGGAAGCCCACGGTTACATCCGACCGCTACGCGAGCGCGTCGACCGCCGGCTCACGCCCGCGCGCTGGAAACACGACTACGTCCGCCGCCGCGTCGAGGAGAACGTTCCGCTGGCCGAAGCCATCTGGGGGATGCAGGCCACCTACATCCGCCACCAGGAGGAGACGCTGCTGGACGGCAGTTTCGTCGACTGGTTCGAGTGAAGTCAGTCGCCGGTCGCCAGTTCCGGCTGTTCCAGTTCTTCAGGCCGAGCCGCCACGCCTGCGTACGCGACGACGTCTGAGCCCAGTTCCTCGACGCGCTCTGCGATGTCCTCGTCGGCGATGCTACCTTCCTCGAAGGCAGCCCACGACTCGGGGATTGCGACGTCTTGCGGGAGCGGCCAGCCTTTCAACTCCAGCACGGAGGCTCGAAGGTGCTGTAGCGCCGGCGTGGGGAACCCGCCGCCGGCCACTGCGAGGATGCCGACGGTCGTCCCCTCGACATCGTCGATGCTGCAGTAGTCAAGCGCCGTCTTCAGCGGTGAGGCGATGGTGCCGTGATACATGGGGGTTCCGAGGACCATCGCGTCGGCTTCGCGGACACGAGCGGCGAGTTCCGGGCCGTCACCGGATTCAGCCTCACCCGCGTCGGGGTCAAACAACGGGAGATCCCACTCCCGGAGGTCGATGTGCTCAGTCGTTGCGCCAGCCACCGCCCCCGCATCGAGGGCGCGCTGGACGGCGATTCTCGTGCCGCTGTCGTCGCGGAGACTTCCACTGATACCGATAACGTGTGGCGTGTCGTGCATCGTGTACCTGTTCGTAGCCGCCGTTGATTAGTAAGCATTCTGAGAAACCGGTTTCAGTACGTGATCTGATATGTTCTCGCGTGGCCAGACGTTTTGTATCGACCTGTCGAACGAGTGGTTATGTCCGGCGAAACCGACGGTGACGCGGACACACAGCGGACGCCCGCCGACGCGTTCGCGCTGTTCAGTCACGACCTCCGCGTCGAGATTCTGGACGCTCTCTGGGCCGCAGACAGTCATGCACTGCCGTATGCAGAACTCAAGCGACGGGTCGGCGAGCGCGACAGCGGGAAGTTCAACTATCACCTCTCGCAGCTGGTCGGGCAGTTCGTCGGGAAAGACGGCGAGGCGTACGAACTGCTGTATCCGGGCCATCGCGTCATCGACGCGATCCACAGCGGCGTGCTCCACCAGTCCGGCGGCGTGGATCCGGTCGCACTCGACGCTGACTGTCGACACTGCGGGACCGAGCTGACGTTCACGCTGGACGAGTACATCGGCCACGTCGGCTGTCTGGCCTGTGACGACACCGTCATCGCGTTCCCGTTCGACCCCGGCGGCGTCAGCGGCCGCACCGACGAAGCGGTCGCGGTGGCGTTCGACCGGCGAACCCGGCTATTCTGGCGGTTCGCCGTCGCCGGCGTCTGTCCGGTCTGTGCGGGCGTCATCAGCGCGGGGCTGACGACGGAGACCGGGCCGGAACTGGACTCCCATTACGCGACCGACCACCCGGTGATGCTCGACATCGACTGCCAGCAGTGTAGCTTCTACAACTACCCGCCGGCCGCGGTCGTTGCGCTCTACCACCCCGCAGTAGCCGGTTGGCTGTACGACCACGGCGTCGACCCTCGAGCGACCCGCGCCTGGGAGCTCGATTTCGTCGTCGACCCGACACTGACGACGGTGCGAAGCCGGGACCCGTGGGAAATCGCAGTGACGGTGACGACAGCTTCCGAGCGCCTCCGGGCGACCATCGACGGGACTCTGTCGGTCACGGCGCTGGAGCGACTGCCGGCCGATGCCGAGGGATCCCTCTGATTGTGAAATCGATTTCACCCCCGGACAGGGCGGCGGCCGTTACCGGAGTTACCGCTGGACGCCGGCCAGCGGATGCGTACAATTGGACTCTACGAGCCTGTTACTCTTCGCTCTCGTCGCTGTCTTCGGCGTCCGCGTCGCCCGTGTCTTCTTCGGCTTCCGCTTCACCCGTGTCTTCTTCGGCTTCCGCTTCCTCCATGCTTTCTTCGGCGGCCTCGTCTTCGTCGTCGTGCTCGGCGGCCTCGTCTTCGTCGTCGTGCTCGGCGAACTCGACTTCGGCTTCCAGTTCGATTTCGACGCCCTTGCCTTCCAGTTCCGCCTCGAACTCCGCCATGTCTTCGACTTCCGCTTCCAGTTCCGCTGTGTCTACCGCTACCTCGACCTCCACTTCGACGGAAACGTCGTCTCGGTCCATACTGACGTTCCTCAGGGCTGACATAACTCCGTTTTGCAACCGGCATGCCGCGGACGACTTCGACATCGCTATGTGTGTCAGTCGAAGACACTACGCTATGAGCGACCCCGTGGACGTGACCGTTGACACCGACGACGAGTCGGAATCGGTCCGAATCCACGACGACGACGGCGAGATCGAAGCCGGCGACACGACCGTCCGGTTCAGCTTTTCCGGGGCGAGTAACGACCAGGCGGCTGACGGTGACGACGAACACCCGCCCGACGGCAACGACGATGGTGACGACCCACGCCGCATCGTCGAACTCGACTCGGTGCCCTCCGACAGCACGCTCGTGTTCGAAGCGCGCGACGGCCGGCGCGGCGTCAACTGCATCCTGCACCGCTCGGGCGACGCCGTCGCCGCCTGGCGCAACTCCTGTCCCCACCAGCCCGAAGTCCCGCTGGACCCCGGCCGGGGCGCGATTGTTCGAGGAGACCGACTGGTGTGTCACAAGCACGGCGCGCAGTTCGAACGCGACGACGGCGTCTGTACGCACGGCCCCTGCGCCGGCGACGCCCTCGACAGCATCGAGGTCACGATTCGGGACGGCGACGTGTACCTCACCGACAAGCGTTTCGAGCGGGCCGAACGGCGCTGACGCGCGCTGGCAGAACGTTTTTCGCGGGTGTCTCCCGGCAACCAGCGCCGTCAGTCGTCCGCGACGGCCGGTTCGCTGCCGGTTCGGGGGTCGGCCTCGCGCCACGTTCCCCGGAGGAACCAGGCCGCTGCGAGGCCGGCCGCGAGGACGTTCGAGACGGCGAAGGCCAGCCAGATGCCCTGTTCGGCCAGCGAGTACGCGAAGAGGTCGACGATCCGCGGTCCGAGCCACGCCGGGACCTCGACCGGGCGGGAGGCGACCCAGGCGACCGGCAGGCGGATGATTCCCAGCATGGTAACCGCCAGCGCCGCTGCGGTGAGCGTCTTGCCAGCGCCCCGGAACCCGCCGGAGTAGGCCCGGACGATGCCGATGAACCCGAAGGTCGGGGCGACCCACTGGAGGAACTCGGCCCCGATGCGGACGACCTCGGGGTCGTCGCTGAACACGCTGACGACGGTCGGCGCGGCGAAGATGGTGACCGCGCCCAGCACGGTGAGGATGGCGAAGGAGACCTTCGCGGCGAAGTGGTTGGCCGTCGCTGCGCGGTCCGGCCGCTCGGCTCCGAGGTTCTGGCCGGTCATCGTCTCGACACCCCGATCCATCGCGATGGCCGGCATGAACACCAGCGAGAACACGCGGATGCCGACACCGAATGCGGCGACCACGGTGACGGAGAACGTCCCGACGATGAACAGCATGGCGTTGACCGACAGCGCCCGCCCGGTCCCCTCGACGGAGGCCGGAACACCCAATCTGAGCAGTTTCCGGAGGTATTCCAGGTCGGGCGCCATGTCGCCGAGGTGAATCCGCACGCCGCGCCTGCCCGACAGCAGGATGCCGATACCGACGACTAACGCCACACCGCGGGAGAAGATGGTCGCGACGGCCGCGCCGACGACGCCCATCTCGGGGAACACCCACCAGCCGAAGATGAGGAACGGGTCGATGACGATGTTCAGCACGACGGTCCCGAACATCACCAGCATCGGCGTGATTGTGTCACCGGCCCCGCGCATCAGCGAGATGAACACGAAGAAGCCGAACATCGCCGTCAGCCCGAGCGAGACGACCTGCAGGTAGCCCGTCGCGCCCGGCAGTACCTCGCTGGACGCACCCAGCAGTGACAGGAAGTCCTCGACGAAGAAGTAGCCGGTCGCGCCGAGCAGCACGGAGGCCAGCAGCGCGAACGTCACGGTCTGGGAGGCGGCGTACTCGGCCTCGCGGTGCTCCTCGGCCCCGGTGTGCTGGGCGACCAGTACGCTCCCGGCCACCGACAGCCCCATCCCGAGCGAGATGAGCAGGAAGATCATCGGGAAGGCAAAGGAAATCGCCGCAAGCGCCGTCGTGGAGTACTGCCCCAGCCAGAACGTATCGGCCAGGTTGTACGCCACCTGTAGCAGGTTCGTGATGACGATGGGGAAAGAGAGAAAGAGCAGCGGCTTGCCGATGTCGCCGCTGGTCAGGTCCAGCTCCTCCTGGCCTTTGAACAGACCACCGAGTCGCGCACCCAGACGGCCCAGTTTCCGCCGGACGCTCACGCTGTGACCTCCTGCTGTCCGTCCAGAAGATGCGTTTCGACGTACTCGGTGAGCATCCGCCGGGTACACTCGACTGGGCGGCCAGTCGTGACGCGCTCGGTCGCAGCCCCGGTCAGCACGGTGACGATGAACCGGGCGGTCTCCTCGGCGTCGAGGTCGGATTTGAACGTTCCGTCGGCGATGCCGTCTTCGAGGATCGCTTCGAGTTCGTCGACGAGGTAGTCGTCGAACTTCGTGAGTCGCTCGCGGAAGCCCGGTTCGTAGGGCGCGTGGGCGCGGATCTCGAGAATCGCCGTCCCGAACTCCTCGCTCCCGTCGTCTGGCTTGTCAAGCACCGAATCGACGAGCGCCAGCAGGCGCTCGTGTGGGGTCTCGCCGTCCGGGTCTTCGGTCCGGTCGACGAACCCGTCGTAGAGGTATTCGAGGAACGCACAGAGGAGGTCGTGCTTGCTGTCGTAGTGGTAGTGGAGGGAGGCTTTGCTCTTGTCCGACTCGTCGGCGATGTCCTGCATCGTCAGATCCGCATAGCCGTGCGTACACAGCGCACGGTAGGTCGCATCCATGATATCGTCGGCCGTGTCGCCGTCGTTCATTACGTGTAACTAACTGACTGGTCAGTCAAGTATTCGTCGGTACCGCCCGAAAGTGGGCCGGGACCTGTCGCTCCGAGAGCGTTCGGAACGGCTGCAGAAGGGCGGTCGCTACTCCTTCAGGTCGAGGTCGAACTGCTCGTGTTCGCTCGCGGCGTTGAGCACGACGGAGGTGTTCGACTCCCTGATGTCGGGATCGGTGAGAAGTTCTTTGATCTGGGCGTTCATGCCGTCGGTGTCGGTGAACTTCCCGACCGCGATGATGTCGTAGTCGCCGGTGACCTCGTACACCGAGATCATCTGCTTGTGCTCTTTGAGGTCCTCGGTGACTGCCGGGAGCGACGACCCCTCCACCTTGAGCTGGATGATGGCCGTCACGTCGTAGCCGAGCTTGTCGTAGTCGACTTTGGGCGTGTACCCGTTGATGATCCCCTCATCCTCAAGATCGGAGAGGTGGTTTGAGACGGTCGTTACCGACACGTCGAGGTCTTCTCCCAGGCTTCGGAGGCTGGCGCGGCCATCCCCGAGAAGGGCATTCACTAGCTCACGGTCGAGATTTTCGTACGTCATTACATTGGGGGACGTCCCCCAGGGATTAGAATTTTACGAATGTCCAAATGTAAGCGAAAGCGTCGAAACCTTTGCGCAAATCAGCAGGGTTTTAGTAGTAGCACCGTTCCTATCTGGTGTCCAAAGATGACAAGCGAACTTTCAGAGGAGGCACAGGAGGTACTCGACGAAATCGAAGAGAAGAACGTCGACTTCCTCCGGCTCCAGTTTACCGACATCCTCGGCACAATCAAGAACGTCTCGATCACAGCCGACCAGGCGGAGAAAGCGTTCACAGAGGGGATCTACTTCGACGGTTCCTCGATCAACGGCTTCGTCCGGATTCAGGAGTCCGACATGCGTCTGGACCCGGACCCCTCGACGTTCTCCGTGCTCCCGTGGAGAGAAAACGTCGAAGGCGGTTCCAGTGCCCGCCTCATCTGTGACGTCATCGACACCTCGACCGGCGAGCCGTTCGCCGGCGACCCACGCGGCGTTCTGAAGCGTGCGATCAAGCGCGCAAACGACATGGGCTATACGGTCAACGCCGCACCCGAGCCCGAGTTCTTCCTGTTCGAGGAAGACGAAGAGGGCCGTGCGACGACCAAGACCAACGACGCCGGCGGCTACTTCGACCTCGCGCCGAAGGACCTCGCCTCCGACGTGCGCCGTGACATCATCTACGGCCTCGAAGACATGGGCTTCGACATCGAGGCCTCCCACCACGAGGTCGCCCAGGGCCAGCACGAGATCAACTTCACCTACGACGACGCGCTCTCGACGGCCGACAACGTCGCGACCTTCCGCTCCGTCGTCCGCGCCATCGCGGCCGAACACGACCTGCACGCGACGTTCATGCCGAAGCCGATCCCGAAAATCAACGGCTCCGGGATGCACACGCACCTCTCGCTGTTCACCGAGGACGGCGAGAACGCGTTCCACGACGAGGACGACGAGTTCAACCTCTCGGACACCGCCAAGAGCTTCACCGCCGGCATCCTCGAGCACGCGCCGGCCATCACCGCGGTCACCAACCCGACCGTGAACTCCTACAAGCGACTGGTTCCGGGCTACGAAGCGCCCGTCTACGTCGCCTGGTCCGACCGCAACCGCTCGGCACTCATCCGCAAGCCGGCCGCCCGCACGCCGGCCGCAAGCCGGATCGAGGCTCGCTTCCCCGACCCGTCGTGTAACCCGTACCTCGCCTTCGCGGCGCTCATCCACGCCGGTCTCGACGGTGTCGAGCGCGACCTCGAATGCGACGACCCGGTCCGCGAGAACATCTACGAGTTCGACGAAGCCAAGCGCGAGGAGTACGGCATCACCACGCTGCCGGAGAACCTCGGCGAAGCCGTCGAAGAACTCGAAAACGACGAGGTCATCACCGACGCGCTCGGCGAGCACGTCTTCGAGAACTTCGTCGAGGCCAAGCGCCAGGAACACAAGGAGTACCTGGTCGACGTCTCCGACTGGGAACTCGACCGCTACCTCGAGAAGTTCTAACGGCTGCCACTCACACTTTTTTCGCGAGGCGCTCGCCGGCCAGCGGCAGCGTTAGCAAGGCCCCGGTCCCGAGTCCCGCAAGTAGCGTGACGACGACCGGCGTCGGGTCCAGCCCGAACGTGACCCCGAGAAAGAAGCTGACCGATGCGACACCCAGCAGCGCCGTGATAACGACACCCTGTCGGGTCGGCTCCGGAATCCCCTCGCCCAGCAGCGACCAGATGACCGCGCCCGCGACAGCGACACCCAGCGCGCCGGCCGAATCGCGCGAGACGCCAGTGACGAGCAGTCCAACCACGGCGACGACGGCGGCGAGTCCGAACACCCGCTCGGGCGTTTTGAGCACGCCGAGACCGATGCCGAGTGCTGCACCGGCGATGGCAAAGCCCGCGAGGATGTCGGCGAGATAGTGGACGCCGAGTACCAGCCGAGAGAGCCCGATGAGGGCAACGATTGTTGCGGCGACGGCGGTCCGCTGTCGACGCGTGCCGACCCGGAGCGCCCACGCGATGCCGCCCCAGACGAGCAGGGAGAGGGTAGCGTGGCCGCTGGGGAAGCCGAACCCTTCGCCAGTCGCCATCGACTCGTAGACGCCCCGCAGCCCCGCCGGAAGCAGTTCGGCGTGGGTGGCCGTGCCCGCCCCGGGCGGCCGCGGCAGCGCGAACACGCCCTTCAGTGAGACGACGAGTGCGACGGCGACGGCGAGCAGCGCGACTACCATCGCCGTCCGGTCGCGAGTGAGGCCGCGACCGAGTTTCGGCGTCCACGGACCGAGCCAGTACAGCAGGCCACAGGCCAGGAAGGTAAACCAGAAATCACCTAGCTGGGTGATCAGCGCGAACAGTACAACGACTGCGCCGGGCAGCGCCGACAGCACCTCGGTGACGCCGACAGCCCGTATCACTGTCGCCAGTCGCGCACGCGGTCGATGAGCCGTCCGGGAAGGCCGGTGGCAGTAAGTGTTACACCGACCGCAATCATCACGGCGTAGAGGCCGAGCGTCGACAGCCAGATGACCAGCATCGCCAGGACGGCGTAGAGGCCCTTCAGGTAGTAGAACGCGCCGAGGGTCATTATCGTGCCGTACAGCAAGACGATGTAGGGGCCCCACTGCCGGGCGTGACCGCGGCGCATCCGGCGGCGGACGTACTGTTTGAGGTCCGATTTCACCTCGTCACGGTGCAGCGTCCGGCCCTCGATCTCCTCGCGGAACGATTCGAACTCCTCGCGGAGTTCCCTGAGTTCCTCGTCTGTCAACGCGTCGGCGTCTCGTCCGGGTCCGGCTGGCGGGGGCGTGTCAGTCTCGTCAGCGTCCTCACTCATCGCTTTGCCGGACCGTCGGCGCGATACCTGTTGTAGTTGCCGGTCCGCGAGCGCCGCGTTGACCGCTGCGCCCACGAGTAGCACCTGTCCGGCGAAGTAGAACCACGTCACGAGCAGCAGGACCCCGCCGATGACGCCGTACACCTGGTAGGTGTCAGCCTGTGCCGCGTAGACGTTGAATCCCGTCCCCAGCAGCGTCCACCCGATCCCGGCGAACACCGCGCCGGGGACGGCCGCCCGTATCGTCATCTCCTGATCGGGGAACAGGTAGTACAGTGGGAGGAAGGCTACTGCCAGCACGGGAACGAGCGCGAGCCCGCCGAGCGCGACCTGAACGCCGAGCACCGTTCCGAGAGCGCCGATGACGCCGAGCCCGACCAGTGCGACGCTGATGCCGCCCAGCGCGGCCAGCCCGTCGACGAGTTCTCCGACAATCGAATCGGGGCCATCGGTTCCGTAGACGCGGCTGAAGGCCGTATCCAGCCCGCGGAACACCTTGAGCGCGCTCCACAGTGTGACGCCGACACCGAGCACGGTCGCACCCCCGCGGCCGGCCCCGCTGGTCAGCGCGTCTTCGAGCAGTGTCGACGCCGCCGGCGAGAGCACGTCCCCCGCCGCCGTCACGATTCGCTCGGCAAAGGCCTCCCCGCCCGCCAGCGTCCCGACGACCAGCGTCAGCAACAACAGCGGCAGGAGCGAGACGAACATGTAGTAGGCGATGCCGGCCGCGAGAAAGGAGACCTCCTCCTCTTGGACAGTGCGGACGACATCCCGTGCGACGGAGACAGCGCGTGTGTGATCCACGCGAGCATGTCAGGGTGGAGCCCCAAATATATTGTTGACTGGCTGACGACAGACAATATTTCAGGTCACCGACACGCGTCAATCGTCGAGCGCCGCGTCGGGCCGGTAGGACCGGCTCACGACCCGCCACGTCCCCGACCGGAAGCGATAGTAGGTCACTGCCGCGGGAACGGCCGTCTCGACCACGAGCGAGGCGTACAGCGCGAGCTCGCCGAGCGGCGTGACGTAGCCGATATATGCCAGCGGGAGGGCGAACAGGTACATCCCCGCCAGTTGAGAGTAAAACGGCCAGCGCGTGTCGCCGCTGGCCCGGAGCGGTCCGGTCGAGCCGCCGTCGACGCCCCGGAATGCGACGCTGGCACACGCGACGGCGACGAACGTCGTCACCAGCGGGAGCACTGTGGGGTCCGAGACGAACAGGCGGGCGATGCCCCGCGAGAACGGGAGCAGCGTCGCCGCGACGACGATGTACACACCGATACTCAGCCGGAGAACCGTCTGCGCCCAGACGGTCGCCTCGGCCTCGTCATCGTCGCCCAGTGCCTGCCCGACGAGGCTGCTCGACGCGAGGCTCAGCCCCCAGTTCGGCGTGTCAAGCAGTGCCCGGACGCGGAGCGCCACGACGTAGGCCGATACGACGCCGGGCCCGAACAGACCGACGATGAACAGCCGGGGGAACTGCGCCCCGGTCCGCGCGAGATTAGCTCCCACCAGCGGCGTCCCGGTTTCCGCGAGGTCCCGCCCCAGCCCTCGGTCGAGGAACGGCCGCGACACCGGAATCCGGACCGGGAACGCGCCGATTATCGGCAGGCCACCGCGAGCCAGCCCGACGGCGAACCCGGCCGTGACCAGCACGTTC
>JGI12533J12847_1000823_pt1 | contig 14974 bp, 14 predicted proteins | sample A23M1SouthBayCA_FD_12847 | JGI IMG/M metagenome (IMG submission 12847) | reverse complement strand
CAAAAATCTGGACCAAAAAACCCCCGACGCTACGCCTCGAACTCCTCCTCGAACACGAACGTCCCGTTCCGCTGGACGACGTCGCCGTCGAGTTCGATCCGCGAGTCCTCGCTCATGTCGACGATCATGTCGACGTGGACCGCGGAGGCGTTGCGTTCGTTGCCCTCGGCGACGGTGTCCTCGTAGGCCCGACCGACGGCCATGTGGACGGTGTCGCCCATCTTCTCGTCGAAGAGCATGTTGTAGGTGAACCGGTCGATGTCCCGGTTCATGCCGATGCCGAGTTCGCCGAGGCGGCGGGCGCCCTCGTCGGTGTCCAGGACCTCCGTGAGGACCGCCTCGTTCTTGCCCGCCGAGTGGTCGACGACCTCCCCGTCCTCGAAGCGGAGGGAGACGTCCTCGACCTCGCGGCCCTGGTGGTACAGCGGCATGTCGAAGAGGACCTCGCCATCGACGGTGTCGGGGATCGGGGCGGTGAACACCTCGCCGCCCGGGAGGTTGTGCTCGGCGTCGTCGTTGACGGTGGGGTTGTCGCCGAGCTTCATCGTGAGGTCAGTCGCGTCGCCGGAGACGATCCGGACCTCGTCTGCCTCGTCCATCCGATCGACCATCTGCTGCTGGTGGGCGGCCTGGGCCTCCCAGTCCTTCGTGATCGCGTCCCAGACGAAGTTCTCGTACCCCTCGGTGCTCATCTCCGCGAGCTGGGCGTTGGCCGGCGCGGGGAACTGCGTGAGACACCACTGCTGGGAGAGGCGCTCCTCCCGGACCGGCATCATCGCCTGCGTGTACGCGGCGTTGGTCTCGGGATCGACGTCGCTGGTCTCGGTGACGTTCTCGTTGGCGCGGATGGCGACGTGGACGTCGCTCTCCTCGACCATCGCGAGGGTGTGCTCGGGCGTCTCGAACTCCTCGCGGCTCCGGAGGAAGGCGCGGTGGGCCCGCGAGCTGCCAAAGAGCGCCATCGGGTTCGCGTCGCGAGCGCCGATCCCCTCCTGCAGGGCGACCACCAGGTCCTCCGCGATCGGCGGCGCGCTGATCACGACGTTCTGGCCGGCCTCCAGTTCCACGGAGTGATCGAGCAGGATCTCGGCGTGCTCCCGGATTCGTGGATCCATGAAGAAACGTGATCATCGGGCGCCCAAACCGGTTGCGATACCGGCTGCACGCCGCTCACTCGGCCGTCCGCTGCCACCGCTCGGCGAGGTCCGCCACGTCGGTGCCGTACTCGCGGCGCGCCGTCGTCCACGCCGACCCACCCGCACGACACGCAGACTCGAGGGCGTCCAAGCGCTCGGCGTCGTACGCCGAGGCCAGCGCCATCGCCTGGAAGACGGTGGACGCGGCGGGATCGGCGGCGTCCGGCGCCGTCGCGATCCGCTCCCGGATCTCGTCGGGGTCGCCGTCGAGGGGGACCCCAGCGCCGATCGACTTCGACTGCTTGGGCACGTCCCCGAATCCCGGCACCATCCGCGTGAGGAGCCCGCCCACGCGACCGGGAACCCCCGCAGCCTCCCGGAATCGCCGCGTCCAGGGCACCAGCCCGTGCTCGTCGACGCCGAACGTCAGCAGGACCTGGTCGTACTCGCCCTCGAGCAGCGGGTGCAGGAAGTCCGCCCCGTGGAGGACGGCGCTGTGGGCGTCCGCGGCCTCGGAGGTGCGGGCTGGGGCCCGGTCGGGGTCGGCGTCGGCTTCTCCGGCGGCAGCGTCGTCGGTGCGTGCGTCGGTAGCAGCCCGTTGCTCCGCTGTGCCGGACGTCGCCGCCTCGTACATGGCCTCGACGGCGCGCTCCCAGGCGGTCTCGGACCCGTCGCGATCCTCCGACCACGCGTCGGGATCGTAGTACCGAGCGAGGCGGTGGCCCGTCGCCATGACGTCGGTCGCCTCGGACTGGGTGCGCAGCGTGCCTGCATCTGGGTCGAACCCCAGATCGAGCGCGAAGGACCGGTAGCGCCCTGCGAGTCGATCGATCCGCTCGGCGTTCCCGCCCCCGTGATAGGGTTCGAGGTCCGCGAGGACGAACTGGACGTCCAGCCCCGCCCGCTGGAGCGCGATGGCCGTGCGGAACTGTCCGACGGTGCCGAGGTGCGGCGGGCCGGTCGTGCTCACACCCATGCAGACGAGCGTGGGCCGTCGGTTCGCTCCGTCGACGACGATCGGGTCGTCGACCGCGACGAATCGCCGGACGACAGCGGGGTCGATTCCTCGCCAGCGCGCTCGGTCGGGCTGCTCGAGGTCGCGACGCTCCTGGACGGCCGCGTAGTGGTCGGCGAGGCGGGACACGGGGAGAGCAAGCGCCCGCCGACTGAAATGCTATATTGTGACGCGGTACCACTACGCAGATCCGCCGGTCACTCGGCTGCGCGGCCGGAGCCGTCGGCCTCGTTCGCGGCGTCGAGGTCCAGTGCGACGACGACGGCCAGGCCGAGCCACGTCAGCCCGAACAGCGAGACCCACCGGGGGACGGGGAACAGTGTGAACGCGAGCAGCGTGTCGACGAGGAGCGCAAACGGCAGGAGCCAGACGAACGGGGCGGGGACCACTCCGGCGTCGGTCGCCTGGAGGAGGAGCCACAGGACCGCGGCAGCGAGGGCTACCAGCCCGAGGATTGCGAGCGCAACCACGGGAAGGACCGGTTCGACGACGATGCCGACGCCGGCGGCGACGAGCACGGCGAGGGCCGCGAGGACAGCCCCGAGCGGCGAGCGCCACGCCGGACGGCCGGACGCCAGCCCGCCCTCCGTATCGCGGGAGAGATGGACTGCCAGGAGCGCGAGCACCGCGTAGGCCAGAGCCGCGCGGACGGAGGCCCTGCCGGTCCCCGTGAGGACCGGGAACGGCGGCCAGAGGAGACCCACCGCGGTCGCGGTCAGGCCGGTCACGAGGCGGCGACGCGCCATGGCGGCGGCTCTCGGCGAGCGTGCAAAGGCGTTCGGGCAGTCGACCACGCACCGGTGATCCCGGCAGCCGGATCAGGTATTTCCGCACCCGCGATCAAGCCCAGCCATGATCGACCTCCGCTCGGACACCGTCACGACGCCGACCGACGCGATGCGCGAGGCCGCCCGCGAGGCGGACGTCGGCGACGACGTCTACGGCGAGGACCCGACCGTCAACGAACTCGAGGCGACCGTCGCCGAGCGGCTGGGCCACGAGGCCGCCGTCTACGTCCCCTCGGGGACGATGGGCAACCAGATCGCGCTCCGGACCCACACCGAACGCGGACAGGAGATCCTGCTGGACCGCGAGGCCCACGTCTACAACTGGGAGGTCGGCGGCCTCGCCCAGCACTCGGCGCTGCAGGCCCGCCCGTTCGCGGAGACGGTCGCGGGCGACGGGCAGGCGGGCCGCGAGCGGGGCGTGCCGACGCCGGCGGCGATCGAGGAGGGCTACGTCGAGGGATCGATCCACCGCGCCGGCACCGGGCTCGTCTGCCTGGAGAACACGCACAACGGCCGGGGCGGGCTCGCGATCGCTCCGGAACGGATCGACGCCGCGGCCGAGGCCGCCCACGACCTCGGCGTGCCGGTCCACCTCGACGGCGCCCGGCTGTTCAACGCCGCCGTCGCCCACGACGTCCCCGCCGAGCGACTGACCCGGCACGTCGACTCGACGATGACCTGTCTCTCGAAGGGGCTCGGTGCGCCGGTCGGCTCGGTGCTGGCAGGCTCCGCCGAGTTCGTCGAGCGGGCACGCCGGAACCGGAAGCTGCTGGGCGGCGGCATGCGGCAGGCGGGCGTGATCGCCGCGCCGGGACTCCTCGCACTCGAGGCGGTCGACCGCCTCGCCGAGGACCACCGGAACGCCCGGCGGCTCGCCGACGGGCTGGACGACCTGCCCGGGCTGGACGTGCTCGCGCCGGAGACGAACATCGTGCTCGTGGACGTCAACGCGGCGCCCTTCGACGCCGCGGCGTTCAAAGCGCGCTGTGGCGAGACCGACGTCGCCTGCACGCTCATGGCCGAGCAGACCGCCCGCTTCTGTACGCACCGTGACGTCGCGGCGTCGGACATCGACGCGGCGCTGGAGCGGGTCGAGCGCGCTGTCGGCAGCTGAGTGCCGACGGCGGGACGCCGACGGAGTCCGCCAACCCGCTGGCGGCGCTGCAATGACGCTCGTCGGAGCACCGTCCCCGCCCCGCTACCGCTTCGCGTCCTCCATGCCCTCCTGAAAGCCCATCACGGTCCGGCGAAGCAGGAGGAACCCGAAGAAGATGAGCCCCAGGAGCCCGACGACGAGGATCCAGAAGAGTGGATCGAAGCCGAGAATCGCGAGCGCACCGGTCATGCACCGCCGTTGGATCGCCCGGCGCAAATGCGTTCCGGAAGCGCAAAGAGCCCTTTGAGTGGACGGAAAGTCCATATACGGCGCCGCCCATGTGTGGGCCAATGGCGGATCTGCTGCCCTCGATCCCGGACGCCTCGGTCTCGGAGGAGGCCGAGCCCCGCGTCGTCGGCCTCGACGACGACGACGCCGAGGACGTCCTGGGCGCGCTCTCCTCGACCACCGCCCGCCAGCTCTTCGCCGAACTGAACGAGGAGCCCGCCCACCCCTCCGCCCTCGCCGACCGCGTCGAGACCTCCCTCCAGAACGTCCAGTACCACCTCTCGAAGCTCCAGGACGCGGGAATGGTGGAGGTCGTGGACACCGCCTACTCCGCGAAGGGGCGGGAGATGGACGTCTACGCGCCGGCCGATCGGCCGCTGGTGGTGTTCGCCGGCGACGACGAGGACCAGTCGCTCCTCAACCAGGCGCTGGGTCGCCTGCTCGGCGGCCTCGGCATCGTCGCCGGCGCCAGCCTCGCCGTCCGCGGACTCGCCTCGAGTGAGGGAACGCAGACGCCCGTCGAGACGGGTCCGGAGTCCCTCGGGAGCGGCGCCGCCGTCGGCGACGGTGGGGCCGGCGGTGGAGACGCGGGTGCACCCCCGGCCGAGGACGGTGGCGACGTGGACGTCACCGCCGACGGCGGCATGGACACCGGCGGTACCGACGGCGGCGGCATGGATGCCACCACCGGTGGCGACGGCGTCGACGGCGACGCCGCCCAGGACGTCCCCGCGGAGGGCGCCGAGTACACCGACGTCGACCTCGAGACCACGACACCCTCGAGCCTCCAGGAGCGCGGCGAGTACTCGCTGGCCGAGAACGCCTCCCAGCTCGACGTCGACGTCTCGGGCACCGGCGACGCCGTCGCTGGCGCGGGGGAGCCCGTCGCGAGCGTCGAACCGGCCACCCACGAGCTCTCCTGGATCGTCGAACCGCTCGCGGCGACGGGGCTGCCCCCGTCGATCGCGGTGGCCGTCCTCGGCGGCTCGCTGCTCGCCGGCGGCCTCCTCGCGTGGGTCTGGCGGAAGCGTCAAATGCGCGTTTGAGTCTCCGGCAGGGCTTTTTCCGTGTGCCCCCTTGCCACACGTGGGCGCCCCTGGTGCCCGACCCGCCCTCCGACTCCGGTGACACGCCCCGGTTGCCGCCCGCCCCGGCGGCGACCGGCAGCCTCCGACCCCTCCCGTTTCCCCGCCACACCGCGGGCTCGCCCCGGGGTGTGGCCTCGCTGGCGCGTCGATCCGCCCTCCCGGCCCATGCTCAACCGGGATCGACGCGCCGACTCGCCGCGTGTCCACGACCCCCGACTACCCCGCTCCTCGCCTCCAGCCAGTCCACCGGATGGGTAGCCCCAAGTGGGACCCGGCCCAACGGGAGCGCATGTCGCTGGAGGCCGAGGCGTCGGCGCTGCGCGAGCGGGTCCTCGGGGCGTTCGTCGACGCGGAGCCCCTGACCGCCGCGGAGGTTGCGGTGGCGGCGGCCGTCGACCCCGAGGACGCAGCGGCGGCGCTGGAGGCCCTCGTCGCGGACGACGAGCTCCAGCACGCCACGGTCCGCGGGGTGGACATCCGCCACCGCAAGCGCGCGGAGGACGACGACGCCGTCGACCTCGAGGAGCCCATCGATCTCTACCACCGCCCGGCGGCGGCCCTCGCGGAGGGCGTGGGATCCGTCGACGGCGCGGCAGTCGAGGACGCCGACGCGCTCGGCCGCCGGCTCGCGCGGATGGACGTCGAGGGCGCCAGCGAGATGATGCGGTCCTGGCGTCGCGACGCGGTCCGGGCGGCCTACGAGCACCTCGAGAACGCCGGCCCCGCGGCGGCGGAGGACGTCGTCGACGCCGTGTACCCGGCCCACCAGGCAGGCTTCGACGACGCCGACGCGTGGTGGGACTGCGTCCGCCCGCGACTCCTCCGGCTCCCGGGCGTCACGGTCGAAGACGTCGACGAGGAGCCCCGCTGGCGGATCCGGAGCACCGACGACGACGGCCGATAGCGAACCGGCCTCGCCGAAGCCGCTGTAGCCCGTCCGCGACGGTGTCGCTCACCCCACCGATCGCTCAGTCCCCGGCGGCACCTCTCGCCCGCACGACCAGCACCGGCACGTCCGCCGCGTCGACGACCCGCTCGGAGACGCTACCCAGCGACGTCAGCTTCTCCCGCGGGCTCTTGCCGTGCGAGGCGATGACGATCAGGTCGACGTCCGCCCGCTCGGCGTAGGCGGTGATCTCCTTGTCGGGCGTGCCGGGCCGCGTCTCGGTCACCGCCTCGAGGCCGCGGTCGGTGGCCGCCTCCGCCACGTCCGCCAGCGCCCGCTCGGCCTCCTCCTCCAGCGTCGCCTCGACGTCCGGCCGGGTCTCGGCGTCCGCCGCGCCCGTGATCCGCTGGTCCACGACGTACAGCCCGTGGACGGTCGCCGCGTCGTTTTCCGCGGCGTGGAGGGCGTGCTCGATCGCCGCGTCGACCGCCTCGCTCCCGTCGGTCGGAACCAGGACGTCGTCGTACATGGCCGGGGCTACGATCCGCGAGGCAAAGAAAGCGGCTGCCGGGGAACCCGACGGGGGAAGAACCGAGCGTGCGAGAACTGCGCTACTCCTCCTCGGCGAGCAGCTGGATCGCCTGGCGAAGGTGGAAGCGGGTCCGGGCGTCGCCAGCGTGCTCCAGCGCGGCCTGCAGGTGGCCGGCGAGTTCGGTGTCCTCACACCCCAGCGCCTCGGCGAGGGCGGCGCCGTCGGCCATGCCGGTGTCGGTGGTCATGCTTTCGTGTTAGATCTCCGACGTACTAACCGTTTCGCCGGGAGGAAGGAAGAGCTGGGCGCCGTGGAGGCAGTTCCGCCAGCCACTCCTCGGGCGTCGTGTCGTAATCAACGTCGGCGGCCGCCAGGTGCTCGACCTCGCTCCAGGGCAGCTCTCGATGCTCGATCCCCTCCCCGTCGTAGCGCAGCAGCAGGCCCTTGTCCTCGACCTCCGGCTCTCAATTCCGCCGCCCTACCTCGGCATCGTGGTCGTCAAGCGGCATCGTCGCTCTTGGATGGAGGTGTGCAAATAGGGACGGTCGATCCGGGCTCGACTTCTTCAGCATCTGCGACAGCACAAGACCTGCCCGTGTTCGACTGTCACAACTCCATCAATCGAATCCTGGTAGCTCCGACTGACTGTCTGCGTAATGGTGGATGGTCTCGCCGCTTGTTACCTCGACATATCCAACCTCGTCCAGGTGGTCGAAGAATTCCGGCGAGTATACCACGATATAGGTGGCATCTGCCGCCGTTGACAGGGTAATCTCGTGAACTTCTGGAGGAACTGATCTGCTCCCAAGGGTGGCGGTGTCTACGACAGCACCCTCTTCCGTCACGAAATACGCCGTGACACTCGAGAACGTGACATTTTCTCCCAGGGTGACGAATCTGAGTTCTCCATCGAAGGTCACGTTCTGGTCTCCCGATTCCACGTCCCCGGTTATATCGAACGACGCGTCAGATTGTCCGGGCGTTCTGCAACCCGCAATCGCTACCATGCCGACGATCATCAATACGATGAGGACCGTTCGAATTCTCCGATTCATAACAATGATTCTGCGATGTGTGCTCTAGGGCCATTCGTAGAGGAGGTCCCAACCGGAAGTGCATTCGGGAATGGACAGTCATGGCCAGACCTCAGTCGGACCGTACGTCGATGTGAAAATGCCTGTGGACTGGGTGGAGCCCGTAGCTGGTTGGGCGACACCGGGCCACGTGCCAGATGAGGAATGAGCAGCAGCATGAACATCATGTGTGCAATCTTGGTCTCAATCGAGGCCGGGGAGTTCCGATCTGGACGTCGCCTCGTGGGAGTGGTACTCGCCATCGACGCGCTCCCAGTACTGGACTGCGACCTGTTCGTCCCAAAAGTCGTCTGAGACGATCACGACGAACGCCGGCGGATCATTCGTCGATATGGCCACCGGAAGCCGGCCGGCCGTTCCGGGCAGATCGCCGAGTCTGTATCGTTCGTTCGGGGCGGAACCGCTATTCACCAGCACCACAGACACGTTGTTGAACGCCGTCTGATCTGCCGGCGCACTCCCGGAGGTGATGTTCCCCGTCATGCGGAACGAATCGTTCGAAATGCCAATCTCTCCGGAGAATCCCACGGACACTTCGTCGCCGTGTGGAGTCGTGCAACCGGCAATGAGGGAGGCGGCCATGAGGATACACACGACGAAGATGTTCCCTCCCATGTCCCTACTGCTATCAGTTCTCTTGTACTAAGATCCAAGTAGAACCCATCAAGCACGCATTCACTGGTCATATCGGGCTCGTAGCCGCTCGCCATGATACTCCAGTCATCACCGTTGACGACTGTCAACCGTAGTAAGGCATCGGGACACTCCGTCGACTCCTGGTCGTCCGCATCCCCCAATGGAAACCCCGTGACTGAATACGTATTTCTCGGGCTTGGCGGCCATATTAGAACTGAGAGGATCAAAGGCATTGGATTCCATCCGGATCGCCGTGCTACCCGTCGGGCTCGATCGGAAGCTCAGACCTGTCTGTTGTCCGTTCCAGGCGATACCCGTTCGCTGCGTGCTCGGAACGAACGTAGTACACGATTTCCGTTTCTCCATCCCAAATATCGGGAGAATCGAAGACGATATACTGCGGGACCGTGTCGAGCGATATTCTCACAGTGAGGCGATCCGATTTACTCTCGATAGTCCCAAGCGTCTCTCTATGAATGAGAATCCCGTCTTCAGCGTAGAATTCAGCCGAAATATTTTCATACACTTCTTGCTCCATCGTCCCGGAGATACCGATCGACCCGTTCATCCGAAACGACGAATCCGATACCGTGATGTTGTCTTGATACGTGAGACTACCGTTACCTTGTTCGTGGATGTAACATCCAGCCAGAGTCCCCATGACTACTACAACGAGCAAGATAGCGGCAGGGTTGTTCATGGTTCCTCAATAGATAATAACTCCTCTATGCTAAAGGCAAGGTACCTTCCGTCCATAGGGGAAACAGCCAAACCGTCTGTGGTTTCAGCCATGATGCTCCACTGACTTGGCCCGCCAGATCTTATCGACTCCGGTGAATCGTCGTATGAGGGATCTCCAGTATCTCCACTGTATACCTCGCCAAGCCGTAGTAAGGAATCAGTACTCGCCGTAGGCTCTTGATCGTCCACCTCACCGATTTCGAGGCTGTGCCCGATTTCATGCATCACGACGGCCGCACTCCCCATTTCGTGGTTGGTATCGTAAGGGGACCGGCGGACATCGTCTGAGTCAAATGTCGCGTCGATTTGCCCAGTATACACGCCGATCAGTGGGGTTCTCCAGTAATTAATGGCACTGGCATCTGCAGCTTCGAGAGCTGGCCCAGGTTCATGTCCTATGAATATATAATCGTCAGCATTCATGTCCTCGTGATTATATTGGACCACTATCGTCTCAACGAGGTCGAACCCGGATTCTGTGCCGATGCAAATACTACCTGGCGACCTCTCAATAATTTCCGCATACATAGGATTGGCTGACGTGAGTGGATCAAGCAGGATGTCCTCTGCGGTACATTGCCACGGATTGTCGAGATTCTCCTCGTCCAATGTGTCATCGAGTGTGAGACTCACGTCGATCCCGTACAAGGCATAGTTCCGTTCGATTGCGTGGACCCACTCGTCTTCGTGAAGAGTGAGCGGTCCCGAGGCACCGGCGTACGTGTCAACCTCGGCGGTATACGTGATCATCGGAGTATCATGGTCATCCGTGGGAGATGTCCCCCTTAGACGTTCCCCGATATGGATATTGGAATGTTCCTGAACACCGTCGGAGTCGATATCAGTACCTGGGGTTGAAGGCGGAAGATGATCGATCTCATGAACCTGTGCCTGTTCTGGAACGACATCTGAGCCGTTGATTCCACCGTCTTGTAGATTGTGACGATACAAGACGAGGTTGTCCGTCCTCCCGACACCATGAACTCCAATGTAGCCGTCCCATTCCCCGTCTCGGTCGGTGTCCGGGTTGTCAGGATGCGTGTTGTAGTCCGCGACGGTCTCTATGAATACATCGAACTCGCCCGATAGAGGCCAAGAGGCTTCCTCCAGCGAAGGGACGGTGAACATTTCCTGACCATCCGTAAGCCCGTCATCATCAGTATCAGGGTCCCAGGGATCGATGTCGTAGGTATGTTCTGTGAGCGGTGTGGGGTATTTCGTCGGTTGCGGCTCCTCGACTGCATTCGGGAGCCATACGTCAAAATGCTCCTCCCCAGAGAGAGACGTAAACGCCAAATCCTCTAACGATGTCTCACCCGAATCGTAATCCTCGGGCACGACGTAGTCGAAATCGTCAGTCGCATCGTTCAGTTCCCAGGTTTGCAGCTGATCCAGACTGCGCGGGGTAAAACGATTGAAATTGATGGTGCGTACGAATCCGAGACGACTCATCTCTGATACCGGATAGCCCGAATCAATTGAAGCACTATCAGACAAACGCTGGGCACGTTCTCCTATCGGATCGATGATACTCCGTTGATGTTCCTGCGTAATCCCATAGGTCACCGTTGCGTTCGGATCCGTGTGCGTGACATCCCGTTCGACATCGTCAGGGAGTCCGTCGTCGTCCGTGTCCGAATCCCACGGGTCGGACGTGAACGTCACGTTGCCGGTCGTCTCGCCGGGCTCCAGCCGCTCGCTCGTATTCCACCGGTACACGGACCCGTTCCGGTACACCACCGAGACATTCCATCCCTCGCGTTCGGGATAGTCGCCGACGCCGTCGTCGTCGGAGTCGACGTCGAGGGGATGACTCGGGGTGGCGTAGAACGCCTCGTCGAGGCTGACCCTCCGGTCGCCGATCGTGAACTCGTAGTCCATCGAGACGTATTCGCCGACCTCGTCACCGTCGAGCAGGAGGTCGCCGTCCGTGTCCGGTTCCTCCGGATTCGTCGTGACGTTCTCTCCGGTACCGATCAGCATCCCGCCGGTCTCCTGGGCGTCAGTGAGTCCGTCGTCGTCGGAGTCGACGCCGCCGGTCGTGTTCTCGGCGACGCGGGAGAAGACCTCTGGGAGTTCCTCGGCGCTGCCGACCGCGTGGAAGCTGCCATCTGTCTCCGTCGCAATCGACTCCAGTTCCGATTCGTCGGCGTTGCCGAAGCCGATCGTGTGGATGGTGACGTCGTTGGCCGCTGCGCGCTCGGCCTGAGACTGTGCACTGCCACCCTGGCCGTCCGCGAGGAGGATCATCGTCCGGGCTCGGGAAGCATTGCTCCCGGCCAGGAGGTGATCGAGGCCAGTGCTGACGCCCCCGGAGATGTCCGTGCCGCCCGATGAGTCCAGCGCACCGATGGAAGCGTTCACGGCGTCGAAGTCTCGGGTGAGCGACTGGGTCACGCTCGCACGATGATCGTAGTCCACCACGGCTGCGCGATCGACGTCGAGGAGTGCACCCACGAACTCACGCGCTGCGCTTTTCCGATACCCGCTTGGGTCGTTCCATCCCATCGATCCCGAGGAGTCGATGACGAACGCGACGTCCAGCGGGCGGACGTCGCCGTCATCGCCACCGCGATCGCTGGGAGGCGTGTTGGCCTCGAACGCGCTCGCCCAGTTCGACACGTCGAAGACGACGAACGTCGAGAAGTGTGTCGTCTCAGCGTGGACCGTGTCGTTTTCGCTGTCGATGGACGTGTTCAGCGGGACGAACGTCCCCACGGAGCTGTTGAAGGTGAAGACGGCCAGATCAGATTCGTTGACGTCGGGTGCATCGTCGTACTCGAAGGAGACGTTGGCTCGCTGGAAGCGTCGGTCCGTCTCCAGGTCGACGATCGGGGTGACGCTTGCGTTGGCGACGGCATCGTTGTCGTACCGTTCCTGATCGTTTCGCTGTATTCGGACGGAGTCACCGATGTTCCCGGGGCCGTGGAGCCTCAGCTCGACGCCGACAGATTCGTTGCCGGCTGTGGTACGATAGGTCTCGTTCCCGTCGAGCACGCCGTCGTCGTCGGTGTCGGGGTCGAGTGGATCGGTGTCGAGTTCCAGTTCCTCACCGTCGTAGAGCCCATCGTCGTCGGAGTCAGCCAGCAAGGGTTCGGTTCCGAGCTCGATCTCCTCGGGATCGGTCAGGCCGTCCCGGTCGCCGTCGGTCGCGTTGTAGTGGCTGCCGGCCTCGACCTCCTCGGCGTTCGTCAGCCCGTCGCCATCTGGATCCTCGGCACCGTCGAGGACGCCGTCATCGTCGGTGTCGGGGTCGAGTGGGTCGGTGTCGGTGATCAGCACTTCGGCACGGTCGTCCAGACCATCGTCGTCGGTATCGTTCGCCAACGGATCGAGACCACGGTCGAGTTCGGTGATCGTCGCGAGCCGATCGCCGTCGAAGTCCTCGCGGCCGTCGATCACGCCGTCGTCGCTCTCGTCGGCGTCGGTCGCCGGCGCGTCGGAATCGGGATCCAGTGGGTCGGTCCCAGTGACGTTCTCCTCGATCAGATCGGAGAGTCCATCGCCGTCGAGCCGGAGTGTCGCGGTGTCCGAGCCCACGACCCGCCCGCTGCGGGCACTCGTGGTCGCCGCCTCGGCCTCGATCGTCGCCACGCGATCCTCGAGCCGGACCGTCGTCGCGAAGGGGATCTCGGCGCCGGCCTCCGCGGTGGCGCGCAGGGGCACCTCCTGCTGCTCGCCGTCGACCGTCACCGTGAGATTCTGGAGCTGCGAGGCGCGGACCGCCGACACTGTCCCGCGGAGGGTGTAGTTCGCGGAGCCGTTCCGGATCGGGTCCTGGCGGTCCTCGATCCTCACGACAGGATCGGTGCTCCGGTGCAGGCGGTTGAGCAGCCGATGGGAGCGGATGAACGCGTGACGGTAGCCCGCGATCGCCGCGTTGCGCTGCTCGCGATCGTAGCGATCGTCGCCGCGGTCGAAGTGTCTGCGAGCCTGGTCGAGCTGGTTAGCCGAGCGTCGCTCGTTGAACTCCGCGCCGCGCTCCTGGAGCACGTGGACGGTCCGGTTGGCATCACGCAGCTCGGCGCGGGCGAAGCGTGCCTGGGAGGCCAGCAGGAGATCGGCAACCTGGGGAGCAGTCTGCTTCGTTCGCGAGATGACCGCGGTGTCCTCGTCGAAGATCCGGACGCTGTCGACGCGGTTCGCGCCGACGTAGTAGGAGAAGGTGTCGTTGATCCGCTCCTGCAGCCGGTCGTTGGCGTTCGGGCCGCCGCGGATCGAGGCGTTCTCGATGCGCTGGTAGGCCCGTATGCGGAGGTCGAGCGAGGAGGCGTTCTCGTCGAAGGATCGTCGGTCCGTGTCGTCACCGGTCGGCGGTCCACCGTCGTCGTTGCCGTTGTCCTGCCCCGGAGGCCCACCGTTCCCCTGGCCGGGCGGACCGCCCTCGTCCGGCCCATTGCCCTGCCCTGGCGGCCCCTGACTCGGGGCGGGCTGGGCGGTGGCGACCACCGGTGCCACCATCGACAGCACCATCAGAAGCGCGAAGGCGACCGCGAGTCCGCGGTTGTCACTCGACATTGGGAACGGCACGTTACCCCGGGGTATTAAATTTTGTCTAGAATATCAAAACAGGAAATGCCATGGGTAGAGAAATATGTCGGCAGCAACGCTTTAGAACTCGAATTCGAGGCAAGGCCCGGAGTTCTCACCGACACCGAGAACGGGCCGTTTTTGCCCGTTCAACGCCGTTCCCAATTGCCATCCGAACGTGTTTGTCGCCCACGCTCCCTACGCCAGCCACTCCTCGGGCGTCGTGTCGTAATCAACGTCGTCGGCCGCCAGGTGCTCGACCTCCTCCATCTGCAGCTCGCGGTGCTCGATCGCCTCGCCGTCGTAGCGCACCAGCAGCCCCTGCTCCTCGATCTCGGGCTCGCGGTTGCGCCGCCGGGCCACCTCGACGTCGTGGTCGTCGACCTCGCGGACGATCGTCGCGAGGTTGACCGGGCGGCCCCACAGCTCGAAGGCGCGCTCGAGGACGCGCTCGGCCTGCTCGAGGTCGAGGGAGACGCCGTTGAAGTGGTGGCCCAGCAGCAGCTCGTTGCGGTTGCGGTAGTTGCCGTCCTCGACGGTGATCGTCGGCTTGCCGAGGTTCGTGAACTGGAGGAGGAGCTTGCGCTTGACGTCGGCGGGGTCGGTGCTCGCGACGCGGTGTTCCTCGGCGGCGTGGGAGTACTCGTAGGTGAAGTAGTCGGCGGCGCCGACGAACTCCTCGGTGAGGAACTGGTCGAGGAAGGTGACGTCGTTGTGGCGCTCGCGGAGTTCGCGCATCCGGGTCCAGCCGGCCGTGTAGTCGACCGCGGCGACGGCCTCGGCGATCGAGTCGTAGCGGTCCTCCATGACGTAGCGAGCGATCTCCTCGAGTTCTGCCTGGGAGACGTCGGGGAGGAACCCGCGGCTGGCGGGCCGGGTCAGCGAGTAGTGGCGGCGGGCGAGCCCCTCGTGGGTGAACAATCGCCAGGCGGCCTCGGTGTGGTCGAACTCGCCGGCGCGGGCCGCGGCGAGGGCGTCCTCGTCCACCAGCTTCGCGGGGAGGGCCGCGATCTCGTCGAGGCTGGCGCTGGCCGGCGACGCGAGCGCCGGCGGCGGGGCGAGGCGGTCGCGGACGTCCTCGAGATCGACCGCCTCCCGCAGCGTCTCGGCGGTGATGCCCTCGACGCGGAGCAGCCGCTCTACG
>JGI12533J12847_1000799_pt1 | contig 15203 bp, 5 predicted proteins | sample A23M1SouthBayCA_FD_12847 | JGI IMG/M metagenome (IMG submission 12847) | reverse complement strand
TCCTGCGGGGCGCCCCGCCCGCCGACCATCGGCGTCGTCGGCCCGTCGGCGCTGCTACGCAGCGCCACCTGATAGAGGCACGGCGTCCAGCCGGCTCCGCCGACGAAGTCGACGCGGACGGCGTCGGTGCCGGGAGCGAAGTCGCTGTAGGTCGTCCGGCGCTGGCTCCAGGTCCACTCCTGGTCCTCCTCCGCCGTGCGGTTGTACTCGGTGAAGCCGGGCTGGAACTGGCTCCAGGAGTCGCCGCCGTCGGAAGACTCGTAGAACTCGAGAGAGCCCTCGTCCCAGCGCTGCATCACCCACAGCACCTCCAGCTCGTCGACGGGCTCGTCGGACTCGAAGACGGCCGAGGCGGTCGAGGCGTCCGAGCGCTCCAGGCGCCAGGGCACCTCGGATCCGTCCGGGAACAGGTGGTACTGGGTCTCCCAGTCGCTGGGCGCCAGGAGGTCGAGGTCGGACTGGTCCGACAGCGACGACGTGTCCTCGAAGGTGTGGACGGCCTCGCTGACCGCGGGCGTCAACAGCAGGAGGTCCTTGAGCGTCGGCGACCAGTTGTCGTCGCCGGTTATGTCGATCCGGACCTGGGTGGCGGAGCCGGAGAATCCGGTCGCACGCGTGCGCATCTGCCCCCAGTGGTCCTCCGCGTCCGGCGAGTCCAGCACCCGGAGCATCTCCGTCGTCTGTGCGACGGACTGCCAGCTCTCGCCACCGTCGGTGGACTCGTAGAACGCGACCTGGCCACCGCTGAACTGATCCTGTGACCAGAGGAGGTCCGCTCCGGAGACCGGCTCGTCGGTCTCGTAGACGATGCTGGCGGTGTCGCCGCTCGCGCGTTCGATCCGGTACTGGTCGGTGGAGCCGTCCAGTAACTCGTGGGCGACTGGCTGGTACTCCGTGACCCAGACCTCGCCGGCGGTGGTCGTGAAGTGGTCGGTCGAGTCGAACCGGTCCCGCATGAGGTACCGTCCCGAGAGCTCGCCGTCGCCGTCCTCGCCGTCGTCCTCCTGTGGCTGGGCCGTCGGGAGGTCGGGATCGAGCACGACGACCGTCGAGGACAGCGAGGAACGCTCCCCCGAGGTGGCACTGGTGACGACGAGCTCCTGGCTCGGTGCTCCGGCGTTCTCCCAGCCGCGGGAGAGCTCGATCTCGGCGGCCTGGCCGGCGGGAACGGTGATGGACTCCGAGAGATCCGTTCCCGTCACCGAGACGTCGAAGGTCTGTTCGCCCGACCCGTAGTTCGCGACGGTGTACGTCCAGGTGCCCTGCGTGCCCGCGTCGATCATCGACGGGCCGTCGCCTCCGGAGAGCTGCCAGGGAGCGCCCTGCTCGGTCTCGAGGATCGCGAGACCCAGGTCCCCGACGCTCTTGGAGTTCGCGATGGCAGGGAGCGTCCAGCCCAGCACCGCGTCCCGGTCGTCGGCGCCCTCGGCCGCGTCGTTGTCGTCGTCGTTGACGATGATGCTGAAGGGCATGGTGTCGCCGGGGCCGCGGTCCGCTGGGAACAGCGTCTCCCAGGGGAACTCGACGTCGTAGGTCGTGGTGGCGCCGCTGCGGGAGACGTCGGCGGTGACGGCGTCGGCGCCGGCGGCGGCCGAGCCCTCGATCCAGCGGTTGACCGACGTCGAGCCGTCGGCGAGGCTGAAGCCGTACTCGGGGCCGTAGGCACCGCCGTACCCCGCGGCGATCTGGATGCTGTCCTCCTGCCACATGCTCGATCCCGCGGTCCCGTTGTGAGTGTCGTCGGTGACCTCCGCGCGGAGGTACAGCGCGCCGTCGTCGTACCCGAGGTAGACGTCGGCGGAGACGTCCTCGGGACCGCTCGTGTTGTCCTCGCCGTCGGGGTTGGAGACCTCTGCCCCCGAGGGCGAGAGGGAGAACAGCGGGTCCTCGCTGACGCCGCCCCCGGTGTTCGGCACGACGACCTGGCGTTGCCCCGGCGCGGAGACGACGTCCGTCGACATCGACGGCGGATCCACGCTGGCGGCCGGTCCCGCGCTCGGGGCCGTGCTCCAGGCGCCGTACGCGTCGGCCATCATGTCCGGCACGTGGGGGTCCTCGTTCGGGAAGACGCCATAGAGGTCCCAGGTGAGCGGGAACTCGTCGTCGTGGCGGGTGTCCCAGATCAGCGATCCGTCGACGCCGAGCTCGCGCATCTCCCGGAACCAGGCGGAGAACACGCGGATCCGCTCGTTCAACTCTTCGTGGTCGGGCATGTCGTCGCTCCCCGAGCGGTCGACCGGCCAGCCGTACTCGCCGGCGTACAGCGGCATGCCGAGGTCGTCGGCCGCCCCCTTGTGCTCGCGGAGCACCTCGATCCCGCCGTCGGGGCCGATGCCGGTATGACCTTCGGCGGAATCCGCCCAAATGTGAAGCGAGTATGCGTCGATACCGTCCCGAGAGTGGGCCTCCCGGAAGTGGCTCGTCCCGGTGTCCATGCCCATCCCGGTCGACACGAGATGGTTGTCGTCGATGGACGTGATGTGGGCGGCGACGTCCTCGACCCACTGGTAGAAGTCCCCGCCGGAGCCGTCGGGCTCGTTGGCGTGTTCCCACATCATGATCGTCGGGTCGTTGCGGTACTCGACGCCGGTAACGGTGTTCTCCCGAGTCAGCACGTACTCGATGAAGTCGAAGTACAGCTGGCGACACTCCTCGTTCGTGTAGAAGTCGCCCTTGCTCTCGGCGCCGTCGACCCAGGAGACGTACTGCGGGATGCCGCCCTGCCAGTCCCAGTAGTTCGTCAGCGGGAGCACGAGGCGGATCCCACGCTCGCCCGCCGCCGCGACGAGCCGATCGAGGGCCTGGAAGGCATCTTCACTGTACTCGCCCGGTTCGGGCTGGAGCGGGAAGTCGTCGTTCTCCGTCCCCGAGCCGAAGGCCGTCGCGCGGACGACGTTGAACGCCGGGACGGCCTCCTGCCACTGGTCGAGCATCGCCTCCTGGTCCTCGGCGCTTTGCTTGCGGAGCTGCGGGTGGTTCCCGCCGACCGGATAGAACGGTTCGCCGTCCACGACGAAGTCCGTGCCGTCGACTTCGACGAAGGAGTCCATCGCCTGTGCCGAGGCCGATCCTCCCACCGCGGAGAGGCCCCCCGCGGCGAGGATCCCAGCCCCCGTCGTCCGGAGCAGTGTCCGACGGGTCGTGTCGGGTACCGATTCCCCCACTCGACGGTCCGTGTTGGTGTCTACCATTGCTACACTACTGGATTTCGTATTGGTGTAGTTAAGTATTTTCACTGAAAATTACTGCGGATGGTTGTAAACGTCCGTGACCTGAACGCAACGTCTGACGCGGAATCATTGCCGAGGACCGGTAGGCAGGGGCGTACCCGATGAACCGGGCCGGTGATCCACGCCCGAGCGGCACCTGTGACGTCGTCGTCCCCTTCGGCGGGGAGCTCCCAGGGGAGGCCGACACGATTTACTGGCCCCGCTCCGTAGCCGTCGAGAATGCATACCGTCTCGGACTCGAGGACGCGCCACGCCAGACTGGCACTCCTCCTGGCCGTGTGCACTCTCGGGGCCCTCGCCCTCGTGACAGTGCCAGCCCTCGGCGGTGGACCTGCCGTGGCCGACGAGACGGCGTTCGATAGCGTCGGGACAGCGCCCGCAGACGACCGATCCCCCGTTGGCCCTGCCGACAACACGACCGAGTATCTGGTCTACTTCGATCGGCCGGACGGGACCGATCGAGCTCCCGCGCACGTGACGACTGAATCCACGCTCCGGAACGCTGCGAGTCAATCGGCGGCGCCACTCCACGACCTGGCCCAGCGCCGGTCGGGCCTCGCCGTCGAGCGACAGTTCTGGATCACTCCCGCGACGCTCGTGCGCGTCGACACCGATCGCGTGTCGCTCGACCGGCTCCGAGCGGTCGAGGGCGTCCGTGCGGTGGCGCCAAACCGGGAGGTCCGCGTCGTCGGAGCGGGTGGCCCCGACGCCAGCGAGGCCGGTGTGATCGGAGCGAGGGCTACGGGGACGACGGACGGCCAGAACCGGACGACGAGCGCAGTCTCCACGGCAACCCACGGCGCGAGCACCTGGGGCCTCGATCGCATCGACGCGCCGGAGGCGTGGTCGCAGTACGACACGCGAGGCGAAGGCGTCCGCGTGGCGGTCCTCGACACCGGGGTCGACGCGGACCACCCCGACATCGACCTGGCCGGCTGGGCTTCCTTCGATCGTGAGGGGAATCGAACCGGCGACGCGCCACAGGACTACGATCCCGGCGGGCACGGCACCCACACGGCGGGGACCGTGACCGCCGGCGACGGCGGTGGCCAACACCACGGCGTCGCACCAGACGCGGACCTCCTGGCGGGTGCGGTGATGACGGACTGCAGCGGCAACTGCTCCGGGACGGCCGCCCAGTTCTACGCCGGCCTCGAGTGGGCCGTCGAGCAGGACGCCGACGTCGCCTCGGTGAGTCTCGGGGCCACGGGCTACTGGCCCGGGGACATCGATCCAGTCAGGAACGCGGAGGCGGCAGGCACCATGGTCGTCGCGGCCTCGGGCAACCTGGGGCTGGGCAACTCCTCGTCGCCGGCCAACGTTTTCGACGCGACCAGCGTCGGGGCAATCGACGCGGCTAACAACGTTCCGGACTTCTCCAGCGGGGAGCTCGTCGACACCGACGAGGCCTGGACGATCAACGGCACGAACTACGCCCCCGGCGACTGGCCCGCCGAGTACGTCGTCCCGAGGCTCACCGCGCCGGGAAGCTCCGTCAACAGCACGCTCCCCGGCGGCAGCTACGGCCACTACTGGGGCACGAGCATGGCGACGCCCCACGTCGCAGGGGCGGCGGTCCTCCTCGAGTCAGCGACCGACGACGACCTCTCGCCCGCCCAGCTCGAGTCCGCGCTGGTCGAGACCGCTCGGGCCCCCTCCGGAGCAGACCCCCGGCGCTACGGGAACGGCGTGATCGACGTCGACGACGCCATCGGATCGGTGGTCGCCTCGCCCGAGTGGTCGCTGTCCGTGGACTCGGTGTCCGCCGGGGTTGCCGGCGACCCCGTGGAGGCGACCGTGACGGTCTCGAACGTCGGCGACGCGGCCGGGGAGACGACCGTGACGGCAGACCTCTCTGGGATCGGCACGGCCTCCACGTCTGTCGAGGTTGGGGCTGGCGAGAGCCAGTCGGTGACACTCGCGGTCGCGACCGAGCCGGACGACGACGGCGACCACACGTTGACGGTGACCGCCGGCGGCGTGTCCCGTGATCGTCAGGTGAGCCTCGAGGTCCCGCCGGAGCTGACGCCCGATCGCGTCGACGTCACGAACGTGGGCCTCGAGGACGGCGACACCGTGGCTGCCTTCGGGAACCAGACCGACGCACACGCCCAGATCGTTCCGCGGGACGGGAACGCAGTCGTGGTCCTCCGCGTCGAGACGTTCAGCGAGACAGACGACCCGATCAACGGGAGCGTTGCGCTGTCGGTCCCGGACCTGAACGCCAGCGACAGCGACGACACGGCGTTCCACGGTCAGTGGCTGGCACCCGAAAGCGCCCCGACGCACGCGCTCACCGACGGCGGGGAGAACCTCACGCTCGCCACCGGCGACGACGGGGTCTCGGTCGCGCGGCTGGCGGTCGATCGCTCCGGGGCGACGCTGAACCTCTCGGGAACGGCCCGCGGCGGGACCGGGATCAGGGGCGAGTTGCTCGCGACGGACGCCGGAGACCTCACCGCGACGACGTTCCTGGGTGCGACGGTCGTCGAGCCGGCGTCGCTGACGGGATCGGTCACGAACGAGAACCAGACGGCGCTGCCGAACACGACCGTCTGGGTCGAGCGATTTGGCGCCTTCACGCTCGAACCCGTCGACCCCCTCGCGAACCTCGAGGACCGGGCGGCCGTCCGGCAGACGGAGTTCGCGTTGAACGACACGGCGACTGGGGAGTCCACCACCCATACGGGAGCGGAACTGGAGGCCTTCGACTTCTCGGACGTCGATCGGATCTCCCATCCGGGTACCGACAACCTGAGTCTCCTGACGTTCGCTAACGACTCCACCACCGACGCCCACTACACCCTGGAGGCCGTTCCCGCCACGATGGAGGGCCTCGACCTCGAGGGTACCGCCGTGCGATACGTCACGGGGCGAAACGGCAGCATCCAGGCGACGAACGTCACCCCTAGCGACACTATCGAGCGCGACATCGTCATCCCCGGTGGGGATCCCAATGCAACGGGCGCCGCCTACCAGGTGTCGGCCCTCTCGGCCTCGCCGAATCCCGCAGCGGCCGGCGAGCCCGTTACTATCTCCGCCAACGTCACGAACGTCGGCGATACCGCCGGAACGACCGACGTGGTCGCGACGGTCTACGGCACCCCCACGATCACACGGACGACGGAGAACGTCCACATCGATCCGGGCGAGACCCTCCAGGCGGCGTTCGACATCGACAGCGGGGAGCTCGGGGGTGGCTTGTACGCATACAACGTACGCGCACGCGAGGGGCGCGTCAACGGGACCCTCACTATCGAGGCCGCCGCCGAGGTCGACGGCTGGTACGCCACCTACACGAACGACGACGGCGTCGTGGATCGGGCCGGCCAGATCTTCGACGCCATCGACGCGTTCGAGGGCGGCGGGCTCCGGGCCGGCCAGATCTTCGACCTGATCGAGTCCTTCGAGAGCGGACGGCCGGTCTCGGAGCTGTGAACCGTGCCAGTGGGTGCGAGGGCGACGCACGCGATCTCACGTGGAGTATCGCTCTCCCCGGACCGTCCCGTGGTGGCACCGATCCGTGAGTACTGCAACCGATCGAATTCCTCCGGCGGTTGGCGACGGTCGACGGGCGTCTGCCCGTTCCGCTGCCGGCTTGCAGGCGAGTCCCGACGCCTCAGGACTCCAGCTTTATATAGACTGTCGGTACCAGCCAGGGGCGCACCAGTACCTGATGCTTTCCTTACCGGAACTCGGAGTTCCCCGCCTCCCGTTCACCAGCCCCCCGATTTCGCACGACGAGCGTCTGACGATTGTATTAGGTGTGTAACGTCACGGGTTGCAGCTTATGACAAAGTATTTAATGCCGGGTATAGAAGCCGATATCGTACCCCTACCCATGAGTACAGTAGCGAGTACCCGAGGTCGCTCCGCGTCGAGCCGTCGGCGCGCCGGCGCGGGTCGGACGATGGCTATGGTGGAAAGCTCCTGGCTCAGGTACGATCACTATTAAAACTATGACAGGAAACACGACATCATATCGCGAGATGGGACGGTCGGCGTTCCTGACCGCGATCGCGGTGCTGTCCCTGTTCCTGGCCGCCGTGCAGTTGGCGGCTCCGATCGGGACGGCACGCGACGATAGTCCCGTGGGCCCACCGGCCCACGCGGACGCCGTATCGAATACGACGACAACCCATGGAGGTGTTGCGTGACTATGAGCGAACTTCGAAGCAAGGGCGGTGCGGTGCTGTTCGCACTGCTGATGGTCACGTCGATGTTCGTTGGGTTTGCGGCGCTCGGCGGGACGGCTGCTGCGGCCGCGCCGCAGTCGCCGGTTACGGACAACACTGCGACCGACACCGCCGTGCCAGGCGAGATCACGGAAGTCGCGGCTCTTGGCTTCAACACGACCGGAAACGTCTCGAACGCAACCGTTGACGTTTCGGCCGGCAATCAGGCTGCCAATATCACCGCGGACGACGTGAGCCGAGTCATCGTCGAACTGCAGGACCCTAGCGGCAATACGATCGCGCAGCAAGACGCGACCTACAGCTCCCTGTCGACGACGGTGTCCTTCGGCGGCAACCAGTCCAACGTGCAAAACGTGAGCGTTCGCGCCGAGGTGTCGAGCCTTGCAGATGACAACGACATCCTTGACGCGAACGTCTCCTTCTCGGATGCCGCCGGGAACTCCACCGCCACCATCGACACGAATAACAACCAGACAATTACGGCGGAGACCGGTGCTCGCCTCCGAGGCGAGGTCCTCTTCCAGAACGGGAATCCCGCCACCAACGTGACGATCGACATCCTCGACACCGACACGGGGAACGTTGCGATCCCCAACGTCACGACGCGCGGCGACGACACTGCGAGCCCCGGCACGTGGGGCCCACGCGTGGCTTCGCCGGGTAACTACACGGCCGTCCTCGACCCGCTATCCCCGCTTCAGGGACAGTACGAGGACTTCTCGACGAACGTCCAGCTCGACTCCGGCGAGACCGAGAAGATCGAGACGACGCTCGACGAGAACCTCGTTCCGGCCGACATCGAGGTCGTCCCGGAGAACGGTGAAGCAGTCGTCGGGGACCAGATCGAATACACCGTGACGGTGTACGACCAGAACGGCGACGCGCTAGAGGGCGCGTCGGTCTTCGTCTCCGGCAACTCCAACAACGTCGTCAACGTGGTGAACAACAACACGAAGACGACCGACGCGAACGGTCAGCAGACCTTCAGCGTTGACTCGAGTCAGATCGCGACCTCGACGCTGACGTGGGAGGCCGCTAACCTCAGCGGCCCCAACCCGTCCGACACTGCGACGGCCACCTTCATCCAGCGCGGTGAGGGTGTCATCCGTGGCGACGTCAACAACGGGGACGCCGCCTGGGACGAGGAGATGGACATCGAAGGTGCGGACGTGTGGGCAGTCAGCGAAACCCGCTACAACACCAACACGTTCACCAACGACGCCAACATCACTTCGCTCGTCACTGACGACGACGACACGGTGTGGATCCGTCTCGTCGACAACGAGACCGACGCGATCCTCGGGCACAACGAGTACGACCTCAACACCGGTCCGAGCACGCACGTGCGCCGTGTTGCGGATCTCAACCAGACCGAGAACGCCGTCGGTCAGGGCTTCGCGCTGATCGACGAGGACGGTGACGACATCATCAACTTCAGTCACACCCGACTGGAACCCCAGGAGTACTACGCGCAGCTCTCGGTCGACGCCTGGAACGCGAGTGACGAGACCGTTCGCGACGACGGTCAGCAGGAGAACTTCATCAACGTCACCAACGCGACCGCTGGCACGATCGACGAGCTCAACACGACGAACGATCCCGTCGTGTTCTCGCCGACCGCCAACCTGACGCCCGAGAATGCTCAGGAGCTCTCGGCGGCGTCCGGTCAACGGCTCTACACGCAGAGCCAGGAGGACGGCGACTACCAGCTGACGAACCTCTTCACCGACTTCCAGACGGGTGAGAACTACAACGTCTTCGCCCGTGACGTCGGCTTCCTGATGGAGTCGCACTTCGTGAACGTCACGGAGGAGAACGACGGCTCCGGCGACTGGACCGTCCAGCAGGCGTTCACGCTGGAAGAGACACAAGTCGAGCCTGACGGTGTCGACATCCAGCAGATCGGTACCTCGACGACTCTCGCCGGCAACGTGACGGAGTTCGACAACCAGACGGACGAGTTCTTCCAGGAAGTCCCGCGCGATGGCGTCACCTACGACGTCATGCTGGTGAACTCGACGGCGCAGGGCGAACTTGTCAACGCTACCGTCGACATCCACTTCAACGAGACCTTCGACCTCGGTGACTTCGAGGAGGTCCAGAGTGGCCAGCTGCTCAGCGCCGACAACGGCAACAACACGGCGACCATCACCACCAGCGATGATGGTCAGGCGTGGGTCTGGTTCCAGACTGGAGAGACTGTAGCCGGTGATGGTGAGACAGTCTCTTACGATGTCGAGAAGTGGGCTACCCTCGCAACCGACGCGCGGGTCACCGACTACTCGAACGCTCGCTTCATCCCGGTCGAGAACTTCGATTCCGGTTCGATCACCGGGAACGTTCGGAACACCGACGTCGGTCTCCCCGAGACCGTCGTCTGGACCCGCGAGTTCGACACGGCAGCGGGTTACTTCGAGATCGTGCCCCACGACGTGGAGACTGACATCGAAGACGCAGGCGAGGTCGGCGGCGACGAGGCCGTCGAGGACGCCATGTTCCAGATCACGTATACCACCGGGGACCTCCCCGGCGGGACGGTGATCAACACGGCCAACGTCACGGCCGCCGACCTCCGGAACTACGACTTCGCCGAGTTCCCGAGCGTCAGCACGCCGAACGTCGAGGACTTCAACCTCCTGCGCTTCCCGCAGGAGGACGGCAGTTACTCGATGGACCGCGTGCCTGCTCAGGACCCCCTTGGGGTCGACTACGCGCGTCTCCAGGCCGTGCAGTACGGCTCCGGTGACACCGGTAACGGGACGTCCTCGAACCCCGTCCGCGTTGGGTTCACCGAGGAGGGTGACGTTGTCATCCCCGAAGCAGTCGTTCAGGCTGCAGACCTGTCCATTGCGCTCAGCGCACCGGACACGGTCACGGAGGGTGACAACTTCACCGTCACCGCTGACATCACGAACAACGGCGGCGTCTCCGCCACCACGGACGTGATGTACTCGCTGGGCACCGAAGTCGCGATGACCGAGGACGACGTCGAGATCGCTGCTGGCGTGACCGAGACGGTCACATTCGAGGTCGACACCAGCGGGATCCCCGCGGGTGACTACAACCACGGCGTGAGCGTCGACGGTACGGACGCCAACACCTCGATCACCATCGAGAGCAGCGGCGGAAGCAACTGGTGGGACGCCTATACCAACGACAGCGGCGTCGTTGACAGCTCCGGCCAGATCTTCACCGCCATCGACGACTTCAACAACGGCGACCTCACCTCCGGTCAGATGTTCGATCTGATCGAGTCCTTCGAGACCGGCACCCCGGTCCAGGACCTCCAGAGCTAAGGGGTCGAAGCGGACCGACGCTCGGTCCGTTGCGGTCTGCGGTTTCTCTCTTTCGCTGCTCGACGCCGAATGGCGAGACTGTCCCCAGTCGAGATTCACTCCTCTCGCGTTCGTACCGGTGCAAGCAGGGCCCGATGATCGAGTCGGAGCTACGAAATCCCGATTCTCAGCACACCGCACGTGGGGCCCAATTGCCGATGGGGTTCGTATCCAGCAGAGAACTCTACTGAGTGACGATGTGTCTCGACCGACGTCTCATCGGAGGGCCAGTGCGTCAGTGACCGACCCGCGGTTTGGCCGAACCACCCGCAGTGCCGCCGGGCAGTGGAAGGCGATTGGCACTCCTATTGGTTCGCCGATACTACGTTCCAGCGTATCCGACTCGTCATCTCCCGCGTCGACGAGGGAACGAGCCACCGGAACCGTGATCGGGCCTTTAAGTACCTCTCGACCCCCAGGATCGGGCGAATCCGACGGCTTCCGGGTGTCCCACAACACAAAGCATTTACCACCCCCTTTCAATAGATCCGACTGGATGGCAGGCCGTAGTACCGTCAACCGGAGTACGTAATGACGGGATCCGGCACTGCCAGAGAACAGATATCAACACAACTATGACACGAGATTCGACGTATCGCGGAAAGGGACGTGCGGTGTTCCTGGCCGCGATCATGGTGATCTCGATGGTCGCGCTGTCCGCGTCGTTTGCGGGGGCAGCCGGGGCCCAACAGGTCACCACGCAGGACCGGACCGTCCCCTCCGAGGCAGCCCCCGGAGAGACGGTCACGGTTACGGTAGACGCATCGCTCGATTCGGCATCAAGTGTAAACTTCGCTGACGCCTTCAGCCCCGACGTCGCTGACGCGGCAGTGACGGACGCGGGTGGAGCCAGCTTCAGTGGCGCGAACACCGGCGAGGTGTTCGCCAACTGGGGTTCGACGGACACCGTGTCGCTGACCTACACCGTCACGATTCCGAGTGACGCACAGGACGGCGACACGTTCGAGATTTCGGACTCCAGCTCCAGCGACCTGAACCTCGGCACGGACACCATCACTGTTGCCACGGACGGCAACGGCCAGGACCCTGGTGACGGCGACGATGAAGGTCCCGCCGCCAGCTACTCGCTGAACGAGCTGGACACCAACGAGCCCATCATCTGGCAGGGCCAGTCCCTGGAGATCACGGGCATCACCTCCGACACCCTGCAGGTCTGGGAGAGCAACGAGGCTGGTGACCGCGCTGGTCACGTCGGCGACGAGTCCGTCTCCGGCAGCTCAGTCACGATCGACACGACGGACCTCGAGGCCGGTAACTGGTACGTCGTCCGTTCGGGCGGCACCAACTACGGTCCGTTCTTCGTGACCGAGCAGGACGTCTCCTTCGAGTTCGCAGCGGGCTCGATCGCGGCCGACGGCTCGACCACGCTCGACTTCGCGAACGACAACCGCGGTGAGGCCGTCGACCTGATCGTCAGCGCCGACAACCTCGACGCCGACGATCTCGCGAGCATCCTCGAGGGCGCGTCCGTCGAGAGCTCCGAGGACGGCACCGTCCGCGTGCAGGACGTCTCCGAGGGCGACTCCGTGAACGCCGACTTCACGGGCGTCGCCGCCGGTGACTACAACTTCACGGTCGAGGTCGCCGACACGACGGCCTCCGACTCTGCATCGATCGAGGTCACGGACATCAACCTCGACGACGCCAACTTCGATCAGGGCGTCTACAGCGAGGAAGTCGGTGACGTCGCCGGCATGGGCGTCGAGACGGCCGGTCTGAACAACGTCTACGTCGAGATGGAGGACGAGCACGGCGTGCTCGATCACACCTTCCAGATCTCCGGCGTGGGCGACAGCGCTGGCTTCTCGCTGAACACGTGGAACACCCTGCCCGACGTGCAGGACTCGCTCTCGACGTCCACCGAGGACGCCTCGCTGAGCGAGGTCTCCGCGGACTCCGACGACATCTCCGAGCAGCTCCAGCCGAGCCGGGTCAACCTCCGGCTCTACACCGGGAACCCCGCTGACGGCGGGACCCAGCTGGACCGCTCGATCCTCCGACTGGAGGACAACTCGCTGGGCGCGGCCACGACGTGGACTGCCCCGGCATCCGCTGACGTGGGCGGCGCCGACATCGCGGATCTCGTCGACGCCTCCACCCAGCGCAGCAACGTCGCCGCCGGTGACTACCTCGTCACGCAGGTCGAGGCCTCCGGCGTCTTCGGCTACCTCGCTGGCGACGGCGAGTTCGACCCGTGGGGCCAGGGCCTCTCGATGACCTGGACCGACACCAACGAGCCGGCCTACGGCTCCGCTGACAGCCTGGCGCTGGGCGACGACCTCGCAGTGGGCGAGGACGTCTGGCTCCGCCAGGACCCCGGCAGCAACCAGTTCTTCGCCATCGTCAGCCCGGCTGCGGTCGACGAGATCGGCGCTGACGAGACGTGGAACGTCGAGTTCGGAATGTCCAGTGCGAACCCGTACGTCGACGCTGACGGCGGCATCTCGGCCAGCGCCGAGTTCACGCACGTCGCGCGCTCGATCAGCTTCGACGTCCCCGAGAACGACGACGGTCAGCTCGTCGTCCGCCCCGAGGACGGTGTGAGCATCTCGGGTTCGTCCTCCGCTGCCCCCGGCACGGAGGTCGACCTGACCGCGTTCTTCGACACCGAGATCCGTGACGCCTCCGCCACCGTCGGCGCCGACGGTACGTGGAGCACCAGTCTCGACCTCGGTAGCTACGACGCAGGTGCGGCGTTCACGGCAGAGGCGGCCGAGAGCGGTCAGCCGGCCTCCGGCGTGGACCCCGTGACGACCGGTGAGGTCAGCTTCGTCACCGGCGAGCCGCCGACAGACCCCGGTGCAGAGGCCGAGTTCGAGGTCTCCGCGCGGGCGCCAACGAACGTCGCCTTCAACGGGAACGCTGCGGTCTCGTACTCGTTCACCAACACCGGTGGACAGTCCGGCACTGTCGAGTACCAGGTCCTCGTCGACGGTGAGGTCGTCGACGAAGGCACCGCTGATCTCGACGGTGGTGCGTCCACCGCCGCGATGAGCTACTCGCTGGACACCGGCGAGTCCGGCAACATCGACTGGGACGTCGAGACCCAGGACGACAGCGAGTCGGGTACGGTCTACGTGCGGGAGCAGCCCGCCGAGCCCGAGCCCGCCAGCTTCCAGCTGTTCGCCAGCGCACCCTCCCAGGTGACGCAGGGTCAGGACGCCCAGATCCAGTTCTCGATCACCAACACCGGTGGTTCGGCTGGTGAGGTCGAGTACACTGTCGACTCCGGCGACAACAGCGAGACCTACACCGCGACCCTCGCCCCGGGAGCCTCCACCGACACGCTGACGTGGGACCTCCCGACGAACGAGGCCGGTGAGGTCAACTGGGAAGTCACCGCCGGCGACCAGTCTCGGACCGGTACCCTCACGGTCGAGGCACCGCCCGAGCCGCCGGCCGACGACGAGGACGGCGATGACGGCGACGACGGCGACGGTGGTCAGCCCGGCTTCGGGCTGATCGTCGCGCTGTTCGCGCTGATCGGTGCCGCGCTGCTTGCGCTGCGCCGGCAGGACTGAGCGATACCTGCGATTCGCCGTTGCGGTTTTTTCTTTCGGGCATCGTCGGAAGCGACTGCCACGACGAAACCAACATATTCAGGAACGGGTACGCGCAACCCCGGATATGGACGACAACGCCGCCGATGCCGTGTCCCGTCGGACGCTCCTTCGCGGAGTTGCCATTGGGTCGACGGCCGCCGCTGGCGTCGGTGCGGCCGCGGGGAGCGCGAGCGCACAGAGCCAGGAGATCATGGCCGGGACCGACGGTGCACCACTGGCGTTCTCACCGGACTCCGTCACGGTCACGCCCGGGACCGAGGTGACCTGGGTCTGGGGCACCGACGGCCACAACGTCGTCGTCGACAGCCAACCCGACGGCGCCGAGTGGGAGGGCCACGAGCCCATCGAGAACACCGGCTTCGAGTACTCCCACACCTTCGAGGTCGAGGGGACCTACGAGTACTTCTGTCGACCTCACATCGCCAACGGGATGGAGGGGACGATCGAAGTCACCGAGGACGCCGGTGGGGACGGTGGTGGCGGGAACGCGGGCCCGCCCGAGGTCCCCGCCTCCGCGTTGAACCTCACGCTCGGAATTGGCGGCGTGATGGCGGCGACGATCGCCGGCGCGTTCTTCTTCATCAAACACGGCGGCAGTCGCGAGGAGTGACACCGCCGGCGCCGGGGGTCACTCCGCCATCCACTCTTCTGGCCACTCGAGGACCTCGAGGTCGACCGGTCGGGGCGATCCCTCGAGGTCGGCGACGATCCGCTCGAGCAGCGACTCGGCGTCGGCCCGGAGTCGCGTGGCGAGCGTTCGCCGAACACGGGACGAGGAGAGCAACGCCGCCCCGCCGATCCCGGCGAGTCGGCTCCCCGCCGGATCGTACTCCGCGATCAAGTGGACCCGCGTCGGGG
>JGI12533J12847_1000761_pt1 | contig 15605 bp, 17 predicted proteins | sample A23M1SouthBayCA_FD_12847 | JGI IMG/M metagenome (IMG submission 12847) | reverse complement strand
GACCGCGGCGAACGCGACGACGGGAGCGGATCGGGCAGCTGGCGGCGGAGCGGCCGCCACAGCGATCGGAGGTCCCTCCGAGACCCGGCCCACCAACGACGTCTACGCCGCGTGGGCCCGAGTCGCCGACGCGGCCGCCCTCGACGATCCCGCGACGGTGACGCCCCGAACCACAGCCCAGGCGGCCGTGGATGCTGGACTGCCCTCGACGCGGGTCCGAGAGCTCCGGCGGCTCTTCGAACGAGTGCGCTACGGCGGGGCGACGCCGACGGCCGACCGCGAGCGCCGGGCGAGTGCGCTGGCCGAGGGACTGTTCTCGGCGGTGGAGTCGAACGCGACGTCGGCGCAGGCCGAGGAATCGTCGGAGCGAACCGATGCGTCGGCGTCGGAACGGGTGAGCGATCCGTGATGCGGCGGGTGCTCCTCGGCGTCGGGACGGTGGCGACGGTTTGCGGTGCGGCGTTGCTCCTCACGCCGCTATCAGTCCCCTACAGCCCGCCGATCGTGCCGACGCTGGGTGTGGTCGCGGCGGCAGGCATCCTCCTGGGAGCCCCGGTCCTCGGGCGACAGCTGGGGATCCGGCGAGGCGGGGAGCCGTTGCCCGATCCGGGCACTCGAGATGGGCGGGCGGTCCCCGGCGACGGCTTCGACGCCGATCTCGCGGCGGTATCGGCCCGTGGAGACGACGATCGACGCGAGCGGATCCGCGACCGGCTCGAGACGGCGACGGTGGCCGCGTTGACGGACGCGTCGGGCTGCTCGGCGGCGGATGCCCGCGAGGCCCTCGCCGAAGGATCCTGGACCGACGACCCGGACGCCGCGGCGTTCTTCGCGCCCCACGTCGCCCCTTCTCGGTCGCTACGAGAGCAGCTCCGGGCGTTCGTCGCCGGCGACCTCCCCTTCGTCCGGCGGGCCAAGCGCGTCGTCGCCGCCATCGAGGCCCTGGAGCGATGACGGGGACGCCAGCACCGATCGAGGTCGAGTCCGGCGTCGAAGGAACCGACCGATGGCGCGGCCTCGGCGCGGCTGCGATCCTCGCCGTGGCGCTCGGCCTCGTGACGCGCCGGCCGGCCCTGTTGCTCGTCGCCGGCATGGGCCTCGCGCTCGTCGCGTACGCCCGGGTCGTCGCACCCCCGGAGCTGCCGTTGTCGCTGTCGCGAACCGTCCAGCGACCGGCGGACGACGGCGACGGCCGGATCGGCGTGGAGGTCGCCGTCGAACACACCGGCACGCGGACGATCCCGGACCTCCGCCTCGTCGACGGCGTCCCCTCGTCGCTCTCGGTCGCGTCGGGGTCGCCCGCACTCGCCACCTCCCTTCGTCCCGGGGAGACGGTCCACCTGTCCTACGCCGTGGAGCCTCGCGAGGGCTCCCACGAGTTTGGGGACGCCGCGGCGGTCGCACGGGACGTCGCTGGCGTCGTCGAACGCCGGGCGGTGCTCGCCGTCGATGGTCGCGAGGCACTCGCAGTCTCGGAGGCGTCGGCGATCGATCCCCCGGCGGTCCGTCCGCCGGCAGCGCGATTCGCCGGTGGGGCCGCTACCGCTCCACGGGCGGAGGGCGGCGTCGCCTTCCACGGGACCCGGGAGTACCGGCCGGGCGACGACGTCGGGCGGATCGATTGGGACCGGTACGCCCGGAGTCGCGACCTCCGGACCGTCGAGTACGACGCCGACCGCGGGACGACGATCGTCATCGTGGTCGACGCACGGACGCCAGCCGCCTGCGCTCCGTCGCCGGAGGACCCCACGGCGGTCGAGCGCTCCCTCACGGCGGCGGCCTCGCTGGCCGCTGGCGTCTCCACCGCCGGCCACCGGCTCGGGCTCGTGCGGCTCGGGCCCGACCCGCAGTGGATCGCGCCGTCGCGCGGGCGAGCACACGAGCGTCGCGTCCGCGAGACGCTCGCGGAGCGGCCGCCCTTCGATGGCGAGCACTCGGCCGGGTTCGACTGGCTGACCGAGCGCCTCGGTGGCCGGGTGGACCTCCTCGTGCTCTCGCCACTGATCGACGAACCGCCTGCGAGGAGCGCCACCCGGCTGCAGGCGACCGGGACGCCCGTCACGCTGCTCAGCCCCGACCCGACGGCCGAGGGGACGCCCGGCCAGCGCCTCGCCCGGATCGAACGCGAACAGCGGATCCGCTCGCTCCGTACCGCCGGCGTCGCCGTGGCGGACTGGCCGCCAGCGACGGCGATCGAGCGGGCACTCCGGCGCCTGGAGGGTGGCCGATGACCCGGTGGCCGGCAACCCCCGCGTCGACAGGCTGGCTCGCAGGGGGCAGTGCACTCCTCGCCGCGTTGGCGGCGCCGATCCTCACCGGGACCGGCGCCGGGTCGACGCTGGCCGGCGTGGCGGGATTGCTCCTCGTCGGGGTCGGGCTCGCTCGCCGGCGCGCAGGTGCCGTCTCACTCGGCGCGAGCGGGCTGTTCGCGGGGACGCTCCTGGGCGGTGTCTCCGGGGTCGGAGCGCCCTCGGTCGTCACGGCAGCGGCCGCCACCGTCGTTGCCTGGACGGCGGGGCGGACGTCGATTCAGCTCCGGAACGAGTTCGGGGGCGTGGTGACGGTGCGGCTCGAGGCGGTCCACGTCGCGGGAACGACGGTGCTGGTCGGTGGTGCCGGAGCGCTCGTGTTGCTGCCGGGGCTGGCGCCGATCCAGCGGTCGCCACTCGGGCTGGTGCTGGTCGTCGTCGGTGGCGTCGCGGTCGCGGCGGCGCTGGCGGTGGAGTGACAGCTCGACGACGCAGCGGTCGGTGACCGACGAGGACACGTAGTGGTCCGGGCAGCGCCCATCGATCGACGAGCCTGGTTCCGGTGTCGCTACGAGGTCAGTCGCTGGGCGTGTGTGCCACGACCGTCGGCGAGTCCGCGATCGATCACCACGAACGGGCAGGCGGTCAGTCTCGGGCTGCGCGCCGTCGCGGCCCGCCGTCGGCAATACCTGCCGCGCGCAGGGCGCGATCGGCCGGCGAGCGGTGCAAGACTTGCGAGATCGGCAGTTTCGTCTGCCGAGTGAGTCTGACGAACGCTCGATTCCGGGGGCCGCTGCCGCGGCCCCGTGTGCGTCCAACCACCTTATACACCACTGAAGAACTATTATCTGCGACGCCCGTCTGCGTGGGAGGATATTATTGGACAAATAGAAACGCTAAGTCTTATATCCAACTGGTTCAAGCAGACTATCCGTAATGCAGACGACGAACGAACACGAATTTGGTGAATTGATAGACGAACGGAATGCAGATGGCACTCGCGGCGAGCGGCCCGCGAACGGGGTGACGGACGCGTGGTAACTGCGCTGCCGATCCAGATCGGTGCGGAGACTGCCGGTGCCCTCAACTACACGTGGATCCTGGTGGTCTCCTTCCTGATCTTCTTCATGCACGCAGGCTTCGCGATGCTGGAGGCCGGTCAGGTGCGCTCGAAGAACGTGGCGAACCAGCTGACCAAGAACCTGCTGACCTGGTCGGTGGGCGTGCTCGCGTTCCTGCTCGTCGGCGCGGGGCTCGCGCCGCTAGTTGGCGACCTGGTGGGCTCGACCCCGGGCTGGTCGTTCACCCCCGACAACTCCGCCGCCTCCTGGGGGAACAGCTGGTTCTACGGGGCCGTCTTCGCGATGACGGCGGCGACGATCGTCTCCGGCGCCGTCGCCGGCCGCGCGAAGCTCCGCGCGTACGTCGCGTACACGTTCCTGCTGGCTGCGGTGATCTACCCGGTCGTCCTCTCGATCACCTGGTCGGGTGCCTGGGTCAACGAGCTCGTCGGTACGCCGTTCCAGGACTTCGCGGGCGGCATGATCGTCCACGGCATGGGCGGCATCGCGGGCCTGACCGCTGCGTGGGTCCTCGGTCCGCGGATGGACCGGTACAACGACGACGGCAGCGTCAACGTCATCCCCGGCCACTCGCTGACCTTCGCGGTGCTCGGCACGCTCGTGTTGGCCTTCGGATGGTTCGGCTTCAACGTCGGCACTGCCTCGGTCGTGGTCCAGAATAGCGCCGGCGACTGGGTGCTCAACGGCGGTGCACTTGGCCGTGTCGTGCTCACGACCACGGTCGCGATGTCGATGGGTGCGATCGGCGCTGGCTCGGTCGCCTGGGCCAAGACCGGCAAGGTCGATACGCTCTACGTCGCCAACGGCCTGCTGGCCGGTCTCGTCGGCATCACGGCGATCCCGAACGTCGCGACGTGGTGGGGCGCGTTCCTCGTCGGCGGTCTCGCCGGCGCACAGCTCCCCATCGTCTTCGAGTTCGTCGAGACGCGACTCAAGATCGACGACGTCTGTGCGGTCTTCCCCGTGCACGGCTCCGCCGGGGTCCTCGGCACGCTGTTGTTCCCCTTCGTCGCGACGGACGCGGCGCTCGGGAGCACGAGCGTCGTCGACGCGTTCGTCGCCCAGGTCGCGGGCGTCGGCATGATCGCTGGCTGGACGATTGCCGCGACTGCTGGCGTCTGGTACCTCTTCAAGCTCGTCGGCCAGGCACGCGTCAGCCCCGCCCACGAGAAGGAGGGCCTGGACGTCTCCGAGCACGGCGTCGACACCTACCCCGAGTTCGGTAAGCCCGACGTCGCCGCGGACGGCGGCGCGCCGATCCCGGAGGAGGCACTGCGGACCGACGGCGGCTACGCCACCGACATCGAGATGGTCATGGCCGTCGTCCGGCCCGACAGTCTCGGGGAGGTCAAGAAGGCCCTCGCGGAGGTCGGGGCACCGTCGCTGACCGTCACGAACGTCTCCGGCCGCGGTTCACAGCCCGCGAAGAAGGGCCAGTGGCGCGGCGAGGAGTACACGGTCGACCTCCACCAGAAGGTCAAGATCGAGTGCGTGGTCGCCGACGTCCCCGCCGAGGACGTCGTCGACGCGATCCGCGAGGCGGCGAACACCGGCGAGCCCGGCGACGGGAAGGTCTTCGTCCTCCCCGTCACGCAGGCGACCCAGGTCCGCACCGGCGAAACCGGTCCCGAGGCCGTCTGAGCCGGACCGAGCGGCCGGTACCACACCGTCCATCTGCCGGGCGGAGTCCGGTCGAATCGCCGACGGTCGAGTGCTGATCCGGTATCGTGCGATAGAACGCCGTGTTTTTGTCCATCCATCGACCGCCTGGGTCCCCCAACACCACGGTCTCCCCCACAGACCTTCGCCGACCGATCGTCTTACACGGATTCGGCCTGGACGTACCACCGTGGATCGACGGCGTCGGTCTGCGGTGACCGGGACGGACCCAACACTGCCAGCCGCAGGTCCCGACCGATCGCGTGACGTCTCCCGGCCGACGGCGGTGGCCGGGGACCGCCGCTGTCCGGCGAGAAATTTGACAGTGCTTTCGTGACATTTAAGCCAGATCGAAAGAACCCGTAGAGCGAACCGCCACACTCGCGGAAAAAGTGGACATGTACGAATCACCAACCGCTCCGTCCGGCGGGCTCCCCGGTGGGAGCACCCGGCCGGGGCTCGACACGTTCTCGACGATGCCATGAAGATCGGTGTACCGAACGAGCTGGCCGAGGGGGAGACCCGCGTCGCCCTCACTCCACCCGTCGCCGGGGAGCTGATCGACGACGGGCACGAGGTCGTCGTTGCGGCCGGCGCTGGCGAGGGATCGGACTGGTCGGACGAACAGTACCGGGAGGTGGGCTGTGCGATCGCCGACGACCGGTCGGCGGTCTTCGAGCAGGCCGACGTCGTGGTGCAGGTGCAGGGACTCGGCGCTGCCGACGAGGACCCCGAACAGTACCGCGAGGGCCAGGTCGTCGTCGGACTCCTGGGTCCCTACGCGACGAGCGAGGCCGCGAGCGAGACGCTCGCGGAGCGGGACGTCAGTGCGTTCGCGCTGGAACTCATCCCCCGGATCAGCCGGGCCCAGAGCATGGACGCGCTCTCCTCGATGGCGAGCCTGGGGGGCTACAAGGCGGCCGTGATGGCTGCCGACGAACTCCCGAAGCTCTTCCCGATGCAGATGACCGCCGCCGGGACCGTCCAGCCCGCGGACGTCTTCGTGGTCGGGGCCGGCGTCGCCGGCCTCCAGGCCATCGCGACGGCCGAACGCATGGGGGCGTCCTGCCGGGCCTACGACATCCGTCCGGAGGTCAAGGAGGAGGTCGAGAGTCTCGGCGCGGACTTCGTCGAACTGGACCTCGAGACCGACGACGCCTCCGACGAGGAGGGCCACGCCCGCGAACAGGACGAGGAGTTCTACCGGAAGCAACGGGAGATGATGGTCGAGGTCGTCGGCGACTCCGACGTCGTGATCACGACGGCCGCCGTCCCCGGCGGGGAGGCGCCCGAACTCGTCACCAACGAGATGATCGACGGGATGGATCCCGGCTCGGTCGTCGTCGACCTCGCGGCGGAGGGCGGCGGCAACTGCGAGCCCACCGTCGCGGACGAGGTCGTCGAGTACGAGGGCGTGACGGTCTTCGGCCCGACGAACCTGCCCGCGACGCTGGCCCACACCGCGAGCCAGCTCTACGCGAACAACGTGGCGAACTTCCTCGAGATGCTGGTCGAGGACGGCGAGCTCGCGATCGACCTCGAGGACGAGATCGTCGACGCCACGCTCCTGGTCCACGACGGGACCGTCCGCAACCCCCACGTCGACGAGGAGGGCGAGGATGCCGACGACGCCGAGGACGACGACACCACCGGATCGACCGAGGACGCTTCCGAGGAGGCCGCCGAGGCCGACGAGACGGCGCCAGGAGACGACGCCGACGAGGAGGTGGACGCATGAGCTTCGTCCAGAACCTCACCCTGTTCGTCCTGTCGGCATTCGTGGGCTACGAGATCATCACGAAGATCCCCACGAACCTCCACACGCCGCTGATGTCCGGCGCGAACGCCATCTCGGGGGTCACGCTCGTGGGATCGGTCGTGGTCGCCGGATCGGGCGAGACGACGCTCGCGACGGCACTGGGCTTCACCGCGGTCGTCATGGCGACGATCAACGTCGTGGGCGGCTACTACGTGAGCCACCTCATGCTCGACGAGTTCGGCGGCGAACGAGGGGGTGGCTGAGATGGCGGCAGTGCTCGCGGACGCACCCGAGTGGGTGCTCCCGATGGCGTACCTGATCGCGGCGATCTTCTTCATCCAGGGCCTGCGCGACATGACCCACCCGCGGACGGCGGTGCGGGGGAACCTGATCTCCTCGGGCGGCATGCTGCTGGCCGTGGCGATCACGGTCCTGTCCTTCGACCTGCTCTCGCCGCTCGTGTTGTTCGCCGGCCTGCTCGTCGGCGGCGCGATCGGCCTCTGGCTCGCCGTGACCGTCGAGATGACGGAGATGCCCCAGCTCGTGGGGCTGTTCAACGGCTTCGGCGGCGGGGCCTCCGCCGTCGTCGCGGGCGCGGAGTTGATCGACGTGATCGCCAGCGACGGCGCCGGCGCGCTCTCCGCGGAGGTCACGCTGACCGCCGGCATCGCGGGGATCATCGGCGCCGTGACCTTCTCCGGCAGCATCGTCGCCGCCGGGAAGCTCCACGGCGCGTTCTTCACCTCCTCGATCCGCTACACCGGGGAGCACGTCGTGAAGCTCCTCGTGTTCGGCCTCGCGCTGGCCGGCGTCGCCGTGCTCGTGGTGCAACCGGAGCTCGCCGGCGAGTGGCCGATGGCGGAGTGGGTTCCCTCCTACTGGTTCGTCGTCGCGGCGGCGCTGCTGTTGGGCGTCCTGCTCGTCGTGCCGATCGGCGGCGCGGACATGCCGGTCGTCATCGCACTGTTGAACTCCTACTCCGGCCTCGCGGCCGCGACCACGGGGTTCGTGCTCGACAACTCCGCGCTGATCGTCGCGGGGACCCTCGTCGGCGCCTCCGGGATGATCCTCACGGTGATCATGTGCGAGTCGATGAACCGGTCGCTGACGAACGTCCTCTTCGGCGGCTTCGGCGAGGAGCCCGACGACGAGGAGATGGAGGACGTCTACGAGGGCAACATCACCGAGACCTCCCCCGAGGAGGTCGAGATGCTGCTGGACGTCGCCGAGCGCGTCGTCATCGTCCCGGGCTACGGGATGGCCGTCGCGCAGGCCCAGCACGCGGTCGCGGAGCTCGCGGAACTGCTCGAGGAGGAGGGCGTCGACGTGGAGTTCGGCATCCACCCCGTCGCGGGCCGGATGCCCGGCCACATGAACGTCCTCCTGGCGGAGGCCGACGTCCCCTACGACAAGATGCGCGAGCTCGAGGAGGTCAATCCGACCTTCTCTCAGACTGACGTCGTCATCGTCACCGGCGCCAACGACGTGGTGAATCCGACGGCCAACGAGGACGAGTCGAGCCCGATCGCGGGCATGCCCGTGCTCGAGGTCTCGGACGCCCGGAGCGTCATCGTCAACAAGCGGAGCCTGAGTACCGGCTTCTCGGGCATCCCGAACCCGCTGTTCGCCAAAGACAACACGAGCATGCTCTTTGGCGACGCCAAGGAGACGATGCAGGAACTCGTGAACCAGGTCAAGGAGAACCGCTGACGGCGCGGCCACGTCGACCTGTTCTCGGCGTCGCTCACTGCCCCGGTCGCCCCGACGCACGGGGAAAAGAGCTATCGGCCCGAGCGGGCGATCAAGCGCCAATGCGACTCTTCGCGCTGCTGGACGAGCTGCGGGCGCTCGCCCGGACTGGGCTCAACTACGCCGACGATCCCTACGACGAGGAGCGCTACGAGCGCATCCTCGAACTCGTCGCGGAGTACTACGGCGAGTCCCTGGAGCTTCCGCCTGCGGCGGTCCGCGAGCGACTCGCCGACGAACTCGGCCAGGTGACGCCCAAGCTCGGCGCGGACGCGGCGATCTTCGACGACGAGGGCCGGATCCTTCTCCTGAAGCGCTCGGAGGGTGGCCGGTGGTGTCTCCCCGGCGGGGCAGTGGAAGTCACGGAAACCCCGCGGGAGGCTGTCGTCCGCGAGGCCCGAGAGGAGACCGGGCTCGTCGTAGAGCCCCACGCCCTCCTGGGGGCGTACCACCGCCGACCGGTCTCGACGCACCCCTACCACACCGTGCTGCACGCGTACCTGTGTGAGGTCACCGGCGGCGAACTCGAGCTGTCCCACGAGGGCGAGGAGCTGCGGTACTGGGACGTCGAGGCGGTGCCGCGGTGGTTCCCGGCCCACGAGGAGATGGCGCGGGACGCGAGGGAGCGGTGGGAGGCCGAGTGACCTGGCCGGCGTGTAGGCCGGCTCCGGGAGCGCGTTTCGGAATCGATCAGCCAATGGTGGCTGGATCGAGCACCGGCCGGAGGCGGTCGGTGCTGCGGGTACGCCGAGCGGAGTCCTCGTGAGCGAAGCGAACGAGGGCCGTGGTGAACGAGTGAAGCGAGTGTACCTGAGCGAGGCGTTTCGCCGGCTGCGAGCGAAGCGAGGCGTTTCTCCGGCCGCGGGCGGGGCGAGCTGCCGGGAGTTTCCCCAAGTTTTTGCGAGCAACGGGAGACCGCAGGTCTCCCGAGCCGTGCGAGCGGGCCGCTGGCCCGCGAGCAGAGAGTGGTTCCCGCAGCGAGCCGAAGGCTCGCGAGGAAACCCGACGAAGTAAAAAGTGGAAGTGGGACCGCCGGAAGACTCGCCGCTCGGGACTCCCGTGGTCGTCCCTCGGGACGAGCCTTCCGGGGCCCCATTTTCCGCAGTCGTCGCTCGGCAGGCTCGCTCTGACTGCGGAAAATGGGACCGCCGAGATTCGAACTCGGGTCCGACGCACCCCATGCGCCGAGGATACCACTACCCTACGGTCCCGCGTGCTGAGCGAATCGGGCTCGGCAATTAAGGGTGTCGGACCGGTGGCGTCGACGGCGAGTTCCGCCGGAGACCGACCCACACCATCACGATCGAGGCGACGGTGGGGAAGTCACCCGAACACGGGCGCCGGGCCGAACTCGCCCTCGTAGACGTCCACCAGTTCTACGTCCGCGCCGATGTCGAAGTCGCCCCGGAGCCGTGCGAGCACCCGCGCGCCACCGAGGTCGATCAACGCGACGGTGTAGGGCCCCTCGAAGTCCTCGGGGGCAATCTCGATCCGCGTGCGTGCGTAGACCTCGCCGGCCGTCGGGAGCTCGACGCGCTCCAGCGCCCGGGATCCACACTGCGCGCAGGCGGCCTTCGGGGCCGCGGAGGTGTGCCCGCACTTGCCGCAGTGCTGGCCGAGGAGAACGCGGTCCTCCCAGAGGTGCCGGCGCCAGGTCTCGTAGCTGGGCTCCGTGCGGCCGATCCGGTCGGTCCCGCTCATGCGCCGACCTCCAGGACGCTGACGACGGTGGTTGCGGTGTCCCCGCCCAGGTTGTGCGCGAGCCCGACGTCGGCGTCGCGGACCTGGCGCTCGCCCGCGGCGCCCCGGAGCTGGGTGACCAGCTCGACGATCTGTGCGGCGCCGGTGGCGCCGATGGGGTGGCCCTTGGCCTTGAGGCCGCCGCTGGGGTTGACCGGGAGCTCGCCGCCCAGTTCCGTGCGCCCCTCCGCCGCCGCGGGACCGCCCTCGCCGCGCTCGAAGAAGCCCAGCGCCTCCGTCGCGAGGATCTCTGCGCCGGTGAAGCAGTCGTGGAGCTCGACGACGTCGACGTCCTCGGGGCCGACGCCCGCGGCGTCGTAGGCTTCGGCTGCGGCGTCGCGGGCAGCCTGCGTGGCGCCCGGCTCGGCCTTGTCCGCGATCGGGACGACGTCGGTGGCGTGCCCGACGCCGCTGACGCTGACGGGCTCGCCCGCGAGGTCGTCAGCCGCGTCGGCACTCGCGACGATTACGGCCGCGGCGCCGTCGCTGAACGGACAGCAGTCATAGAGGTGAAAGGGCGAGGCGACGACCGGGCTCTCGAGGACGTCCTGGACCGTGATCTCCCGGCCGTGCTGGGCGTCGGGGTTGAGCGCGCCGTGGCGGTGGTTCTTGACCGCGACCGACGCGAGGTGCTCCTCGGTCGTGCCGTACTCGTGCATGTGGCGGTCGGTGAGCAGGCCGAAGACGCCGGGGAAGGAGAGGCCGACGGGCTGCTCGTACTGGGGGTGCATCGCGGTCGCGAACTCCGTGGTCATCGCGGCGGTGTCGAGGCCGGTCTCGGGGGTGCAACGCTCGACGCCGCCGACGAGGACGGCGTCGTGGCGGCCGGCCTCGACGGCCTGGACGGCGTGCTTGAAGGCGTTCGAGGAGGTCGCGCAGGCGTCCTCGAAGCGCTGGCAGGGGACGCCGGCGAGGCCGACGTGGCTGGCCAGCTGCGGGGCGAGGTGGCTCGCTCCCTCGATCTGGCCGCCCATGGCGTTGCCGAGGTACAGCGCGTCGACCCCGTCGACGCCGATCCCGGCGTCCTCGAGCGCTGCGCCGGTTGCCTCGCCGAAGAGCTCCGCGAGCGGGCGGTCGTGGGCACCGAAGGGCGTCATCCCGACGCCCACGACGGTTGGCTGGGCCATGGCTCGCGGTACGGAACGGGGGTGGAAAACGGTGGCGCCGGCGGAAGCGAAGTCGGTGGCAGTCAGTCCTCGTTCGGAACGGCCCTGGCCCAACCCGGGACTCGCCTCACCCCACGGGACGCGGCTGGACACTCCCCGGACCGTCCATTCCGGGCCGCTCCCGGATTGCCGGCTCCGAGCGGCGATCAGTTTCGTGGACTGTCGAAGTGCTCGTCGTAGAGGTCCATCGCGTGCTCGATGGCATCCTCCGCGGCGGCCCTGTCCTCCCAGCCCAGCGTCTCGACCTCCTTGCCCGCCTCGAGGTTCTTGTAGGTCTCGAAGAACTCGGCGATCTCGGCCGTCTGCTGGTCGGTCAGGTCCTCGAGGTCCCGGACGTGGTCGTAGCGGGGGTCCTCCGCCGGCACGGCGATCACCTTGTCGTCCTGCTCGCCGTCGTCGTCCATCCCCATCAGCGCGACCGGCCGGGCCTCGATGACGCAGCCGGGGAACGTCTGATCCTCGACGAGGACGAGCACGTCGAAGGGGTCCTCGTCGTCGTAGTACGACCGGGGGATGAACCCGTAGTCGCTCGGGTAGTGGACGTTGGAGTGCAGCACCCGGTCGAGCACGACCCCTGGCACGTCCTTGTCGTACTCGTACTTGTTGCGCTCGCCCTTGAGACACTCCACGACGGCGTAGATCGTCTCGGGCGGGTTCGGCCCCGTCTCGAGGTCTTCCCAGAGGTTCACCATCGCTGGCGGAGGCTCCGCCCAGCCGTCGCATCAACCTTTCGTCATCGGCGGCCTCGCGCGGTCGGACCGCCCGGGACGGGACGAGCTGACAGCGAATTATCACGAAAGACCCGGCACGACGCTCTCCGAAACCCCAATACTGTGGCCATCCGGTCCGTCGGCGCAGCCCGGCCTCCCGGAATCCTGTCCCGAACACGAATATTAAGTAATGTGGTCACAACAGTTGACGTATGTCCGAGGCCCAGGGGGTCGACGAGACGGCGGCGCGCGATCTGACTGCGTTCCAACAGCACATCCTGACGATCCTCGCCGAGGAGCCGATGTACGGGCTCGCGATCAAGCGCGAACTCGAGGCCTACTACGACGAGGAGGTCAACCACGGCCGGCTCTACCCGAACCTCGACGACCTCGTCGACGTCGGTTTCGTCGAGAAGAGCGAACTGGACAAGCGCACCAACGAGTACGCCCTGACCGACGCTGGCTACGGGGCGGTGGTCGACGAACTCGAGTGGACCCTCGACCGCGTGGTCAGGGACGAGGATCGCGCGGCGGAGGTCCGGGCTATCGTCGACGACGCGCTCGCGGACTAGGCGTCCCGGTGTGAGAGCGGCTACCGCGAGGCGTCAGTGCTCTGGCTGCGGGACGTCCAGGGACTCGTAGACGAGTTCGATCGATCGCTCGAGCGCGGCCGCTTGCTCGTCGGTCGGCCAGACGTTCCGGACGTAGTACTCCTCCCGGAAGACGCGGAGTTCCTCGCCCGTGAGCGCGGCGACCGGCTTGGCGTGGTGGTCGCTGGCGAACGCCGCGAGGGCGTCGGCGTTCGCGCCGTGGACGTCGCCGTGGGTGCTCCGGACCTCGGTCGCGAGCGCCTCGTTGCGATCGGCGATCCGGTCCCAGGCCGTCGGATCGTCGGCGCCCTCGAGTGGCACCTCCACAGCCCGGTCGACGGCGTCGATGGCCGCGGGATCGACGGCGTCCGATTCGTCGAGCCACTCCACGGGGTGACAGACGAGGACGTCACTGCCCTCCTCGTCTCGCACCAGCGCCGCGTAGTCGTGCTCGGCGAGGAGGTCCGTACGGCGCTCGCGGTAGGCAGCCGCCTCGGCCTCGTCGCCCACCCGGCGTGCCAGCCGGGTGAGCCGTTCGGCCTCCTCGATCGCCTCCTCCGGGAGCTCCGGACTCGCGCCGCCATCGTCGTGTCGCTCGGGTGGCTCGACCGGATCGACGTCGAGGCTGCTCTCACCGGAGTACGGCGAGCGCCGTCGGTCCTCCTCGATCGCGGGTCCAGCGGCGTCGGTCTCGATGTCAGTCTCGCCATCCGGCTCGGCGTCGGCATCGACGTCCGGATCGACGTCGGGCTCGCCATCCGGTTCGATGTCAGTCTCGCCATCCGGCTCGTCGTTCGTCTCCTCTTCACCCATCGTGATCGTCGGTCGTGGTGGTCCTCACGCGTCGTCCAGCGCCTCGTTCGCGAGCGCGTCGGCGCGGTCGTTCAGCTCCCGGGGCACGTGCTGCAGCGAGTACTCCTCGAAGCGCTCCAGACGCTCGTGGGCCCGGACCCGTCGCTCGCGGAGCTCTGGGACGTTGACGTCGTACTCCCCCCGGAGCTGCTTGAGCACGAGCTCCGAGTCGCCGAAGACCTCGAGGGTCTCGAAGCCGTAGTCCTCGGCGACCTCGAGTGCTCGAACCAGCGCCTCGTACTCCGCGCGGTTGTTGGTCGTCCGGCCGATCGTCTCGCCGCCTTCGGCGACGATGCCGTCGTCGGTCGCGATCACGTAGCCGATGGCGGCGGGCCCGGGATTGCCCCGGCTCGCGCCGTCGAAGTACACCTCCGCGTGGCCGCCGCCATCGGCGAGGACGGCCTGGACGTCGCTGGGCCGGGCGCCCTGGACGACGACCTTCCCCTCGTAGGCCACGGCGACGGCCTCCCCGAGCGTCGCACGCCAGCACTCGTGCTCGGTGTTGCCGGTCTCGACGGTCGCGCCGGCGTCCGCGAGCTGCTGGCGTGCCCGCTCCGTATCACACTCCAGTACGGGCATTGAGCGGAGGTGAGGGTGTCCCGATTAAAGTGTTTTCGTTCGGGACACGGAATGCGACTGGCGATTGCACGGACGGCGTGGCGTCGATCCGGGTGCGGTATCCGGTCCGAGCGCCAGCGCCGCATTCTGACCTCCACTGCGACGACGGATACCGACCGAGGGTTTAAGTTCGTCCATCATACTACTATAAAAGTGCGATGACACGGTCTACCCGTCAACGGGAGCGCGAGTCGGAGGAATCTTCTGAGGAAGAGACCGTACGGGAGTGTCCGGAGTGTGGTTCGGAGGACCTCGTCAAGAGCTCCGACCGGGGGGAGCTGGTCTGTGACGACTGCGGCCTGGTCGTCGAGGAGGAACAGATCGACCCCGGTCCCGAGTGGCGGGCGTTCAACCACCAGGAGCGCCAGGAGAAATCGAGGGTGGGCGCGCCGACCACCCAGACGATGCACGACAAGGGGCTGACGACCACCATCGACTGGAAGGACAAGGACGCCTACGGCCGCTCCATCTCCTCGAAGAAGCGCAGCCAGATGCACCGGCTGCGAAAGTGGCAGGAACGCATCCGAACCAAGGACGCCGGCGAACGCAACCTCCAGTTCGCGCTCTCGGAGATCGACCGGATGGCCTCCGCGCTGGGCGTGCCCCGCTCGGTGCGGGAGGTCGCCTCCGTCATCTACCGGCGGGCGCTGAAGGAGGACCTCATCCGCGGGCGATCCATCGAGGGCGTCGCCACGGCGGCGCTGTACGCCGCCTGCCGGAAGGAGGGCATCCCGCGGAGTCTCGAGGAGATCTCGGAGGTCTCCCGGGTAGAGCGCAAGGAGATCGGCCGCACGTATCGGTACATCTCCCAGGAACTCGGCCTCGAGATGAAGCCCGTCGACCCCAAGAAGTACGTCCCGCGCTTCTGTTCGGAGCTCCAGTTGAGCGAGGAGGTCCAGAGCAAGGCCAACGAGATCATCGAGCAGACCGCCGAGGAGGGCCTGCTCTCGGGGAAGTCGCCGACGGGCTACGCCGCGGCGGCCATCTACGCGGCGTCGTTGCTCTGCAACGAGAAGAAGACCCAGCGGGAGGTCGCCGACGTCGCCCAGGTCACCGAGGTCACGATCCGGAACCGGTACCAGGAACAGATCGAGGCGATGGGGATCCACGGCTAGACCGGTCACGGACGCGGGATCCGGACTCGACACCGCACCGGGGCTCGATTCGCTCCCAGGCGCTCCCGAACCCAACTCCGGACCCTGCTCCCGGACCCGTTCCCGGTGTCCGTTCTCGGATCCGACTTCGGACCCGCCCCAGCGTCCGACTCCCGAACCTCCAACCCGATTCGCACTCCCGTTCTCCGCTGGTGCCCGTGGACACCGTCCGGTCTAATCGTCGCCGACGGCCATGCCGGTCCCGCCAGCCTCGGCGGGCTCCGTCGCCGACGCCGGGAGGGCTTCCCGGACGTCGTCGGCGTCGTTCTCGACGAGG
>JGI12533J12847_1000661_pt1 | contig 17402 bp, 19 predicted proteins | sample A23M1SouthBayCA_FD_12847 | JGI IMG/M metagenome (IMG submission 12847) | reverse complement strand
CCTTCGATGGCGGCGTAGCCGATGACGCCCGGCAGGATGTACAGGCCGTTCGAGATGGAATCAAGGAACGGCGTCGTCTTGAACCGCAGCGGCGGGGCCGAGTACTCGACAGAGAGCGCAACCCAGGCGAGCAGGGCCACGACCCCGAGCATCGGAAGCCCGAGGACGAACAGTAACGCGAGCGCGCCGCTGGCGACGACGATGGCTGTGACGGCGCAGTCCCCGCGGTAGCTGACCTCCCGTCCCTCGTCCTTCTTGGGATTGTGTTCGTCGATGTCGGCGTCGAAGATGTCGTTGACCCCGTAGAGAAACACGTTTGCGGGGATAGTGAAGTACAGAAACAGGGCGACAGCCAGCGGCGAGAACAGTTCTCCCGGCCCGTCGGCCGCGTAGCTGACGCCGACGATGACCGGGCCGCCCAGATAGAGCCAGAACCGGGGCCGGGAGAGCCGAAGCAGGTAGCCCACCAGCGTCTCCTCCGGGGGAATGACGGCGTCGATGCGGTCGGTCGGGAGTTCGGGCATTACTCAGGCGATGTCCTCGATGAGCGCCTTCGCGGTGTGTTCGCCGCTGATGAGGCACATCGGCACGCCGATGCCGGGCGTGGTGAACGACCCCGTGAAGTAGAGGCCGTCGACCGCCGACGAGCGGTTGTTGGGCCGCAACAGGGCCGTCTGGCGGAGCGTGTGGGCCAGACCGAGGGCCGTTCCCTCCGTGGCGTTGTACCGCTCGCCGAAGTCGGAGACGGCGAACTGTTTCTCGTAGACGATGCGGTCGCGCAGGTCGACGCCGGTGTTGTCGGCGATGTCGGCCAGAATCTTTTCGCGGTACTCCTGGCGGATCTCGTCGCCGTCGTGCAGCCCCGGCGCGATGGGGACCAGGACGAACAGGTTCGAGTGGCCGTCGGGGGCGACGCTGTCGTCGGTCTTCGAGGGCACACAGAGGTAGTACGCCGGGTCGTCGGGCCACGCCGGGTCCTCGAAGATGTCGTCGAAGTGCGGGTCCCAGTCCGTCGGCAGGACGAGCGTGTGATGCTCCAGCGGCTCCACGTCGCCCTCGACGCCCATGTACATGAGGAAGGCCGACGGCGCGTAGGTCTTGTCGTCCCAGTAGTCGTCGTCGTACTGGCGCTCGTGTTCTGGCAGGAGTTCCTGCTCGGCGTGGGCGTAGTCGGCGTTGACGACCACCTCGTCGGGGTGGGTCGTTTCGCCGTGGACCGTCTCGACGAGGAAGCCCTGCTTCCGGCGCGCGATCTCGTCGACCTCGGCGTCGGTTTCATAGGTGACGCCGAGTTCCTCGCCGAGCTCGACGAGGCCGTCGACCACCGCGCCGACGCCGCCGTCGGGGTAGTAGACGCCGAGGTTGAAATCGACGTGGCTCATCATGTTGTACAGCGCGGGCGTCGTCCGGGGCGAGCCGCCGAGAAACACCAGCGTGTACTGCATGATCTGCTGGAGCTTCGGGTGCTCGAAGTAGTCCTCGACGTGGCTCTGCATCGAGCCGATGAGCTGGAGCCCGACCGGAGCGGCGGTCATCACGTCGAGGTCGACCCAGTCGCGAAGCTTCGAGCGGTCCTCGTAGACGAACTTGTTCATCGCCGTCTCGTAGTGGCGCTCGCTGGTCGACAGATACTCCTCGAACGCCTCGCCCGCGCCGGGCTCGTACGCTTCGAACTTCCGGGCCATCTCGTCGTTGTTACCGGTCACGTCGATCCGGTCGCCGTCCTTGAAGAAGATGCGGTAGTGCGGGTCCAGTCGCTGGAGGTCGTAGTAGTCGCGCGGCTCCTTGCCGAAGTACGCGAAGAAGCGCTCGAACACGTCGGGCATCAGGTACCACGACGGACCCATGTCGAACCGGAACCCCTCGGCCTCCAGCCGGGAGGCGCGGCCGCCGACTTGCTCGTTTTTTTCCAGCAGCGAAACGTCGGCCCCTGCGTCCGCCAGATAGCACGCAGCGGAGAGGCCGCCGATGCCGCCGCCGACGACAGCCACGTCTTCACCGGACAAGTCACTCATTACCAGTACAGAGGGGCTGGAGCGTCAATAAATGGGCGGCCAAACTGCATCGGTATGGCATTTGTCGTCACGTGTCGGGGCTCCCGTCGCTACCGCAGTCCTTTGTGATTGTGTCACTCTTCGAGCGCACTGGCCGACTGAATTTGGGGCACAGAGCGGCCCAGTGGGAGACGTATATGGGGATGGGGGCCAGACTGGCACGTATGGAACCCGAATTCTCGGCACTGGACGCGTATCTCGACGACGCCGGCGTCGACGGCTACCTCCTCGACGCGGATTCCGAGACATCCGACCAGTACTACCTCTCCGGCTTCGACGCCCCGGACCCGTTCATCACGCTGTACGACGGCGACACGCACCTCCTCTTCCCGCGGAGTCTGGAGTTCGGCCGAGCCAAGCGCGAGTCGCGAGCCGAGACAGTCGAGCGGTACGTCGACTTCGACCACCAGGGGAAGGTCGAGGAGTACGGTCCCGACGAAGCGGTGTCGCACGTCCTCGCGGATTTCCTCGCGGCTTACGACGTGGAAAGCGTGGCCGTACCGCCGCGGTTCCCGCTTCGGACTGCGGACGGCCTGCGTGCACGCGGCGTCGACGTGGCGGCCGACACTGACGGCATCGTCACGGAGATCCGGGCGACGAAAACCGAGGCCGAGGTCGATCACATCCGGACGGCACAGCGGGCCAACGAGGCGGCGATGGCGGCGGCAGAATCACTGCTCGAAGCGTCGGCGATTGCTGACGATGACACGCTCGAACTGGATGGCGAGACGCTGACGAGCGAGCGCGTGAAGGAGGAGATCGAGGTGACGCTGCTCCGACACGGCTGCTCGCTCGATGAGACAATCGTCGCCTGTGGTGCGGACGCCGCAGACCCCCACGACCGCGGGAGCGGCCCGCTCGCCGCTCACGAGCCGATCATCATCGACATCTTCCCGCAGGACAAGGCGACGAAGTACCACGCCGACATGACGCGGACGTTCCTCAAAGGCGAGCCCAGCGACACGGTACGCGAGTGGCACGACCTCACCGAGCGGGCGATGGAAGCCGCGTTCGACGCGCTGGAACCCGGCGCGACCGGTGCGGACGTACACGACGCCGTCTGTGACGTGTACGAGGACGCCGGCGAACCGACGCTACGTGATGACAACCGCACGGAGACGGGGTTCATCCACAGCACGGGCCACGGCGTCGGGCTGGACGTTCACGAACTCCCGCGGCTATCGCCAGACGGCGGCGAACTCGAACCGGGGCACATCGTCACTATCGAACCCGGCCTCTACGACCCCGACGTCGGCGGCGTCAGGATCGAGGACATCGCCGTCGTCACTGCCGACGGCTACGAAAACCTGACCGAATACGAGATCCAGTTAGTCGTCTGAGCCGGCTTTTCAGAGCCGTTCCATCTGGCCGCTACAGGACGGACAAGCTGCCTTGGCGTCTTCGGTCCGGGTCCCGCACAGCGTACACTCGTACCGCATTCCAGTTGAGTCGCCGCTATCCGTGTCGAACAGTCCCGCCAGCCTGGGTAGCAGTTTCATTCTGGCCACCGTTTCAACATATGATATCTCTTGTCTAAATGCTTGTTACCACACCTCAGTATTTTCCGCGACTCCATCATGAACATTTATTATGTATGGGTCGAAAGGTGGTGGTACCCAATGCTTATATCCGACGTACGCGCTTCGCTCCGACCCCACACTGCATCGCCTACGAACCACAGACGCCGGCCGACACGACCCCCAGGATGACAACACGAATCACGACCCCCCGAAACGACGACTCGTACCCGACAACCACGCTGCCCTTCGACGACGCGGACGGCCAGTCCCAGTCCCGCCGCGCGCCGAAGATGTTCTCGCCGACCAATCACGCCACGATGGGCCAGTTCGACACTGAAGCCACGGATCCGCGCTGAACTGGGACACAACGCATATCCCGACGGCACGCCTCCACTTCGATATGTCCGATTACACCACAGTATCGATTCCGAAGGACCTCGCTGAGCGCGTCGAAGAGACGATTGAAGGAACGAGTTTCTCCAGTACCTCCGACCTCGTTCGGTTCCTGCTCCGGAGTATCGTCGTCGAACACCAGCGGGAAGGAGAACTGACCGAAGCGCAGTTCCAGGATATCACTGACCAGTTGCGGGACCTGGGCTATCTGGAGTAGCTGGGTCGCTACTGCGGATACTTCTCGGGCGGCTCGACGTCGAGAACCGTGACCTCCTTGGCCTGTCCGGCTCTGTCGAAGGCTCCGAAGGCGTCGATATCCCACGGCGGGATGCCGACAAAGATGACCTCGTGGAGATCGTCGGTCTTGCTGACACCCATGTACCCGTCGGGGTGGGAGACGAACCGGCCCTGTGTCTGGCCGGCCGGCGTCCCCAGATCGACCCCAAACACCGCCTGTACGGAGGCCCCGGCTGAAGGGAGATAGAAGTCAGTGAAAACCGGCGTCTCGTCCGGCAAGTCAGCATCCGGGAGTTCCCCGGCCGGCGTGACGGCCAGCGAAATCGTCACGTCGTCAGGTTCGGCCTCGCTGGCGAGCCGTAACAGCGTCTCGACCAGTCCGCGTGTGACGTAGACCACGCCACTCCTTCGCACGGACCGGGTAAAACGGCGTCGTTTGCGTCGGTTTAGCCGAGCACGAGCGACTTGAGGTTCTTCGCGTACAGGCCCGGCGTCCGTCCGCGCGACCCGCGGAGCGCGTACGCGATGGCCTCGGTCGCGTCTTCCATCACGCCCTCCCCGTGTCCGACAAGCACCCGCTCGGGGTCCAGTCGGGAGAGCTTCTTCGGCGGGAACAGGCGCAACATCGGGTGGACGCCGAGTCGCTCGTCGCCGGCGAGGAAGTAGTCGGCCGTCCCGACCGCTTCAGGGACGACCAGCGTGTCGTCCTCGTCGCCGTACAGCGCGGCCTCCTGCCAGAACGAGTTCTCGATGATCTTGTGGACGCCGTAGTCCGTCCCTGGCAGTTGTCGGTGGATGCGTTCGACCGGCGCGTCGATGTCGTCTTCGACGCCGGACATCCACTCGGGAACGTACACTGGCACCTCGTGGCGGTTGGCGACGGCGGCGCTGTCGCGTTTGTGCCGGTCCAGCAGGATGACGACGCCGGCCACCTCGCCGAACTCGGCGAACAGGTCGTCGATACCGTCGACGTCTATCGGGTCGACGACGAACACGCCGGCATCCGTCTCGAGGACGTGACTCGCCCGGACCATCATCTCGTCGGGGTACGGAATGTAGCTCACCCCGCGCTCCCAGCGGTTCGTCTCCAGCCACTCTGTCGCGTCGCCCTGGCTTTTGATTGGCATACGCTCTCGTACGGGCCAGACGTGAATAAATGGTCGAGAACGGGAAACACGGGTTTCGAGGTTGTTTCGCCGGCGAAGATGGCGTCCACAGCGGCTTTGTCGGTGGCGGTCGAAGCGCCGATATGCTCTCATCGCCCGCCTGGCTCACGCTAGAGGTGAAGTATCCGGACCGTGCAACGGCCTTCTACGAGGCCTTTCTGGAACTCGACGTACTCTCAGAGGCTCCCGACGAGGCTGTCCTTGCGGCCGGCGACACCGAACTCAGACTCCGCGCGCCGGGGACGGTTCCGCGCGGCGGGCTCCACACCCACTACGCGCTGACGATTCCCGAGCGGGAGTATGACGACTGGTACGACCGGCTGGACGAGCGTTTCGACCTGGTCGAACACACCTTCGGGGATGCGCGTTCGCTGTACTTCTATGATCCGCAGGGCAACTGTGTCGAACTCGGCGAGCGGGCGGTCGACGGCGACGGCGTCACCGGCCTGTTCGAACTCGTGCTCGAAGTCGAGGAGCTGTCCTCGGCGGTGGAGTTCTACACCACGCTGGGGTTCGAACTGGTCGACGACGGTCGCGACGAAGGCCGCGTTCGGCTCTCGACCGGCGACCTCGACCTGGAACTGTGGTCACCACGGCTCGGCATCGCTGACGCCCGCGGTGGCGTTCACGTCGACTTCGGCGTCGTCGCCGAAGATCCGAAATCGACGGCCAGGGAAGTCGCTGACGACGCGCTCTCGGTCACATCAGTCGATGACGGCGTCCGAATCAGGGACCGGGACGGCCACTACATGACGCTGGTGACAGCATAGCCGGCCACTACATGACGCTCGTGACGGCGTAGCATGCCACCGGTACTGGGGTGCATCCGCTGGAGCGGAATATAATGACTCCCCCGGTACTAGTAGCCGTATAGACCCCTCATAGGCAGGTTCTTTTCGTTTCGACGGCCGCGTTTCAACTGAGGATGTCCCCGACTGACTCCCGGACCGAGTACGATACCCCGCCGAAGGCGACGCTGTTCTGTCCGGACTGCGGGCACCAGAGCAGGTACGACGGCGACTGGATGGTGGTCGAGTGCCGCGGCGGAACGCACTACCGCTGTCCGGACTGCCACGCCCAGATCACGACCCGACCGGGTCACACTACCGGGGAGTCGCCCCGGTTTCTGGACACCTACTGGCAAGCGTGGGATCACGGCATTCGCGTGTGGCACGGACTGCTGCAGCGATTTCTCTCTCCGTGAGCGGTCGTGCCAGCTACTACCCAGTACCTGAGACGCCAAACCCCACTGTGCTCGGGACGCTCGCCCTAGAAACGTGTCGTCCACCACAGGACCGCACGGAGAACAGGGCCTATCAGGCCACTCACTCCAGCCGCTCAGAGTCGATGCTGACACCCGGCGGGGTCACGATCAGGAACCCGCGGAAGTGCATCAGTTCGCCGCCGGCCTCCCGGACCGGTCGGGCGAACCCGGCGGCGAGTTCGTTCAGGTCGCCCCCGACGTTGAGAACTAGCACCGACCCGCTCTCGATAGTGTTGATCCACTGCTCGGGCGGCTCCGACCCGTCGAGGACGCCCAGCACGACGCGGTTGCTGCCGGCCCCGTCCCGGTCCTCGTCCATCTGGTCCTCCACGGCCTGCAGGTCCAGGCCCTCGAAATCGCTCATAGCCAAATGGATGCGCGGACGGAGCAAAAATCCTCCCCACCTGTCTGACGTGCGGCAGCCGCGTTAGCCGTGATGCCCGAACACCGACCGTGTGCCCCGTCAACGTGCCATCCGCATCATGAACAACTATAAATAGTGGAAGCGACCAGATACAGGTGCTTATGTCCAACAACGAGGGCACGTCGGGATCTCCGGCGGATCGAGTTCTTCCAGGGCACACTGGATTCCACGTCTGAGATAACAGACGCACGGATTTTCGACACCACGCTGCGCGATGGTGAGCAGTCACCACGCACGTCGTTCAACTACGAGGACAAACGCGAGATAGCCGCGCTGCTCGACGAGATGGGCACCCACGTCATCGAGGCCGGGTTCCCCGTCAACTCCGACGCGGAGTTCGAGGCAGTGCGCGACATCGCCGAGTCCACGCGAGTGACGACCTGCGGACTGGCGCGTGTGGTCGAGAAAGACATCGAGGCGGCCTTGGATTCGGGTGTGGACATGGTCCACACCTTCGTCTCGACGTCGGACGTACAGTTGCAGGATTCCATGCACGCGACCCGCCAGGAGGCGCTCGACACCGCCGTCGATTGTGTCGAGATGATCAAGGACGCGGGCGTCGAGTGCATGTTCTCGCCGATGGACGCGACCCGGACCGACGAGGACTTCCTCGTCGAAGTCATCGAGGCCACGTCCGCGGCGGGGGCGGACTGGATCAACATTCCGGACACGTGTGGGGTCGCCACGCCGCGGCGGTTCTACGACCTCATCGAGATCGTCGACGACTGCACCGACGCCTACATCGACGTGCACACGCACGACGACTTCGGGCTGGCGTCGGCCAACGCCATCTCCGGCTTCGAGGCCGGAGCCAGCCAGGCGCAGGTGTCGGTCAACGGGATCGGCGAACGCGCCGGCAACGCGGCCTACGAAGAGGTCGTGATGGCGCTGGAGTCGCTGTACGATGTCGACACCGGAATCGACACCACCCGCATCACGGAGCTGTCGCGGATCGTCGAGGAGAAATCCGACATCGGGGTGCCGGCGAACAAGCCCGTCGTCGGGCGCAACGCCTTCTCCCACGAGAGCGGCATCCACGCCGCCGGCGTCATCGAGAATTCCGATACGTTCGAGCCGGGCGTCATGACCCCGGAGATGGTCGGGGCCACGCGCGAACTCGTGCTCGGCAAGCACACTGGGGCCCACTCGGTTCGGGAGCGTCTCGTCGACGCAGGGTACGACCCGACCGAAGCGGAGGTCCGAGAAGTGACCCGCCGCGTCAAGGAGTACGGCGCGGAGGAACAGGTCACCATGTCGGTGCTTGAACGGTTCGCCGAGGAGATTGGCGTGACCGAGGAGAGCGAGGAGGTCCGGGCGTAGGCCGATGACCTCGCCTCCGGCCGTCACTACGAGTGAGCAGCCACCGGTGAGCCCCCGGTTTCGAGATGCGATCCGCCAACGACTATCACAGAACGTTTATTATTCGGGACGAACTGCTTCCGAACGTGATGACCGCGGCTGCTGGGCGTCAGGTTCGACCGTCCGCCAGCGCCGCGACCGCTATTCTCGGCGTGCGTATTGTAGGGGCACTATAGCCCCTCTCTTCACATTTTCACACCCGGTCGAATCGATTCGCCACAACACCACAGAGTCACCAGTCATGCACGCAGCACACAAATCACCGCGGTATCGACCCCGAACGCGAACAGACGGAGGGATGACACGATGAGCGAACGCGCATCCGTCCCCAAGGAAGAGGAAGAAACGGAGTCAGAAACAGAACAGGAGCCGGTCACGACGGGCGCGCAATCGGTCATCCGCGCCCTGGAAAACGCCGGGACCGACTACGTCTTCGGCGTCCAGGGCGGCGCGATCATGCCCGTCTACGACGCGCTGTACGACTCCGACATCAACCACGTCACGATGGCCCACGAGCAGGGGGCCTCACACGCCGCCGACGCGTACGGCATCGTCACCGGCGACCCCGGCGTCTGTTTCGCCACGTCCGGGCCCGGCGCGACGAACCTTGTGACCGGCATCGCCGACGCCAACATGGACTCGGACCCGGTCATCGCCTTGACCGGCCAGGTCCCGACGGAGTTCGTCGGCAACGACGCCTTCCAGGAGACCGACACCGTCGGCATCACTCAGCCGATCACGAAGGAGAGCTACTTCGCCGCCGACTCCGACACCGTCGGCGACAATGTCAGCGAAGCGTTCGCGCTCGCCGACGCCGGCCGGCAGGGACCAACGCTGGTCGACCTGCCGAAGGACGTGACCCAGGGCGAGACCGAGGTCGAACCCGGCAAGCCGGAGACGCCGGACACCTACGACGTGCCGGAGGAGGCCGACGACGAGAACGTCCAGGAGGCCGCCGAGGCGCTGGCCGAGGCCGACCGCCCGGTCATCCTCTCGGGCGGCGGCGTCATCAAGGCGAACGCATCGAGCGCGCTCCGGGAGTTCGCCAAGGAGTACGAGATCCCGGTCATCACGACGATGCCCGGCATCGGTTCCTTCCCCGAGGATCACGAACTCTCACTCGAATGGGCCGGGATGCACGGCACCGGCTACGCCAACATGGCGATTACTAACACCGACTGCATGCTGGCTATCGGGACGCGCTTCGACGACCGCTTGACCGGCGGCGTCGACTCCTTCGCCCCCGACGCGGAGGTCATCCACGTCGACATCGACCCCGCCGAAATCAGCAAGAACGTCTACGCCGACTACCCGCTCATCGGCGACGCCCGGGAAGTGCTTCGCCAGCTGTTCGACGCGATGCCGCGCGCACCGGACGCCGACGAGTGGCGCGACCAGTGCCAGGAGTGGAAGTCGGAGTACCCGATGGACTACGACACGCCCGACGACGAGCCGCTGAAGCCGCAGTACGTCGTCGAGCAGTTCTCGGAGATGACGCCGGACGACACCATCGTCTGTACCGGCGTCGGGCAACACCAGATGTGGGCCTCCCAGTTCTGGGAGTACACCGAGCCCCGCACCTGGGTTTCCTCCCACGGCCTCGGGACGATGGGCTACGGCGTGCCCGCCGCCATCGGCGCGAAACTCGCCGCGCCGGACCAGGAGGTCGTCTGCTTCGACGGCGACGGCTCGTTCCTGATGACCGTCCAGGGGCTCTCCGTTGCCGTTCGGGAGCAACTGGACATCACCTACGTCGTCCTCAACAACGAGGCGGTCGGGATGGTCCGGCAGTGGCAGGACGGCTTCTACGAGGGACGCCGGATGGCCTCCGAGTACCCGTGGATCCCGCAGTTCGACAAGCTCGCCGAGGCCTTCGGCGCGCGCGGGTTCACGCTCGAATCCTACGAGAACGTCGAGGAAACGATACAGGAAGCACGCGACTACGACGGCCCGAGCGTCATCGACGCCCACATCGACCCCGGGGAGAACGTCTTCCCGATGGTCCCCAGCGGCGGTGACAACGGCCTGTTCGCGCTCAACGAAGACCAGCTGGACATGATCTAACAATGACTGGAGGAATGCCAGGCCCCGCGCCGGACGAACGGATGCGCCCGAAGGGCCGACGCAACACGCAGGGAATCCGCGTCGATCCCGAGGCCGAAGTGACCCACGAACCGCGCCAGGCGGTGCTGTCCGCGCTGGTCAAGCACCGACCGGGCGTGCTGTCGGAGGTGTCGGCGCTGTTCAGCCGACGGCAGTTCAACATCGAAAGCCTCACCGTCGGGCCGACAGTCGACGAGGACACAGCCCGGATGACGATCCTCATCGAGGAGCCGGAACCGGGGATCGACCAGGCGAAAAAGCAACTTCGGAAGCTCGTGCCCGTCATCTCGGTCAGGGAACTCGAAGGCGAAGCCGTCCGTCGGGAGCTCGCGCTGGTGAAAGTCAGCGGCGAGAAACCCGACGACGTCAACGCCATCGCCGACATGTACGGCGGGCAGGCCGTCGACGCGTCGACCGATTCGGTCACCGTCGAAATCACGGGCAGCAAGCAGAAGATCGACGCCGCCGTCGAGGCGTTCAAGCAGTTCGACGTGCAGGAGATCGTGCGAACCGGGGCCGCCGCACTGGAACGCGGCCCGAAAACATTAGAGAAAGATGTCTGACGAATTCACCACAACAGTCTACTACGACGAAGACGCTGACGTATCGACACTCGACGACGAGACCGTAGCCGTGCTGGGCTACGGGTCACAGGGCCACGCCCACGCGCTGAACCTTCACGAGTCCGGCGTCGACGTAGTTGTCGGCCTCCGCGAAGACTCTTCGTCGTGGGCCGATGCCGAGGACGCGGGCCTCCGCGTCGAGACGCCCGACGTGGCCGCTGGCGAGGCGGACCGCGTCGTGATGCTCGTTCCTGACACGATCCAGCCGGCCGTCTACGAGGCCATCGAGGACGAACTGGACGCCGGCGACACGCTCCAGTTCGCCCACGGCTTCAACATCCACTACGGCCAGATCGAACCGCCGGAAGACGTCGACGTGACGATGGTCGCGCCCAAATCGCCGGGCCACCTCGTGCGCCGGACCTACGAGCGCGGCGAGGGGACGCCCGGTCTCATCGCTGTCTACCGGGACGCGACCGGCAACGCAAAGCAGGAGTCCCTGGCCTACGCGAAGGGCATCGGCTGTACCCGAGCCGGCGTCATCGAGACCAGCTTCCAGGAAGAGGTCGAAACGGACCTCTTCGGCGAACAGGCCGTCCTCTGTGGCGGCGTCACCGAGATGGTCAAGGTCGGCTTCGAGACGCTGGTCGACGCCGGCTACGCGCCGGAGATGGCCTACTTCGAGTGCCTGAACGAACTCAAGCTCATCGTCGACCTGATGTACGAGGGCGGCCACATGGGGATGTGGAACTCCGTCTCCGACACCGCCGAGTACGGCGGCCTGACCCGCGGTGAGGAGGTTATCGACCGCGAGGGTATGGAGAAGATCCTCGAAGAGGTCCAGAACGGCGAGTTCGCTCGCGAGTGGATCAACGAGAACCAGGCCAACCGGCCCGCCTACAAGCAGTACCGCGACGCCGAACAGAACCACCAGATTGAGGAAGTCGGCGGCCGCCTGCGCGAACTGTTCGCGTGGGGCGAGGACGCCGACGCCCAGAAGGAAGAAGCCCCTGCAGATGACTGACGACACACCAGCAACAGACACGAGCGAATCGACGGACTCGCGCGAGACAATGCGCAGCGTCCAGCACACCCACCCGAAGACGAGTTCGACCTTCGGCGCGGTGTTCCGCCGCGGCCCGGTCGTGGCCGCCGACGGCGGCGAGCGCGACGGGGAGGACGCTGACGAGACGATGGAGGACATCGACCACGAGGCACCCGGTGAGGGCGTCACTCGCGCATACGAGCGCGGGACGGAAGGACGGGACGAGACAGTATGAGTTCAGGAACGCTGTACGACAAAGTGTGGGACCGGCATAAAGTCACGACCCTGCCGAACGGTCAGGACCAGCTGTTCGTCGGACTGCACCTCATCCACGAGGTCACCAGCCCGCAGGCTTTCGGCATGCTCAAAGAGCGCGGCCTCGACGTCGCGCGCCCGGACCTCACCCACGCGACGGTCGACCACATCGTGCCGACTGCGAACCAGGACCGGCCTTACAGTGACGACGCGGCCGAGACGATGATGGCCGAACTCGAAGAGAACGTCCGTGACGCCGGCATCCAGTTCTCGGACCCGACGACGGGTGACCAGGGTATCGTCCACGTCATCGGCCCGGAGCAGGGCATCACCCAGCCCGGCAAGACCATCGTCTGTGGCGACAGCCACACCTCCACCCACGGCGCGTTCGGCGCGCTCGCGTTCGGTATCGGGACCAGCCAGATTCGGGACGTGCTGGCGACCCAGACCATCGCGATGGAGAAACAGAAGGTCCGCAAGATCGAGGTCACCGGTGAACTCGACGAGGGCGTCGAAGCCAAGGACATCATCCTTGAGATCATCCGCCGACTCGGGACCGAGGGCGGCGTCGGATACGTGTACGAGTACGCCGGCGAGACCATCGAGAACCTCGACATGGAAGGCCGAATGTCCATCTGTAACATGTCAATCGAGGGCGGCGCTCGCGCGGGCTACGTCAACCCCGACGAGACCACCTACGAGTGGCTGGAGGACACGGACTACTTCCAGGAACACCCCGAGAAGTTCGAGGAGCTCAAACCGTACTGGGAGTCCATCCGCTGGGAGTCCATCCGCTCGGACGACGACGCCGAGTACGACGACGTGGTCGAGATCGACGCCGGCGAACTGGATCCCGTCGTCACCTGGGGGACCACGCCCGGCCAGGGTATCGGTATCGACGATCCGATCCCGGAACCCGAGTCGCTGGCCGACGACAAGGTCGACACCGCCCGTCGTGCCCAGGAGCACATGCGCGTCGAGCCCGGCGAGACGATGGAGGGCTACGACATCGACGTCGCCTTCCTGGGCTCGTGTACCAACGCCCGACTGCCTGACCTGCGCCGCGCGGCCCGCATCGTCAAGGGCCGCGAAGTCGCCGACGACGTGCGAGCGTTCGTCGTCCCCGGCAGCCAGCGCGTCCAGCGTGCCGCCGAGGAGGAAGGTCTGAAAGATATCTTCGAGGACGCCGGCTTCGAGTGGCGAAACGCCGGCTGTTCGATGTGTCTGGGCATGAACGAGGACCAGCTGGAGGGCGACGAGGCCTGTGCCTCCTCCTCCAACCGGAACTTCGTCGGCCGGCAGGGCAGCAAGGACGGCCGGACCGTCCTGATGAACCCACGGATGGTCGCCGCGGCGGCGATCACCGGCGAGGTCTCTGACGTGCGCGACCTGAAGGAGGTGGCGCTGCAATGAATAGCGAGACGCCGTGCGTCTCGAAAACGCGAACGGACGAAGTCCGTGAGCGGACCGTTCGACATCCCCAGCGCGAAGCGCTGGAGGTGGTCGCATGACGGACCCCACCGAGGACATCCCGTCGGTCGACTACGTCGAGGGGTCTGGCATCCCGATTCGCGGGAACGACATCGACACGGACCAGATCATCCCGGCGCGGTTCATGAAGGTCGTCACCTTCGACGGCCTGGGCGAGTTCGCCTTCTTCGACCTGCGGTTCGACGACGAGGACAACGAGAAGGACCACCCGTTCAACGAGGAGCGGTTCCAGGACTCGAACGTGATGGTCGTCAACGCCAACTTCGGCTGTGGCTCCTCGCGTGAGCACGCGCCACAGGCGCTCATGCGCTGGGGTATCGACGCCATCATCGGTGAGTCCTTCGCCGAAATCTTCGCCGGGAACTGCCTGGCCCTCGGCATCCCGACGGTCACCGCCGACCACGAGACGATCAACGCGCTCCAGCAGTGGGTCGACGACAACCCCGACGGCAAGATCGAAGTCGACGTGCGGGCGGAGACGGTCACCTACGGCGACAACGAGATCAGCGTCAGCGTCGACCGTGCCCAGCGCGAAGCCCTCGTCGAGGGCAACTGGGACACGACGGCGCTGATGAAGGCCAACCGGAACGCTATCGAGGAGACGGCCTCGCAGTTGCCGTACCTCGATCAGACGCGGTCGGAGCTCGAAGCGGACGATTAACGACACGGCCTCTCGTGGCGGTGGCGTGAGCGTCCGGTTCGCAGAGGGGGACGATTGACGCGAGGTCGCCCCGCGACCTCGGTTCGCGCGAACGGGTTTTCTGTCTCGGAGATGGCAAGAACAATAGCTTTGTGCGGCGGTTTTTCGATATGGACCAGATCCGCGAGATTCACATCGCGCCGCTGGGGCACGAGCGCGACCGGATCGCCGAGCCGATTCACCAGCACAACGCCGACGACGTGTACCTTCTCACAGCGACGGCGGAGCCGTCGCGGCTGACACCGTACCAGCAGGCGCTCGTCGAAGACCTCGACGCCAACGGCGTCACCGTCGAACTGCACCGAACGGAGTTGCACGACCTCTATGACGTACTGGCAGTCGTGACGACACTGACCGCCGACCATCCTGAGGACATCGTGCGCGTCAACGTCTCCAGCGGGCCGAAAGTGGCGGCCATCGGGAGCGCCATCGCGTGCATGGCGACCGAGGCGACAGCGTACTACGTCCACCCCGAGGAACACGTCCCGTCGGTTTCTTCCGAACCGCTCACTCGCGGGATGGAGCGCGCGGAGGTCCTGCCGTCGTACCCCATCGAAGCGATCTCCCGCGACCAGGTTGCAGTACTGGACTATCTCAAGCGGACCAACACGGACACCTACACCGCCAAGAAGTCGGACCTCATCGAGTTCGCTGAGGACACCGGACTCTCGTTTATCGCCGACGCAAATCCGGCCAACGAGAAGGCGAAGTTCGCGCTGTTGAACGCCAACATCGTCGACCCGCTTGCCGAAGACGGCTACATCAGTGTTAGCGATGTCGGCCGGACGAAACAGGTGGAGATGACCGAGACCGGCGAGAACGTCCTCCACGCGTTCCGACACAGGCTCTGAGATATCCGCAGTATCTGTCACTCGGACTGTCGCAACACTGAATGAACTGAAACCAACTCTTTTGTCGTTTCAAGCTCTAACGGGATACGCTTTGGTAACGCCCACCACATGAACCACTTGTCAATAGATGATATCACGGTGCTCCACGTCGATGACGACCCCCACTTTGCCGAGATTGCCTCGGAGTTCCTGGAGCGAGAAGATACCGCGTTCTCGGTGGTGACCGCGACATGCGTCGATAATGCGTTGACAGTGCTTCGCGATGACCCGATAGACTGCATCGTCAGCGACTATGATATGCCTGACAGGGACGGACTGGATTTCCTGAAACTGGTCAGGGACGACTACCCGGACCTGCCGTTTATTCTGTTCACCGGCAAGGGGTCAGAGGAGATCGCGAGTCGGGCCATCTCGACCGGCGTCACCGACTATCTCCAGAAGGAGGCCGGGACGGAGCAGTACACCGTTCTGGCGAACCGAATCAAGAACGCGGTCCGGACCAACCGGGCTGAAAACGCGGTCCAGCGGACGGAGGACAGGTACCACAATCTCGTCGACACGGCACCGATTCCGATCCTCCTCTTCGACCGTAACTGGGAAGCTCTGTATGCTAACGAGGCCGCCGTAACGTTCCTTGATGCCGACTCCTTCGCCGAAATATCCGGGAAGAAGGCGAGTGAATTTCTCCACCCTGACGAACTGGATACGGCCAGAGAACGGTTTCAGCGTCTGATGCGTGAGGGCATCTCTGTTCCGGAAGAGGAGTACCGCGTGGTGACCGTCGAGGGCAGAGTGAAGACGGCGACGATTGCCACCGCACCCGGCTACTACCGCGGCGAAAAGGTTGCTCAGGCGATGCTGTACCGATAGCCCGGGGACGTGTGTATAGCATCTATGAACCGCTTCAAATCGCTAGTCCTGTCGCTGTGGTAACTACTGTATCAATAGTATGCACAGTATCAACTGTATAGATAGTATTGAGATAGAACCTACATAGTAGCCATCGCTACAATCGGTTGCGCACGGGTCGCCAGCGATCACCCCCAATTCGCTTCGGCCCTCCACAGGTTCACGTCGTCCGCTGGTTACCCGTGCCACTCCCCTGAACGTGTTCGGTTTCCGCCTCCGAACGCTGTTTTCCGAGTTTTCGATCCACGGGAACGAGCCGCTCACTCACATCCGGAGCGCTGCCAGCCCCACGGATACATGCGCGCCCGGGACGCCGGAACCGAACCACTTTCACCAGCCGCCTCCGTCTCATCCCCCATGACACACGAGATAGCCGTCATCCCTGGCGATGGCATCGGACAGGAGGTCACACCCGCCGCGGTCGAGGTACTGGAGGCAATCGACGCCGTCGACTTCGACTTCGTCGAGGGTGAGGCCGGCGACGCGGTGAAGGCGGAAACCGGCGAGGCGCTGCCCAAAGAGACGCGGAAGCTTGCAGCCGACGCCGACGCGACCCTGTTCGGCGCGGCCGGCGAAACGGCGGCCGACGTCATTCTGCCCCTCCGGCAGGTCGTCGGCTCCTTCGCCAACGTCCGTCCGGCCCGCTCGTATCCTGGACTCGACGCCGTCCAGCCCGACACTGACATCGTGTTCATCCGGGAGAACACCGAGGGCGTCTACAAGGGCATCGAGAGCGAGATAGCCGACGGCATCACGACCTGTACGCGGGTCATCACCGAAGACGCCTCCGAGAAGATCGCCGAGTACGGGTTCAGCTACGCGAAGCGAAACGGCTACGACGACGTGACGATCGCCCACAAGGCCAACGTCATGCGAACCACTGACGGGCTGTTCCTCGATGCGGCGTCGGCTGTCGGTGAGGACCGGGACGCCTCCTACGACACGGCGCTGATGGACGCGCTCGCGATGCATCTGGTCATGAACCCGCAGGACTACGGCGTCGTCATCTGTCCGAACCTCGCCGGCGACATGCTGTCGGACCTCGCCGCCGGTCTCGTCGGCGGCCTC
>JGI12533J12847_1000656_pt1 | contig 17543 bp, 16 predicted proteins | sample A23M1SouthBayCA_FD_12847 | JGI IMG/M metagenome (IMG submission 12847) | reverse complement strand
CCGGCGGACGGAGCGCCGCCACACCGCAGTTCGACTCGGGGCGGCGGCGCTGCCGCTCGCGCTGCTCGTGGTTCCGGTCGCGCTCGCGCCCGCGAACCCGGTCCACGGGGACGTGCCCGCCGCGCTGGTGGCCGCCTACCGCTGGACGGTCGTGTTCGGCCAACTGCTGCTGTGGGCCACAATCGCAGGGGTTCACGCCTGCCTCGGAGACAGTGACACCCCAGCCGCGGACGGCCTGGACTACCCCGCGACAGCCGACTGATCCCGGTTACTGGGTCGCCGCAAGCTGTCGCATCGCATCCGTTTTCTGCTGCCGATACACCGAACAGGTCCGGCCTGTGTCGAGTTCCCACACGAGCGCCTGGCGGAAGTCGTGCGCACAGGACGCCGAGCCGTCATCCCGGAACGGACAGTGAGCGCAACAGCTCGGGAAATCGAGGTCGGCGTCGTGTCCTGTCATGGTAACTCATAGCATACTGACTCGGCATAAGTGTTTTCGTGATGACGTGATTGGTGGGTGGCCGGGAACAGCACTTGTGCGTGCGGACCGCGGTTTGACTCTGCGAACGCCCCCGACGACGGACGCGGTTCAGAGTCTCCCAGCGACCGTTCCGAGATTGAGGGCCAACCCGACAACGGTGACAACAGCGGCAAGCACGAGGTTCGTTGTCTGTCCCCCGGCTGCGACCACCGGCGACCCGGTGACTGCGAGTGCACCCAGTCCGAGTCCGGCGACGGCAAGCGCCAGGCCGGCCAGACCCACGAGCATCGTGCCGGTCGGGCCGAACCGGCCTGTCGCCCGGTCCGCCTCGTACCGGTCCAGTGCGTCGTACATCGTCTCCGTAATCGACTCCTCTACGTCCGCCATCTGCCCCGAGAGGTAGGTGTTCAATGTCTCCTCGTGCTCGTCGAGTTTTGCGGCGCGGTCGGACAGTTGCGCGTCGTACTCCGTCAGTTCGGCCTCGCGCTCGTCGAGATCGGTCTCCCGGTCGTCGAGAGCGGCTTCGCGTTCGTCGAGCTGGTACTCCCGCTCATCAAGTTCCGTCTCTCGCCGGTCAAGCTCCTCCTCGCGGGCGTCGATCTGCTCCTCGCGGCGGTCGAGTTCCGCGCTCCGCTGGTCGAGGCCCATCTCCCGCTCGTTGAGCCGGCGCTGCATCTGCGCGAACTCCCGCTCACGCTCGGTCGGGTGGTCATCGACAGCAGTGCTGTCGACATCAGCATCGGAGTCCGCGTCCGCCGGTTCTTCCTCGTGGTCCGCGTCTGTGTCATTGGCCATGATCGGCTCCCGTACCGAAACGCTACGGCTAGCGAACGGTTAGTTTGATACCACATAACACAGTAACCGGAGCCAAACCAGGACATCACGTCTGAGAGAAAAAGCGTCCGCACGGACCGCTACCGGTTCAGATCGCCACATCGACGCGTCAGCGGCGCGATCGGCCCGTCTCGCTCTCCACCTCAACCCGATGCAACCGGTACGCACCGCGTTCGCGACCCTCGTCGTGGTAGACGACCGGTTCCTCGACGGCAACAGCGGTCCCGTCCCCGATTGCGGCCGCGGTCACGACGCCGTCGGTGTCCAGCGTATCGATGGGGCCGTCTGCGACAGCGAACAGTCGAAGCGCGTGGTCGTCGGCGTCGCGGTCCCGAAAGTTCTGCGCGCCGGGAACGGCCAGCAGCGAACCGTCGGTGCCCAGCCCGCTGGCGAAGCCGCCCACCGGGGCGTCCCAGCGCCGGTGGCCATCCGGCGAGACGCCGACGGCGGTGTGCTCGCTCGGATGCCGCGCGTCGGTCTCGCGGCCCGCCTCGGGGTACGTGTTGCCGGTGACGAACACCGCGCCCCCGTCTGTCGCGTGGACGTGGTTCGGGTACGCGTAGACGGTGTCGCCGTCCACGTCGGTCGGCGTCGCCAGCGGGACGCGCCAGCGTTCCCGGCCGCCGCTGTCGAGCCGGTAGCCGCAGTAGTCGCCGTGGCTGGAGACGACAGCGCCGTCAGCAAGCAGGGCCACGTCGCCGACGCGGCGCTGGCCGTCGGTGCCGGGGTCCCACATCCAGCGCGGCTCGCCGCCGTCGGCGTCAAGGACGACGAGACCGTGCTGGTGATCGCCCGGACAGCGGTTGTAGGCGACGGCGACACGGCCGTCATCGGCGTCGAGCGAGATCGGCGAGCCGTCGGTTCGGTACGTCCAGTTGACGGTTCCGTCGGGCGCGAACGCGTAGACGACGCTCTCGAAGTGGCGGAGGTCGTTCCCGTCATCGTCAGTCCGTCGCTCGTACCGTCTGGCGGCGGCATAGAGCCGGTCGCCGTCGGTTGCGAGGGACGCGACGAAGGGGAGTAGGAAGCGCGTCTCCTGCTGGGCCTCGCCGAGGTCCGTTCTGGTGTCGTAGCGCCAGCGCAGGTCCCCGTCGGCGTCGTGACAGCGGATCTCGCCGCGGACGCTACGCTCGCCGACGACGAGGCCGCCGTCGAAGGGCACCGCCGCGACGACGCTGGGTTCCCCGTCCGTGTCGTACTGCCAGCGCGGACGTGGGGGGCCGGAGTCCGCCGAGACGTCGAACGCCCGGAGGTCCCCGTCGGCGGTGCCGACGACCGCGAGCCCGTCGGTCAGCGTGACCGCCGAACGGCGGCCCTGATGCCGCGAGCGGGCCGGGGTCACGTCCCCGAGGTCAGCGGTCGGGGCGCGCTGGCTACTCATCGACCGGGAACGCCTCATGGAGGACATCGTGGGCCTCACCGAGCCCGTCGAGGACGTCCTCTCCCTGCATGGTGATGCGCGACACCGCCCGCTCGGCGTCGCGGACCGCGACGAGTCGGCCCCGGAGGTAGTCGTACTCGGGGTCGTCCTCGTCGGTCGCGGCGATCTCTTCTTCGAGGTCCACGAGCGCCGCGTCGAGGTGACGCTCGATGCCGGCGAGCGTCTCCGCGCCGGCGAGGGCCTCGATGGGGCCGGTCATGTGACCCTCCAGTTCCTGCTCGGCGTGCTGGCGGGCGTGGTCGTCTTCGGTACCGAGAACGTTCATGAGGCCCAGTCGGAGAGCCTCGATTTCGTAGCAGCTCATGTGTGTCGTAGTGTTGTAAGGGTGTACTCTCAAAGGGTCTGGTCGACCAGTTCGCTCACGATGCGGTCGCGGTCAAGATGCGAGGAGACAATGTCGGCGGCGTCCTCGTCTTCGACGCCGCCGTACCAGACACCGTCCGGGTAGACGGCGACCATCGGCCCCTCGCCGCAGCGGCCGAGACACGACGACCGCGTGATGCGGGCGTCGCACTGGTCGCTGTCGCGGGCGGCCTGGCGCAGTCGTTCGAGGACCGCGGGTGCGCCGTCCTGTGCGCAGGTCTGGTTCGTACAGACGGCGACGTGTTTCTCGGGGGCGTCGTGGACGTGGGGGTCGTCGTCGACGTCCTCGCGGTCGGCGTGTTCGGCCTGGTGGGTCAACGCCCGGAGCATCGCGCGAGCGCCGCCCTGGTCCTCCTCGTAGCCGTCGAGCTCGACCTTGTACTTGCAGGTGTCACAGGACATCTCGACGCTGCCGGTTCTCGCCTCCTGCCAGCGGTCGCCCAGCACATCCAGCAGACGGGTATCCGTTCCAAGCGGTTCGCCCGGCGCGGCGTCGACGTAGGGGTACTCCTCGTCGAACTCCCGCGCGCCGTCCTTGATCCGGCCGGTCAGCACGCCGTCGCCGAGCATGTACGGGATGACGACGACGGCGTCGGGTCGCGTTTTGGCGATGTCGTGCAGCGTGTCTTCGAGTAGCGGCTCGGTGACGCCGATGAACGAGGCCTCGACCCGCGAGAACTCGCGGCCCTCGTACAGCAGCCGGGCGAGCTTGTGCACGTCGGCGTTGGCGTCCGGGTCGCTGGAGCCGCGGGCGCAGACGACGGCAGCCACCTCGTCTTCTTCGCGGTCGACGCCGAGGTCGGCCTCGACGGCGGCCGCGCGGTCGTCAAGCAGGTCCAGCAGCGCCGGGTGGACGCCCAGGTGGGCGCCGTTGTTGATGGTCAGTTCGGGGTGGGCCTCGCGGGCCTGCTCGACGGCCAGGGGCACGTCGTTTTTGACGTGACTGGCGGCGAACAGCGAGAGGTGGACCACCGACACCTGCGAGACCGCTCCGGCCAGCCCCGCGATGGCGTCGTCGATGGCCGGCTCCGCGAGTTCGAGGAAGGCGGCGTCGACCGGGATGCCGAGCCGCCCCTCCAGTTCGACCGCGAGGTCGCGGACCTGTTCGTTCGACTTCTCGCGACGGGAGCCGTGCCCGACGAGCAGGACCGCCTCGTCGTCCAGCGTGTCGGGGGCGGTGATGGCTTCGCTCATCGGACTCGTTCGACGCTCTTCCGGAGCTTGCGCCGCCGACTGGGCGCGAACAGCCCGGTCTCCTCGCTGCCCTCGTACAGCCAGTCGCCGAGGGCAGGTGCCGCGTCGTCGTCCACGCCGAACCAGTAGCCCGACGATGTCTCCGAGAGGTCGTCGTACGGGGCGTCGACCGGGCAGCGGTCGAGGAGCGTCTGAATTGTCCGGAGAAGCCGCTCGTCCTCGTGGACGAAGGAGATGCCGACCGCGTTGTCGTCGGACTTGAAACACACCGTCCCACAGCCTTCGAGCAGGCCTCGGAGGAGCTGGCGGTCGTAGTCGGCCAGCGCGTCGAAGCGGTAGCCGCCCGAGTCCCCGTCGAAGGGCAGGCCGAGCGCGGCGCTGGCGCGGTCGGCGAGCCCGCCGACGACCTGCACCGTGAACTCCTCCTCCTGGCGGGTGATGGAGGTGTCGTGGGCGTAGGCTCGCTCGACGATGCGGCGGTCAGCCCGTTCCGCGCCAGCGATGGACGCGAGCCGCCGGGCGGCCGTCTCGTCGTTGGTTCGGACCGTGACACAGCCGTCCTCGCACTCCCCGTCGCCGGCGACCCGGCCCCAGAAGTACGCCGTCTCGGGATGGGCCGCGAGCATGTCCCGCGGCGCGCCGGTCTCGACGCTCATGGCTGGACCTCCCCGGTATCGGTCGCCGGCGCATCGACGTCCTCCACGTGAATCGCGTCCAGCGGACAGGCCGCGGCGGCCTGCTCGGCGTCGTCGCGGCGGTCGTCGTCGAAGGTGGCTTCGATTGCCGTCCGGTCGTCCGTCTCGATGGCCGCCAGACCCTCGCCGTCCTCCACGAAGCGGTCGTCGCGGACGAGACAGGCGAAGATACCGTCGCAGGCCTCGCGGTCGATGGTGATTCGGTACATTAGTAGTCGTACTTCGTCTCGTAGCCCCGCGGGGTCACCATCCGGTCGTCCCAGACGTAGGTGTCCTCGTTGCCCACGAGCAGCGTGGTGGTCATGTCCACGAGGTCCGTCTCGCCCAGTTCGGGGAGTTCGCCGAGTTCGACTATCTCGACCTGTTCGTCCTCTCGGCCGGCGGCGTGGACGACGCCGACCGGCGTCTCGGGGTCGCGGTGCTCCAGCAGAATTTCACAGCACTTCTCGTAGTTGTCCCGGCGCTTGCGGCTCCAGGGGTTGTAGATGGTGATGGTAAAGCCCTCCTTCGCGGCGGCGTGGAGCCGCGACTCGATTGTCGGCATGTCGGTGAGGTGGTCCGACAGCGAGATGGAGACGGTGTCGTTGACCAGCGGCGCGCCGACGCGGGCGGCACAGGACTGGGCCGCCGGAACGCCCGGAACCACGTCGAAGTCGAGCATCGTCGCCGTCGCGCCCTTGGACTCGATGATCTCCAGCGCGAGGCCGGCCAGCGCGTACACGTTCGGGTCGCCGCTGCCGATGATGGCCACGTCGTTGCCCGCCAGCGCGCGGTCGATTGCCTCCTCCGTCCGGGACACCTCGCCGCACATCGGCGTGTTGTAGATGTCCTCCGCGGCGTCGGTCACTTCGTCGGGCAGCAGGTCGACGTAGGTGGTGTAGCCGACGATGTGCTCGGCGTCCATGAGGGCGGACCGCGCGCGGGCGGTCATCCCTTCGGGCTGGCCGGGGCCGAGGCCGACGGCGATGAGCTGGCCCGGCTCGGCGTCGAAGTCGTCAACGGTCGCGCCGACCTCCTCCTCGTCCGAGTCGCTGGACGAGGACGCGCCACAGGAGCTACTGCTTGAGGAAGACGACGAAGCGGACGACGAGGAAGCCCCGCACTTCGAGGCGGTGTCGTCGCCCGTGTCCGGTGTCGTCTCCGTCGACGAACTCGCCGTGCTCGCGGCGTTGCCGTCTTCTCGCGGGCCTTGCCCGCTCGAACGGTCCGCGGAACTCCGTTCCGCGCTACTCGCGCTTTCCGAGGCGCTGCGCGCCTCGCTTGCCCCACACTTCGATTCTGTCTCGGTACTTGCGTCGGTGGTGTTGTCAGTGCTCATTATCAGAAATCGTCGACGTCACGCCCGCCGCGCGGGGTGACGAGGAACTCCTGGTAGTCGTTGCGCCAGACTTCGGTCTCGTGGGTGCCGACGACGATGGACGAGCCCATGCCGCCGACCTTGTCGTCGTGCTCGGACAGTTCGCCGAGCGTCGTGATCGTCTCCGTCTCGTCGTCGAGGTTCCGGCCGGCTTCCCCGCGGCCGGAGTCGTTGACGATAGCGGCGGGCACGTCGTCCGCTCGTTCCTCCCGCAGAACATCGACGGCTCGCTCGTAGTCGCGCCAGCAGTTGTAGAGGACGACGACGAACCCCGAGATAGCGGCCGCCCGGAGCTTCTCTTCGATTTCGTCCCAGCCGCGCCACTTGTCGGACAGCGAAATCGTACAGAAGTCGTTCGACAGCGGCGCTCCGAGGTTCGCTGCGCCCGACAGAGCAGCGGTCACGCCGGGGACGATCTCGATGGGGACGTCGTCGGCGTCGTCGGCGTCGGCCATCGTAAAGAGGAGGTCGGACTTCCCGTAGACGTTCGGGTCGCCGCCGGAGACGTGGGCGATGTCCTCGCCGGCCCGGACCCGCTCGAAGGCCTCGCGGGCGAGTTCGACCTGTTTGCCCATCGACGAGCGAATGAGGGTCTGCTGGCGGCCGTCGGGCCGCTCCAGCACGGTCCCTTCCTCGTCGGCGATTTCGCCGTCGTCGGTTTCGCCGTCGAGTTCGGCGGACTGGGGCGGGAGCGTCCCGTCCTTCCGGAGGAACTCCTGGTAGAGGTTCGAGGCGATGATGCAGTCCGCGGTCTGAATGACGTCTTTGGCCCGCTGGGTCATGTCGTGGGGCAGCCCCGGCCCGATGCCGACCACGTACAGCGTCCCGTAGTCGGCTGGACGCGTCGCCTCGGTCGTAGCCTCTGCCGGCTGGCGTCCGTCGCTGCTCATCCTGGCACTCCGAGAGCCGACGGTCGAATCTCGATACTGTGGCGCATGGTGAGTACAACGCCGCTTTCGCATAAAACAATTGTGCTTGTATTAGTCCAACTGTAGATGCAAACGGCAGTTCCGGTCGACAGAAACGCGGCTACCGGGACCCGGGAGATCCGTCCGAGCTACTGCCCGATAGCAACGGTAACAGCCTCGTCGTAGCGGGTCTTCTCGGCCAGCAGGTCGTGCTCGCTGCCGGCGGCGATGGCCGACGCTTCGGCGATGCCCGGCCAGCCGATGAGTTCCTTCGACCGCGAGGGGGTCGGCCCCTCGAACTCCTCCAGGGTTTCTTTCTCGAAGGCGACGACGCCCAGCCCCCACTCCTCGGCCGCGGCGAGCATTCCTTCCTCGTCGGCTTTCCGCGTGCCCGTCGCGACGAACTCCACGTCGCCGCGGTCGCGGTCGGCCTCATCGAGGGCCCGCTGCCACGCTTCGTGGAACTGCTCAACATCGGCCCCGGCGACGCTGCCGGTGCCCAGCACGACGCCGTCGTCCTGGTTACGCTTGAGCACCGTCACGTCGTCGTCGACCAGCACGGCCTTCGGCCCGTCGAGGCGCTCGATGGGACCGAGTTCGTCGTCCAGCACGGCGAGGTTCGTTGCTACCGTCGAGTCGCCGTTGACCACGTGGGCATCGAGCGCTTTCGCCTGCTTCTCGACGCCCTGCTTGTCCGCGGCTTCCGAGGCGGTGGTCATCGCCGGCACCGCACCCATCGACGCGAGGTCGTCGGCGACCTGGTTCGCGCCGTGGTGGCCGCCGGTGATGGGGATGGCCCAGGTGAGTTCCTCGTCGACCACACAGATTGCGGGGTCGTCCCACTTGTCGTCGAGCAGGTGGGCCGTCTTGCGCATCGCGATACCGCTCGCCATCAGGCCGATGAAGCAGTCGTACTCGCCCCAGTGCTCCTCGAACACGTCGCCGTGGTATTCGAGGATGTCGATGGACTCGTAGCGGTCGCCGATGCCGTCGACGATGTCCTCGGCGGTGTCCATCTTCCGCTCGAAGGCGACGATGGCGATGTCCTCGGCTACTTCGCCGTCTGAGTCGGGCGCTTTGCAACTGTTCGAACTCGAATCGTTGTCGGTGTCAGTGCTCATGGATTCTCCGACCGGTGAAACTGCCCCAGGCGACCGCCGGCCGGTCAGCCGCGTGGGTACTGTCTGCGGTTCGATTCTCGGCTATGGCAGATCGCTGCGAGGCGACGCTCGACTGCTGTCGGCGCGCGCTGGCGCGCTCGGATGGCGCGCCAACGCTGTGCGAGGGATGAGCAGCACAGCGAGTAGAACGAGCGAGCAGCGCAATCGGTTGGGGAGGCGTGTGGCTCGCGGTGGCGTGCGGTGCTGCGGGGTGGACTGAAAGGGGCCGGTCGCTCCGGGAAGACGACCGATGTAAGCACGTGAGCGAAGCGAACGCGCGCAACGAGGTCCTCGACCGGAGCGACCGGGGGCTTTCTGGCTGTGGTCGAACGCACCGGTCCAGTCTCCACCAGCGACAGACCATCCTAGTCGTCGGCTTCCTGCGATCCACTCGACTCACCACGGTTCGCCCAGTCGCCGTAGAGGAACGACCGCTCGTAGTCCTCGCCGCCGACGGCGTCGCCGATGACGACCATCGCGGAGGCGCGGTAGCCCGCGTCCTCAAGCTTCTCGCCGATGGTCGCGATCGTCCCTTCGATGACATCCTCGTCGGGCCAGGACGCGTGGTAGATAGCCGCCACGGGCGTCTCCGGGTCGTGACCGTCTTCGAGCAGACGGTCCATCGTCTCGGAAACGGCGTGGGTCCCGAGGTAGATACAGGTCGTCACGTCGCCCATGCCGACGAACTCGGAGATGTGGTCCTCGTCTTCGTCCAGCGTCTTGCCCTGCGGGCGGGTGAAGGCGACGTGGTTGGCGACCTCGTTGAGGGTCAACTGCGTTCGCATCGTCGCGCTGGCGGCGAACGCGGAGGTGACGCCGGGGACGATGTAAGTCGGGACACCCTCGTGTTCGAGTGCGTCCATCTGTTCCAGGGCCGCACCGTAGATGGCGGGGTCGCCGCTGTGAAGCCGGACGACGGTGTCGCCGGCCTCGTAGGCGTCCCGCATCAGCGGAATCAGCTCTTCGAGGTCCTTGCCGATGGAGGACACTGTCTCGGCATCCTCGCAGTACTCCTCCAGCAGTTCGCTGTTGACGAGCGACCCGGCGTGGACCACGAGGTCGGCGTCGGCCAGCAGTTCGCGGCCGGCAACCGTCAGCAGCCGAGGGTTGCCCGGACCGGCCCCGACGAAGGGGATGCCGTCCTGCTCGTCGCCGGCACTGTACTCGTACACGCGGTCGTCCCGGTTCCCGGCGACGGAGTCGATGGCCGTCTGCGGGTCCGTCTCGGCAGTTTCGTCAGTCATGCTTCACCTCGTCGCCGCACAGGGCGGCTTCGGAGCGCTCCTGTCTGGCGAGTTCACCGATTGACTGCTCGCCACCGTCGGTCACGACACCGCTTTCGTCGGCCGCTTCGAGGAAGGCGTCGGTCGCCTGTTCGACGCGCGTCTCGGGCTTCTCGGCGTAGGCCAGCGTGTAGTAGTCTCGCTCGTCGATCTCGCTCGGGTCGTCCGTCACGACTGTCTCGCCCTGTTCCATGAACAGCCGGCGGCCGTACACAACGTCGTAGCCGGCCTCGACCAGGCCCTCGTGGGTAGCTGGCGCGTCGGTCACCTTGAACAGAATCATCCGGTCGGGGCCGGTCGGGGACGCGCCGCGGTCGGCCTCCCGCAGCGCCAGGCTCGATCCTGCGGTGATCTCGACGCCCAGCGCCGTCGCGAACGCCGACATGGCGCTGACGCCGGGCACCACTTCGAGGTCGACCTCGGGGTGGAACGCCGCGAGGGTCCGCCGGAGGTGGCCGAAGGTCGAGTAGACGTTCGGGTCCCCGAGCGTGACGAAAGCGGCGTCGCCCTCGAGGGCCGTCGGCGCGATCTCGGCGGCGGCGTCCTTCCAGGCTGTCCTGAGCTTTTCCTCATCGCGTGTCATCGGGAAGTCGAGGTCGCCGATGCGCTCCTCGGGGACGTGCTCGGTCGCGACCGACCGCGAGAGCCGTCCCGGCGAGTACACCACGTCGGCGGATTCGAGGGCGCGCTTCCCGCGGACGGTCACCAGGTCGGGCTGCCCGGGGCCGAGACCGATGCCGTAGAGCGTCATCGGTCGCCTCCGCTCGTCGCCTCAGTCTCGGCCGGCGACCCGCCGTCGGCAGCAACGTCCTCACTGGCACTGCCGACGAGCATATACACCGGGTTCTCCGAGTTGAAGCTCGTCGCGCCGGCGAGTTCGTAGCCGTGGCTCACCTGGAACTGGACGACCTCCTCCAGAATGTCGCGTTCGCGGAAGGCCTCCGTCGCCGCGCCAGCGACTTCGAGCCGCGAGACGTTCATCACAATTCGGTCGATACCGGTCTCGACCGCGTGGTCGAGGATGGCCTCGTAGTTGCGCGACCCGCCGAGGAAGAGGGCGTCGGCGTCGTCCGGCAAGCCCTCCGGGGCCTCGGCCTCGCGCAGTTCGACATCGGCGTCGACGTCGTTAGCGGCGAGGTTCTTGCGAGTCACGTCAAGTCGATTCCCCTTGCGTTCGAGCGCAGTGACCCGCCCGGCCCGGCGCGCCGCCGTGATGGTGACGGCACCGGTACAGGAGCCGACCTCCGCGAAGTGATCGGACCCGGTGAGAGCGAGTTTGCTAGCGAGGACGGCCCTGACCTCCGGCTTGGTGGGACCGGCCTTCGCATCGTGTGGGAGCGAGACGCGGGACATCACGTTATACAACTGCAGTAGCGCGTAAAACAATTTTGGTTGTATTAGTTCAAGTTTGGATGATAGCAGGGTTCGGGGGACGGATCTAATTGAATGGGTAAGTCAGGGAGACCAGACACGGCAGCCGTAGCGGTAGAGCGCGGCAAGGGAGGCCCCCCAGAGGAGGTGAGCCAGCAGCGACACCGCGCTGAGGTTCGGGAGGTTAGCTTCGATCCCGACAAGCGAGAGCCATATCGGCATGATGAGCCCGGCTGCAACGAGCCAGAGCGCGAGCGACCAGCCGAGAGCGACCCCGTAGTACCTGAGGCCGTCGGAGAGCTGGTCCGGCGCAGTCTGGACCAGTGCGGCGTACACCAGTCCGAAGACGACGCTGTGGAAGCCGTGGGTGAGCCACCCGACCAGGGCGTTCTGGACGCCGTACAGCGCCCCGATGACCGGGACGCTTCCGGAGAGGAACTGCATCGGGACGCCCATGACGACGGCAGCGACGAGCGACGTCCCGACGGCGAGACTTAGGCGGCGCGGTGAAAGCCCCAACACGTCGTTCGACTGGGGCGTCGCGACGCCGCCATCGGTCGAGACTCGCGGCAGTGTCAGCGTTATCGTGGTCCCCCCGTCCGTGACGGTGGCTGCCGTCCGACCGCCGTAGCTCCGGACGAGCAGGCGGACGAGATCCAGCCCGAAGCCGGTCGAGCGGTCCTCGTATGAGCCGATTTCGCCGCGGTCCAGCAGGTCGAGTTGCCGCTCGGGCAAGCCCCGTCCGTTATCGCTGACGCTGATGGTGACGGTGTCCGTGGTGTCGGTGACTGCAACCTCGACGCGGGGACTGTCGCTGTCGTTGTAGACGACCGCGTTCTCGACCAGGTGCGCGACGAGATTGTCGAGCATCGTGTTGGCCCGCACCCGCAGGTCCGCGGGCACGTCGGCCTGTAGGTCGTAGTCGGCCGATGGGTGCGTCTCCCGGACTGCGTCGACGCCGGACTCCACACACGGAACCACGGGGACGGCGTCCAGCGACAGGTCAGCGCCGCCGTGGGTGATGTGTTTCATGTTCTCGACGACCTGCTGGACGCCGGCCGAGCGGTCATCGATGACCGACAGAACGTCTGCCGTTCCAACACCGTCCCGCGACTCCGCGAGTTCTACCCGGCCCCGGATGACCGTCAGCGCGTTCAGCACCCTGTCACGGAGGATACGGTTGACCAGGTCCAGCCTGGCGGCCTGCTGTTCGAGTTCGTGTTGCTGTCGGTTCGACCGGCCGGCGTAGACGCCGGTGAGCGCCCCGCCGACGCCGCCGCCGATGAGGAAGTTCGACAGGTACGTCCGGCTCCCCCCAGCGGACAGCGGCCCCATGCTGCCGTTGCCGACCAGCGTCACCAGGACGAGGACGAACATCGCGCCGGTGCCGGCGAGACACCACAGCGTGACCGTCCGAACGAACCCGCGCTCGAACTCACCGACGACAAGGGCGACACCGAACGCCGACAGCCCCAACCCGAGGACCAGCGGCAGCACTCCGCCGAAGACGAACGCCACCGGACTGTCCCTAACCGCTAGCGTGACTGTGAACCGGGTCAGAAAGAAGCCGAGGACGGCGACGACGAGTCCGGTCGGCGAGAAGCCACGGCCCAGGGAACGAATGTACTCGAACATGGTCCAACCCCGACAGCGCTACCATCGAGATACGTACCATTTTGCGTCAGGGTACAAATCGGTTACCCAGATACAGCGGGGGGTCTGCGAACCGGGAAATCAGAACTCCGGCCCGGGTGCCGGAACGCCGTCGCTGTCGTCGCCACCGTCCAGATCGAACTCCTCGCGCAGTTCGCGGATGCGGTCCCTGATGTCCGCGGCGAGTTCGAACTCCAGGTTGTCCGCGGCCTCCTGCATCCGCTCTTCCAGTTGCTCGATCTGATGGGCAGCCTCGTCAGCATCGCTCGCACCGTCACTGGAAATGCCGCCGGTGTCGGTCTTGCTCCCCGGCAGGTTCGTCTCGCCGACTGCCTTCTCGATGGTCGTCGGTTCGAAGCCGTGTTCCTCGTTGTACTGCTGCTGGATGCGCCGGCGGCGCTGGGTCTCCTGGATGGCCGACTGCATGGCGTTGCTGCGCTCGTCGGCGTACAGCACGACTTCGCCGTTGACGTTTCTGGCTGCGCGCCCCATCGTCTGGACGAGCGTCGTCTCCGAGCGCAGGAACCCCTCCTGGTCGGCGTCCAGAATCGCCACGAGCGACACCTCGGGGATGTCCAGCCCCTCCCGGAGGAGGTTGATGCCGACCAGCACGTCGATGTCGCCCAGTCGGAGCGACCGGATGAGTTCGTGGCGTTCCAGCGTGTCCGTCTCGTCGTGCATGTAGGCGACGTTCACGCCGGACTCTTCGAGGTACTCCGTGAGGTCCTCGGCCATGCGTTTCGTGAGTGTGGTCACCAGCACCCGCTCGTCGCGTTCGACGCGCTCGTCGATTCGCTCCAGCAGGTCCTCAACCTGTCCCGTCGCCGATGCGATTTCGACGGCCGGGTCCACGAGGTGGGTCGGGCGGACAATCTGCTCAACCACCTGGTCGCTGTGTTCGCGCTCGTAGTCACCGGGCGTGGCGCTCACGTACAGCGTCTGGTCGGTCTTCTCCTCGAACTCCTCGAAGGTGAGCGGGCGGTTATCGAAGGCCGTCGGCAGGCGGAAGCCGTTCTCGACGAGGCTCTCCTTGCGGCTCTTGTCGCCCTCGAACTGGCCGCGGATCTGGGGGAGCGTCTGGTGGGACTCGTCGACGACGGTGAGGAAGTCGTCGGGGAAGTAATCCAGCAGGGTGTATGGGGCCTCGCCCGTCTCGCGGTCCGAGAGGTGGACCGAGTAGTTCTCGATGCCCGAGCAGTAACCCGTCTCCTGCATCATCTCGATGTCGAACGTGGTCCGCTCCTCGATGCGCTGGGCGGCGACGTGGTCGCCCTGTCGCTCGAAGTAGCTGATACGCTGGTCCAGCAGTTCCTCGATTTCGTCGATGGCCCGCTGGAGCCGCTGTTCGGGAATCGAGTAGTGCTCCGCCGGGTGGAGCAGGGCGGCCGGTTCCTCGCTTTTGACCTCGCCCTCCAGCGGGTCGACCTTCAGCATCCGGTCGATCTCGTCGCCCCAGAACTCCACTCGGAGGGCGTAGCGGGCGTACATCGGGTAGATCTCCAGCGTGTCCCCGCGCACGCGGAAGGTCCCCTGCGTGAAGTCCACATCGTTGCGCTCGTAGTTCAGGTCGACCAGCCGACCGAGCAGGTCGTCGCGCTCGATCTCCTGGCCCACCTCGAGCGAGAGGGACATGTCGATGTAGTTTCGCGGGTCACCGAGCCCGTAGATGGCCGACACCGACGCGACGACGATGACGTCGTCCCGGGTGAGCAGCGAGCGCGTCGCGGAGTGGCGCAGCCGGTCGATCTCGTCGTTGATGGAGGCGTCCTTGTCGATGAAGGTGTCCGTCTGCTCGACGTAAGCCTCGGGCTGGTAGTAGTCGTAGTAAGAGACGAAATACTCGACGGCGTTGTCCGGGAACAGCTCGCGGAACTCCTCGTAGAGCTGCGCCGCGAGGGTCTTGTTGTGGGCGATGACCAGCGTGGGCTGCTGAATCTCCTCGACGACCCAGGAAACGGTGTTTGTCTTCCCGGAGCCAGTCACACCGAGCAGGGTCTGCCGGTCCATCCCCTGGCGATAGCCCGACGCGAGCTGTTCGATGGCCTCGGGCTGGTCGCCCGCCGGCTCGAACGGGGCATCGACACGGAACTCGCGGTCGACATCTGGTCGGTCGATAGAGAGTGGTCCGCCGGTGTCGCTCATTACCCACACATCGGGCTGGACGGACTTGAGCCGCGTGGTTCGTGAATCGCTAGCAGACGGGCTTCGGGTTCACGCCGAGGTCTTCCAGCGTCTCGAAGTACTCGTCGTAGGCCGTCGAGATGACGTCGATAGCAGCCGCCTCCGCGGCGGCCCAGTCGTCGTCGCTCTCGCAGACGGCGTCGAGCAGTTCCGCCGCTTCCTCGCGCAGGTCCACCACGTCGCTGCCGGCGCTGCGGAACGTACTCGCCGTCTGTGGGTCTGCCTGGCCGGTGAAGAAACCGGTGTACTGCTCTTTGACCTTCTTGTCGACGAGCGTCCAGCCGACGAAGCCGCCGAGACGTTCGACGGTCCCGTCGATGTCGTCGAGTACGTCGTGCATCGCCGGCGTCCGGTCGACCGGGTCGGCATCGATGCTGTCACGACGCTCGGCCGTCTCGGTCGCGGCGTCGGCGAACAGCGCCGCCGCGTCGTCGTGGCCGTCGTCGCTCCAGACGTCGAAGGTGTCGTGGGCCGCCCCCTCGCGGGCGGCGGCCGCCGCCAGTACCACGTCCGGTTCCATCTCGCCGCGGGTGTCGGCGTACAGCGTCTTCGAGGAGCCAAGTCGGGAGAGTTCCGTCTGCTGGTCGTCACGAACGGCGTCGATAAGATCGGCTGCGGTCATACACGGGCCTGCGGCCGGCGCGGGCTTGTAACCATCGAACCCGCCGCTACCGAGGTAGTGTGGCTGCGGGGAGTAAGCCCCCTTCTGTTCGGGCCAGCATTCGGCTGAGCGGCCACGTCCAGCGCTCCCGCGCGGCGTCGGACTACCTGTCGACGCGGCCTTGCACCGGTGAGGTTTCGCCGTTCCATCGGTCCGTCGCCGGGGGCGTGGGGCGTCAGAGACGGCCCACGTGTGGAGCACGGATGTGGTCCACGGAATGCGTGGGGCGTCTGCGGCCCACGGAACGCGCGCCCCGGAGTCACCGGGTCGCGACTGCCCTCGGTGGGTTAACTCTCCCTCGCTTTGGCCGCGTGCCGCACCGTCTGGTGGGGCACGACCAGCCTCGCTCGGGATTCGCACACCTCATCGGTCCGGCGACGACGTGTCGTTGCTGTTCCAGAGCCGACGGTCTCCCGCCCCGGGCTTGCGCCCGGTCACCTGTCCGACAGGTGGGGGGACTTTCCTCATGGCTTGCGCCACGGGAGCCGGCCTCCCGCTGCCACATACTGATACGCCAGTGCCGCGAATAAGGCTTACCAACGACCTTTTTTCACCGGGGCATCGTGCTCGCCGATGGCGAGCGCTCAACCCCGGCTAAAAAACGTCGATGAAAAAAGCGCGAATCGCGCCGCGATTCGCGAGAAACCGCTCGCTTCGCTCGCGGTATGCGCGCAAACGGCAACGACTGGTTTTGTGTCTTCAGGCGTGCCTACCCTTCCCCGGGTCGCGCGACAGAGCGTGCTCCCGGCCCAAGCAGAGAAGAGAGGTGATCGAAACGCGGACAACCGCACGATTCGGGGAAAATCGAACCGAGAGTGCCCAGTAGTGCGTCTTAGTCGTCAGAGGGGAGCGGCTCGCCGGCACCATCGGTCGGCGCAGGCGAGGACTGCATGTCGTCGTCCTCTGCGTAGGGGTACCACGTCATCTTCGTGTTGTGCATGTACGGGTCGTGGTAGTCCGTCTCTTCGGGCTCGACCATCTCGGCCAGCGTCTCCTCGTCGCGATCCTCGACGAAGTCACGGAAGGTCTCGCCGCCCTCGCGAGCGTCCTCGAAGTTGTTGACGAGGTTCTTGATCGCGCCGGGGACTTCGTCGGCCGGGACGCGCATCTCCACCCAGTCGGCGAAGCGCGGGTCGTCGCCGAGGCCGCCGCCGAGACCGATGTCGAGCGCCTCGACCGGTTCGCCGTCCTTGCGGGTCTTCATGCCGCGCAGGGACACGTCGGCGATCTGAGGCTGGGCACAGGAGGCCGTACAGCCAGAGAGGTGGATGTGGAAGTCCTTGTGGTCCTCCGGCAGTTCGACGTTGTCCTTGAGCCACCGGGCGTAGCGGACCTGGCGGTTCTTCGTCTCGACGATAGAGAGCGAGCAGTACTCCGTGCCCGTGCAGGCGATAGAACCGCGCATGAACGGCGACGGGTCCGGGGAGTAGTTCTCAAGGAGGGGTTCGCTGGTGAACTCGTCGAGGTTCTCCTCGGGGACGTCGGTGACGATGATGTTCTGGCGCTGGGTCAAGCGGACCTCGCCGGAACCGTACTCGTCGGCGAGTTCCGCGAGTTCGAGCACGTCGTCGGCGCCCATGCGGCCGACCAGGACGTTCAGGCCGACGTAGTAGTTGCCGTCTTTCTGCTCGTGAATCCCGACGTGGTCGTTGTGCCCGTCCTGGGACCCGGTGTTGTAGCTGTACTGGTCGCGCATGTCCTCGCCGGCGGTCGGCAGTTCGAAGTCGACGAACTCCTCCTGCAGGACCGAGCGCATCTTCTCGGGGCCCCATTCGTCCATGAGGAACTTGATGCGGGCGTTGAAGCGGTCCTCGCGGTCGCCGTACTCGCGGAAGAGCGCGGACATGCCGTGGGCCACGTCGGCGGCCTGCTCCGGCGGCACCCACACGTCGATATCGCGGGCGAGGCGCGGTTCCTTGCGAGAGAGGCCGCCGCCGATACGGACGTTGAAGCCGAGTTCG
>JGI12533J12847_1000615_pt1 | contig 18657 bp, 19 predicted proteins | sample A23M1SouthBayCA_FD_12847 | JGI IMG/M metagenome (IMG submission 12847) | reverse complement strand
GACCTCCGAGGCCTCGGCTCGGCCCGCCTCACGGCCGAGTTCGACCGCGTCGCCCGCGGCCCTGGTCTCGTACACCTCGAACCCGCGCGCCTCCATCAGCCGCGGAACGTAGTCGGCGTGCTCGCCGTCGCCGCTGACGGGGTTGATGATACACCGACGCGAGCCAATCTGCATGGTACTAGCGAGTCCGGACCGGCACTTATACCGTGGTGATGTGGCACGGCGTCACTCCCAGTCGACATCGACGCTCCGGTCAGTCTCGCGGAGGATGAAAGGGCCGATAGCGAGCGTTCGTTTGGTTATCGTAACGATACGGAGGATGTACGACAGCAGGACCGTGAACGGGAGTACCGATGCCGTCGTCGTCACCGCGAGGAGCCACAACACGTCGGGGACACCGGCCGTGACGCCGACGAAATCCTGCACATCGAGGAACAGCAACGAGGTGACTGCGACTGTAAGCGCCGGGATGGCGACATACAGCAATGTCCGGGAGAGGTCGGACAGCTCCCACTGGAAGTACAGCGTCTTGAAGTGTTCCCGGGCCGGGCCGAACAGTTCGAGTGTCTCGACGAGTTCCGCTATCGATTCGTCGATCTCGTCAGTCAGTTCGTCGGCGTAGGCCTCGCGGATGCGCCGACCGGCGTACAGCTTCCAGGAGTAGTTGTAGTTCAAGACGGCCTTGATGACATCGAACTCCCCGAAGGTCCCGCCTTCGAGCTGGTCGGTGACACTGTCGGCGTTGGTTAGCACGTCGTCGAGATAGTTCGAAAGTAACGCCGCCAGGTCATCATCGAGCGCCGTCTCGTCGACTGCGTTCTGAGCGTTTTCGGCCCGTTCGGCGGTCCCACGGATCAGCGACCGGAGAACCGCCGAGGGCTCCGCGGGGCTGACCGGCGTGTCGACGGCGTCGGCCACGTCGGCGCGGAACTGCATCGACCCCTCCATCCGCTCGCGCTGGTCGCCGACCGCACCGAGTTCCTGTGACAGGACGAGTTGGCTCAGTGTCAGGACCAGGGTAACGGCGGTTATGGTCCCCGTAATCAGCGCCTGGAACAGCGTTTCGACCGGGTCGCCGCGGGTCAGCAACGTCAGGGCCGGTGTGGGGTGGAGCAACCCGACTGCGAGAATCCCACAGAACAGGACAGCCGAGAGCAGCGCAGTGACGAGCCAGCGGTCCGCATCCAGAAGGAACCAGAGAATTCGGGTGTCACCGGCGGCGCGCTCCCGCATGGTGTCGCCCGGCTCGCCACTGTCAGTTGTCATACAGATCGGGTCGTCCGCCGGGCATAAAAACGCGTGCCCGAGGAGCGCCAGGTAGGCGGTGTGTCGTCAGCGAGAATCAATCGGACGGCAGCGGCTACCGGCCGGCGAGGAACGTCACGGCGGTCCGCTGCTGCTCGATTTCGGTTTCGAGGTGGTCACGGAACTCGGCGATGTCGATGTCCTTCTCTTCGCGTTCCTTGCGGTCCCGCACCGAGATGGTGCCGGCTTCCTCCTCGTTGTCACCGATGACACACATGTAAGGGACACGGTCGTCGTGGGTCTGCTGAATCTTCTTGCCGACGGTCCAGGAGCGGTCTTCGATGGTGACCCGGAAGTCGTCGAGTTCGTCCTGAATCTCCTCGCAGTAGGCGATATTGTCGTCGCTGACCGGCAGCAAGCGGATCTGTTCGGGGGCGAGCCACGGCGGGAACTTCCCGTTGTAGTGCTCGGTCAGCACCATGAAGAACCGCTCGTAGGAGCCGTACAGCGCGCGGTGGATCATCACCGGGCGGTGCTCCTCGTTGTCCTCGCCGGTGTAGGAGAGGTCGAACCGCTCCGGCATGTTGAAATCCAGCTGGACAGTCGGGCCGTCCCAGTGGCGACCGAGCGCGTCCTCGAAGGCGAAATCGATCTTCGGGCCGTAGAACGCGCCGTCACCCTCCTCGACGACGTAGTCGATGTCCTGCTCGTCGAGGACGGCTTCGAGCTGGGACTCGGCTTTCTCCCAGATTTCGTCGCCGCCGACGGACTTCTCCGGCCGGGTAGCGAACTGAACGGTGTAGTCGAGGTTGAACGTGTCCAGCGTGTCGAGGATGATGTCGACCGTCGCCAGCACCTCCTCCTCGATCTGGTCCGGCCGGACGAACAGGTGGCCGTCGTCGATAGTAAAGGCCCACGTCCGGGAGAGCCCGGAGAGTTCGCCGCGCTGCTCCTTGCGGTACACCTTCCCGTCCTCGAAGTACCGTACCGGCAGGTCCCGGTAGCTCCAGGAGTTCTGTTCGAAGATGGTGGCGTGGCCCGGGCAGTTCATCGGCTTCAGGCCGTACTCCTCGTCGTTCACGTCGAGCAGGAACATGTCGTCGACGTAGTTCTCGTAGTGGCCCGACTTCTTCCACAGTTCCGTCCGGAAGACGTGGGGCGTCTCGACCTCGTCGTAGCCGGCGTCGCGGTTGAGGCCGGCGACGTAGTCCGAGAGTTCGTTGAGGATCTTCTTGCCGTTGGGTTCGTACAGCGGCAGGCCCGGCCCGGTCGTCTCGTCGATGGAAAACAGGTCCATCTCCTGGCCGATCTTGCGGTGGTCGCGCTCCTCGGCCTTCCGGCGCTGTTCGAGGAACTCGTCGAGTTCCTCCTGCGTGGGGAAGGCGGTCCCGTACACGCGGGTCAGGGTCTCGTTGTCTTCCTCGCCGCGCCAGAAGGCTGCAGAGATCTCGAGCAGGGCAAAGCCGCCGATTTCGCCGGTCGATTCGACGTGGGGGCCCTGACAGAGGTCCTCGAACTCGCCCTGCGTGTAGAAAGAAACCTCCTCGTCGTCTGCGGCCTCAGTTTCGAGGATGTCCTGTTTGAACGGATTGTCCTCGTAGCGCTCGAAGGCGTCTTCCCGGTCGACGAGTTCGCGTTCGATGTCGAGGTCCGCCTCGATTATTTCCTCGGCTTCGGCCTCGATAGCTTCGAGGTCGTCCTCGTCGATATCGACGCCGGTGATGTCGTAGTAGAACCCGTTGTCGGTCCACGGCCCGATTGTGAGCTTCGCGTCGGGGTAGAGGCGCTGCAGCGCCTGCGCGAAAACATGAGCGGCGGAGTGACGCAACACGTCGAGGTACTCGTCGCTGCTCTCGGTGACGATTTCCAGTTCGACGTCGGCTGTTAGCGGCGCGTGCTTGTCGACAAGTTCGCCGTCAACAACGCCGGCGACCGTGTCGTCACCCAGCCCTGGCCCGATTTCGTAGGCGACATCCTCGACCGTGCTGCCGCTCTCGACCTCTAGTGGGGTCCCGTCGGGCAGCGTGACCGTGACCGTACTCATACCCGATGATACGACGGCGGCCGGGGATAAGTGTATTGAGACGCAGGCGACGCTGGCGTTACTCTGGCAACAGCGGGTCCGAATCCTCATCGACGGTGTCGACCGCCGGCAGGTCAGACTGCGCCGACGGGTGCGGTGCGCTCGCCCGCTCCAGCGATGAGAACGTCGATTCCTCCTCCCCTTCGAGCATGGTGAGCCGGTCCCTGACCGTGACCGTCTCGCCCTCGGCCGTGTGTGGCGTCACGCACGTGAGTTCCGACCCCTCGTACTCCGCCAGGAGTTGGATCGGAAACACGAGCGCCCGGTACTGCTCCCCCGTTATTTCCGAGTCCACCGACCGGACTTGGAACGCGGGATCGAGTGAACAGTCGTTGCGTTTCGCCCATTCCTGAAAGACGCTGACTCGATTGAGGGCGAATAATCCGAGTTCGGTTCGCGCCTCCGCTGGCGTGGACGGAATTTGCCGACCGATAACCTGAACGGTAACATCTGACAGAATGTCAGCCTCCGACAGCCCCTGAAGCCGGTCGATTACCGCAGCCTGTTGCTGCGTGTGTCCGTCGGGCAGCAGTGAACGAACGTACAATTCTGCCCGTGTGTCGTCTGGCTGCGTGCTCCCCTGCATCGTATAGAAATTAATGGACAGCAACCGGCAAAAGTATTCCTGTTGACAAATAATGGTTAGAACGATTATACACTGAACAACGGATGCCGAATCAAACGGGTTCATCCCCCCTTGGATACCCACGGACCGTGTCGGTGTGATAGGGAGTACTATGTGGGCACAGTTCGCATGAGAAGCCGCATATGTACGATTCGGTGCTCGTAGCCACAGACGGCAGTTCGGGAACGACGGAGACGCTCGCACATGCGGCCTCGATTGCGCGCGACAACGACGCGACCCTTCACGGCCTGTACGTCGTGGATAAACGGCTGTACCTCGCGGCCGACAAGTCCAATCAGGACGAAGTGCGCCAGTCGCTGGAGGAAGAGGGGGAAGTCGCGCTCGATGACATCGCCGTCGGCGGCGAGGAGTCCGGAGTCGAGGTCGTCACGACCATGGAGGAGGGGATTCCCCACAAGACGATCACCGACTACGCCGAGCAAGAAGACATCGACCTCATCGTGATGGGGACCCACGGCCGGACCGGACGGGACCGGGTCGCCAATCTCGGGAGCGTCACCGAGCGCGTCGTGCAGAGCGCGCCCGTCCCCGTCCTCGTGGTCCACATCGAGTAGTGCTGCTGTGTGGCCGCCGAGAGCAGACAAAACCAACAGGACACATTGCCAGTACCACCCTGATCTGACCGGTATCTTTTCGGCCCGCCGACACGCTGTAGACAGTATGGACAGCCGAGAGTACGCGTTCGAAGGTACCACACCGGACATCCACGGATACGCCCACGTCAGCCGCGAGGCGACGCTGGTGGGCGATGTCACTGTTGGTCCGAACGCGAACGTCTGGCCCGGCGTCGTGTTGCGCGGCGACGTGGCCCCCGTCGAGGTGGGTCGCGAATCGGCGATCGGTGACGGGGCTATCGTCCACGCTTCGACCGTCGGCGAGAAAGTGATGGTCGGCCACGGAGCCGTTCTCAACGACGCCCACGTGAGCGACGGGGCGCTCGTTGGATTCAATTCGACGGTCAGCGACGCCACCATCGGCGAGGGTTCCATCGTCGCGATGGGAACGGTCGTCCCGCCGGGCTACGAGGTCCCCGCCGAGTCGTTCGTCCGCGGGAGCCCGGCCACGGTGACGCCGCTGTCCGAGACAACAATCGACCCCAACGAGGTGTTCGAGGCGTTCAGTTCCGGCGATTACGCCAATCTCGCGGCCCGCCACGAGGACCTCTTCGAGTAACGCCCCGTCGGACGAACGACGGGTCACTTATAGTGGAAGAACCCACACAGTACCGAGCATGGACGATATCGTCGACCTGGTGACCCGGTCGCTCGCTGACGAGACTGCCGCGGAGTTCACTGAGCGGGTCGACGAACAGGCGATGCGGCTCCGGAGAGCCATCGAGGCCGGGGAGTTCGACAACGAAGCGTTTTCCGTCGGCCTGGAGATCGAACTGTACGCCATCAACGCCGAGCCGGACCCGCCCGAACCAGACGACGAGGGAGACGACGAGACAGTCGCCGAAGAGGACCTCGACGACGACCTGAGCGGGTCGAGCGGGGCGGCCTGGAGCGGCTCACTCGACGCACCAGCGGAGCCAGAAGACGGCGCTGGCGCATCACTGGAACCAGATGGCGACGGGGCGTCGCTGGACCCAGAAGAGGGCGACCCGCTGGAACCCGCCAGGGACGAGTCACTGGATCAAGACACTGGCGAAGCCGCTGACGAACCCGAGGATTCTTTCGGTCCCGGAGAGGGGCCGTCGCTCGACATCGACCCGGACAGCCCGCTGGCCGAGGACGAACCGGAGACGCCCGAGGAGGAGGCCGAACCTGCTGTCGAGTCGTCGGTCGCGGAAGAAAATGACGAGCCGTACATGGACCCCGAGGACTGGAAGGGGCGGCTGACCCGCCTGCCCGACGTGGTGTTCGAGGGCGAGGCCAACAAGGAACTGGGCCTGCACAACGCCGAGGTCAACACCGAACCGAACAGTTTCGACCAGACCGGGATGGAGGTCCAGACGACGGCGGTAGAGATGCAGACGAAGCAGGCCCGCCAGCAAGCGAGCAAGCACAACTGCGAACTCGTCCTCGATGCGATGTGGACCATCCCGCCCGAGGAGGGCAGCGAACAGTACCTCTCGGCGCATGAAACGAACGACGGGGTCGTCCTCGCGGACAACATGCGGCAGGCCCCCAGATACGTGGCGCTGGACAACGAGGCGCTGGACCGCGCCGGCGGCAGCATCGACTTCGACGTGCCGGGGTACAGCGAGTCGTTCCCGACGATTCTGTTCGAGTCGCTGGCTACCTCGATCCAGCCCCACCTTCAGGTTCCGGACGCCGAGGCGTTCCCCGAGTACTACAACGCCGCGATACGGACGCTCGGGCCGCTGCTCGCGCTGTCGGTGAACTCGCCGTTCCTCCCCGCGGACATGTACGACGACACCGACGGCGAGTGGCTCTGTGCGAACACGCACCACGAACTCCGCATCGCGGCCTTCGAGCAGTCGGTCAACACCAGCGAGAACCCGAAGGTCCGGGTCCCGCAGGACCTCGACGACACCACGGACGTGGTCGGCCGCGTCGTCGACGACGACCTGTTTGCCCCGTTCCTGCGGGAGTTCCTGCACGACGACGACCGGGCGGCGTTCGAAGACGAGTTCTGGGAGTTCGACCACAAGCGCGGGACCTACTGGCGCTGGCTCCGCTGTGTCGTCGGCGGCGCGGCCGTCGACGGGGCAAGCACTGAAAAGTCGCTCCGCATCGAGTACCGCCCGCTCCCGACCCAGCCCCACGTCAAGGACATGATCGGACTGCAGGCGCTGACGGTCGGTCTCATCCGCGGGCTGGTCGTCGCCGACCACCCCGCCGCGGAACTGCCCTGGCAGGAGGCCAGGCGGAGCTTCTACAGCGCCGCGCAGGATGGCTCTGACGCCGACCTCTCGTGGGTGACAGCCGAGGGCGAGCGAACGGCCGACCACGACGCGATCTACGACGAGATCTTCCAGTACGCCCGTCTTGGGCTGGCCGAGCAGGACGTACCGGAGGCCCGCATCGACGAGTACCTCGGCCCTATCGAAGCCCGATACGAAGCCGGCATGACCCCGAGCGACTGGAAGATCGACCGCGTTCGACAGTCCCTCGACGACGGCGACGACCTCTCGACGGCCATCCAGTCGATGCAGCGGGAGTATATCGAGGCGAGCCGCGAGCACCACTCCTTCGACGAATGGGTGTGAGCGGCCAGTCCCACGACGAAGTGGAGTCGGGGTATCCCTGCCGGATGGCAGGTATTTATTCGGGTGACGCCGTTATATTTGGGTGATGGTATCCACAGGCGACACAGCGCCGGACATCTCGGCGACAATCGCGAACGGTGAGGTAGAGGACTTCGAACTGAGCGACCACCTGGGCGACGGGCCGGTCGTGCTCGCCTTCTTCCCGGGCGCGTTCACGCCGCCGTGCTCCAACGAGATGGTGGCCCTGCAGGAGCACCTCGGGGACTTCCACGACGCCGGCGCGACGGTGCTCGGCCTCAGCGCCGACTCGGCGTTCTCGCTGAACTCCTTCCGCGACGAGCACGGTCTGGAGTTCGATCTGGTCAGCGACATGGGCCGGTCGGCGATTCAGGACTACGACCTCGAAATCGACATCGAAGACCTCGGGCTGCTCGGCGTCGCGAACCGCGCCGTGTTCGTCGTTGACGACGACGGCGAAGTCTCCTATAGCTGGGTCGCCGACGACCCGACCAACGAGCCGGACTACGACGAGCTGCTGGACGCCGTCGAGTCGGCGTAAACGGGGTATACCCGAAACCTGGTTTTTATTGTACTGCCCCGGAGCTACGCGTCTCGCGTCCGCCGAACGCCGGTGCCGGCCGACACCGCAGCGAGGTCGAACACGTCACCGTCGAGCGGCACGCCGGCGTAGGGGTCCGATGCCAACAGGAGCGCTCCGTCGAGGTCGACGTAGTCAACGAGCGGCGCGAGGTGGACCGCCGCGGCGATGCTGGCGTTTGACTCGACCATGCATCCGAGCATCGAGTCGAGGCCGTGGGCGTCGGCGGCGTGAAGGAGTCCCATTGCGGGCCGGAGGCCGCCGCACTTGACCAGTTTGGCGTTGACGATGTCACAGGCGTCAGCGACCCGCGGCACGTCCGACGCGGTGACGCAGGACTCGTCGGCCGCGACGGGGATCTCGGTCGCGTCAGTCACACGGCGGAGACCGTCGATGTCGTCGGCTTCGACCGGCTGTTCCAGCATCGTGACGCCGGCGTCGGCGAGCCAGTCCGCCTTGTCGATAGCCTCCTCGGGCGTCCAAGCGGCGTTGGCGTCGACGCGTACCTCGGCGTCGGGGGCTGCGTCCCGGACCGCGTCCAGTCGCGCCCGGTCGTCGTCGGTTCCGAGTTTGACCTTCAGGTGGCCGAAGCCGTTGCCCGCCGCTTTCCTGGCCTTCTCGGCCATCCGCTCGGACGAGTCGATGCCGACCGTATAGGTCGTCGGCGGGACAGCGTCAGGGTCGAGTCCCCACTGGCGGTACAGCGGCAGGTCCAGTCTCCGAGCGGCGAGGTCGTGGACGGCGATGGAGAGTGCCATCCGGGCAGCAGGCTGATCCGGCGCTTGCTCGCCGAGTTCTCGTTCAATACGCTGCTGGGCGTGCGGGTCGCCGATGCGGTCGACGGCCTCACAGAGCGATGGCAGCGTTTCGGCCACTGACTGCGCGCTCTCGTCGTAGTACGCCGACGGCGTGACAGCCCCGGTGCCGGTGGTTCCCTCGTGGGTGAGTTCGACCACGACGGTCTCGCTGGTCTCACTGGTCTCCCGCGAGATGCCGAACGGGTTCGACAGCGGCAGGTCGTAGCGGTCGACGCTCCAGTTCATAGAATGGCGTCCAGCACCTCGTCGGGGACGCCGTGACGGACCGGGTCGGTCGCCGGTGCGTCCAGAGCGTCGCTATACCCCGCGACAGCATCCGCGGCCGCGTCGTCGTCGAGATGGCGCGTGTTCAGCATCCCTGCGGCGACTGACGCGTCCGAGATGGGCGCGGCCAGACGCTCGTAGATGTCGACGTACTCGGGGAGTGGCGGAATGTCGAACGACTCGTAGCCGTGGATGGCCTCGCGGCCGGCCTCGTGACACATGACGAGCGCGTCCGGGGCCGATCCGTGGAGGATGCTCGTCGTCACGCCCGAATAGGCCGGATGGGCGAGCGCGCCCTGACCCTCGACCACGAGGAGGTCCGCCGCCTGTGCCGCTTCGACCAGCCGTTCCACCGCGCCGGCGGCGTAGTCGGCGATGACGCGGTCGATGACGATGCCCCGATCAGAGATGGCGATGCCGGTCTGTCCGGTCGGGACGACGGCGGCGTCGAGGCCGCGCTCCCGTGCCGCGTCACGGATCTCGAACGAGGCGGTCATCTTCCCCGTCGAGCAGTCGGTCCCGACAGTCGTGACGACCGTCGCGTCCACGTCACCGGCGGTCCCCGCTGCCACAGTCAGGTCTTCGGGCGGCTTGCGGAGGTCGTGTAGTTCGGCGTCGTGTTCCGCGGCGAGGCGGGCGAACTCCTCGTCGTCGGCCAGGAAGTCGTGCAGGCCCGAGTACACGTCACAGCCGCGTTCGAGCGCCGTTCGCACGTCAGCGCGCCAGGACTCGTCGAATTCGCCGCCGATGGGCGAGATACCGATGACGAGCGCGTCGACGTCGGGTGCGTCGGCCATCGACGCGACGATCGGGGCGTCCTGGACGTCCGGCAGCGAGTCGTGGACGCGCTGGCCGGCCCGCTCGCGGTCGACGAGTGCTCGCACCGTTCGGTCACCGTACCGCAACAACCCGACGGCCGTCTTGGCCCGGTCGGGGAAGGCGTCGTGTGTTAAAATGGCTACGGCCATAGCCGGATAGAATCGCCGCCCCGCGAAAAAGCTACGGAACCGGTACCGACGGAACTGTGGTGAACGGGTTCCGAACTACGGCACGCGCAACCGAACAGTCCACAGTGACCGGACGGCATCGTCGAGCGCCTCGGCCGGCTCCCCAGTCGCGTCGACCGGCTTCGTCGCCGTCGCGAGGTCTTTGAACTCGTGGATAACCGATCCCTCGCCAACGACGTACAGCCGGTCGGGCGACACCTCCTCGATAGCTGCTCGGCAGCGGTCGAGATGGGAGTCGATCTGCTGGTCCCGGAGCCGCTCGAATCGGCTCTGTGAGAAGCCGCCCTTCGAGTGCTGGCTTTTCAGCTCCGAGTCAAACCCGTGGAACGCGGTCCGCTCGCGGCCGTCGTACTCGCCCATGGCGAACAGGTCGGAGCGAACCAGCGCGACGACGTGCTTACCGGTCGGTTCGAACCACGACCGCTCCAGTCGAACGGCGTTGGCCCACTCGGTGAACGGCGACGGCGGCGCGGGGACGGACAGACACGCCGACAGGAGGCCGGCGTCATCCGTAACAGCCAGGCACGGCGCGGCGCTGGCGACCAGCGACGCGCGGTCGCCGAAGGCCTCGCGGACCGGGCCAGGCAGGGAGCGCTCAGCGTCGACGTAGGCCGTAAAGACTCCTTCCGGCTCCGTCTCGAAGGACTCCAGCCGGTCGAGGACTTCACCCAGCCGCGCTCGGCTGAGCGTCTCCTCGGCCCGGAACGTCGATTCGCCCTCCTCGTCCTGCAGGCGCTCGACGCGGTCTTCGAGTTCAGCTACGCGGTCCTTCAGCCGGTTGACCTCGGCCTCTGCCTGCTGGCGCTCGGTCGCTGCGTCGGCGCGGCGCTCCTTCTCGGCGTCGAGCTGTCGTTCGAGGTGGTGGTTCTCCTCCTCGAGTTCGGCCACCCGCTCTTTCAGCGACGCTCGTCCCAGCAACCGGTCAAGCATCGACTGGATGGCGGACGGGGACGGGCTTAAAAGTGACTTCCCGGACCGCCACTGCACCGAGGAGCCGGCGGTCAATCTGGTGTTTCGCTGTCATCCCGCAGGGACGAGATGATGAGTCGCTTGATCCCACGTCGGAGGAGACCGCTGGCTGCCGGCTGAGAGATATCCAGATCGGCGGCGACATCGCTGAGGGTCGCGTTCCGCGGTTCTTCGAAATACCCCGTTTCGAATGCGACGAGGAGCGCTTCTCGTTGGCTGTCGGTCAGCCCAGCGTCGGTATTCCCCAAACTGGCGTATTCGTTCACGCGCAGTAAATCGATATCAATCTCGTTCTGTTGTGCGTAGTCCCAGAGATGAACTAGATCCGTTCGGTCGGGCATCCACACCGTTAGAATCCAGGCGCTCCCGTCGTTCTCCATGTCGAGAATGACACCGTTCGCGGAGGAAATTACAGGAGAGAGGATCTTCGCTTCGTCTGTATACTCGAAGCTGTAGATGGCCTCATCGTCTCGAGTTTCGATGACTCGTTCGAATTCGCCAATGGTACTGTCGTTCCGTAATCCGTCTTCGAACTGTTGGAAATCAGACGATTCGATGTGATAGAAGAATTTTCCCGACGTCGGGTCTGTTCCAGCCTCTGACACCGACCTGACTTTCGAACTTCGGTCGTGAGTAACGGTCTCCGTGAGCACTATGTCGGGGTGCTCGGCTCGGACGACCGCCTTGATATCGGTCATTGTTCTGTAAGGTAGTGGTTTAGTGTGCTAAGACGTACAAGTAAAAGTTTGTTCGAGACGCCGGGTGAAAACCTGGATTGTAATTCTTGCTATCGAGGTTGTAACAGTAGCCATGCGGTAGCTTAACTGGGTCGGTTGGTCGTGATTTCTGCATACGAAGATCTATCAGGTTTTGCCGTCGATACGAGCCGGGCAGCCTGAGAGACCCGGAAATCACCCCGCTGTTCGACACATCCTGACAAATCGATATCGATAGTTCAGACGCGATGATCGAACAGCACGGCCCAGATACGTTCGAACCAGCCGGCTTCGGACGACGGGGTGGCTCCGGCGGGGAGGTAAAATTTGGCTTCGGTAGCTCTGTCCTGATCGTCTGCATGGTTCCGCTGTGACATACAGGCGTATAGAAGCCCCCAGACCGCATTGCTCTGTAGCTTAAGCGTATAACCTACTTATACCGGCCTCCAAAGATCGTATCGGTTCCTGCGCGCTCGGTGGAAGTGACGGCCTCGGCCTCGATGCGGAGACCGACGCCGGAGCGGAGATGCTACGCCGTCAGACCGCGGTATCGGGAAGTGTCGGCGTCCCCTCCGAGATAGAGAGCAGTTGTGCGGCGTGGTCCGCTTTCGCCAGGAACACTTCTTCGAGGCTGGGTGGGTTCCGAACGTTAGCGTCCGCAAGCATCGTTTCGGGAACGACGAGTGTGTCCGCCGGGACCTGTTCGTCCCCGTGGACGGCGAAGTGCTGGGAGCCGAGTTTCATTACCAGCGGATAGTCTGTGCGCTCGACCCCCTCGCCGGAGGCGTACAACTGTTCGTTCACTCGTTCGTGCTGCTCGCGACACATCGCGGCCGCCGCGTCGTCTCTCGGTTCGACGTAGAGGCGGCCGAGGTAGTATCCGCGCGAAAACTGTTCGAACATCGGTACACCCGAATGTGTGTCATTGACATACATAAGTGTTCGCCGGCACGCTTTTGCCGTCGTGCAAACAGCGCGGATTGGGTTCCGGGTCCCGTCCGACAGGGCTATGCCGCGAGCGGTCCCGAGTCGACCCATGAGCGAGCAGCGGGGGCCGTTGCCACGTCGGTACGCGCGGTACTACCTGGAACAGACGCCGAGTCTCGTGTGGCTGCTGGTTGTCAACGCCGTCGCGATGCTCGTCGGCATCCGGTACTACGTCGAGACGATGCCCGAGGTGTCGACGTTTCTCTGGCCGCTGTACGCCGATTCGCCGGCCGCGCTGTTCCTGATGACGCTATCGGTTGCGACTCTCCTGCCGTTCCTCGGCGAGTCACTCGACGAGGTGCCGCTGACGGTGCCGCTCGCGTACCTCCACACTATTGCGCTGGTCTGGCTGATCAAGATGGGGCTGTGGACCGTCGTGGCGTTAAACATCGGCTTCGACGCCTACTTCCCCGCCCCGTGGGCGTATTTCGGCATCATCGTCACCCACCTCGGCTTCGTCGCCGAGGGACTGTTAGTTCCTCACTACGCCCGGACGACGAAGGGCGCGCTCGTGACGGCGCTGGTGTTGGCACTCGGCAACGACGTGCTCGATTACGGGTTCGGCTATCATCCGCCGTTGCGGTACGACCCAGGACTCGTGTTACCGGTTGCCACCGTCGCACTCTCGGTGTTGTCGGTTGTGATCGCCTGGCGGCTGCTTCCGTCGAAGAAACCGATTTAAAGAGTATTTTAAACACTCTTGGACTGTCTGCAGTTGTTTCATGGGACTGTGAACGACACGAACGAAGGCGTTTCTTTTTGACGTGGGAGGGCAGAGGTAGTGGTACGAATGAGCCCACGCCAGGCCACGCTCCTCACAGTGCTGGTCATCGTCGGGACTGTCGCTGTCGGCCTCCCGGCCGTGACAGCGCAGGAGACCGCGACGGAGACAGTGGCCACGCAGAACGACTCTACTAGCGGGATGGGGACGCAACTCACAGCGTTCCTGCAGTCGAACTCCGCTGCCGCGAACGACACCGTCGAGAACGGGATGTGGCGGTCGGCATACAACCAATCGAACGGAACCGAACGGGCCGAGCTAGTCACGGACCGGACCGAGTCGCTCGAACGGCGACTCGAACGGCTCCAGGAGCGTAACGCGACGCTCGAACAGCGATACGAGAACGGTTCGCTCTCGGAGCAGGCCTACGTGGCCCAGCAGAGCCGGCTCACCGCAGAGATAGCGGGCCTGCAGACCGCGATTAACGACACCGGCACGGCCGCCGAGGAGGCCGGCGTGAACGACAGCGCGCTGGAGCGTCTGAAACAGAACGCCAGCAAGCTCTCCGGCCAGCAGGTCTCGTCGATTGCTCGCGGCATCGCCGGGCCACCAGATATCGCCGCCCCGGGTGAGCAGGGACCACCGGACGACGCCGGAGTCAACCGAAGTGAGCAAGGGCCGCCCGACGACGTTGGGGTCAATCAGAGCGAACGAGGCCCACCAGCCAATACGTCCGAGCAGGGTGCGAACGAAAGCCAACAGGGACCGCCTGATGCCCCCGGACAGGGGACCGAGAGCGACCAAGGACCACCGGACGACGGGCCTGACGACAGCGAAAACGAAACCGGGGAGTCCGACGACACAACGCAGGGAGCGGGAAACGGACCTGAACAAGGCAGCGACAGGGGCAACAGCGACGGGAATGGGAATGGAAGCGACAGCGGTGACGATTCCGCGGGAGGCAGCACCGATTCAGAGGGCGCTTCTGACAGTGATGGGGCGAATGATTCAGCAGATACCTCGGACTCGGACGACAGTTCTGGCAGTGATGGTTCTGATGGCTCTGATGACACCTCCGATAGTGACGATACGGATGATTCTGGCGGCGCTTCCGACGGTGACAGCGATAACGCGAATGATGGAGGCAACCAGGGAAACGATAACGGGCAGGGAGACAGTGGCGGACAGGGCGGTGATGGCGGAAGCGGCCAGGGGAACGGGAACAGCGGCTCACAGAGCACGTCGTGGATGGACCAGCTAGCGTAGCCGAGCGACGCACCAGCAAACCGCCCGACGAGAGTCATGCTTTTGAACCGTGACCCGCTACCTACGTATCGATGGACTCCGCCGAGTTACTCAATCTCCTTGGAAACGCCAACCGCCGGCGGATTCTCAAACTACTCGCACACAAACCCTGCTACGTCACGGAAATCAGCGAATACATCGGCGTCAGCCCGAAAGCGGTCATCGACCACCTCCAGAAGCTCGAAGACGCCGGACTCATCGATTCCCGGACGGACGACCAACGCCGGAAGTACTTCTCGATCGCCCGGAATCTCCGCCTGGAGGTCCGTGTCTCCCCCTACGAGTTCGGTACCAAGAGCGCCTATCCGGCAAACCCCGAGTTCGAGATGCCCTCCTGCCGCCACCTCTCGATAGACGTGGGGGCCGCGTCCGACGGGGACTTTCACGACTTAGCGCAGGAACTGGAGCATCTCCAGCAGCTAGAGAACGAACTGTCGCTGGCCCAGCGATGGGTCCAGGCCCGTATAACCGACGTTCGGGACCGCATCGACTCCGGCTTCGAGAACGGCGACGGACGGCTGTACGCAGAACTGGTCAGCGGACTCGCGAACGGTATCGACACCGTCCCGGCACTGGCCCGAGAGATCGAGGCCCCGCCGGAAATCGTCGAGGAAGCGCTCACTCGGCTTGCAGAGGACGACGTGGTCGAACGGACCGACGACGGCTGGGAAATCGTCTAACGCGACAAGTGACTGCTGTTAGAGCGGTGGCAGCTAGCTCACTCTATGTCTTTCGTCAGCCCGCTCCGCAGGTCACGACCGAAGTAGTGTCCGACGAGCGCGAGTACGAGGCTGACACCGCCGGCGATAGCGAACAGTCTGGTGCCGTTCAGCCCTGCGGCTATTTGTGGGACAAGTGATAGAAAGGCCATCGCACCGCCGCTGATGCCACCTGCGAGCCCCGTTTCGAGATACCGGCGTTCGCTGGCGAGCAGCCCGTAGACGAACCCACCCAGCAGGGTTCCAAGCAGTTCGGTGGCAGGAATGATCGGTATCAGCCCGCCGAGCACCATCCCGCCGACGACCGCACCGAAGGCGAACAACAGCGCTCGGAGCGAAAAGTAGCTCCCACTGTCTTTGGTGGTGGAGTCGGTGACAGAAGACTCCGCTCCGCGCGATTCCCCGACAGCGACGTCCGTCTCCGCCGACTCCGCCACGCCGACATCGACGCCGAGGTCACTGCCCGACTGCGCGTCCGCGTCGCGGGTCCGTTCCTCGGTTCGTTCGGCCATACGGAGTGTGGGACCCCGAGTAGTATGGTCCTTGTGGGGTCCGCCAGCAATCAGGGGTATGGCGGCGTGTCGCTCAGATACCGAGCCACTCGTCGTTGCGGACCGAGTAACCGTTCGACCGGCAGAACTTCGCCGCTTCCCGGCGGACCTCGCGGGACCCCGGGAGCTTCTCTTTTTCGTGGATGCGCTCGATAATCCAGTCGGCGATGACCCGGATACCCTCGTCGTCGTCATCCGCGTCGATGGCTTTCAGTTCCCGGAACGTCCGCTCGTAGCCGTCGCGCTGTGAGGCCCCGAACGACGCGCTCTGGTGTTCGTCGGCGGCCTCGACGACGCGTTTCATCGCCCCGGCTACCGTCGGCCGCTGGACCCGCGTCCGGACCTCGGCCGGCGATTCGAAGGACTCGACCTCCGCATCGGGCAGGAGGTCCGCAACGGTGTACGTCCCTTCGGTGGACTCGATTTCCCGATCGCCGACCGCAGCGACCACGTCAGCCGCTGTCGCCGGGAATTCGAGCGTTTCGAGTTCCGTCTCGAAGTACGCGAGTTCCGCCGGGTCGACCGGCGGCTCGGGTTCGTCCGCGCGCTCAAGCTCCTCAGCGATAGCGCGCTCCCGCTGGCGGCGCTCCTCGTTTTGGGCCTGGGCTTCACGGCCGTTTTTGTTGTCTGCCATACTTGTTAGGAGAATGTCTAGTGGGATAACATTGTGGTCTGATAGCGTTTGTAACTCGCAGTAACGGACGTAGATATCCCGGACCAGAGCCGCGGCGAGCGCCCCAACCGCCGGCCGGTCGCCAGGTCCGGCGCGTGGCTGAGAGCGCTCGCCGAAACGAGTGGGTTCAAGTCCCACCGGCGGAAAGTGCCGCGCATGAACGCAGGCGACCGGGTCCGCGTCGAGCGCGCGGCCCAGACCTACGAGGGCGTGTTGCTCCCGTCGAGTACGCCCGACCACCTCGTGGTCAAACTCGACGGCGGGTACAACGTCGGTATCGATCGCGAGGACGCATCCGTCGACGTGCTGGAGTCGGACGTGTACGACGTCGAGAGCGCACAGGACGAACAGGGGACGTCCGAAATCGAGTTCGACGACGATCTGCCGACGGTCTCGCTCATCTCGACTGGCGGAACCATCGCCTCGACGGTCGACTACCGCACCGGCGCGGTGACGGCCCAGTTCGACGCCGAGGACGTGCTGCGGGCGGTGCCGGACCTGGCTGGGATGGCGAACTACCGCGGCCGCGTCGTCGCCAACATCCTCTCTGAGAACATGACCCCGGCGGTCTGGCAGGACCTCGCGCAGGCGGTCCACGAGGAGATCGAGGCCGGCGCGGACGGCATCGTCGTCATGCACGGCACCGACACGATGCAGTACTCCGCGTCGGCGCTGTCGTTCATGCTCGACACGCCGGTCCCCATCGTGTTTACGGGGAGCCAGCGCTCGGCGGACCGCCCCTCCTCGGACAACGTCATGAACGCCGTCTCCGCGGTCGAAGCCGCCACGAGCGACTGCGCGGAGGTGCTGGTCTGCATGCACGCCGACGAATCCGACGACCGCTGTGCGCTCCACCGGGGCACTCGCGTCCGGAAGAACCACACCTCGCGCCGGGACGCCTTCGAGACAGTCGGCGCGAAGCCGCTGGGCGAGGTCGACTACGACATCGACGGCGAGAGCACGGTGACGTTCCGCCGGGAGTACGCCGAACGAGGCAGCGTCGACCTGGCGCTGCACGACGACATCGAGACCGACGTGGAACTCGTGAAGTTCTCGCCGGGCATGGACACTGCACTGCTCGAAGCGGCCGCCGAGGGCAGCGAGGGCATCGTCATCGAAGGGACCGGGCTGGGCCACGTCAACACCGACTGGATCGGGACTATCGAGAACCTGGACTTCCCGGTGGTCATGACCAGCCAGTGTCTCGAAGGACGGGTCTGTGACCGCGTGTACGACACCGGCCGGGACCTGCTCGACGCCGGCGTCATCGAGGGCGAGGACATGCTCCCCGGCACGGCGAAGGTCAAGCTCATGTGGGCGCTGGCAAACAGCGACGACGTGGCCGCCACCATACAGGAACCGCTGGCCGGCGAGATTCAGCAGCGCTCGACGCCGTGGCTGTAGCACCGAGCCTGATGCGGTAGCCTGCGAGGGGGTGTGGTATCCCCGACTGGCGCACCGACGCGACCCTTTTTCACCGTCGCGGGAGAGGCTGCCCACATGTCGCCGACTGTCCGGACGGCCCGTCACGACGACTACGACGACGTTGTCGAGCTGACCAGCGACGTCTGGCCCGACCGCGCGATGGCCGACTACATCCCGGACGTGTTCCACGACTGGGTCGACGCCGACGGCCCGGGCCGGAAGACCCTCGTCGTCGACGTTGACGGCCACGCCGTTGCCCTCTGTCAGGCCGTCATGCTCACCGATACCGAGGCGTGGTTCCAGGGCATGCGCGTCGACCCGGCCCACCGGGGGAAGGGGTTCGGGACGATGCTGACCGAGCGCCTCATCGAGTGGGCGGCCGACGCCGGCGCGTCAGTCGGCCGGAACATGGTGTTTTCCTGGAACGAGGCCGGACTCGGACAGTCGCTCGCCGCCGGCTTCGAACCGGTCACGTCGTTCCGCTGGGTACACCCCGAGCCACGGGACGAGACGTCCGAGATGGACGTCGGGCGCGAACCTGCGGCGGCGTGGGGCTACTGGCAGGAAAGCGACGGCCGGGACGTGCTGTCCGGGCTCGCACTCGACAGCGGTGAGAGCTGGGCGCTCTCGGCGCTGACGCGGGAGGCGCTCAACCAACTGGCGACTGAGCAGGCGGTCCTGACCGTCGGCGACGACGAGCCACGGGGGATGGCCTGTCGCGTCCGGACGACCGAAGCTGACGGCGACCGGCTCCC
>JGI12533J12847_1000607_pt1 | contig 18828 bp, 18 predicted proteins | sample A23M1SouthBayCA_FD_12847 | JGI IMG/M metagenome (IMG submission 12847) | reverse complement strand
TGTCCTCGCGGCTCGACTCCGCGGGCTATATCGGCGTGTTCACCATCGACTCGGGGGCCCACGACGACCAGACACTGCAGGTCATCAAGCAGGCGTTCGACGGGATGATCGACGTGCGCGACGCCGAGGGCGGCGGCCGCGAGGCCCGCGTGCTCGGACTGGCCGGCGAACCGACCGACTGGCAGGACATCTGATCACGTAGCCACAGGCAGTCCGAACATCGTGTCGGTCCGGTAAGGAAGTATTTTGCCGCTCCGGACCACCTACCCGATATGGACGTAAAGCTGCTCGAAGCGACAGACGACCCCGAGGATCTCATCTGCAAGGCAGCACGCAACGACTACAGCGACACCTCCGTCGGCAGCCAGTCGTTCGAGGCGACGATGGCTGAGGTCGACGGGGACACCCTTGACGACAAGAAAGAGACGCTCATCGGGCATCTGCTCGACCACGGCCACTTCGGCCCCTTCGAACACGCGCAGGCGACCTTCGCCGTCGAAGGCGTCTCCCGCTCCTGTATGGCCCAGATCACCCGCCACCGACACGTCTCCTTCGACGTGCAGTCGATGCGGTACGTCTCCTTCGACGATGTCGACCCCGAAGCCGTCCGCGAGGGCGAGATGGTCGTGACGCCGCCGTCCGCGACGGACCCGGACTGGGTGGGTCGGAACCAACAGAAAGCGAGCGTCTCCGACGAGGAGTTCGAAGAACGCGCGGAGATATTCAAAGACACCATCGAGCAGGCGGTCGAATCGTACCAGGAACTGCTTGAGCTGGGAATGCCGCCGGAAGACGCTCGGTTCGTGCTGCCAATCGGCACTAAGGTGAACATCGTGATGTCGATGAACGCCCGGATGCTGATGCACGTCGCGGACATGCGAGCCGCGGCGGACGCACAGTGGGAGATCCGGGAGATGACCGAGGAGATGCTCGACCTGGCAGCCGACTGGTGTCCCAAGACCTTCGACTACTACGAGCGGGAGATGAAAGGGCGCAAGAACAGGCTGGCTCCCTGACATATCCGGGACTGCTCGCGGCGATTCAGCGCGGCCGTCTCCGGCCGTTGGCATCGACGATTGTTGAATCGGCTTTGATACTCACAACGGCAATAGGAAGACACAAGTCGTTTTGTTGCATAAATGGCCGGGTTTCAGAGTATCAAAAGACGAAACGAGTACGACACATTCATTACCGCACATCCTAGATGAACAATTGTGTCTTACGAGGTTGAACGTCCCACCCGTCGGTCGGGAACTGCGTCTGATGTGATGTGTGCTGTCGACGATGTCGACGGCCAGCAGCGGTTCGTCATCGCCGATATTGCCCACGATGACACCTGGGTCTCGATGGTAGCGGACGAAACCTGTACACTTACAGCCTGGCGATAGCGGGCGACCACCGGCTGATACGGATTGTTGTAGATTACTTCCGGATAGTGCCGACCTCGGGATCGACACATACCGGTAAATCGATCCAGCAATCCGTATGAAAAGTTTTTGTCGACTGCTCCGTGACGTATGAGTATGGAATACGACGATATGCTTGACCGGGCGATGGAAGAGACACCCGAGATCGACGGCACAAGCGAACGCTTCGAGGTCCCGGACCCGGAGGTCCGCCAGGAAGGCAACGTCACCGTGTACGAGAACTTCCAGTCGACGTGTTCCCGACTCGGACGCGAGGACGACCACGTGATGAAGTTCCTCCAGAACGACCTCGGGACGAGCGGGCACATCGACGAGAGCGGCCGGGCGCGGCTGACCGGCGAGTTCGACGCCGACCGCATCGAGGCGTCTATCGACGATTACGTCGACGAGTTCGTGCTCTGCTCGGAGTGTGGGCTGCCGGACACGCAGCTAGAACGGGAACAGGGCGCGCTGCTGCTCCGCTGTGAAGCGTGTGGCGCACGCTCGGCGACGAGCGAGTAGCTACTGCAGACCTTTCAGCGTCTGCAAGTCGTTTTCTGTACGGGTGAAAACGGCGAGCCGATGGCTCGCGTGACAGTTCGGGCAGTGGAACGTCGTGTCGTGTCGCGGCAAGTCTGTCGGCGTCGACTCCCAGTCTTTCTTACACTCAGGACAGAGCAATCGCACGTACGCTTCCTCCATGTATGTTACTCACACACATGGCCAATGATAAAAAGCCTTGGCGTCTCCCCACCGGTCTGCCTTCATCGGGCGTTAGGCCGGAAGGTCTTCAGCTTCGAGGAGTTCCTTGTAGCGGTTTCGGATGGTCACTTCGGAGATATCGGCCACGTCGCTGACCTGGCTCTGGGTGACCTTCTCGTTGGTCAACAGGGCGGCGGCGTAGACGGCCGCAGCGGCGATGCCGACCGGTGACTTGCCGGAGAGCATCCCAGACTGGCGGGCTCCCTCGACGAGGTCACGGGCCTGTCGCTGGGTCTCCTCGCTGAGTCCGAGGTCGGAGATGAACCGCGGGAGGTAGTGCTCCGGGTCCGCCGGCTGGACTTCGAGGCTGAGTTCCCTGACGATGTACCGGTAGGTCCGTGTGAGTTCCATCTTCTCGACTCGGGAGACGCGGGCCATCTCGTCGAGCGAGCGGGGGTTCCCGGCCATGCGAGCGGCCGCGTACAGCGCGGATGTCGCGACGCCCTCGATGGACCGGCCCGGGAGCAGGTCGTCACCGAGCGCGCGGCGGTAGATGACGCTGGCCGTCTCGCGGACGTTCTGGGGAAGCCCCAGTGCGGAGGCCATCCGGTCGATTTCGCCAAGCGCCTGCTTGAGGTTGCGCTCCTTGGAGTCCCGAGTCCGGAACCGCTCGTTCCAGGTTCGGAGCCGCTGCATCTTCTGGCGCTGCTCGCTGGAGAGGGAACGCCCGTAGGCGTCCTTGTTCTGCCAGCCGATGTTGGTCGAGAGGCCCTTATCGTGCATCATGTTCGTCGTCGGCGCGCCGACGCGGGACTTGCGGTCCTTCTCGGCGGAGTTGAACGCCCGCCATTCCGGTCCGCGGTCGATCTCGTCCTCTTCGACGACCAGTCCACAGTCCTCACAGACTGTTTCGCCGTGTTCGGTGTCCGTGACGACGTTGCCGCTACATTCGGGACAGGTCTCTACGTCCTCCTGCTCCGTCGATTCGGTTATCTGCTCGTTTCGTTCTCGTGTGCTTGTCCGCGTTGTTGATTCACTCATGATTGGGAGTCCTGTTCTGCCGGGTGCAGAAATTTTAAGACCGTTTGGGGAAACTGTCTTACCCTATGGTTAGTCCGTAAAGTATATAAACCTTTCGCCGATTTTCCGCCGAGATCGCCGGACAGCGCCGTGATAAGAGATGACATGGCTAGAAATCCACCTATATAACCTTGGTGGCCATCGCCACCCTTCGTGCGCAACGGATATATGGGGGATTGCGGCGCCGTCTGACTCCGTCGATGCGCCGACGAACGACCAGCCTTCGCCTCGATACGGCCGCTCCGGAGAGGCTGGGAACGCCGATTCAGTCCCGGAGTTACCGGGTCAGCGGGAGTCACCGTGTAGTTCCGCACATCGTGGGGGAGTGATGAGATATAAAAAACGATGTTACCAGTCGATACAGTTTGGTTACAATTACGCTCCAGATGCATACATCCGCGCGACGAGAGCCCCCGTTCGTGGGATGTCGCGGCGACCGCTCAGTCGAGCGAGATCCACGCCAGAAACAGCAGCCCTCCGAGTTCAAGTATCGCGACAAACGTCATTGCGCGGCCGGCGACAGGCGCGGCGCTTCGCAACAGCACGGCGACCTCCGGGTCAAGGACGTAGTAGTAGACGGACAGACAGTTCTCGGCGAGCAACAGTGACCCGAAGACGGTCAGTCCGAGGGCGTGTTTCGAGCCTACTGCCAGGTAGTTCCGGGTCCAGACTGACAGTAGCACGAGCAGGACCACGACGTTGAGCGCGGAAGCGACACTCGCCGCGGTCATCCAGACTGCCATCTGTGCCCTCCTATGCCGGCTCGTGGTAAGACTCCTTTCCCGATTTCAGCCATTGTCACTCGATCTCCGCGATGATTTCCTCGATGGTGTCCCAGTACTGTTCGGTCCTGTCCGTCAGCGTGTAGACGGAGCCGTAGTCGCCGCCGGTGTTGTCGACGACGCCGTTGTCCAACAGCACGTCGAGGTGGTGTCGGACAGTCTTGTAGTCGAGGTCGAGGTCCTCCGCCAGTTGGTTGGCGTTCCGGGGCCGTCGCTTGAGGGCCTTGAGGATACGGGCTCTGTTTGGCCCCCCGCGGGTCCCGGAGAGAACGTACCAGAGGACACCCTCCATCATCGGACCTAACTCTCCGGCCGTACGTATATCCACTGGCCGAAGTTCTGCTACCGTTTCACAGGAAGGATACAAACAGCTGAGCGGCAGCGTGAGGAGCTTTGTCTTTTTGTTACAGCAAGGGGCCATGGTATGATTGGGTGATTTGTTATCGATAGCATTGCTACTGCAGAGAAATCAGCGATTCAAAAAATGAAGTCAGACGAAGTGTCGCTATGGCATTAGGACGCCGTCGATGACGTGGATGAAGCCGTTGGACGCTCCAATGTTCGTCTGAATGATTTCAGCTTGCCCGTCATTCAGCATTAGATCGTCTGCGTTGACATCAATGAGTGCTCCGTTCAGCGTTGGAATCTTTTCCGAATCAAGAACAGAAGCGGCATCCCGTTCACCGGGTGCGACATGGTATGTGAGGACATCAGCGAGGAACTCATCGTCAGCTTCGCCGACGTTGTCGACAGTGATTCCCGCTTCGTTGAACGCGTCGTCAGTCGGCCCAAACACTGTCAGTTGACGGTTCCCACTAAGCGTATCGGCGAGGCCTGCTTCCTGCACTGCGGCAACCAGCACATTAAATCCATCAGCTTCCGTGGCAACCTTCACAATCGTATCGCCCTCTCTCGGCGGCTTGGCACTCGCGGCACCGACGCCGCCGACTGCGACTGCTGTTCCGGCACCGATGCTCCGCAAGAGACTGCGTCTGGTCTGTTTCATCGTGTGACCCAGGCGATTCGGAGGACTGTTGACACTTAACCGATTACCGAACTGAGACCCAAATTAGGCCATAGTTTCAGACAGTGAATAGGTGACCCTCGGTCGGCACGTCGAAGAGGCCGATGCGTGCGCCCGCGTCCAGCCACGCGTGCCCGTACGAGAACGACGCCAGGGCGTTCACCAGATCGTCGTCGTCCCTGAAGTGGCGACCGTCCTCAAGATACGACGCCGCCATCTCCTCACACTCCAGGGCGGCGTCGTGCATCGGCGTCCCTTCAGGGGGCGCGACTGATGCCGCGTCAAGTGCCTCCGCGAGCAGTCCCTCGTAGCGGTCGGTCTTCTCTTCGATATCGGCGGCCATACCCCCAGCGAACGGTGGCAGCGGCCTAAGCGTGTCGTCCCGGTTCGAGTTCGGCGCACGACAACACAAGCTAAATACGGGCCGGTAGTCTAGCTTGACTAATGACAGAATCCGTCGAACACCGACGACTCATCGTCGCTGGCACCGGCGCAGCGGGACTGACAGCGGCCATCTACGCCGCCAGAAGCAACAACGACCCACTCGTTCTGGAAGGCGACGAACCGGGCGGGCAGCTCACGCTGACCAGCGAAGTCGAGAACTTCCCCGGCTTCCCCGAGGGGCTCTCCGGACCGGACCTCATCAACAATATGAAAGAGCAGGCCCAGCGGTTCGGGGCCGAACTCGAACACGGCATCGTCGCGGACATCGACGACAGCGAGCGGCCGTTCCGCGTGGAACTGTCGAACGGCGACGTGTACACTTGTGACGCCTTCATCGCCGCCTCCGGGGCCAGTGCCCGGACACTGGGCGTCCCCGGCGAGGACGACCTGATGGGGTACGGCGTCTCGACGTGTGCCACCTGCGACGGCGCGTTCTTCCGCGGCGAGGACATGCTCGTCGTCGGCGGCGGCGACGCGGCCATGGAGGAGGCCCACTTCCTCACGAAGTTCGCCGACACCGTCTACATCGCACACCGCCGCGAGGAGTTCCGCGCCGAGGACTACTGGATCGACCGCGTCCAGAAGAAGGTCGACGAGGGCGAGATCGAGATCATGCGGAACACCGAACTGCTGGAGGTCCACGGCTCCCCCGAGGACGGCGTCGACCACGTCACCCTTGCACGGAACGACGAGGGGTATCCCTCGGAGAACCTCGACGACCCCGACACCGAGACGTTCGACTTCGACGTGGGCGCTGTCTTCATGGCCATCGGCCACACGCCCAACACCGGCTACCTCGAAGACACCGGCGTCGAACTCGACGACACCGGCTACATCGTCGCGAAGGGAGGCAAAGGCGGCGGGCAGACCGCCACCGACGTCGACGGCATCTTGGGTGCCGGCGACGTCGTCGACTACCACTACCAGCAGGCCGTCACCGCCGCCGGGATGGGCTGTAAAGCCGCCATCGACGCCGACGAATACCTCGAATCAGAGGCCGAAGCCACCGCAGAGGCGGAGGCCGAAGCCGCCGCGGAAGCCGACGACTGACGCCGCCTACAGCGACGAATTACCAGCCAATAGACGGTCAGTTTTTATACCTGACAGGCAAGGAGCCACCGCAACAGTATCGGTTCGGTTCCGCCACCAGTCGACAGATATCGAGTTCGCCACCACCGGTCACCGGAGCTACAAATTCGTTTTGGTTATTTAGAATGATAATATTGGGGTAAGGTATTAATCAGATACCTCAGAAGATATGCATAAGAAGGTCAGTGGCTCGGTACGAACGGTGGGCGGTCGTCGGCAGGTCGATTGGTCACGGCCTGGTATCCCAGCGAATCACGCACTACCCGGTCTAGCTGTGTGTATGCTGAAGCTGCTATCCAGCGCGACCCGGGACAGAACAACCAGCGATCCACACTGACAGACATAAAAAATGACAGGCTCCACGTCACGAACACGAACGCAGGCGCTCGGATTATCAATACTGTTACTGATCGCAGTGTTTGCGACAACAGTCACGTTCTCGGCTAGCGTCAGCGCGGCGGTCAACAGTTCGACTTTCACGGTTACAGACGATCCCGTTACACCGGACGGTCAGATAACCGTCGAGGGCAACGTCGATACTTCGGACAAGGTTACGTTCCTCATTCAGGACCCGGTGGATGACGACATTGCCACAGTGACAAAAATTGTAGATAACACTGATTTCTCGGTAAAGATAGATTTGACAAAGGTGAATGGGGACGGAATTGACGCCGGAGAGGCAACAATTTCCGCCGACGAGGGCAGTGGCTTCACATCCGCTGAGGCATCGACCACGTTCACTGTCGACAACGAGTATCCGACAGCCAACATCGAGTCGCCATCCGATGGGGCAAGTCTGACCAGTGCCCCGACTATTACCGGGACTGCCGGTGACGACAATAGCATTGAGACTATCGAGATATCTATTCAGAACAGTGGTGGGCAATACTACAACGGCGCCAAGTGGCAGACTTCGGAAAAGTGGTTGAGTGTCTCCGGAACGTCGGACTGGAGTTACAATACGAGCGACAACGGCATCAGTGATGACGACTCGTACACTGCGTCAGTTCGCGTAACAGACGCCGCCGGACAGACGCGGTCGTACTCTGCAGGGCCGCCGACGCCGGACGGAAACACGTTGCAGGTCGAGTACACGGTTGACACGACAAAGCCGACGCTGAAGAACGTCAAAATCACTGAGAAAGGCGGCGATGACACCGTCGGAGTTGGAGACACAGTCAAGGTCTCCGCAGAGGTGACTGACGAACCGGCCGGTGTCGATACGGTGACCGTCGACGCGTCGTCCCTCGGCGGCGATGGATCGCTAACCCTGTCGCACACCTCCGGTGACACGTACTACGATTCCTTCACGGTATCGGACCCGACAGCGAGCGATGGCGACGTCTCGCTGACGCTTACTGCGACCGATGGCTTCGGTACTACGGACACCGCGACGGACTCGGTGACGCTTGAGACCGTAATCGCGTCTGTTGACAGTCTGCAGGTCCATCAGGAGTTCGTCGGCGTTGTCGAAGACTCGAACACATCGGTACGAGTGACGGCATCGGGTGTCCGTGATGCACAGGGGAACCTCATCGCCAGTGGCGGCGCAGCCACCGAGACTGCAGACATCGAAATCGCCGGTACGACCTACACTGTCGACGTGAATGATGGCGCTATCGACGGTCGGATCGATCCCACGAACATCGCGGACGACGCAGCGACCGGGGAGACCACGGTCGAAGTCACGCAAGCCGACGCTGGGTCAGACACCGATACGCTCACGCTCGTCCACGAAGCTAACGGGCTGGACGAGGGGTATCAGGTCGAAGGAACCCCGATGGACGCGGAGGACGTCGTCTTCCAGAACGTCAGCGACGTGACGACGTACGACCCAACCGCCGATAACTCGAAGTGGGTGTCGCCGACGGAGAAGGAGGCCGGGGAAGGATACTACGTCTACGGTGAATCCTCGAGCGCACGCGTGGGGTACACGTACAGCCAGACCGGCCAGCTGCACTCGCGGTACCTCCACGAGGGGTACAATCTCGTCTCCGCAACGCCGGACCTGAACGCGGAGTCGTCGGTCGACGTGACCGACGACCTCGGGGACGGCGTCGATGTCGGCAGCGACGTCACGGTGTACGTCCGCGATGGGAGCGTGGACCTCACGGACCCATCCGGCGACGCTGACACGTCGGCGTTTACCGAAGTCACGGATGGCACGAAGGATGTCAGCGAGTACGATGGGTACTTCGTCTACGTGGATTCCGGGACAGAAATCCGAACGGTCGAGGAAGCCGGATACAACCCGAGCGAAGGGAGCTAACCGACTAGAGATGCAAACAAGCGAAGCTCTCCAGTCAGTTACCCGCCGTTGTTGGACTTGCTTATGACGCACGGGTCGCAACGATTCAATCCACGACGAGGGGTCGCCGTCGCGCTGGTCGTGTTACTCGCAGTTGTCACCGGAGCCAGTGTCGGACTCTCGGTTGCTCAGACAGCCGCGCCGAACGCGTACTACGGGGTTGCTGAGTCCAGCACCGGAACGCCGGCCCCTGAGGGAACGACTATCGTTGCTGTGGCGAACGGCGAAGTTCAGGACTCGATAACCGTCGACACTGCCGGCGAGTACGGCGGTTCCGAGGCCACCGCGGACAAACTACGGGTCAGCAGCGACATCGATTCGACGGTCACGTTCCACGTCGATAGCGCCGACGGCCCGGAGGCTGAGGAGACTGATCCGGACCCGCAGGGAGAGGTCGAGCGGCTTGATCTTACCTTCCCGGGCGGAACGTTTGGCGGTGCCACCCCAACGCCCACACCGACCGAAACGGAGACGCCAACCGAAACGCCGACCGAAACCGCCACCGCGACCGAAACCGCCACCGCGACCGAAACGGAGACCGCTGTCGAGACGCAGACAGAGACCCCCTCGGAAACCGACACTGCCGCGGCGACGGCGTCACCTAGCTCGGGTGGGACAGAGAGTTCGTCTCCCGACGCCACCGAATCAGCGGCTACACAAGCAGCGTCGGATACAGAAGGAGAGTCAGTGGCCTCGACTGCGACAGCCACCGGGGGACGTAGCCAGGGAGACCGCTTCCGAGTCACGAGCGCCGAACTGAACCGGACACAGGTACCGCCCGGTGGCGCGGTGGCCGTCAACGCTACCGTCAGAAACGACGGCAACGAAACAGAGAGCCAATCCGTCACGCTCTCAGTCGACGGCACTCCGGTTGAGGAGCGCAACGTCACCCTTGCAGGTGGGACCGCAGACCAGATTGCGTTCCGGTACCGTGCGAACCAGACAGGCGAGTTCACAATCACCGTTGGATTCACCACAGCCGGAACGCTCACAGTGGGCGAGAACGGCGGGCTGATTCCCTGGGGGCTGCTCAAGACAGTGGCCCTCTACCTCGGCGCTGCGGTCGCCGTCGTCTATGGGGTGCTGAAAGGACTCGCGATCTACTTGGGGTACTGAGTCCCGCCGTCAGTCCCACATCCACAGACCCTTTAGGACAGCCCCCGGAGTCGATGACATGGCAACCAACACTGTCACGCTGACTATCGACGATGGCGAGGAAACCGACGAACTCACAGTCCCGAGCGAACTCGTGGACATCCTCCGAGAGTCGCCGGACGAGACGGACCCGCAGGTCGTCGGCGACATCGCGATGTTCGGCATGACCCAGCGGATTCACAGCGCCGTCCACCACGCCCAGGGCGAGCCGGACGAGCAGATCGTCGCGCTCGAGGAAGAGACGAGCGAGCTGTTCGAGGAGCGCTTCGGCCAGTCCTTCGCCGAGCTGACCGGCCACGACCACTGATTTCGACGCTCGACAGTTCCTAGAACTGCCAGTGAAGCACCACGCCGTCGTCGACCCGTTCGACGCCGGCCAGCTCCGGCTCCGGGAAGTCCTCGATGAAGCCGTCACCGTCGGCCAGCGTCGGGGCGTCCCGGCCGCCGATGACTTTCGGGCCGATATAGACGAACAGTTCGTCGACCAGCGCCTCGTCTAACAGGCCGAAGATGAGTTCGCCGCCGCCTTCGACCATGAGCTGGTCGATACCGTCGCCCTCCAGTTTCGCGAGCGTCGTCGTGAGGTCGACCCGGTCCTGACCGGCAGCGATGACGTACGCGCCGGCGTCTTCCATCTCCTCGATGAAGTCCGGCGGCGCGGCTTCGCTGACGAGGAGGTAGGTCTGGGCACTGTCGTCCAGGACCGAGGCGTCCGGCGGCGTCCGGATTCTGGAGTCGGCGACGACGCGAGCGGGATTCGGCGGGTCGCCGCGTTCAGCCCGGGCGGCGCGGCGGTCAGGATCGTCGACGGTCAGTGAGGGGTCGTCGGCGAGAACTGTGCCGACGCCGACCATCACGGCGTCGCTGTCGGCTCGGAGCTGGTCGACGCGGTCGAAGTCGTCCGGTCCGGAGATAGCGATCTGTTCGCGGCGGCGGGAGGAGAGCTTCCCGTCGACACTCATAGCGGCGTTGACGACGACGTGCATACTCGTTCGTGCCGGCGACACGTCAAACGGCTTTTGGGTTACAGTCAGGAGGACGTTGTTTCGGGGCGCTTCGAGAGCTTCCGAACGTCGAGTTTCTTCACCGTACCGTCGGCGGTTTTCAACTTCAGAACCGTCTTTTTCAGTACGAGTTCCTCGACGTCGAGCGTTGTTTCGGTGGTCCAGCCCCGGAGTCTGACCATCCCTTCCTCGTCGATTTCGATGAACGTGCGGGGCTTGCGCTGGGAGCCCATCGTCCACTCCTCGTCACCGACGGAGAGTTCCTGCCCGCCGCTTTTCGACCAGCGGAACACGCAGGCGAACTGCTCGCGGGGTTCGTCACCGCGGTCGTGGTCGACGCGGGTCCACTGCTCGAAGTCGACGCCGAAATGAGCGGCCCACAGCTCCAGATACTCGAAATCGAACTTCTTCTTGCCGTCGTTGTTCCGACCGCTCCGCCAGATGACGTGGGCCTCAGACGGTTTCGACCCGAACATACTGCCCACAGTCAGGCCCCCGGTAGGCTGCCTTCATTATCAGATTCGATATCATACACTCCGACTGTTCGAATATCTCCAATAGTGGACTCTTTGGCCGTTCGATACGTTCCAACGCGGTCAACGCCCATATGCTGAGAGATTACAGTATCATAAATAAGAATTGTGGGCGATTTTGTCCAGGTGTGAACGGGCGTGTCGCGCGCGGCTGGCCGAAAACGCTTTTGAGTGCTCCCGTCGAACCGTCAGTCGATGTCTCTCGAAGACCATGCCGAGGAGCTCGCCTCCGACCTCGGTGTTGACAAAGAGGAGGTCACACGCGACCTGGAGAACCTCGTGAACTACTCAGTCCCGATGGACGAGGCCAAGCAGAGCCTCAGACGGAAGTACGGCGATGGCGGCTCGGGCGGCGACGGCACGCCGTCGAGCAAGGCCATCAGCGAGGTGTCGACCGACGACTCGAACGTGACAGTCACCGCCGTGGTGCTCACGTCGGGTCGCCGGTCCATCCAGTACAACGGGGAACAGCACGTCATCCGCGAGGGCGAGCTCGCCGACGAGACGGGGAAGATATCCTACACGGCCTGGGACGGCTTCTCGGGCGACCTCCAGCCCGGCCAGACCGTCCGGCTCGGCAACGCCGGCGTCCGCGAGTGGGACGGCCAGCCGGAGCTCAATCTGGGCGACAGCACCGACCCGGAAGTCGTCGACGAGACGCTCGACATCGACTACGAGGTCGGCGGCCGCGCCGCGCTGCAGGACCTCGCACCGGGTGACCGCGGCATCACTGTGGAGGTGCAGGTGCTGGAGTGCGAGCAGAAGGTCATCGACGGCCGCGACGGCGAGACGACGATTCTCAGCGGCGTCCTCGGCGACGAGAGCGGCCGGCTCCCCTTCACCGACTGGGAGCCCCACGACGAAATCGAGGAAGGGGCGTCCGTGCGCCTCGAAGAGACGTTCGTCCGCGAGTTCCGCGGCGCACCCTCGGTGAACGTCTCGGAGTTCTCGACGGTGACCGCGCTGGACCGCACGGTCGAGGTGGCCGAAGACGCTCCGCGGCTGTCGATCCGCGAGGCCGTCGAGAGCGGCGGCCTGTTCGACGTGGAACTGGCCGGCAACGTCATCGAGGTGCGGGACGGCTCCGGCCTCATCGAGCGTTGTCCGGAGTGTGGCCGCGTCATCCAGAACGGCCAGTGCCGCTCCCACGGCGCTGTCGAGGGCGAGGACGACCTGCGGACGAAGGCCATCCTCGACGACGGCACCGACACCGTCACCGCGGTGCTTGACGACGAACTCACTGCCAGGGTGTACGGCGGCGACCTCGACGACGCCCGCGAGCACGCCCGCGATGCGATGGACAAAGAAGTGGTCGCCGAGCGCATCAGTGACCGCATCGTGGGCCGCGAGTACGTCGTCCGCGGCTCGCTGTCGGTCGACGAGTACGGCGCGAACCTCACCGCTTCGACCTTTACCGAGGCCGACGACGACCCGGCGGCGCGTGCGCAGACGCTCCTCAAGGAGGCAGACGCATGAGCGAATCCGGAGATAGCGGCCCCGGCCGCCGGGAGGTCGCTCATCGGCTGTTCGCCGCGGAGTTCGACGACGCCGACTTCTCGTACTCCGAGTCCGACGAGGAGCGCGCGCCGAACTACGTCGTCACGCCGACCGGTGCGCGGATCAACCGACTGTTCCTCGTCGGTGTCCTCACCGAACTCGAACAGGTCAACGACGACGTGTTGCGCGCCCGTGTCGTGGACCCGACCGGTCCGTTCGTCATCTACGCCGGCCAGTACCAGCCCGACGAGCTGGCCTTCCTCGAAGCCGCCGACCCGCCGATGTTCGTCGCCGTCACGGGCAAGGCCCGCACCTTCCAGCCCGACGACAGCGACCGGGTGTTCACCTCGGTGCGACCCGAGAGCATCAGCGAGGTCGACGCGGACACGCGGGACCGCTGGGTCGTCCAGGCCGCCGAGCAGACTGTCTCACGCATCGGGCAGATGGCCAGCGCGAAACAGGCCGGCCTGGCCGGCGACGAACTCCGCCTCGCGCTGCTGGACCAGGGCATCGACGAGAGCGCCGCGGCCGGCATCACGCTCGCGCTGGATCATTACGGCACGACCGGCGACTACCTCGACGCGCTCCGAACGACGGCGCTCGACGCCGCTCGCGTCGTCGCCGGCGATACGGACGAAGCCGAGGGGCTGTCGCTGTCCCCCGGCGACGGGACCGACGACCCGATTCCGCTGCTTGCCTCGCTCGACCTCGATACTGACGTTTCCACGCCGGCAACGACGACGGACGAGACAGGCGCAGACACGACGGCTGACGAACCGGCGACGGAGACAGCAGCCGATGAGACGGCGACTGAGACGACAGGGAGCGACACGGCCACAGACGAGCCAGCAGCAGAACCGGCAGCCGGGACGGCATCCGAGGACACCGCGGCTGAAACGGCCATCGATGAAGAACCGGAGGCCTCAGAGGCGACTTCGGCTTCGGAAACCGGAACGGTGGACACCGAACCCGACACGTCGACTACGGCCGCGTCACCGAGCGAGGCGGAACAGTCGTCCGGGACCGACGGTGTGTCAGGCAGTGAGACGCTGGAGGAGAGCGATTCTGACGCCGCCGAGCCAGAGACAGCTACGTCGACGACCCCAGACAGCGACACAGCGGCGACAGACGCGGACGAGGACCTCGGCGAGTTCGATCCGGAGTTCGAACTGGACGACGACGAGCGCGAGGAGATCGAGCAGGAGTACGGCACAGACTTCCAGAGCGGGACCGAGGTCGACGAGCCCGGTGAGGCCGACATCGAGACGCCGGACGCCGAAGACCTGGCCGACGCGGCCGAGGAGGGCGCGCCGGCCGCCGCCGCCGACGCCGAGCCCGCGCCCGAATCAGCCGGCGCACCGGCCGGCGACGAATCCCCCGAGCCAAGCGCCGACGCGGCCACGAGCGACGCGCCCGCCGAAACACCCGAGACCGCGACAGACGCCGGAGCCGACGAGACGACCGCCGGCGAGTCCGCGGGTGAGGACGTGCCCGCTGAGGACGTTGACCTCGAAGATGCCGTCATGGAGGTCATGGACGAACTCGACGACGGCAGCGGGGCCGACCGCGAGGAACTGCTGACGGCGGTCGTCGACCGCTACGGGGCCGACGCCGATGCGGTTGACGACGCCATTCAGGACGCCCTGATGGGCGGTCGGTGTTATGAGCCCGACGACGGGAAGCTCACGCCGATATAGAACGGACAGCGGTTCACAGCCGCTTCCGAGACCGACTCGGAAGCGAGCCGCGGTGCTTTTCTCGCCAGACGGCCAATACGAGAGCGATGCGTGTCGAACCGCTTCCCGGCGTTCCAGCGGCTACCGTTGACACCGACGGGGAGCGACTGCTGGCGGTGGCCGATTACCACGCCGGCATCGAGGCGGGGCTTAGATACGAGGGCGTCGAACTCCAATCAGCCGCCGAGGACCGCCGGGAGCAATTGCTGACATGCCTGCGGCGCGCTCGCGCCGACCGGCTGGTGGTCGTCGGCGATCTGGGCCACGCTATCGGCGACCCGTTCGATGACGAGCGTTCGGAACTCGAAACGCTGTTCGACGCCCTGGATGTGCCCGTGACACTGGTGAAAGGGAACCACGACGGCAGCCTGGAGCCGGTCCTGGCCGACCTCGACGCCGACGTCGAAGTGACGCCGGGACACGGCACCCGCATCGGCCCTATCGGGTTCGCCCACGGCCACACCTGGCCCGCGCCGGACGTGCTCACGGCTGATGTCGTCTGTGTCGGTCACGAACACCCAGTCGTCCGGCTGGAGGACAGCGTCGGCGGTACACAGAAGGAGCGGGCCTGGCTTCGCGGCTCGCTGGTGACTGACCCCTTTTCCGAACAGTTCGACCAGCCGGTGGAGGACCCACCGGATATCGTCGTCTTCCCGGCCTTTAACGACCGCTCCGGGGGGACGTGGGTCAACGTCGACGGCCAGGAGTTCCTGGCTCCGTTCCTGCCCGAGGGGATGGCGGATGCCGAGGCGTTCCTGCTCGATGGCACGCGGTTAGGGGCCTACCAGCAGGTCTGATCGGGGGGTCTGGACCCGTTTAGGTCTCTGAAAGTTCCGCTTCGAGCTCTTCGACCAGTTCGGTGTTGCCGAGGAACGTCGGCGTCCGGTCGTGGATACCGTCCGGTTCGACATCGAGTAAGGACTGCGAGCCGTCGCTGGAGGCCCCGCCGGCCGCCTCGACGAGGTACGCGAGCGGCGCTGACTCGAAGTGGACCCGGAGCTTGCCGTCTGGATACCCCGAGGTCGCCGGATAGCCGAACAGGCCGCCGTATTCGAGCACCTGCGCCAGATCAGCGACAGTCGCGCCGCCGTAGCGGAGCTTCAGGTCCCGCTCGAAGGACTGCGCGATGTCGTTGAACTCGTCGCTTCGCTCGCCGGTCTTGCCCGCTAAGCCGACCACTGTGGCCTCTGGTGGCAGTTCGAACTGGCCCCAGCGCTCGCTGTGACCGTCCCGGAGGAGGTGCTCCTGGACGACCTCGCGGTCGGACCGTGCGATGGTCAGCGTCGTGTATGGGCCGTACAGCACCATCAATGAGGCGACCATCGAACGCCCGCTCGCCGGCAGCTCGGCGTCGTAGATGCCGATTATCGTCCCAACGGAGTTGTTCGAGGCGAGGTTCGAGGAGCCATCGAGCGGGTCAATAGCGACGCTGTAGCCCTCACCGCAGTCGACCACGTCGCTGCGCTCCTCGCTTGCGTACGCGCCGATACCGTCGATGTACGCGAGCGCGTCGAAAAACAGGTCGTCGGCCCACACGTCGCCACCGACCTGTTGCTCCCCGCTCGGGTTCTCACCGGCCGATCTGTTGGCGTAGTTCGCCAGGTTACCGCTGACGTAATGCGCCGTATCTTTCACCGCCCGTTCGATCTCGTCGAGCGTATTCACAGGCCATCACCGGCCGAAGGGGCAGATGTGTTCGTCATAGCTCCACATATCACTGGGCAACGACATAAGGCTGTACCCATCGCTCCCCCGCAACGCTCACAGCGCCTTTACCGACGGCGTACGAGAGGGGGTGACACAACGTGTTTAACCCGGTGTAGTCGCTAGAGAGGGGCGATGACTGACGGGGTCGCTCGCGGCGATGACGCCTTCACTGCGCTCGGGTCGGCCGTCCGCAGTGCGCTCTCCGAGCGTGGCTTCACGACGCCGACCGACCCACAGCGGAAGGCGATTCCGACCCTGGCCGCCGGGCGGGACGCGCTGGTGGTCGCCCCGACCGGAACCGGGAAAACGGAGACGGCGATGTTGCCGGTCTTCGACGCACTGGCCGAGGCCGAGGACCGATTCGGCATCGGCGCGCTGTACATCACCCCGCTCCGGGCGCTGAACCGCGACATGCGCCAGCGCCTCGACTGGTGGGGCGAGACGCTCGGCCTCGAAGTGGACGTCCGCCACGGCGACACGACGGACTACCAGCGCCAGAAACAGGCCAACGACCCGCCGGACGTGCTCGTGACCACACCCGAGACGCTCCAGGCGATGCTCACCGGGTCGAAGCTCCGAACTGCGCTGGAGGATGTCGAACATATCGTCATCGACGAGGTCCACGAGCTCGCCGCGGCCAAGCGCGGCGCGCAGTTGACGGTCGGTCTGGAACGACTCCGCGAACTGTCCGGGCGGTTCCAGCGGATCGGGCTCTCGGCGACCGTCGGCGACCCACACGAGGTCGGCCGGTTTCTCACCGGCGGCCGCACGTGTGCCATCGTGGAAGTTGACATCGGCAGCCGGCTGGACATCGAGGTGGTCCGGCCCCAGATTACTGACCGGGACGAGGAACTGTCGAGTTCCCTCGTCACCGACGCGGGAACGGCCAGCCACGTCCGGTTCATCGCGGACCTCATCGATGAGCATGAATCTGTCCTGCTGTTTGTCAACACTCGACAGACCGCCGAGGCGCTTGGCTCGCGGTTCAAGGAACTCGGGACCGACCTCGGCGTCCACCACGGTTCGCTGTCGAAGGAGGCCCGCATCGACGTGGAGGACCGCTTCAAGGCCGGCGACCTCGACGCCCTGCTGTGTACCTCCTCGATGGAGCTGGGTATCGACGTGGGCCACGTCGACCACGTCGTCCAGTACGGCAGCCCCCGGCAGGTCTCCCGTCTCGTCCAGCGGGTCGGCCGGGCCGGCCACCGCCGCGACCTCGTCTCCTCGGGGACGGTCGTCACGACAGACACCGACGATACGTTAGAGGCGCTGGCGATAGCGAGACAGGCCGAAGCCGGCGACGTGGAACCGGCCGAAATCCACGACGGGAGCCTCGACACGGTCGCCAACCAGATCGCCGGGCTGGTGATGGACACCGGCGAAATCCGGGCGATGCGGGCCTACGAGATACTGACCCGCGCGTACCCGTTCCGGGACCTCGACGAGGCCCAGTTCAAGCAGGTCGTCGAGGAACTCGCGGCGAACAACGTCATCTGGCTCGACGAGGACCGGGACACTCTGGAGAAACGCCGCGGCACCTGGCAGTACTTTTACCAGAACCTCTCGATGATTCCCGACGAGGCCACATACGACGTGGAGGACGTGGCCTCGGGCCAGCAAGTGGGAACCCTCGATGAGAAGTTCGTCGTCAACTTCGCCACGCCCGGCGAGGTGTTTGTCCAGCGTGGAGAGATGTGGCGCATCACGAATATCGACGAGGAAGAGGAAGCCGTGACCGTCTCACCCATCGAAGACCCCGCCGGGGAGGTCCCGTCATGGGTGGGTCAGGAGATTCCAGTTCCGAGAGCCGTCGCCGCGGAGGTCGGCGAACTCCGCCGCGTGGCGGGCCGCCAACTGCAGGACGGGGCTGACACCGATGCCGTCGCCAGGGACGTAGCCACCCGCTACGCCGCCGGCCCGGAAACCGTCGCCGACGGCCTCTCACAGGTCGAAAAGCACGAGGGACCGATTCCCGATGACACGACCATCGTGGTGGAATTCCACGGCCGGGAGGTCATCGTCAACGCCTGTTACGGGCACAAGATCAACGAGACGCTGGGGCGAATCCTCTCGGCGCTGCTCGGCCAGCGGGCCGGCTCGTCGGTCGCGATGGACGTCGACCCCTACCGGATTACGCTGGAAGTCCCGCGCCGGATCACTGCCGGCGACGTCATCGAAGTCATCGAGGACACCGACCCCGACCACCTCCCGGCGCTCATCGAACTCAGCCTGAAAAACGCCGACGCGCTGAAGTTCAAGCTCGCGCAGGTGGCGACGAAGTTCGGCTCGCTCAAGCGCTGGCGCGGCCGCGGGTCGACGGACTTCGGCCGCGACCGCCTGCTGGCAGCGCTTGAGGACACG
>JGI12533J12847_1000582_pt1 | contig 19427 bp, 18 predicted proteins | sample A23M1SouthBayCA_FD_12847 | JGI IMG/M metagenome (IMG submission 12847) | reverse complement strand
GCGGCGGCCCGCCGGACTTCGCACAGGGCGGCGGCCCCGATACGGAGGCGCTGGACGAGGCCTTGGAGGCTGCGCCCGACGTGGTGCGGAAAGTGGCACAGGAATCCTGAACCGGCCGGCGGCGAACGCCGCCGTCCGTGTTTCGCAGAACTCCTCAGTGGCCTGTTCTGTCCCGGCTGATACGACGAAGCGGTTAACCGTCCGTACGCGCTGAGAGACCTCATGACTGAGGGCCCACGTGTCTTCTACGTCGGCGATTCCCGGGGTGCGGGCGCGCTCGGGGACGCGGGCGAGTTCCCGGTCGACTCCGGCCCCCCGACGGCGCTCGACGACGGCGGCGTGACGGCCGAGCACGGCTGTCTCGTGCTCGGGTGTGGCCTCGAGCGCGACGCGCTGTTGTCGGCTGTCGGGACCGCACGCGGTCTCTGTGAGGACCTCCCGGTGCTCGTCTTCTCGACGGAGGCCGTCGCCGCCGAGGCCACCGAGCGCGGCGCGACGGGCTACGTCCGTGCGGAGGGGGAGGAGCGCTGGACCGTCCTCGCTACGCGGGTGGAAAACGCACTCCGGCGGCGCCGCGCGGAGCGCCGCGGGGAGGAGCGGGTCAGGCAAGTGTACGAGCGCACCACGGAGGCGTTTATCGCGCTGGACACCGATTGGCGCATCGACTACGCGAACGGGGCGGCGACCGAGTTCTTCGGCCACGACTCGGAGGAACTGATCGGGATGCACTTCTTCGAGGACTTCCCCGACGAGCCGTTCGACCCCTTCGAGGCGGAGTACCGCGCCGCGATGCGGACCCAGGAGTCGACGACGTTCGTCGCGGAGTCGTATTTCAACCCCGGCACGTGGCTCGAAGTGCGCGCGTACCCCTCCGCGTCGGGGCTCTCGATTTACTTCCGGGACGTGACCGAGCGGCGCCGCCGGGAGAGGGAACTCGAAACGTACGAGGCCATCGTGGACGCCGCGCCCGACGGCATCTACGCCCTGGACGCCGACCGGCGCTTCGACATCGTGAACCGCGCCGCGGCGGAGATCGGCGGGTTCTCCCGGGAGGAACTCGTCGGCGAACCGCTTGACGTGCTCGCGGAGGCCGGAGTCATCGACGAGGAGACGGTCGCCGCGATCCTCCGGCGCATCGACTCGCTGGACCCGGGCGAGCGCATCCGCTTTGAGGACACGGTCACGACCGATGACGGCGAGCGGACCCTCGAAAACAACTTCGCGGCGCTCCACGACGACAGCGTCGTCAACGTCGTTCGCGACGTGACCGAGCGCCGGGAGAACCAGCAGGCGCTCGCGCGCCAGCGCGACGAACTGGAGACGCTCAACCGCATCAACGGGGTCATCCGGACGGTCATCGACGGGCTGTTGGAGGAGACCAGCCGCGAGGGCGTCGAGCGAGCGCTCTGTGCCGGGGTCGTCGACTCCGAACTCTACCGTTCGGCGTGGGTGGGTGGGCGCGACGCCAACGGCGGGTTGAGCGTCCGGACTGCGATGGGCGAGTGGACCGCCCTCGACTCCGCACCTGAGGGCCCGATCACCGCCCCCCAGGTCCTCAAAGCGCTCGAAGAGGGCTCAGTCGAGGTGATTCCGGACTTCAGCGGCCTGCCGGGAATCGACGGGGAATCGACGCCGCCGGGCATCGTCGTCCCGCTCTCTCGCGGGAGCACCGTCGACGGCGTTCTCACCGTGTGCGCCAATCGGAACGATGCCTTCAGCGAGCGGGAGCGGGAGGCCTTCGCCGTCCTCGGGGCCGTCGTCGGGTTCGCCCTCACCGCGGTCCGCCACCAGGAGCTCCTCTTCGCCGACGGCGTCACGGAGTTGGAGTTCGACGCGCCGGACTCGGGGTCGGCGTTCGTGCGCGCCTCCGTGGAACACGACTGCCGCATCGAGCACCGGGGGCTCGTCCCGACGAGCGACGGCGCGCTGACGTACGCCGTCGTCCCGGACGCCGACCCCGAGGCGGTTCTCGATACCCTCCGGGGAAGCGAGGGGTTCGAAGGGGGGCGCGTCGTTTCGGCGGAGACCGGCCTGCTGGAGCTCCGCCACCACGGCGGGTCGATAATTCTCCTGCTCACCGAGCAGGGCGCCCGGGTCCGGGAGGCGGTCTCCGAGGGGGGCGAGACGCGACTCCTCGCCGAACTCCCGGCCGGCGCGGACGTCCGGGGCGTCGTCGACCGGGTGCAGGCGGCGTTCCCGGGGGTCAACCTCATCGGGAAACGCGAGCGGGCGCACCCGGCAGCGGCCGAAACGGAGAGCCCCGAGACGGCCGCCGAGCGGCTTACTGACCGTCAGCGCTCGGCGCTCCGGGCCGCTTTCTTCGCGGGCTACTACGACTGGCCCCGAGCCTCGACAGCCGAGGAGGTGGCCGACTCGATGGGTATCGCCTCCGCGACGCTCCACCAACACCTCCGCGCGGCGGAGGGGAAACTCCTCTCGGCGCTGTTCGAGACGGATACCTAGAGGCGTAGGTACACTTTTGATAGGCGGGGACCCCGCGTAGTACTACCGGGAGATGGACAACAACGAACAGGGGTTGGTGGCATGAGTGGCACCGAACGACGTCCGGCGCTCTCCGAACGCGGGACCGAGGGGCACACGGTGGATCTGGACGCCGTTTTCGACGCGCTGTCGAGCCAGCGGCGGCGCGCGGTCGTTCACTGCTTGGCGTCGTGCTCGGGGGCCGAACCGGTCGACGCGCTCGCGGAACGCATCGCCGCGTGGGAACGCGACGTACACGAAACGACGCCGCGGAACCACGACGAGCGGGTCGCCGCATCGCTGCGGCACTCCCACCTACCGAAGCTCGCCGCGCTCGGGCTCATCGCCTACGACGAGCGAAGCGAGACGGCCCGCTTTGAGGGCCACGCGGCGGTCGAGGAGTGGCTCGACCACGCCGCGGCGCTCTCCTTACCCGGCTCGCTCTAAGGCTCGATTCTGAGTTCGCCCTCGCTGTGTAGCGTGACGACCGCGCCCGAGAACGGGAACGTGAGCCGTCCGCCGGAGCGTCTCGTCCCGTCGCGATGCGGTTGGAAAATCCGCTCGAGGGCGTCGGGGTCAACTCGCTCGTAGAGGTTCTCCAGTTCGTCGGAGTCGGTGTCCGTGGCGGCCGCCACCGCGTTGACGACTGTGGTGTGTACCCCGCCGGGAGCGTCAAAGGCGTCGGGGACGACGTACTCGCCGGTCTCCGGCTCGAACTCCATGCTCTCGGGAGGTTCCGCCATGGACGGCGGCTATGTCAACAAACCGTATAGATGTTCCGACGGAGGGAAAACGCCCCCGGTCAAAACGGGGGTATGGAAGCGACTCGCGACGGCACGACGCTCTACTACGAGACCGAGGGCGAGGGCGAGACCGTCGCGTTCGTCGGCGAGGCGGGCTACGGCGCGTGGCAGTGGGGGTGGCAACACCGCGCGCTCGCGGGCCCCTATCGGTCCGTGGTGGCGGACCTCCGCGGGACGGGCCGCTCGGATGCGCCCGACGGCCCCTATTCGGTTTCGACGCTCGCGGCCGACCTCGACGCGGTGCTCGCGGACGCGAACGCGGACTTGGCGCACCTCGTCGGCCTCGGGCTCGGCGGCGCCGTCGCCCTGGAGTACGCCTTCCGGTTCGGCCGGGCGCGCTCGTTGACGCTCGTCGGGACCGCCGCGTCGGGCGACCGGCTCACCGACGCGTACGCCGATCTCGGCACCGACGGGATGGAGGCCGCGCTCTCCACCGGTTTCCTGGCCGAACAGCCCGACGTGGTCGACGGCATCGCGGAGTGGCGTGCGGGCGACGCCGACCCCTCGGGGTTCGCCGCCCAGCGTGTGGCCTTCGAAGGGTTCGACCGCTCGGGGGAACTGTACGAGTGCACCCTCCCGTCGCTCGTGCTCCACGGCGAGGCCGACCGGGCCGTCCCCCCCGAGGCCGGCCGCGAACTCGCGGAGGGGCTGCCCCGCGGCGAGTTCCGCGGGTTCGAGGGCGCGGGCCACCTCGTCACCGTCGAGCGTTCGCGCCCGGTCAACGACGCTCTACTGGCCTTTCTGGACGCGCGTACGGGGTAGCGACACGGGTTGGCGCCGCCGAAACCCATAGAAGGCCGGAGGCGCTTCCCTCCGATAGCGATGGACCGACCGCGACTCGCGTTTCTGGATGCCTCGCACGGGTCACCCCACGCCGCACGCAACTTCCGGCGGGAACTCGACGCCGACCTCGCCGAGTTCGACGTGACCTGTCGTGAGCTTCCCTCCGGGTTCGACTACGACGGCTTCGTCGTCTCCGGGTCGCGCTCGTCGGTGTACGACCGCGAGGAGTGGCAAGCGCCCCTCCGCGAGTGGGTGAACGAGGCCCTCGAACGGGACATCCCCGCGTTGGGTGTCTGTTGGGGCCACCAGTTCCTCGCGGACGTTCTGGGTGGGAGCGTCGAGGACATGGGCGAGTACGAAATCGGATACCGGAAGGTCGAGCGCGTCGGTGACTCCGCCCTGCTCGACGGCCTCGACGACGCCTTCACCGTCTTCACGACCCACTCCGATACGGTGACGGAACTCCCCGAGGGGGCAGAGCTCCTCGCGGAGAACGACTACGGGGTCCACGGCTTCCGGAAAGGGGGAGCGTTCGGCGTCCAGTTCCACCCCGAGTACGACCCCGAGACCGCCCGCCACGTCACGGAGGGGAAGGAGGACCAGCTAAGCGACGCGCGGATGGCCGACGTGCTCGACGGCATCACCGACGAGAACTACGCCGCGGCCGTCGAGGCCAAACAGCTGTTCGCGAACTTCACCGACCTCGTGCGCGAGACGCGGGCGCCGGTGACAGCCTGAGCCCGAGTCCGAATGCTCGGGTTCGCGCCCGTTCTGCCTGCGACCGGGCGCGTTCCACTTTCACCCCGCTCACCGAGGGTTTAACCCCGAGGACGGCCAAAACACGCCAAATGGCCGTCGAGAACGAGCGCCGCGTCGGGGTCGACCACCCGATGTTGGAATCCGACTTTCTGGAGGACCGCGAGTACCAACTGGAGCTCGCGGAGCGCGCCCTCGACGGCCACACGCTCGTCTGTCTGCCGACGGGACTGGGGAAGACGGCGGTGAGCCTGCTCGTGACGGCCGAGCGGCTTCGTCAAGCGGCGCCCGGGGCCGATGAGCGACCCGGCGCGCAGGGGAAGGCGCTCCTGCTCGCGCCCACCAAACCGCTCGTCGAACAGCACGCCGCGTTCTACCGGGAGGCGCTCGCCGTCGGCGAGGATGAGGTAGTCGTCTTCACCGGCGAGGTCAGCCCCGACGACCGCGCCGCACTGTGGGACGACGCCCGCGTCGTCGTCGCCACGCCCCAAGTCGTGGAGAACGACCTCGTGGGCGGGCGGGTTTCGCTGCATCCGGTGGTGCACTGCACCTTCGACGAGTGCCACCGCGCGACGGGCGACTACGCCTACACGTACATCGCGGAGCGCTACCACGCGGACGCGGCCGCACCCCTGGTAACAGGGATGAGCGCGTCGCCCGGCGGCGACACCGAGGAAGTGGAACAGGTCTGCGAGAACCTCGGCATCTCGAACGTCGAGGTCAGAACCGAAGAGGACGCCGACGTGGCCGAGCACACCTACAAGACGGAGGTAGACTGGCAGAAGATCGAACTCCCCGACTCCGTCTTGGAGATTCGGGACCTGCTGAACGAGGTCATCTCTGACCGGCTCTCGAAACTGCAGGAGTTCGGCGTCATCAACTCCACCAAACCGGACATCTCCCAGAAGGACCTGAACAAGGTCCGGAAGAAGTTACAGGGGCTCATCGACGACGGCGAGAGCGAGGGCTACCAGGGGATGAGCATCCACGCCGAGGTGATGAAACTGAAACGCGGCGTGGAACTCGTGGAAACTCAGAGCGTGGAGGCCGCGGCGACGTACTTCGAGCGCCAGCGCAACGCCGCGCGCTCCTCGGGCGCGTCGAAGGCGTCCCAGCGGTTGGTCTCGGACCCGAACGTCAAGCGCGCCGTCTCGAAGATGGAGTCCTTCGACGACATCCACCCGAAGTACCGCCGGGCGCGCATGGAGATCGCCACCGCGCTCGGGGTGAACGGCGGCGAGCGGGTCATCGTCTTCACCGAGTCCAGAGATACGGCCGAGACGCTGACCGACTTCCTGGGCGCGCACTTCGACACCCGGCGCTTCGTCGGCCAGGGCGACAAGGAGGGGTCGGATGGAATGACCCAGAAAGAACAGAAGGAGACCCTCGACGCCTTCCGCGACGGCGAGTTCGAGGTTCTCGTCTCCACGAGCGTTGCGGAGGAAGGTCTCGACGTCCCCGAAGTCGATTTGGTGCTCTTCTACGAGCCCGTCCCGACGGCTATCCGCTCCATCCAGCGCAAAGGTCGGACCGGGCGACAGGACGAGGGGAAGGTCGTCGTGTTGATGGCCGAGGACACCCGCGACGAGGCGTACTTCTGGATCGCCCGCCGGCGCGAACAGAAGTTGGAGGACGAACTGAAGGACCTACAAGGGGTGGCCGAGGAGCTCTCGCGGGACCTCGACGGGCGCGCCGCCGGACAAACCGGCCTCGAATCGTTCGGGGCGGACGACGGGGGCGACCCCGACGAATCGGAGTCGGAACCTGAAGCGGAGCCGGAGACCGAATCGGCACCGGACGACGCCGAGGACGCGACGCCCGCGGCGTCGAGCGACGACGCGTCGGCTGACACCGACTCCGACGTCGAGGAGGGGGGGATTCTCGCCGCGGCCGACCCTCCTGAGTCCGGGGGAACGGAGGTGGTCGTCGACCAACGCGAACTCGATTCGACTATCGCGCGGGACCTCTCGACCCGCGAGAGCATCGAGGTTCGCCTGGAAACCCTGGAGGTCGGGGACTACGTCCTCTCCGACAGGGTGGTCGTCGAGCGCAAAACCGTCTCGGACTTCCTCGCGACGCTCACTGGCGGCGACCGCTCCGTGTTCGAGCAGGTTGGCGACATGGCCCGTCACTACGGCCGCCCCGTGGTGATTCTCGAAGGGGAGGGCCTCTACGAGCGCCGGAACGTCCACCCGAAGGCGATTCAGGGTGCGCTCTCCTCGCTGGCCATCGACTTCGGCGCGAGCGTCCTCCAGACGACCGATGCGGACGGCACGACGGACCTGCTTCACACCATCGCCGAGCGCGAACAGGAGGAGGAAGACCGGGAAGTGAGCGTCCACGGCGAGAAGGCCGCGAAGACGCTGGCCGAACAGCAGGAGTACGTCGTGAGTTCCATCGCGGACATCGGTCCCGTGACCGCCCGGTCGCTGCTCTCCGAGTTCGGGAGCGTCGAGGCGGTCCTCACCGCGAGCGGGGAAGAGTTACAGGAGGCGAAGGGTGTCGGCGAAGTGACCGCCGAGCGCGTGCGGGAGGTCGTGGGGAGCCGTTACGCCGGCGCCGAGTAGCGGAGCCTCGGCGCTCGTCCGCCCCAGTTTCAGACAGAGTATCCTCGGCGCTCGTCCGCGCCGAGGTACTCTACCACTCCACGAACGGCAACGCGGGCGCCGAAAGCGAGACGAACTCCGCGACGAACTCGCTTTTCGGCTCCTCGTAAATCTCGCGGGGGGTCCCGACCTGTTCGAGGTGCCCCTCGTTCATCACGGCGACGCGGTCGCACATGAGCATCGCCTCCTCCTGGTCGTGGGTGACGTAGAGGCCCGTCACGCCCAACTCGTCGAGCAGGTCGCCGACCTCCGCCCGCAACCGGGCCTTCAGTTTCGCGTCGAGGCCGGTCATCGGCTCGTCGAGGAGAAGAATACGCGGCTCGATGGCCAGCGCGCGTGCGAGCCCGACACGCTGTTGTTGCCCGCCCGAGAGCGTCGTCGGGTCCCGCTCGCCCATCTCGCCGATGCCCAGCATTTCCAGGAGGTCGTCAGCGCGCTCGCGGCGTTCCTCGCCCGACACGTCGCGCATCTTCAGCCCGAAGGAGACGTTCTCCCGCACGGTCATGTTGTCGAAGAGCGCGTACTCTTGGAAGACCAGCCCGACGTTGCGGTCCTCGGGGGGGAGAGTCGTCACGTCGTCCTCGCCGAAGCGGACCGTCCCGGAATCGGGGGTTTCGAAGCCCGCGACCGTGCGGAGGGTCGTGGTCTTCCCACAGCCCGAGGGGCCGAGGACGCCGAGTATCTCGCCGTCGGCGACAGTGAGTGAGACGCCGCCGAGCGCGGTCGTTTCGCCGTAGGTCTTAACTATCGAATCGAGTTGTACGCGTGCCATTCAGGTCCGCCTCGTGGTGAAGCCGTGCGTTCCCACCCGCTGGAGGAGCAGGGTGATGGCGACGACGATGCAGAAGAACATCGACACCGCCGCCGCGGCCTTGGTGAAGGTGCTGTTCGAGATGTGCCGTTGCAAGAAGAGCGCGAGCGGCTGGGTCCCCTTCGCCCAGACGACGTAGGAGAAGTTGAACTCCGCCGCGGCGAGCGTCCAGCAGATGATAGAGCCCGCGACGATGCCCGAGCGGGCGTTCGGGACGATGACCGTGAGAAAGGTCCGCGGCCAGGACGCGCCCAGCGAGCGCGCCGACTCCTCCAGTTGCTGGAGGGGCATCGACTCGAACTCGCTTCTGACGGCCATCACCATGAAGGGCGCCTTCAGCAGGGAGTACCCCACAATGAGGCCGAAACTCGTCCCGGAGAGGTTCGGGTAGGCACGGAGGAACGCCACCCCGAGAATCACGCCCGGCACGAGCGGGAGCACGGAAACAGCGTTCACCCACTCCTTCCCGCGGAACTCGTAGCGCGCGACGACGTAGGCGATAGGAACGCCCACGACGAGGTTGATGAGCACCCCGCCGAGCGCGAGCCCGACGCTGAAGAAGAGCTCCGAGGGGACGGCGAGCGCGACCCCGCCCACGGAGAGGAGGGTGTCCCACCCCATGCTGCGCTGGGAGCCGATGGTCTCCGCGAGCCCGAGCACCTCCCGCCAGTTCTCGAAGGTGACGAAGCCCGAGGGGAGCGCGCCGGTCCACTCGGTCGCGAACGACCCGGCGATAGTCAAGAGGACCGGGGCGATGAGAAAGCCGACCGCGAGGAAGAGCACGGCGGCGACGCCCGGCCGTCCCGCTTGCCGGGAGACGCTCACAGGCCCACCTCCGCGCTCGTGTAGCGCAGGCCGAGCACCGTGAAGAGGAACGTGAAGGCGAAGAAGACGACCGCCATCGCCCCGGCCAGCGGGAAGGCGCCGCCGGCGAGCTCGCGGTCGATTTGGAGCGTCCAGACCAGCAGAGCACTGATGACGATGAGCGTCCCGAAGATGGCCAGCGCGGTCCGGAACGTGAGAATGAACGCGCCGATGATGCCGGGGCGTATCTGGGGGAGCGTGACGTATCGGAAGGTCTGCCACGGCGTCGCGCCCAGCGCCTGGGCGGCCTCCTCGGCGGCGTGGTCGAGTTCGGCGTAGGTCCCTCGGAGGATGAGCGTCGAGCGGGGTATCATCGAGTAGAGGAAGGCCAAGAAGAGGCCGGGGACGCTGGTCGCGATGGCGACGCGTCTGGGCTCCTGGCCCGCGACGGCAGCCAGCAGGTTCGTGAGGACGCCCGTGTTCCCGAACCAGACGAGAATCATGAACGCCGCGACGATGCCGGGTAGGCTGATGGGAAAGGAGACGAGCGTGACCCACAGCCCCTCCCCGGGCAGGTCGTACTTTTCGAGGGCGTGAGCGATGGGGACGGCTATCCCGACGGAGGCCAGGGTCGTCGCCGTCGCGAACCACAGCGAGTTGAGCGCGACGCCCCGGTAGTAGGGGTCGCCGAAGAGTTCCGCGTACGCGTCGAGGGTGAACCCCACGCTCTCGTAGGGTTCAACGGAGACGCTCATGCGGACGGCCTCCCAGAGCGGGTAGGCGCCCGCGACGAGCACGAGGAGGCCGAAGGGCGCACACAGCGCCAGTATCCGGCGGCGCTCGCGCTCGGACTCCGTCGCCGGCGAGAGGAGGGCGTCGAGGGTCGCGGACAGGCCCGTCTCGGACTGCTGTGTCGTCCCCGCCTGCTCCTGTCCGGGCGTTCCCATCAGAGGCCGGCGCCGCGGTTGATGTCCTCGATGATGCGGTCCTGCTCCTCGACGAGCCGGTTGTAGTCGACCTGGAACTCCGTGCGGTCGTACTCGGCGCTGTCGATGAACTCGTCGGGCAGGTCGAGTTCGGAGGCGCGGATAGGGCGGACGTAGGCGTCGAGGAACTGGCGCTGTCCTTCGAGCGAGAGGACGTAGTCCATGAACAGTTTGCCCGCCTCAGGGTTGGGGGCGCCCTCCAGGAGCGCGTAGCCGTAGGGCATGTTCAGCGCGCCCTGGTTGCCGCTCTCCCCGCCGAGGAGGGCGACGCCGACGTTCTCCTCCGCGATTTCGTCGTTGTTGTACTTCAGGTCGAGCCCGGAGTAGTCGTAGCGGACGAAGGTGGCGTACTCGCCGCTGGAGAACTGCGCGAGGAAGTTGTCCGTGAACTCCGCGCCGCCCTCCTGAATCTGGTTGTAGTAGTCGATGACGGGCTGGACGTCGTCCATCGACCCGCCGCGGGCGTTGTTGACCGAGAGCGCGGCCGCGAGCCCGACCGCCGCTGTCGGGGTCTGGAGCGCGAGGTCGCCCATGATGTCCGGATGGAGGAGGTCCTCCCACGTCTCGGGCGCGTCGAGGCCGCGCTCCTCGTAGATGTCCTTGCGGTAGGTGACGGCCGTGGTGACGCGGCGGGTGGCGGTGACGTGGCCGTCGTCGGTCTTCAGGGAGTCGGGGACCTTCTCCCAGCCCTCGGGCTTGTACGCCTGGGTGAATCCGTCGTTGCGGGCGCGGACGCCGTAGGTGTAGCCGCCGTTGTAGCCCGAGTGGGTCATGTTCCCCGAGTGCGAGCGCATGTGCTGGAGGGCCTCGCCGGAGGAGCGGTCGTCGTCGTGGACGGCGACACCGTACTTCTCCTCGAAGTTCTCCATGACCGTGGGCCAGTTCATCCAGCCGGACTGCACACAGTAGAAGTAGAGCATGTCCGGGAACGCGGCGGCGGTGATTTCGGCCTCGGAGTCGCCGTAGCCGACGGTGTAACTGTTCTGCCCGGCGGACCCGCCGCCCGAACCGCCTTGATTGCAGCCGGCGAGCCCGGCCAGGAGTGCTGCGGAAGCGCTACCGATGAACTCTCGTCGGGAGGGTGCCATCGAGAGGAAATGCCGAACTCTCGGATAAAGAGCCTGCTATGAGGTGTACGGTCGGATGCGGAGGGCTACTGTGGGAACATATCCCTATAGTGATGGCGCCCCGGCTACGGGATGACCGTCACCGGAACCTCGTCCCCTCGGAGCACCGTCTCGGCGGCGCTCCCAAGCATCGCGCGCTCGACGGCGCCGGCGCCGTGGTGGCCCATCACGACGTGGTCGAACCCCCGTTCGGAGACGAGTTCGAGGACGGCCTCGCCGACGCGATTCGAGGGTCGAACGTCCAGTTCCGCGCCCGTGACGACCTCGGGTTCGACATCGCTCCCCTTGCCGGCGAGCACCTCGCGGGCGTGTTCCGCGATATCCTCGGTCGCGTCGGTCTCGCTGTCGGTGAAGTGGACGACGGCGAGGTCCCCCTCGAAGCGTTCGGCGAACTCGATACCGAAGGCGAGCGCGCGAAAACTGGTCTCCGAGCCGTCGATAGGTACGAGTACGTCCATACCGCCCCCTCTCGCGGCGGGGAGTTAAGCCCGGTGCCCGCTTGCCGCGACGCCCGGCTATTAGTTCCCGACCGCGCTATTCGGCCTATGGAGTACACCAAACTCGGCAACACCGGCACCGATGTCTCGAAGCTCTGTTTCGGTACGTGGCGCTTCGGCAAGGAGGGCGCCGACGGCGCCTTCGAGACGGACTACGAGGAGGCCCACGACCTGCTGGACGAGGCCCACGAACAGGGAATCAACTTCATCGACACCGCGAACGTCTACGGCACGGAGAACGGAACCTCCGAAGAGTGGATCGGCGACTGGCTCGCCGACAAGGACAGAGAGGAGTTCGTCATCGCCTCGAAGGTGTACTTCGGCTTCCGCGAGGGTCCCAACGGCTCCGGGCTGGGGCGCAAGCACATCCGCTCGCAGATAGAGGGCACCCTCGACAGGTTGGGCACGGACTACCTCGACGTCTACTACATCCACCGCTGGGACGACGAGACTCCTATCGTGGAGACGATGCGGACGCTCAGCAAGTTAGTGGAAGAGGGCAAAGTGAACCACCTGGGTGCCTCCACTATGGCCGCCTGGCAGCTGACGAAGGCCCTCTGGACGAGCGACGTCGAAGGATTGGAGCGATTCGACGTCGTCCAGCCCCTCTTTCATGCGGCGTACCGCGACGACGTGGCCGACTACCTGGACGTGGCGGCCGACCAGGATCTGGCGGTCTGTCCCTACTCGCCGCTCGCGGGCGGCTTCCTGACGGGGAAGTACGAGCGCACGGACGAGGGCGGTATCGAGGGCCCCGAGGGCTCGCGGATGGACACCGACGAGGCGTTCAGCGACTGGTACGTATCCGAGCGGGGGTGGCACGTCCTCGACGAGATTCGAGCTATCGCTGACGAGGAGGACGCCGCGCCTGCCCAGGTAGCCCTGCGCTGGCTGATGGACCACGACGCCTTCTCGTGTGTGCCCATCGTCGGCGCCCGGACGCCCGACCAGTTGGCGGAGAACGCCGGGGCCATCGACGTGGACCTCAGCGATGACCAACACGAGCGCATCGGCGCGGCGCGCTACGAGGACCCCGAGGCCGGCGCGCGTTACTGACCCGTCACTTCGACCGTCCGCGTCACGCCTTCGATGCCGTGTCCGACGAGCGTGAGCCGGAGTTCACCCTCACCGTCGAAAGGACCCAACGGGACTTCTATGCGGCGCGTTTCGCCGGCCGGCACGTCGAAGGCGAGTAGTTCGGGAGCGTAGACCACCCCAGCCTGCTCGACGCCGCCGCGGAACGTCGCCGCGCCGCCGGTGTTCTCGATTTCGACGGCGACGACGCTTTCCTCGCCGGTCGAAAGGGAGTCGGGTGCGTCAAACGCCCGGCGGGTGAAGGAGGGCGGTTTCGTGTCGAGCGCCGCGAGCACGCCGTCGGGGAGCGCCCACGAGAGCGTCCCCGATTCGGTTTCGATCTCTACTTTCGGCGCCGTTTCCGGTGCGAACGGCGCCGGGAGTTCGAAGGCCACCCAGCCCTCGCCGTCGCCGGTGTATGGCTGTGGCAGGGAGCGAAAGCCGGGTCGGGGGAAGCGCTCGCGGACGCGGGGGTGGTCGCCGGGCGCGAGCGAGAACGAATCGGCGGACGGGGCGTTCTCGCCGCTTGCGGCTACCCGGAGGAACAACGCCTGGGCCTCGAAGTCGGCGACGACGATACTGTCGCCCTGCAGGTGGAGCGCGCTATGCCGGCGGAACGGGTCGTGCAGTTTCACTGTTCCCCCGTCGAGTTCGACGGTCTCGCCGAATTCGAGGGTCCGCTCCGTCGGGGGCGTCGTCGCCGTTGTGGGGTCGGACGTAGTCCTCGTGGACTCGGCCGTGGCCGTTGTCGTCGTTCGATTTCCTTCGCTTTGGGCCGTGTTCGTCCCGTTCGTCCTGGGGTCGTCCCCGTTCGCACACCCGGCGAGCGCGCTCGTCGAAACTCCCGCGAGCGTGGCGAGGACGGCTCTCCGGGATGGCATACCCCGACGAGTTGTCGGGCAGATAAAGTGTCTTGTGGGGGTTACTGCAGGCGGTTCAGCTCTTTGAGCGTCTGTGCGGCCTCGCGGGTCGCCGCCAGCAGTTCCTTGGTGTGCGCGGCGTCGTTCGAGCGCTCCGCGCGGGCCGCCAAATCGGAGAGCGTCGCGCGCACGGAGGCGCGGGCCGCGGTGAGGTCGTTCGCTTCGTCCGCCGCGCCCGCGGTGCCCGCCGCACTTCCCGCCCGGGTCGTGTTCCTGCTCTCGGCCGGTTCGGGGCTGGTCCGTCGCTGCGTGGTCGTTGGCTCCTGGGTCCGGTTCGCGCCTCGGGTCTGCTCGGGGGTCGACTCCGGTTGGCGTTCCGTCGGCTGGCCCTCCGCCTGCTGTGGCTCCGCCGGCGTCTCCGGCTCCGGCGGGCGGGTCCGCTCGGCACTCGCGCCGGTCTCGGTGCCGGCGTTCGCTCCCTTGGCTTCCTCGGCGCTCGTGGGTTCGCCCGCGTTCGCTTGGCTTTCGGCTTGCTCGCCGCGCGCGGCGGTCTGTGTCTCCGTTTCGCCCTCCTCGCCCTCGCAGGACGGACAGAACGTGTTGCCCTCGTAGCGGAAGCGAGGGTTCCCACACCGGTCGCAGTGCTCGTTGGTCATCGTCGCGCCCTGCAGGAGGAGTTCGCTCATCCGCTGGGTGGACTCGCGTTTCTCCTGGTCAGCCTCGTACTTCTCCCGGAGTTTCTCGCGCTCTGCTTCCTTGTCGAAGCCCCCGTCGTCGGCGTCGCTCATGGGGTATCGTGGGGGGGCCACCCCGAAAAGGGCTGTGTCACCGGCTTTCGTCGCTCGTCGAAAAAATCGCTCGTCGCCCGTCGTTTGTCACGACAGTTCGGCGGAAATCCCCCGTTCCGAAGCGTTCAAGGACGCTCCGCGGCCCACTAGTGGTATGTCGAAAGTTAGCGTGGTAGGCGCTGCCGGGACGGTCGGTGCCGCCGCGGGCTACAACCTCGCGCTCCGCGACGTCGTGGACGAACTCGTCTTCGTGGACATCCCCGACATGGAGGACACCACCGTCGGGCAGGCCGCCGACGTCAACCACGGCGTGGCCTACGACTCGAACACGACGGTCCGACAGGGCGAGTACGAGGATACGGCGGGTTCGGACGTGGTCATCATCACCGCCGGCAAACCCCGTCAGCCGGGACAGTCCCGACTCGATCTGGCGAGCGACAACGCCGACATCATGGCGAACATCGAGTCCTCGCTGGCCGAGCACACCGAGGAGTTCGTCTCCGTCACGACGTCGAACCCCGTCGACGTACTCAACCGACACCTGCTGGAGTCGGGCGACAGGAGCCGAGAACAGGTGCTCGGCTTCGGCAACCGCCTCGACTCCGCGCGCTTCCGCTACGTCCTCTCCGAGCGCTTCGACGCGCCCGTGGAGAACGTCGAGGCGACGATTCTGGGCGAGCACGGCGACGACCAAGTCCCTGTCTTCTCGAAGGTCCGCATCGACGGCCGCGACCCGACGTTCGACTCGGCGGAGAAGTCGGACATTCTCGCGGAACTCCAAGAGTCAGCGATGAACGTCATCGAGCGCAAGGGCGCGACCCAGTGGGGTCCCGCGACCGGCGTCGCGCACACGGTCGAGGCGATTCTGCGCGACACGGGGGAGGTCCTGCCCTGCTCGGTCAAACTCGACGGCGAGTTCGGCGTCGAGGGCTCCGCGGTGGGCGTCCCCGTCAAACTCGGCGCGGACGGGATGGAGGAAATCGTCGAGTGGGAACTGGACACGGAGGAGCGGAACGGCCTCCACGAGGCCGCGAACAAGCTCGCGGGCCAGTACGACGAGATCGTCTGAGGCCGGGTCGCGCGCGGATAGGTTTTTGCGCCCCGGCGGGCCATCCCGGGTATGGACCAAACGCTCGACCGCCGGCGCGTCGCTCTGTTCTGTGCGGTCACGTTCGGCGTCTCGTGGGCGACGGCGCTCGTCGTCTTCCTCACCGGCGGGCTCACCGACAGCCCCCAGATCCTGCCGGGGGTTCCGCTCTGGCTCGTGTTGGTGAGTAGCTTCTACATGTTCGGCCCCGCAATCGGGACCGTCGTCACCCGCGTCGTCACCGACGAGGGCTTCGGGGACGCGATGCTCCGACCGAACCTCCGGGAGGGCTGGCGGGCGTACCTCGCGGCGTGGTTCGCGCCCGCTGCGCTCGTGTTGCTCGGGGCCGCACTCTTCTACGCGGTTTTCCCCGGGTTCTTCGATCCGTCGATGGAAGCGCTCCGGGGCACGCTCGTCGAGTTGGGCGTCGAGATGGACCCGCTCACCTTGCTCGCCGCGCAGTTCGCGGCGGCGCTCACCTTCGGAACGGCCGTCAACACCGTCTTCGCCTTCGGCGAGGAGCTCGGGTGGCGCGCCTACCTCCTCCCGAAACTGTGGCCGCTGGGCGCCCGGCAGGCGATTCTCCTTCACGGTGTGGTCTGGGGCGTCTGGCACTGGCCGCTGCTGGCGATGGGCTACAACTACGGCTTCGACTACCCCGGCGCCCCGTGGACCGGGATGCTCGCCTTCCTCGTGTTCACCGTCGGGACGGGCGCCTTCCTCGCGTGGGTCACGATCAGAAGCGACAGCGTCTGGCCCGCAAGCATCGGCCACGGCGCGATAAACGCCGTCGCGGGCATCGGAACCGCGTTTGCCGCGGGCTCGCCGCCGGTTCTCCTCGGTCCCACTCCGGTGGGCGTCGTCGCGGCGCTCCCATGGCTGGCGGTCGCGCTCGCCGTGTTGTTCGCGCCCGGTGCCCTCCGGTGGGCTCAGACGACCCGCTCGTCGCCGTCGTAAACCCGAATCGCGTCGACGGGACAGGACCGGGCGGCCATCTTCGCGTCGAACTCCTCGCCCTCGGGGACATCTCGGACGAACACGTCGGCCTCCCGTTCCTCGCTGTCCGCCAGGTCCGCTTTCCCGGCGTCCTCGTCCCGCTCGAAGGCGTCCCACTGCGCGACGCACTGGAACATGCCGATACAGACGTCGCGGTCGTACTCCACGCGCATATCCTGAATCGGTGCGGGGCGCTCAAATGGGTGGCGCTCCTCCCGACAGTTTAAACGGCGGGAGGAGCCTATCACGGGGCAATGAACGTCGCGGACCTCGCCGGCCTGCCCGACGGCGTCCCCGAACATCTGCGCGAATCGGGCATCGAGGAGCTCTACCCACCCCAGGCCGCGGCCGTCGAGGCCGGCGTCACCGAGGGTGAGAACATCGTTGCCAGCGTTCCCACGGCGAGCGGTAAGACCCTCATCGCGGAGCTGGCGATGCTCTCGGCCGTCGAGCGCGGCGGCACGGCGCTCTACATCGTACCCCTCAGAGCGCTCGCCAGCGAGAAGGCCGAGGAGTTCCGCGAGTTCGAGCGCTTCGGGCTCAGCGTGGGCGTTTCGACCGGCAACTACGAGGACGAGGAGGAGTGGCTCGGCGACTGCGATATCGTCGTCGCCACCTCCGAGAAGGTCGACTCTCTCGTCCGGAACGGCGCCGACTGGATATCGAATCTGGCCTGCGTCGTCGCGGACGAAGTGCATCTCGTGGACGACCGGAACCGCGGCCCCACGCTGGAAGTGACGCTCGCGAAACTCCGCTCGTTGGCGGACCCGCAGGTCGTCGCGCTCTCCGCGACGGTGGGAAACGCGGATACCGTCGCCGCGTGGCTCGACGCGGAACTCGTCGATTCGGAGTGGCGCCCCATCGAGTTGAAAAAAGGGGTTCACCACGGCAACGCCATCCAGTTCGACGACGGGTCGAGCCGGGAAGTGAGCGTGCGGGGAAACGAGAAACAGACCGCCGCGCTCGTCCGGGACATCGTCCGTGAAGGTGGGTCGGCGCTCGTCTTCGTCAACTCCCGGCGCAACGCCGAGGCGGCCGCCGACCGGCTCTCCGGGGTCGTGGCACCCGAACTCGGGGGAGACGAGCTCGACCGCCTCGATGACTTGGCGAGCGAGCTCCGGAGCGTCTCGGAGACCGAGACCAGCCGCGATTTGGGCGACGCGGTCGCCGGCGGCGCCACCTTTCACCACGCCGGCCTGAGTTCCGAGCACCGCTCGCTCGTGGAGGACGCGTTCCGGGAGCGGGAGATCAAGGTCGTCTGTGCGACGCCCACGCTCGCGGCGGGCGTGAACACGCCCAGCCGCCGGGTCATCGTCCGGGACTGGAAGCGCTACGACGGCACCGCGGGCGGGATGGCGCCCCTCTCCGTGCTGGAGGTCCACCAGATGTTCGGCCGCGCGGGCCGCCCCGGCCGGGACGACTACGGCGAGGCCGTCCTGCTGGCCTCCCACACCGACGAGAAGGAGGAGCTCTTCGAGCGTTACGTGCACGCCGACCCCGAGGCGGTGCGCTCGAAGCTCGCGGCCGAGCCCGCCCTGCGAACCCACGTCCTCGCGACCGTCGCGACCGGCTTCGCGACGACCCGGGCGGGGCTCTTGGAGTTCCTGGAGGACACGCTCTACGCCACGCAGACGGACAGTACGAAAGAACTCGAACGGGTGACCGACGCCGTCGTGGAGTATCTAGTCGTGAACGACTTTCTGGAACGTGGGACACACAGCGCCCCGAACGGAGCGGAGGACTCCCGGGACGACCTCTCCGCGACCAGCCTGGGCCACCTCGTCTCGCAGCTGTACATCGACCCGATGAGCGCCGCGACAATCGTGGACGGCCTCGAAGTCGGCACGGGCGGCTCCGGTGGGTCGGGCGAGCGCGAGAACACCGGCTTCCAGCAGGCCTCGGAACTCGCCGCCGACGAGGGCGAAAGCGAGGTGACCGCACTCGGTTGCTATCACCTCGTCTCGCGCACGCCGGACATGTACGAACTCTACCTCCGGAGCGGGGACAAGGAACGCTACACCGAACTCGCCTATGAGCGCGAGGACGAACTGCTGGGGCGCGCGCCCACCGAGTACCAGGAGTCGGAGTTCGAGGACTGGCTCTCGGCGCTCAAGACCGCACGCCTGCTGGAGGACTGGGCCGACGAGGTCGACGAGGAGCGCATCACCGAGCGCTACGGCGTCGGGCCCGGCGACGTGCGTGGGAAGGTCGAGACGGCGAGTTGGCTGTTGGGGGCGGCCGAACGGCTGGCGGGCGAACTCGGGCTCGCCTCCGCCGCCGCGGTCCGACGCGCCCGGCTCCGCGTCGAGTACGGCGTCCGTGAGGAGCTCCTCGACCTGGCGGGCGTCCGGGAGGTGGGCCGCAAGCGCGCCCGCCGGCTCTATCGGGCGGGCATCGAGGAGCGCGCGGACCTCCGGGAGGCCGAGAAGGGACGGGTGTTATCGGCGCTCGGCGGGCGGCGCAAAACCACCGAGACCGTCCTCGAAAACGCCGGCCATCCGAACCCCTCCCTGGAGGGCGTCGAGGAAGCCGGCGGCACGGAGTTCGAGAACGCGGGCGACACAGAGGAGCCCGAGGACCAATCGAGTCTGGGTGATTTCGAATGAAACTCGTCGAGGGGGTCGCCGCGGTCGACGACGTGGACGCCTTCGTCGAGCACGTCGGGGGAGTCGGTGCGGAACACGACTGCGCGGTTCAGGTTCTCGATGCGGGCCTCGTCGCCGGCCGCGGGCATCTGCGCTCGGCGGTCGCGCACGCGAACCGCTCGTTCGAGCGCGGGGAGAACGTCGCCGACGACCGCGCGGTCGAAATCCTCCTGTACGCCGCGGGCCGCCGACAGATTCGCGAGGCGCTGACGATGGGGGTCTCCGAGGGCGAGACCCCGGCGGTCGCCGTCGTCGACGACGGCCGCCTGCGCCCCGGCGAACGCGTCGAGGCCTCCGCCGACGAACGGCAGGCGGCGGCGGCG
>JGI12533J12847_1000541_pt1 | contig 20473 bp, 17 predicted proteins | sample A23M1SouthBayCA_FD_12847 | JGI IMG/M metagenome (IMG submission 12847) | reverse complement strand
TGGGCCGACTACTTCACCCGCGTCCTCCACGACAAGACCATCACCGTCGAGGCGGATCTGGCGGAGCGGCGACTGCCGACCCGCGAGGACGTGCCAGTCCGGTTCGCGTCCGTGACGATGCGAAAGCAGATTACCGGCTACGAGCGCCGCGACGGCTCTTCCGGGGAGGTGCTGGGCCAGCGGTCGCTCGATTTGCCAGAGACGACGCTGGAGACGAAGGCGCTGTACCATACGGTGCCGTCGGACCTGGAACGCGAGATACGACAGGGTGCCTACGGGGCTGAAAGCGACTCCGGTGGCGGAAGCGAGAGCGGAAGCGGAGGCAGTGGCGGCGGTCAGCCCGGCGATGCAGCAACTGACGGCGGCGACTCCGGCGACTTTCCGGGAGCCATCCACGCCGCCGAGCACGCCATGATTTCGATGTTCCCCTTCGAGTACCTCTGTGACCGCGGCGACATCGGCGGACTGTCGACGCCGCGCCATCCCCACACCGGCGAGCCGACCATCTTCATCTACGACGGCTATCCCGGCGGCATCGGGCTATCGCGGGCGGGCTACCACGACATCGGGCCGCTGATGGACACCACGCTGTCGATGCTGACCTCGTGTGACTGCGCCGACGGCTGTCCGGCTTGCGTGCAGTCGCCCCACTGCGGGAACGCGAACGACCCGCTAGACAAACACGGCGCGATACATCTGCTGGACGGGCTGGTAGAGCAGTAGCGTGACCGCCCGGTGGAAAAACCGCCTCAGGAGCCGTCCGTTGCCGTCAACAGCGTAACCCCGACTACCGTCCCTGTCGGCTCGTTGTCTTCGACCCACACGTCGCCGCCGTACGCGTCGACCAGCGTTCGGACGAGGTAGAGGCCGACCCCGGTACCGTCACTGTCCGGGCGTTTCTCCCCGCGTTCGAACACCGCCTGTTTCTGCTCGTCCGGGATTCCAGGCCCGTTGTCGGCGACAGAGACGTGGACTACGTCGCTGTCGTCGGTCACATCGACGACGACTGACGGCATTGCCGAGTCGTTGTGCTGGATGGCGTTGGTTAGGATGTTCCGGAACACAGAGGACAGGAGTTCGTCGGCTTGTACCCGTACCGCCGGGAACTCGTCCGGGACGGTGACCTGTGCGTCGCTGTACGTCGCTGTGATATCTTCGATCACCGAGGACAGTACTGGCTCGAGCGCCACCGGCTCGGTCTCCCAGTCCGTCTGTCGCATTACCGTCGCGAGGTTTCCGGCCGTCTCAAGCAACTCAGCGGCTGCCTGGCTACTTTCCTGGATCCCGTCGACGTGTTCCAGGGCGTCGCCGCTGCACTGGTCCCGGAGCAGTTCCGCCCGGCCGCTGATGGTCTGCAAGTGGTTCGTGAGGTCGTGACGAACGATCTGGTTCAACAGATCGAGGTTATCGCGCTGCCGTTTCAGCTCCCGCTCGCGCTCGATCCGTTCGAGTGTCGAGAGCACGTTCTTTCCGAGGATGTCGGCCAATTGCGTCTCCCGCTCGGTCGGTTCGGCCCGATCATCTGTCCCGGCTGTCAAGAGCCCGTACTCCCCGAGCGGGACAGTAATACCGCCGTGGAGTGGCGCGTCGGACGCCGCCTTGTCTTCCTCAACGAGGACCCGCTGCGTCTCGTTACTCTCGTAATGGTCCCACAGCCAACTCCCGCGCCCGTGTCGCATTACCTGTCCCGGATCGTCTGGAACCTCGACATGCTCTCGAAGCGGGTCAGAGATCGCCTCTGCTTTGAGCGCGCTGTCAGTGGCCTCCCAGAAGGCACTGAACGGGAAGTCGAGGATCGCTGTCGCAGTCTCGACAGCGGTAGTCACGGCTTCGGACCGGTCCTCGGCTGTCATCAGCCGTCGTGTCGCTACGTATAACTCCCCGATCTGATCGTTTTCAGCGGCCTGACAAGTGGGGGAGTCGGAGTTCAGCCCCATTTTTACCTTTTTAATTTGGCCTGAATATAAATGTTCGTTCCGTCTGTGACAGATACACATCCCGGCATGGGCATCCGTATCTGTTTATCGGCGAGATCCATTCGCGGTGGACTTTCGGTCTCGGTCACGACGGCTACCTGAAGTCTTCCAGGCGTAACTGATCGGGGTGGATGCCGTCCGGTTCGCTCGCACCGAGCAGACGAGGCAGAGCCGTATTCGCAAACGTCATGCCGACGACGAGCAGTATCGGGGCGAAGAAGAGCCCGTAGAACCCCAGCACGACCGGTCCGAGCGTGTACGCAAGCATCAGGAGCCCGACGTGCGTGCTCTCGCCGCTGAGAAGTGGCCGGAGCAGCAGGTCCGGGATCGTGTCGACGACGACCACCGCGATGAGGAGGAACCCGAGCACGTACACAAGCAGCGAGGACTGGCCGTCAAGCACCACCGGGAGCGCGGTGATACCGGTCAGGGGGAGGTAGATTATTTTCATCCCGACTACGGGAATCAAGCTCGCGATACCGGTCAGCGCGCCGGCGAGCGTCGGATACGGGACCTCGACAGCCGCCGGCGCTACGACGTTATAGCCGGTGAATGCGGCGATGGCGATGAGCGAAATCGCCAACACGTTCAAGAGATTGCCGAACAGCACCGCTTCCAGTTCCTCGTCGACAGCTTCGAGGTACTCGCGGATGATGGCCCCGTCATCGAACCGAAGCAGCCACTCGCGGATGCGCCGGCCGTCCACCAGGAGGTAGTACGTGACGATGGTCGTGATAAACAGATTGAGGACGAACTGGGAGGCGACCGACGTAAGCACCATGGCGTTCTCGCTGAGGAAGTCGACGAACGGTGAGAGCTGTCCCGATTGGTAGGCGCTGTACAGCCCCTCAACGGTGAGGTCCGGCACGGACTCCGCGCCGTCGAGCCAACTGACGTGCGTCGCAGCCACGTCGATGAGCGCGTACTGGGTGACGAACTGCCGGGCTTCGACGATGAGCAGGACGGTCGCGTAGCTGACGAGTAACAACAGCGGGAGCGCCAGCGAAGCCATGACCACGACCGCACGCACCCGTGCTGGGAGTCGAAGCCTGCGTAACGATCCGAAGTACCGTCGCGTCGAATAATAGAGGAACACGGAGACGGTCAGCGCCGCGATGAACTGATACGCGAGCGCGCCGACCACCACCGCGACGGCGAAACCGAAGAGGGCAACGACAAGGCGGTTCTCATCCATATACGTACCATTTTGTGGACAAATATAAACGTACGGCCGCTACGGGGCTCGCGGGCGAGACGGGGTCGGACACTGCACCGACCAGCGGCTACTCGGTCCGGTCACCCGCCGGCTCGACGCTGTCGTGGACACCGATGTCGCCCGAGAGTTCGTGCTGGGTCGTGTCACTGAGGTCGATGCCCTCGGCGTGGCAATCCTCCTGGACCTGCTGGATGAACGCAGCCCTGACTGACGCGAGTCGGTTCCGCCGTTCGTTGGGAATCCAGATCCGGCCCGTCAGGATGACCGCCGTCGACGCGAGGTCGCTGACTCTGGCTGTCGGTGCCGGCTTCTCCGAGACGTGGTCGAGGTCGCGAGCGGCGTTCTCGATGATGGCCTGGACAGTTTCGATGTCCTCGTCGTAGCCGATACCGAACTGGTAGGAAATCCCGATGGGGCCGGTCGACGTCTGGTTCGTCACCGCGCTCGTCGCCAGCGCCGTGTTCGGGACGATGATGCGTTCGTTGTCCAACGTCCGAATCCGGGTCACCCGCAGGTCGATGTCGACCACCGTGCCCTGCATCCCGTTCCAGGCGATGTTATCACCGACATTCAGGTCCGGGTCAGTCACGATGAACGCGCCGGCGACGAAGTTCCCGAGCACGTCCTGTGCCGCCAGCCCCACCGCCAGCGTGATGCCCGCCGCCAGCAGCGTCGATCCAGCGAGCGCGCCCCGGAAGCCCGCGACGCTAGCGCCGATGACCACGGCGAGGATGACCGATATCAGATGAACGGTGCTGGTCAGTGCACTGGCGACCGTTTTGTCGGTCGCCGTCCGTGACAGCGCCCACCGGGCCGCCGGCACGGCGATCAGCCGGCCGATAGCGTAGAGCAGCGCCGAGACGGCGAGGAACTGCGCTCCGTCTGTCGCGAGTTGTCCGTACGCCGAGACGATGTCGATATCCAGACCGACCGGAAACTGCATACGGTCTCTCGTACCCCGGCGGATATGAAATCAAGGTGGCACGCCCGAACTGGTGGCGACCCCGGCTCCGCCTGCCCGTTCTCGTCTTGCAGTTCTCACCCGCTTCACTCGCTTCGAATCGCGCTACCGCTCGCGGCTACTCCGTGCGCATCACCCGACGCGCTCGTTTAGAATCAACCTCGTCTTCGTGCCCACAACCTCCTCCAACTCACGCGCCTGCGTGATGAGTCCGTTGACCGCGTCGGTGTCGGCGGCGTCGACAACGACGACGATGTCCTCCTCGCCGGAGACTTGCCACACGAAATCGACCTCCTGCCAATCAGCGATACGGTCCGAAACCTCTGCCGTATCGACGTTCACGTCGACACTGACCTCGATCATCGCCTTCACGTTGCCGGTCCGCGTCGCGACGGTAAAGCGTTCGATAACGCCGTCCTCAACCAGCCGTTCGACGCGGTTTCGCACGGTTCCTTCCGACGTGCCGACCCGGTCCGCGATCTCAGTATACGGGGTTCGGGCGTCCCGGCGGAGTATCGAGAGTATCTCCCTGTCGAGGTCGTCCATCGAGATGTGACAGTATCACCGGTCGTGACTTGAGGATTACGAAATTCGAAACTCGTCTTCGAAAGCAACCCTTATGGCCGACTATAGTATACGCATCTCGTAATGGCTGACGCATACGTGGCAATCGAAGGTGACCGCGTCATCGAGGCGCGCGCTCGCGCTCCCGGAACGGCCCGCGGTGAACTGGTATTCACAACAGCGTACACCGGTTACGAGGAGAGTCTCACCGACCCCTCCTACGAGGAACAGGTCCTGACGTTCTCGTACCCGCTCATCGGGAACTACGGCGTCCGGGAGGAACGCTTCGAGTCGGACCGCGTCCATCCGCGCGCGGCGGTGGCCCGCGAGATGACCGACGACGTGGCCGAGTGGCTCGAATCGGAGGGCGTTCCCGCTGTCGACCACCTCGACACGCGCGACATCGTCACCGAGATCCGCGACGAGGGGGCGATGAAATGCGGCATCGCCGCCGGGCCGGACGTGACCGAACAGGACGCGCTCGACGAACTCCACGAGTGCAAGCACATGTCCGACCACACCGACATCGGCGCGCAGGTCTCCGTCGACGACGTGGAGGTCCACAACGAGGGCGGCGACGGTGCGACGGTCGCGCTGGTCGACTGCGGTGCAAAGGGGTCCATCACCGAGTCGCTCATCGAACGCGACGCCGAAGTCCACGTGTTCCCGTACGACGCCAGCGAGGACGACGTGGCCGCCGTCGACCCGGACCTGCTGTTCATCTCGAACGGCCCCGGCGACCCCGAGAACTTCGAGCAGGCCGGCGAACTCGTCGAGACCTACGTCGGTGACGTGCCGCTTGCCGGCATCTGTCTCGGCCAGCAGGTCGTCGCCAACGCGCTCGGCGGCGAAACCGAGAAGATGGAGTTCGGCCACCGCGGCGTGAATCAGCCGGTCCGTGACCTCCGCTCCAATCAGGTCGTGATGACGACCCAGAACCACGGCTACACCGTCGCCGACCCCGGCGACAAACTGGATGTGACCCAAGTCAACGTCAACGACGACACGCCGGAGGGGCTGGAAAACGACGACCTGAACATCATCACGCGCCAGTACCACCCCGAGGCCAACCCCGGCCCGCACGATTCGCTCGGCTTCTTTGATGATGTGCTAGGGATGGCGGGGGAGTAGCGAGGGGCGCGCGAAGCGCGGCCCTTGGAATTGCGAGCGGGGAGGAACGACCCGCGAGCAGTAGCGCGGTTCGGAGCGAGCAACGCGAGTGAACCGCGAGACGCGAACGGCGCAGCCGTGAGCAGGGAGAGCCCGAGCGTAGCGAGGGGTCTCCGAATCCCGAACGGGGAACGAAGTGCTCTGCGAACAGTAACGCGATTCGCACGCGCCTGAGCCACGTCTTTCAGTCGCTGTCGTCGTCGATTGGCTGCCCACGATAGTACGTCGTCTGGTCGCTGTCTTCGGTTTCGTGTGTGGTGTCTTGCGGTGCGACGGGGCGGCCGCGATACATCACCCGGTTGGCGGTGTCGTCGCCGTCGATTGCGTCCGGGCTGTCCTGCTGGTGGGTCTCGATGAACTCGGCGGCCGCGTTGAGGGTTGTTTTGTCAGTCTTGCGGTGTACCCAGCAGTGATACATTTTCCGTGGGGTGCGGAGCGCGAGGCGGTGCGCTCGGAACCCGGACTTGGTGGTGACGTCAGCAACTGCCTCGTGTGGAATCTCGATGACATCGTCGTCCTCGTCTTTCCCAATGAGACAGAGGGTCCGGCGACCGGTGACCAGAATGACTGTCCGGCGGTCGCCGACCGGTGAGTCGGTCTTGCGTTTCGTCCCGCGTCCGATGCCGCGCTTCCCGTTGGTCAGGAGATACGCCGGGGCTTCAGCCCCGTCGAGGTACGTCAGCGGTGGGTTGTTCAGCGGTGGTGACTCGGAGAAGCGACTCTTGTATCCAGCGAGGACTCCCGCCGTTACCGAATCACCGGGAGCCATCTCAGCGACTGTCTCCGCCCGCTTGGTGACGTCCTCTCTCATCGACTTCCCGGAGCAGCGACAGCGATTGCAACGCGATCCATACAGCTAATGTCACAGCCCCGGAGATGAGTGTTACGAACGTGCCATTATTGGCGCAGAACAGGACGTGTAGTCATCAATAGCTTATTAACTACTATCTATGGCCACAATATCGACACAGCGGTTATGAGATAGAATACTTGGTTCGGTACGCAGAGAAAAGCTGCGAACGCACAGACACGCTATGACTCCTGCCTGACGCCTCTGAACTCGAACCGTGCGCCGCCGTCGTCGCTTTCTGTCACGGACACCGACCAGTCGTGTGCTGCTGCGATCTCCTTAACGATAGCGAGCCCGAACCCGGTGCCTCCGTCAGTGGTGGTGTAGCCGCTCTCAAACACCGTTTCGTGTTTTTCTGGCGGGATACCATCGCCATCATCGGCAACATAGAACCCTGAACCGGCGAGCTCACCGATTTTGACAGTGACAGCCGAGCCGCCGTGTGTCACGGCGTTGTTGATGAGGTTTTCGAGGAGTTGGCGAACGCGGCTCTCGTCGGCGTGGATTGGGCTTTCAGCCGGGATTTCGAGAGTAGCGTCGTCAGTCTCGACGGCCTGCCAGCAGGACCGTGCAGTCGATTCGAGGTCGAGCGGCTCCGTCTCCGACACTGTGTCCCCCTCGCGGGCGAGGGTTAGCAGGTCCTCAATGAGCTCCTTCATGCGGTCGATTGCGCGGAAACAGCGGTCGAACTGCTCGTCGTCGCCGGTGTCTCTGGCAAGGGTGAGCGAACCTTCGAGGACGCCGAGCGGGTTCCGGAGGTCGTGACTGACGATGCTCGCGAACTCTTCGAGCCGGTCGTTCTGTCGCTCCAGTTCCTCGCGGTACTCGATCCGGTCGGAGATATCTCGAGAAATTACAACGAGCCGAGTAACTTCCTCGTCAGCGAAGATCGGTGTTACCTGTGTTTCCCAGACGCCGGTGGGGCGGAGGTCCCACTCCTCGTATGTGATGGTTTCGCCGGCCGAGACACACCGCTCGTAGTGGTCAGCGATTCGCCGACCGATGTTCGGGCCGGCGGCCTCGACCGGGGTCTGCCCGGTCAGTGAGTCGGTGTCGAATCCGGTCTGGCGTTCGTAGGCCTCGTTCGTCCGGACGTAGCGGAACGTCGGCTCGTCTGCCGACCCCTCGATGTCGACGAGCGCGATAGCGTCGTTCGTGTTCTCGAACACCGCCTCGTACTCGTCAGTGAGTCGGGCCAGTTCCTGTTCGCGCCGTTTCTGGTCGGTGATGTCGGTCGCGACGACACAGAGGGCGTAGGGCTCGCCGTCCTCGTCGAGTATCGGTGTCTTCCGCGTCAGATGCGTCCGATCTGTCCCGTCGACAGGGATCATCGTTTCGACTTCGACGGTCTCTTTCTGTTCGAGGGCCCGCTGATCGTCGGCGTGGGTCTGCTCCGCGATGTGATCCGGAAGAATATCGTAATCAGACATCCCGACGACAGACTCGTCGGCGTCGATCCCGTAGAGGTCACGGGCCGCGCTGTTGATGAAGAGAAATCGACTATCGGTGTCTTTCATCAGGATGTAGGTCGGCGCTGTGTCGAGAATGGCCTGGAGTTTGCGGCTCGTGTCTTCGAGTTCCTGTTTCCGCTCTTTGTGGTCGGTCACGTCCTGATGGATCCCCACTGCACGGACCGGGTCGCCGTTCTCGTCGCGTTCGAACACCTTGCCGATGTCGCGGATCCACCGGTACTCACCGGTGGCCGTCCTGAGCCGGTGGTCACATTCGTAGATCTCCGTCTCGCCGTCGAGATGGGCGTTCAGCGCCTCGTATGTTCGCTCGCGGTCCTCCGGGTGTATCAGTTCGTCCCAGGTGTCGACCGTGGGTTCGAGTTCGTCCAGCGAGTACCCGAGCATGTCGGCCCACCGCTCGTCGAAGGTGACCGCGTCCGTCTTGACGTTCCAGTCCCAGACGCCGAGTTCGGCACCTTCGAGCGCGAGTTCGTGCCGCTCTGTGAGCGTTCTGAGTTCTTGCTGCCGGTCGAGTCTGGAAAGCGCCTCCTCGGTGTTCGCAGCGAGAGTTCGCATCAGCGAGACCGATGCGTCCTCGAACGCGGCGGCGTCGGTCGAGCCGGCGACCAGCACGCCGTGGTCGCCCAGCGGGAGCAGTATCTCGCTGCTGATGTCGGTGTCGGGGTTGTAGCGGTCAGGGTGAGTGGAGATATCGTCGAAGACGCGCTGTTCACCGGAGTCGAACACCTCCCAGACGAGACTGTCACCCTCGCTAAACGTCGGGTGCTCGCCGATAATCGCCTGTGCCTGGTCGGTCGCCGCGGCCGGTCTGAGAAGGTCGGCTGACTCGTCGGCGAGACAGACAGCGCTGAGCGGCAGTCCGAGCAGGTCGCGTGCGGTTTCGACGACCAGTGCGGCGACATCCTCGCGTGATTCGGCGTGCATCAGCTCCCGCGTTGTGTCGTGCAACGCCTCGATGCGCTGCTGTCGCCGCCGACGCTCCGTTATCTCCTGAAACTGCGAGAATATCGCGACAGTCTCTCCGTTCTCTCGGATGATGCGGTTGTGCCACTCACAGACAATCTGCTCACCGTTACCGGTCTCGATGTCGAGTACCGTATAGTAGCCGCCGCTGCCTTCCTGCAGGGCCGTGATCGTCTCTTCCACCGCATCCCGCGACGAGTCCGGAACGAGCGTCTCAAATCCTGTGCCGACGAGTGCTGACTCCGCTCGCTGCAGGATTTCCTCGCCTTTCTCGTTGACCTGAGCCACCTCAAAGCTCTCGTCCCACTCGATGACGCCGAGCGGCGACTTATCAATAAACAGCGAGAGTCGCTTCCGGCTCGCGTCCAGTGCTTGCTGTGATCGGTACTGTTCGACCGCGTTAGTGATGCGGTTGGCGAGAATCGTGTACTGGTCAGTCCCCTGCTGCTTCTGGAGGTAGTCAGTCACACCGGCCGAAATAGCCTCACTGGCCACTTCCTCGGAGCCTTTGCCGGTAAAGAGGATGAACGGGAGGTCTTCGTCGACGGCTCGGACGGATTCCAGAAACTCGATGCCGTCTCGGCCGGGCATATCGAAATCCGAAACGACACAATCGATTGGCTCCTCGCTGAGCCGAGTGAGCCCTTCGTCCGCCGATGTCGTCGAGACGATGTCGAAGCGGTCGTCGATGTGGCTGAGAAATTCCGCCGTCACCGACGCGAACTCGGGATCGTCCTCGACGTGCAAGACACGTACGGCATCGCCCATTGCTCGTGTGTGCGTGTCCGAAGAATAAGTATTTGTACCTGTCACCTTGATTGACAGGAACCAGTGCTACCGCGGTGAGCGATCTGGCCCCGAAGACAACCGGCCGCGTTACTCAGCGCCCCACTCGCGCTGGGTCTTTGGCCGTTCGTCGATGGCCTGGACGGCGAGTGGCTGGTCGGCGGAGTTGATCGCTTCCAGCGCCGCCTCGGCGCTCTCGTGGGTCGAGAAGTACGTCACGGTCTCCTCGACGCAGGCTTCCAGTACGTCGCGGTCGCGGGAGAGGACGAGGTCGACCTCGCCGCTCTGGATGGCGTCGATGATGGCGTCGGTGTCCTCGTAGTCGTCGAAGTCCTGTACGTCGAAGTGCTCCTCGAAGCCGAGGATGGGCAGGTCGACGATTGCAGTCCCCTCAAGCGGGATTGCCTTGCCGACGGCCATCTGGGCCTTCTGGTAGGCCTTGCCGAAGGAACCGGCGGTGCCCATGACCTCGCCGGTCGATTTCATCTCGGGGCCGAGACGCGGGTCCGAACCCGGCAGGCGGTCGAAGGGTAGGACGACTTCCTTGACAGAGACCTGCTCGGGGATCTGCTCCTGCACGTCGAGTTCCGATAGCGTCGCGCCGGACATCACCTTGGCGGCGATTTTCGCGATTGGGACGCCGGCCGTCTTTGAGATGAACGGGACGGTACGGGACGAGCGCGGGTTCGCTTCGAGGACGAACACCTCGCCGTCACGCACCGCCAGCTGGACGTTCAGCAGGCCGACGGTGTCGAGCGCGTCGGCGATGTCCTCGACAACCTCGCGGATGCGTGGCATCACGTCCTTGATTTCCTGGGACCGGGGCGGAATCATACAGGCGGAGTCCCCGGAGTGGATACCCGCCGTCTCGACGTGTTCCATCACGCCGCCGATGAGGACGTCGTCCTCGTCGGCCACGGCGTCGACGTCCAGTTCGACGGCGTCGGCGAGGAACTCGTCGACAAGAATCGGCTTGTCCGGGCTCACGCGGACGGCCTCCTCGATGTACGTTTCGAGGTCCTCGTCGTTGTACACCACGTCCATCGCGCGGCCGCCGAGCACGTAGCTCGGGCGCACGAGGACGGGGTAGCCGATGTCGTGGGCCAGGTCGAGGGCCTCCTCCTGGGACGTCGCGGAGCCGCCCTCTGCCTGTGAGATGCCGAGTTCGTCCATCAGTTTGTTGAACCGGTCGCGGTCCTCGGCGAGGTCCATCGCGTCGACGGAGGTCCCCATGATCTCACAGTCGAGGTCGCGGCGCTGCAGTTCCTGTTCGAGCGGGTGGCCGATGTCGACGGAGGTCTGGCCGCCGAACTGGACCATCACGCCGTCGGCGTCGGTTGCCTCGATCACGTCGGCGACCTCCTCGGCGGTGACCGGCTCGAAGAACAGCCCGTCGGAGGTGTCGTAGTCAGTCGACACCGTCTCGGGGTTGTTGTTGACAACGTGGGCGTCGATGCCGAGGTCCTCCAGCGCGCGGACCGCGTGGACCGAACAGTAGTCGAACTCCACGCCCTGCCCGATACGGATGGGGCCGCCACCGACGACTACGACACTTTCGAGGTCCGGGTCGATCTGGAGTTCGTCGCGGTCGATACCCGACAGCGGGTCCCGCGTCGAGTAGTAGTACGGCGTCGTCGCCTCGAACTCGCCGGCGCAGGTGTCGACGAGCTTGAAGTCTCGGTCGGTCGTGTCCGTCTCGACGGTGTCGACGGTGACGCCGGACCCATCTGTCGCGGCTTCGACTTCCGCCTCATCGCCACTGTCGTCGTCGAGGTCGGCCGGGAGCCAGGAGACGTGCGTGTCGTTGAACTCGCCGCCGGCCAGCGCGGTTATCTCCTGGTCGGTGAAGCCGGCCTGGGCCGCGGTCTCGTAGTCGCCCTCGCGGGCGGCGTCGGCGGCGTCGGCGACCTCCTTGAACCGCTCGACGTACCATTCCTTGATGTCGGTGATATCGACGACTTCCTCGACGGTGTAGCCGCGGCAGAACGCCTCGAACATCGCGTACGGGCGGTCCGGCGTCGGCTTTTCGAGGTACTCCGTTTCGAGTTCCGCGTCGTCTATTTCGTTGAAGTCAGCGGCCGGGTTGTACTCCGAGGAGCGAAGGGCCTTCAGCAGGCTCTCGGGGAACGTCCGACCGATGGACATCGCCTCGCCTGTGGATTTCATCGCCGTCGACAGTTCGAACTCCGTGTCGCGGAACTTGTCGATGGGCCAGCGGGGCACCTTCGTCACGACGTAGTCGATAGCCGGCTCGAAGGCGGCGGTCGTCTCGCCGGTGATCTCGTTCTCGATTTCGTGGAGTCGCTTGCCGAGTGCGACCTTCGCGGTGACGCGGGCGATGGGATAGCCGGTCGCCTTCGAGGCCAGCGCCGAGGAACGGGAGACGCGGGGGTTCACCTCGACCACGCGATACTCGCCGCCGGGCGTGCCGTCGTCGTGCCAGGCGAACTGGATGTTACAGCCACCCTGGATGCCGAGGTCGCGAATGACTTTCAGCGCGGAGTCGCGCATCTCCTGGTGGCCCTCGTCGGGGATGACCTGCGAGGGGGTGACGACGGTCGACTCCCCGGTGTGGATGCCCATCGGGTCGATGTTCTCCATGTTGCAGATGATGATACAGGAGTCGTCGGCGTCGCGCATCACCTCGTATTCGAGTTCGACCCAGCCGGAGATGGACTCGGTGATGAGGACCTCGTTGTTGCGCGAGAGGCGCAGGCCCTTGCGGACGCGTTCGATGAGTTCGTCCATCTCGTCGACGACGCCGGAGCCGGAGCCACCGAGCGTGTACGTCGTGCGTGCGATGACGGGGAGCCCGCCGACCTCGTCGACGGCCGCTTCGACGCGGTCCACGAGCGATTCCTCGTCCAGGTCGGTGACCGACTCGCCCTCGTCGAGCGTGATGGTCGTCGAGCGCGGCACCGGCTCGCCGATGTCCTCCATCCGCTGTTTGAACAGGTCGCGGTCCTCCGTCGCGTAGATGGTGTCCAGTGGCGTCCCCATCACGTCCACGTCGTACTCGTCGAGGACGCCCTCCTCGGCGAGTTCGGCCGTGACGTTCAGGCCGGTCTGGCCACCCAGGCCGGCGATGACGCCGTCGGGGTCTTCCTTCCGGATGATTTCAGAGATGGCTTCTGTGTTGATGGGTTCGAGGTACACCTTGTCCGCCATCTCCGGGTCAGTCATAATCGTCGCCGGGTTCGAGTTCACGAGCACGACGCGGGCACCCTCTTCCTGGAGGGCGCGACACGCCTGTGCGCCGGAGTAATCGAACTCGGCGGCCTGTCCGATCTTGATCGGTCCGCTGCCGATGAGCAGGATTGTACGGTCCTCGTCCGCTGTCATTGTACGAGCGGAGTCTACACATCGTAATAAGCCCGGCGAAACAATGCGAAGCTCGAAGCCTAATTTCGAATATCGTAATGCGGGAGCGTCACACGGTGGGACATCTGATATAGGAGCCTCAAGCTAGGATTCAGACGGCAGCGGTGCTGAGAACAGTCAGTTGTCGCGGTCGGGAACGCGATACCGGTAGGGTTGGCCCTGAATGACCTCGACCTCGCCGGACTGGGCACGGCGACCGAGGACAGTCGCTACCCGGTGGGCACTCCCGAACGCCTCGTCGTGCTCTTCGAGCAGGTCACAGATCTCGCGGGCCGTCAGTGTGCCGTCCGCGTCGGCTTCTTCGAGCACTGTCAGGATGCGCTCGAACTCACCCTCACGCATAGCCATACACAGGTACAACACCGCTTCCACCATATAACACCGTCAGACAGCAGTCAGACGGCTGATTTCGGGAAACCAACGGACGGCGTCGTGTCAGTGGCTGTCGGACAGTTCGGGGCCGCTGTCTGTCGCGTTTGCCCAGCGTTGTGTGACCCACGTCGGTCGGGAGAGGGTTGTCTCGCCGACTGCGGAGTACCGGATTTCGTAGCTGACCAGGGAGTTTCTGGAGCGGTCCCAGTACGATACCGTCAGCGACTGGACGAGTCCGTCCGGCCGCACAATCGCCTGCACGCTGTAATTGTCAGCCGGTTCGAACGCCGCCGGCGGCTCCGTGGCTGTGAGCGTCACGCGACAGGTGTCGCAGTTATCCCTCGGGCGCTCGACGCTGACGTCCGTTGCGAGGTAGGCTTCGATGAGTCGCGCGGGGTCAGGGTCGAGTACCCCGCTGACCGGGGTTGGCCGCCTCGTTGCCGTCCAGGCCCCCTGTGCTCGCTTGTCGTAGACATAGCGTCGGTTCCCGTTGTTATACACCCGCTTGGTGTAGTTCTGGTCGAGGATTTCGGTCCGATACTGGTAGTGATACCTGTCTTCGACGACGAGCGAGACGATCTGCGTGCCCCATTCCAGCGACAGTCGCATCCCCAGCACGTACGAGCGGTTCCGCGTCGCACGCCGGTGGGCCGCCGCGAGTCGCCTGGCGTCGACAGCGTCCTCGGTCAGGGCGGGTTCGACCCGGTCGTCCTGGGACCCCTCGGGGACAGGGACCGGTGTCACTGTCTGTCGCTCCGCCCCGCCGAAGGCTCCACAGCCCGCAAAAAGCAAGAGCACGAGCAGGACCGCCGCGCGACCCGCCATACCTCACTGTGCGAGCCAGACCCACTAAGTACTCAGGTCGCAGTCGGCCTCAGATCGCGGTGTCCGACCGGCCGTCGAAGTTCCGCTCGTCGCGGTACTGCTCGACGAACGCGTCGACGTCGAACTGGAGCATCTGCTCCTCGAACTCCGCCATCACGTCGTCGTCCTCGGCGTGGCTGATGGCGTGTTCCATCAGTTCCACGAGCAGTTCGACGACGATCTCGTGGAGACGGCGGGAGTCGAAGTCGCTCACCCACGCCAGCGAGAAGCCGACCGACCCGTCCTCGCTGGTGTCGGCGGCGACGACTTTCTCCGGGAACTCCTCCATGACGACGCCCATCAGGTGGACGGTGGTGAACTCGTCGTAGTCGTCGTTGGTCTCGATGGTCGCGTGCAGCACTTCGGTGAGAAACTCCGGAACGAAGCGTGCCAGCGGGTGCGGGTCGAGCACGACGGCGTGTGTCTTCCCGCAGTCGCATTCGAACTCCCGCATGCCCAGATGGAGGTCATGCGTGTCGACGCGTTCGCCACAGGGCAGTTCGAGTTCGGACTCACGCCCGCCGGGCACGCGCGGTTCAGCCATTATCCGTGATTGGTCGCTCGCGTGGTTAAAGGCCGCGATACGAACCGCAGCGGCCTACAGTCCGCCGAGGGACTCGGTCTCGCGAGCGACGTCGTGGTCGGACTCAGTCGCCTGGAGGTATGCGACAGTCGTCACAGCAATCGAGAACACGCCGACGACGCTGGAGAGGATCGTCGATGCCGTCGTCAAAACCATCGGTGGCAGGGATACCGGAAGGTAGCTGAAGACGAGCCCGACAACGAGTCCGAGCACCGCGAGCACAATAGCTAAGACGAACGTGGCGAGGAGGTTGTCAGTGACGATACTGATGCTGTTGCTGATGGACTCGAACACTCCGCTGTCGTTCAGGGCGATCTCCTGTCGGACGAAAAAAAACAGGAGCGCGAGTACCAGTCCGGGGATGACGAGCAGGAGTATGCCAGCACCCACAGCGATGGCGGTAAAAACGCCGGCCGCGATGGCGACCGCGACAGTCTTGCCGAGTCGCCGACCGACGCTGTCCGGAATCGGATCGGTAGTGTCGCTGGCGAACGCCCGGATGGCGACAATGTTCAGTGCCTCGCTGACGACAAACAGCGCGAGCGCAGCGACGGCGGCCACGGCAACCGGGATATCGAGGGCTAACGCCGTATTACTGCCCATCGCCGCCTGATTGGCCTGTGCACTGGGTGGCAGCATTTCCAGGAACATTTCGAGCAGACCCTGGGACAGCGACGCCCAGACGATGCCGTTGGCTAACCCGAGTACGATGAATGCGCCAGCGAACACCGCACCGCGTTCACTGAGAAACTCGTCGAGACCGTCTTGGAAGGCACGGCCGATTTGGAGGGCCATACACATCAGCCCTATCGGCCGAGATATAAAACTGAAGGAATGTTTCCCGGTGACGGAAGGCCCGGAAGCAGTGACCAGTGCGTATTCACACTCGGATCTCAGAACTCGTCGTCATCCTGGTCCGCCCGTACCTGCAGGTATGCGTCCGTAATCACGGCGAGACTGAACGCCTTTACCGGCGCGTTCAGCACCATCGACGTGACCTGCAGGATCGACTGGGAGGGCAGGTCGAACGCGCCGGGGAGGACCATCGACACGACGGACGCCATCGTGGGAATCGCGGGAATGAGACCGAGAAGGAACAGGACGAACAGAAGCACGATGATCTGTGCCGGGGCGTCCATGAACCGTGCCACGGAGTGCTTGAGCGTGTCGACGTAGCCGCCGTCGTATAGGGCGATCGACTGCAGCAGGTAGACGAAGGCGAGACCGACGATCAGGGAGAGGAGACCGCTAACAAGCCCGGCCAGTCCTCCCAACAGCGGACGCCCGCTGACGTTCAGCGCGGTCGAACTCATCGAGGCTGCGAACGTGAGAACCGCGACGCCGCCACCGAGAGCGACGGCCATAACGGCCCGCTCGGACGTATTCTCGTCCATGATCTCCTGTGGCTCCGCGAACAGCCTGATCCCCCAGAACTTGATGAGCTGACCGATGACCAGAAGCAGGAGTACCATCGCGATGGCGACCGGTACCGCAACATCAAGGCTGAACGGACCAGTGAAATCCGCCATCGAGAACCCCGGTGCACCTGCTCCAGCGGAGCCCCCCGGCCCACCGGGGCCGCCCATGTCGATCACATCGTCGAACAGCGCCTCTGTGAACGTGGAACTCGCGACAGTGTTCCCGAGGTTGAACAGGAGGAAGACGCCGGTAATCAGGAGTCCGTCCTCACTGAGAAGGGTATCGATACCGCTACGCAAGGCATCGCTGATCTGGAGGGCCATATATCCAGTCGCTCTCCGGGAAAATATAAAACTAGTCGAAGCGTAGACTCCCACCGACAGCGGGGCTGTGCCGCCTACGGCCAGTCGTCGCGCTCCTCGTCCTCGTCGGTTGTCGCGTCCGGCGTCTCCGGTTCGCCGAGGTCCCAGTCGGCCGCCTCCGCGGCCTGCGTGACGGGGAGGTACTCCCAGCCTGCCGTCTCGGCGAGGTCGGCGTCCTCCTCGTTCGCGCCGACAAAGACGTGCCGGTCGGTGTCGAACTGCTCTTTGACGTTTTCGAGGCTCTCCTCGCGGCCGCGCGGCCCCGAGAAGAAGTCCTGTCTGATCCGGTGTTTCCGGGTGAAATTGGTCACGACGTAGGTGGGCTGTTCGGAGATGACGCCGACGTACTCGGACCACTGGCGCGCGTCGTTGAACACGCTGTCCGGGTAGGCCAGTTGCTTGAGGGCGTCGAGGTCGAACGCGAGTGTCATATCGCCGCTGCCGCCATCCATACGCGACTCTCCGCTTTAGGCCGAAAAAAGAGCGTCGTTCTCCCGCGGGCAGTCACCGCTCGCGGTGCTGGTCCTGCTGTGCGAGCCGGTCGGCCTCCTCTCGCACCGCCGCCATCTCGCTGTCGACCCGTGGGTCGCCCTGACCGTGCCCGCGATTGACCGACGCATCGAGCAGCGAGCCGGCGAAGCTGCCGCTGTCATCGTCTGTTGCGTCTGCCTCGCCTGACTGGCCGTCGCGACGGGTGAGCCAGGCAACTGCGCGGGAGAGGGCGTTACGCATACGTGCCGCTACGTCCACAACGCCTAAAAATATCAGTGTCGACGGGTCTTATTCGGCCGGCGCAGGCGTCTGTGCCTTCACTTCTTCGAGGTCCACTTCCTTCTCCAGCAGCAGTTCCTTCTTGTCTGCGACCTGGCGCTCCTGGCGGATGAGCTTCTTGAACGTCGACTGCTGTGAGAGGTCGCCGATCAGCACGCCCCCGATGAGCTGCCCGTCCTCGAAGGCGAGACGCCGCCACTCGCTGTCGGAGTACTTCCGTTCGGCCTCGTCGTCGCCGCGAGTCGGATGCCCGAAGGAGAGGAACGGGAAGTCGAAGTGGGTGATGGAGTACGAGGAGACCCAGCGGAACTCCTTCTCCTCGGCGTCCGCGACCATATTGGCCCCAGCGACCGAGCCCTGCTCCTTGGCCGAGCCCCACGCGCCGTTTTGCGCCCGAGAGTCGAGGATGGTGTCGTAGAACTGGGTGAGGTCGCCCGCGGCGTAGATGTCCTCGACGTTGGTCTGCATGTACTCGTCGACGACGACGCCGTCGTCGAGTTCGAGCCCGGTTCCGTTGAGGAACTCGGTGTTGAAGTTCAGGCCGATGGCGACGCCGGCCCACTCGCCGTCGTAGTGGTTGCCGTCGGGGTCGACTGCACCGGTGACCTTGCTGTCGTCGTCGACTTCGAAGTGGTCGACGCCGGACTCGAAGACGGGTTCGACGCCGTTCTCTTCGAGCGCCTCGTGGATGATTTCCGCGCCGTCCTCCGAGAGCGCGTAGCGCCACCAGCGGTTGCCGCGCATCAGGTACTTCGCGTCGATCCCCTGTGCGGCACAGACCGCCGCGAGGTCGATACCGAGCAGTCCCGCCCCGACGATGATACCCTGATCGGCCTCGTCGGCGTGCTCGCGGATGCCACGCGCGTCCTGGAACGTCCAGAAGTGGTGGATACCGTCGGCGTCGCTGTTCTCGACCGGGAGCTGTGCCGGCGTCCCGCCCGTCGCGACGAGCAGTTTGTCGTACTCGTAGGTGTCGCCCTCGTGAGTCTGGATCTCGTGAGCGTCGGGGTCGATGTCCGTCACGTGGGTGTTCAGCTGGAGGTCGATGTCACGCTCGTCGTACCACTCCGGCTCGTGGATCGAGATCGGCGCTTCCGGCAGCTTCCCCTTGGCGAACTCCTTGATGAGGATCCGGTTATACAGTGCCTCCCCCTCGTCGGTCAGGACTGTGACCGACGCGTCCGGGTCCGCTTCCCGGATTGTCTCGGCTGCGGACGCACCCGCGATGCCGTCACCGATGATTACGTGCGACGTGCTCATGTACGGCCGATACGAAATCGGGCTTAATGTGGATTGCTATCTGCGTATCGTTTGCGATATTGCGCTGAACACCGCGAAGGACGCCGATAGTCGAGGATTTGAAGGCGCTGGGGCCCGTATCGGTGATCGAAATGAAAATATACCAGAACCCGCGCCACTGGGCGAGCAAGAAGGCGCTGACCACGCCCGGTGTCCGGTCGGTGGCCAACTACGGGCTGGTGAAACTCCACACCAAAATCTTCCTCGGGAAGGCAGACGAGGCCCACCGGGAGGAGCGGCGTGACCACCTCGATGACCTCTTCGACGCCACGATGGACACATACGTGGCTGCGCTCAAAGCCGATTACTCGGAAGCCGAAGCCCGAGAGATCACCCATATTCAGGCGAACTTCGACTTCTACAACCACGGCTGGACGGAGATGATGGAGTTCCCGGCCGACGAACTCGAAGCCCACTACGAGCGGTACGCGGAGTTCTTCGACGCCCACGGCATCACCATCGACGACCCGCTCGGGACGTTCCGACCGGCAGGCGGTATCGCCGACGCGCCGTCGACGCCGGAGCGACTGGACGAGCCGGAACACCCCCACGCCGTCGGTGGCTTCGCCGACGACGTGTACGTCGAGACCGAGGACGGCGAGATGATCGTCGGCGGCGGCCGGGAGGAACCGGACGACGTGAGCCCGACCGACGCGCCGGTCGTCGACGAGGACGACGTGGAAGGCGCGGCTGGCGACTGATTCGGGCGGCGATTACAGGGTTTCTTCGGCAGGACGCTCTCAGCGCTGGGCTTCCGAAAGCGGCGAATCGTGGTCCGTCGCCGCTGTCGGTCCGCTTGCGATCCGGTCGGCGCATTCGAAGCCTGCGACGATACCGCCGTTGAGCGAGCGCTCCGGGTACTGTGCACGCGAGGCCATCCCGGCGTAGTAGAGGCCGTCCGCGACGGCGTCGCCCAGGTCGTAGGGGATGACCATCTCCAGATAGCCGCGCTCGTAGACCGGAGCCGTCCGGGGGTTGCGGCCCGTCCGGATCCAGTTGACAGTGTCGCGGTCGAACTCGGGGAAGAGTGATTCGATGCCCCCCAGCCACGTCTCGGCGACCTCGTCGTCGGTCTGTTGCCAGATGGCTTCGGATTCGTCCTGAATGTAGCGAGCGACGTACAGCAGATGCTCGCCGCCGTACCGCTCGGCGGAGACGAAGTTCGTGTGTTCGATGAGCGCGCCGAAGGGAGCGTCGTCGGCGATGTTCAGCCAGTACGTATCCAGCAGGGGTTCGTCCATGCTGATGACCGAACACACCGTCCCCTGGAAGTCGATGTCACAGGCGTAGCCGGTCAGCTCCTCGAGCACGTTCGGCATCGTCGCGACGACAACGCTGTCGACTTCGTGATCCGTCGTCTCGGTTCCGTCCGTGGCCGTCAACGACGAGACGGCCCCGCCACTCGTATCGACCTCGGAGACGCGCGTACCCGTGACGATGTTCTCGCGGCCGACGGCGTCGACC